>BNJS01003324.1_pt1 | contig 83285 bp, 77 predicted proteins | sample 8540461 | NCBI WGS metagenome assembly BNJS01 (sample SAMD00202454, study PRJDB9452) | human saliva metagenome | isolation source: human saliva | place: Japan
AAAAAAACATTTGAGTCTAGACTCAAATTTTTGTGTCTGATTTATATCTGATTTGTGTCTAAGTAGGGTGGTAGCTGTGTGTAACGTCCAGAAGACGCAAAAGCGGCCCGGATGGAAACCAATCCATCCGGGCCGCTTTTCTACAGCCTACGCCTCAGGAACATCACTCCCAACGGGCGTAAGCGTATGGAGCTCTAGTGTCCCTCAGTGCTCTTCTCAGGGTCGAAGGGCTCCAGCGGGTCGCCAGCAGCCTTCGTGTACTTCGCGATGAAGGTCATCAGGTGGAAGATAATCAGGGTCGCAGCGGTACCCAGTGCAATACCGGCGAAGGACAGCTCACCGAAGGTCCAGGTGTAGTCCGCAATACCCACGATTAGCGCCACAGCGGCGGTGGTCAGGTTGATCTGGTTCGAGAAGTTCACGCGGTTCTCGCTCCAAATACGTGCACCGAGCATACCGATCATGCCGTACAGCACGGTTGCGGCACCGCCCAGAACACCCGCGGGAACGGTCGCAATTGCCGCACCGAATGCGGGGAACATGGACAGCGCAATCGCGAAGATAGCCGCCACCCAGTACGCCGCGGTGGAGTACACCTTGGTTGCAGCCATCACGCCGATGTTCTCAGCGTAGGTGGTGGTACCCGAACCTCCGCCGAACCCGGCGATGGTGGTTGCCAGACCGTCTGCCATGAGGGCACGACCCGAGTAGTCGTCCAGGTTCTTGCCGCTCATCAGCGCAACAGACTTCACGTGGCCGATGTTCTCAGCCACCAGCACCAGAATCACGGGGATGAACAGGCCGGCGAGCTCCCAGTGGAACTCGGGGGTCTGGAACTGCGGCAGACCAACGATGCCCTGAGTCTCAACTGCCTTGTCAATCTTGGAGAAATCCACCTCGCCGCGAATCACGGCGGTAATGTAGCCGATGCCCACGCCCAGCAGGATGGACAGGCGACCAATGATGCCCTTGAACAGGACCGAAATCAGGATGATGGAGCACAGGGTCACCAGCGCGGTCACCGGTGCCACCATGAAGTTGTCCTTAGCGCTCTTCGCCAGGTTGAAGCCAATCAGCGCCACAATCGAACCGGTTACGACCGGGGGCATGAGCTTGGTCAGCCAGCCGGTGCCAGCGAACTGAACAATCAGACCGACCAGGAACAGCGCCACACCCGCCATGACGATACCGCCGAGCGCACCAGCGGGGCCGTGCGAGTTCATGGCAGCCGCCAGGGGTGCAATGAACGCAAACGAAGAACCCAGGTAGGAGGGGACGCGTCCGCGGGTAATCAGCAGGAACAGGACAGTGCCGATACCCGAGAAGAACAGGGTGGTTGCCGGCGGGAATCCGGTAATGATCGGCACGAGGAAGGTCGCGCCGAACATTGCGACCACGTGCTGCGCGCCGATGCCGATGGTAATCGGCCATGCGAGGCGCTCGTTCGGGGCAACAAAGGAACCGGGCTTGATACTGCGGCCGTCGCCGTGGATCGACCAGTCAAAGCCGAGAAGCTTAGAGATGCTCAAAGGGAGCTCCTGAGGTGAATGTGGTGGTGTATAAAATTCCACATAATTCTACGCGTACGTGGCTGTAGGTCACAGCTAAACGGGTGTAAATATGAGCAGGGATACGTTGAGCGGGGCATATATTCTCTTATGATGAGCCCCAAACCCCGAATATATAGCCCAGAACGCATCAATACCCCGTATATGCAGTTCAAGGCATATACGGGGTATTGATGCAAAGAGCGAATAAAAACACTCGCTACACACAGCTCAATGGCTTAGAGAGCGTCACGCAGGTTCTCCAGGTGATCGTAACGCGCCAGCTCATAACGCAGGTGACCCTCGGTCGGGGACTGAACCGGCAGGAACGACGCCTCACGCAGGCGACGAGCAGTCGGGGAATCAGCCACGTAACCTTCGCCTCCAACAACCTGCAGCTCAAAGTGAGTAGCAATGGTTGCAAAGTGCGAAACACCCAGGCGCAGGCTCAGCAAGTCACGACGCTCAGCACGCTCCGGCTCAGAAGCCAGACGAACCAGTTCCTCACGCAGGCTCTGGTACTCCGCCAGAATCAGCGGGAACTCAGGGCGGAACACGCCCTGCGAGACGTCCAGATGCTTAGCAGCCTCCTGTAGAGCACCAGCAGCAAGACCCAGGCAGAACGACGACTGAACCAACAGGAACGGCGCGGTCACATCGTGCAGGAACGCCTCAATGTTGTCGCTGAGAACGTCCTCGCTCGGAACGAAAACGTCCTCGAACTTCAGGGTGCCGGACTCGGTGCCGTTCAGCGCCAGCAGGTTGCGGTGGTAGTCAACACTCAGGCCCTCGACGTCCTGGCGGACGGTCACGATGTAGCGGTTCGGGTGGCTTTCCGGGGCGTTCTGCACAGCCACCGGAAGAACAATCACGCCGCCCGGGTACAGGTTCGACGCCCACGACACGGAACCGTTCAGCTTCAGACCGCCCTCAACGAGGGTGCCCTCCACCTTGATCGGTGCCAGACCCGAAGCCTCCTTGTACGCCGCCGCCATGGCGGTGGTGCCGCTGACGGTCGCAGCCGCCAGACCGGCGGGCAGCTCGCGGCCCACAGCGTCAAAGAACGCAATGGTGGAGCGGTGAGCCCACAGGGAGAACGCCGTGGAGGCGTCCTCGGTGGCAAGGTCGAAAGCCACCGAAACCTGGGGGACCAGGGAACCGCCGTCGCGACCCAGGGTAATCAGGCCGTCCTTAGCGATTTCGCGCAGGTTTTCGAAGGGAGAACGCTCGCCGCGGTCAACAGCATCTGCGTGGGTTCGGGCGAGTGCGAGCACCTGCTCGCGCTGGGGGTAATCGTAGAGGGGTTCGAGAGTGAACTCGGACATGGGGTTTCTCCTAAGCGGGGAGCATCGCGTCTATGCGTGCAGCTTGAACAGTCGGTCGATGGGGGTGCTGACGGCCTTACGGGCGCGAACAACAGCTTCTTCGTCGGGTGCGTCGTAGAAGCAGAGGCACTTTGCGGTGTCTTCGCGAACGTAGGTGCGCAGGAAGGAAACCTCGGGTACTTCAGCGTACTTGGGGGCGTTTGCCTTCTTGCGGGTCAGGTACTGTTCCATAGTAATCTCTGCGGGGATGTCCCACTCAACCAGGTAGTCTGCGTCCTTCTTGAGCTTCTTGATGTCTTCGAGCTCTGCTCCGACCAGGCGGACTGCGTCGGGGCCTGCGACGGTTGCGCGCTCACCGATTGCTGCGGCGAGGTCGGGGCCGAATGCGGTGTTCTCGGATTCGACGATGACGAAGACGATCTTGTGGTCTGCGGAGACCTGGGTTTCGATGAGCTCGGCGCCGTTGGTCAGGGACGAGTTGACGGTCTCGATGAGTGCGGTTGCTTCGTCCTTGGACGGCTGTGCGGGGGTCAGTTCTACCAGGTAAAGTGCCATGATTTTCTCCTCGGCTAAGGGTTGAAGGGTCGTGCCGGAAGGTTTTCCGGCTCGTTCTGGAATCACCTTAGACCTGTGGTTGAGGGCTGTCTAGTAGATTTCTGTTCGTGGCTTAATGCGTCCCTTTTTGACCCTGTGTTTCGTCACGCGCGTTCACGGGGAGACATAAATCGTCACAGTTCCGCACATCAGAACTCGCCTGCGGCCGCAGAATTTTCGCGCGGGTTATCGAACCCGATGGCGCGTCTATCCGCGTCGTCCTGCTCGTGCCGCGAAGTTGTCGAGGGCGCGGTTGAGAGCGGGGACAGTCCACACTTTTTGCCCCTGAATTTTGACGCGTTCTTCACGCAGAATCTGCAGCTCCACCATGCGGTTGAGGAGGCGATACACACTAGCTCGGGACCCCTGTGTGTGCTCCTCCACCATGTGTGCAGTGAAGGCGGGCTCAGTGCAGCACAGGTCAGTGAGGGAACGCAGGAGAGGGGTTTTACGTTGGGCAATGGACAGCACCTCATCGCGCAGGGTTTCAATGTCTTGCGCCAGGATTTCTGCGTTGGTGATTGCCTTCTGCGCGGCGTCGATGAAGAGCTCGATGATGGGCTCAGCATCGCCTGCACGGTAGTCGGTGAGCGCCTGAATGTACCCGTCGGTATCGTGCAGCAGCCCGGAGGAGACGGGCAGAATCACGTGGCGAGTGACGCCGCGGGCGAGCAGGAGCGCGGAGATGAGGGCTCGTCCGGTTCTGCCGTTGCCGTCAGTGAAAGGGTGGATCGTTTCAAATTGGGCGTGCGCGATAGCCGCCTGTGCGAGGGGGTCAATATCGCGGCGGTTCATGAAGGCTACAAGGTCTTCGAGGGCGGCAGGAACCCGCTCGTGATGCGGTGCCACATAGTCGGCGGTTACCGGCGAATCACCCTTAATCCACACCCATTGGGTGCGGAGTACACCGGAGTCCTGCTGCAGGCCGCGGGTCAGTTCGCGGTGCATCGCGAGGATATTATCGACGCTAATGTTCTCTGCGGTGTTCAAGGCTGCACGCATGGCGTGAACATTGCGCGCCACCAGCTCGGCGTTAACGCCGACCTTCGACCCGCTTGCACCCAGGACAGCCAGTGAGAGCCTGCGTGCGCTAACGGTGAGGTTTTCAATCTGTGAGCTGGAGGCGGATTCGCCGCGCAGAAGAACCGCGGAGAAGGGGATGCCGCCGATGTGGTGGAGCCGCTCATCGAAGCGGGTCATTGCGGTGGCGTTCTCTTGGAGGCGCACTCGCAGTGCGGGGCTGAGTTCGACGTTGAGTGCGGCAATGGAGGCGGGTACGGCGCTGGAGAAGGCGCCGGAGTTGCGGCGCGTTGCGCGTCGGGAGGCGAGGGCGTCACGGTGAACCCAGGGGGTTTGCGGCTCCCATGTGAGAGCGGGCCAGGTGATGGCTGAGGGCATGGTTCCTCCTCCCTCCTCCTCTTCATCGGTGTCGTCTTGCTGGTCTTATGGGGGGTCTTAATAAGACAATACACTTCGATTTTCTTATTAAGGCGCTTAATAAGAAAATTCGCGCGGATTGTCTCATTAAAGAAAATGTCCCGAATGCCCCTAAACCCGCCCCTCCTGAACCTCCCTTCAACATTCCGGCGCTCCGACTGCTGGCACATACACCAGGGCATGCACCAAGTGCATACAGCAAGGGCCCCGAGCCCTTGATAATTCAAGGATTCGGGGCCCTAACCTATATGCGCTCGCCTATACACGCTCACGCCACCTGAAACAGCGAGTCAGCAGTGCAGGCAAGTAACTTTGTGGCTACTTCACGCCGCGCATGAGCTTCTGAACCGGCTTGTGCACCAGGAACAGCAGCACACCGGTCGCGATGGTGATAATACCCATCCAGGTGAAGTAGGGAACCTCAGTCTCCATGCTGTAGAACGGAGCCAGCCAACCGGAGAGCACGGTACCCATTGCCACGGAGGTGAAGTACAGCGCCATCATGTTCACGCGGTGCGCATTCGGTGCGAGCTTGGTCGCCAGCGAAATACCCACCGGCGAAATAATCAGCTCAGCGATGGTGCAGACGAACAGAATTAGCACGATCCAGCCGACGTTCACGCTCTGGACGCCCGCCTGAGCGAGGAAGATCCAGAACGCAAGACCAATAATGATCAGCGCTGCGGAGAACTTCAGGGTGGTGACCGGCTGGCGGTCACCCCACTTGGTCCACAGGGCGGAGAACATCATGCCGAAGACGATGATGAAAATCGGGTTGATGGAGTTGACCAGGTTCGGGCTCAGCTCCATGCCCAGGATGTTCCAGTTGAGGCGCTCATCCGAGTACACCGCCATGACGGTGAACTGCTGCTGGTACAGTGCCCAGAACACGGCGTTTGCAATCCACAGGGGGATGAATGCGGTGACGCGGGAACGCTCATCGGAGGTGACGTCCTTGGCGGTCAGCATCTGTGCGAACAGGGCGATAGCGCCGATGAAGATGAAGCCCATGACCCAGTTCTTGAGGTTGTCTGCGGTCATCAGACCGGTCGCCAGCAGGATGCCGAGAACGACGACGATACCGACCAGTGCCAGGAAGAAGTTACGCTTCTGGGCGCCGGTGAAGGGGGTGCCTACGTGGTGCACGGAGGCGGGCAGGTTCTTGCGGGTCAGCGAGTACTGAATCAGGCCGGCAGCCATACCGATTGCAGCAAAACCGAAGCCCATGTGGAAGCCCCAGGTGCTCCAGCCCCAACCGGTCAGGATCGGGCCGATCAGTGCACCGGTGTTCACGCCGATGTAGAAGATGGTGAAGCCTGCGTCACGGCGTGAGTCGTTGTCGCTGTAGAGCGAACCGACCAGCACGGATGCGTTACTCTTCAGGCCACCGGAGCCGATAGCGACGAGCAGCAGACCAATCACCACACCCGGAATGCCGGGGATGAGGGAGAGGGAGATGTGACCCGCCATAATGCCGATAGCGGAGTAGAAGAGGGTGCGCTCGGGGCCGAGGAGGCGGTCACCGAGGATACCGCCGAGGATTGCCATGAGGTACACGACTGCACCGTACGCGCCGATAACGCCGGTGGCGAGGTCCTTGTCGAGGCCCAGGCCGCCCTTGTCGGCGGTGTAGTACAGGTAGTAGATCATGATGCCCTGCATGCCGTAGAAGGAGAAGCGCTCCCACATTTCTACGGTGAACAGGTTCGCGAGCATGCGCGGGTGGCCGAAGAAGGTCTTGGTGTCCTTGGGTTCGGCACCTGTGATGGTGTGAGACATGGTGGTAATTCTTTCTGTGCAAGCCCGGGGTTCTGTGTGACCCGGGCAATATGTGTATAAGTGTATACCCTGAAAGGTGCATATGTATACATGTGGTGTTCCTGTATTTCAAAGATTTAACTATCAGTCAGTGCATGAAAAACCATTTCGATTTTTTCGTATGCATCATTTCCGAATCTCACAAACCCCCAAATACCGGGCTAGATGCGCCACGCACCCCCAAAGCGCTAGAGTGGAACCATAACTATGCCCACCCGGCACCCCACCGTGCCGACCGGCCCGTCCTCATTCAATTCAAAGGAGAACCCCATGACTGCTGTACCCCAGGTTGACCCCCGCGACGTTCCTGCCGGCGCAACCATCATCGACGTGCGTGAAGACTACGAGTGGGAGGGCGGCCACGCCACCGGCGCCAAGCACATCACCCTCGGCACCATCGCTGAGCGTCTGGAAGAACTGCCCGCACCCGGCGAGGACTTCTACGTCATCTGTCACGGTGGCGGCCGTTCGAACCGCGCGGCAACCTTCCTGCGCGAACACGGCTACGCCGCACACAACATTGCGGGCGGCACCAGCGCATGGTTCGCTGCCGGTCTGCCGATGACCAGCGAAAACGGCGAAGCACCCGCAGTCGTTCACTAAACCGCCAGTTCGCCTGTACGCCATACAATGGAGTCCGTGACTGAAACTTCCGCGGACCGTATTTTTTCTACCCCGAACGCTCCCGCTTCTGCGTCCCCTCATGCCCTGCCGAGTATTCTGCAGAGCATCCCGTGGGATGCGCAGACGCGGGAGCTTGTCGTGCGCCCGCTTCCTTTCGCGGTGAACTGCGAGGAGGCGTACCCGCTGCTGAGCGGTGGCGCTGAGTATTCCTTCTGGCTGGATTCGGCGCGTGAGGAGTCGCCTATGTCGGTTGCCTCGTATGTGGGTGTGGTTCCGGCGCAGCTGTCGCCCTTGCGCGTGGATTCGGCGCGTGCGGCGGCTGAGTCTGGCGGGGAAGACCCCTTCGCCCAGCTGGAGGCGGCGCTCGCCTGCGCACCGCGCGTGCACCCGGATGCCGCGGTGGCAACCGGCCTGCCCGCGGGTTTGTGTGGCGGTTACGTGGGCTATTTCGGCTATGAGGCGCGTGCCGCCATGGGCATGGAGCACGGCCACCCGGTGCCCGGCTACCTGCCGGCGCATGAGGCGCCGACCCCGGATTCTCTGTGGTTGCCGGCGGTCCGCTATCTGGTGCATGAGCATGCCCGCCCGGGGGCTGCGGCGCGTAGCTGGCTGGTGGGCGATGAGTCGTGGTGTGAGGCGGCGGAGCGGCTGCTGAGCACGGTGCTGGCTCCGGCGCTGAGCGCGGTGGGGGGAGAGTGCCTCAGATAATGCCCCCGTAAATACCCCCGAGCTCACCGAGCCCCTGCTCTTCCCGGCACCTGCCGCGGAAGCCTACATGGATGCCGTTCGCGCTAGTCAGCACGAAATCTACGAGGGTAACAGCTACGAGGTGTGCCTGACCGCGCAGACGGTCGCGCGCATCCAGAATCCGAGCCCGGAGCTTTTCTTTGAGCTGTACCGCCGCCAGCGCGCCCACAATGCGGCACCCTATGCGGCGTATTTGCGGTGCGGTGATTTTTCGGTGCTTTCTTCTTCGCCGGAGCGTTTTTTGAGTGTGGATACGCACCGCAACGCCCAGACGAAGCCGATTAAGGGCACGATTGCTCGCGGCGCCACCCCGGAAGAAGATGCCGCCGCTGCGGTATGGTTGCGTACCGATGAGAAGACCCGCGCCGAGAACCTCATGATCGTGGATCTGCTGCGTAATGACCTGTCTACAGTGTCTGACCCGGCGTCCGTGCGCGTGCCCGTGCTTATGGGAGTGGAGAGCTATTCGACGGTGCATCAGCTGGTGTCTACGGTCAGTTCGCGTCTGCGTGAGGGCGTGAGCGCGGTGGCTGCCGCGCGGGCGTGCTTCCCGGGTGGTTCGATGACGGGTGCCCCGAAGCCCTCGACCATGCAGATTATTGAGGGTCTGGAGGGTCGCGCTCGCGGCGTGTATTCGGGTGCTCTGGGCTTTGTGTCGGCGGATGGTTCGGCGAACCTGTCGATTGTGATTCGCACGCTCGTGGCGCACGATGAGGGCACGGTGACTCTTGCCGCCGGTGGCGCTATCGTAGCTGATTCCGACCCGACCGCCGAGTATGAGGAGATGCTGACGAAGCTGCGCGCTGCGTTGCCGCCGTCGGTGGGCCGCGTGGTGGAATAGCCTAGCGCTGGAATAGCACAGGGAATAGTCTGCGCCGCCTGCACGTGAGCCGCTACACTTGAACTATGACTAAGCTTTCTGAAAACCTCCCCATTGAAGAAGCCCGTGAACGCCTGCGCCAGCTGATTATGGAGCTGGCTGTGGTGCGCGGGCACGTGGTCCTCGCCTCCGGCAAGGAAGCCGACTACTACGTTGACCTGCGCCGCATCACCCTGCACCACGAGGCTTCTCGCCTGGTCGGTCAGGTCATGCTGGACCTGCTGGACAAGAACGGCATCGAGTTTGAGGCCGCTGGCGGCCTGACCATGGGTGCTGACCCGGTGGGTACCGCGATTATGCGTGCCGCTGGCGATCAGGACCGTGCGATTGACGCGTTTGTGGTGCGTAAGGCTCAGAAGTCTTACGGCATGGGCCGTCAGGTGGAGGGCCCCAGCGTTGAGGGTCGCCGCGTGGTTGCTGTTGAGGACACCTCCACGACCGGTGGTTCTGCGCTGACCGCTGTTGAGGCGCTGCGTAAGGCTGGCGCTGAGGTTGTGGCGGTTGCTGTGATTGTGGACCGTGCGACCGGCGCTAAGGAGCATGTGGAAGAGGTTGCGGGCGTTCCGTGCCTGTACGCGTACTCGAAGGACGAGCTGGGCCTGGACTAGTCTCTACTGGTTTGGACTAGGATTTCGTGAATTTTTAAGACGTTCCCGTTGCGGCGGGTGAACCCGTGCCGCTGGCTACTGTGTGTGGCTGGTGGTGCGGGTTTTTGTCTGTAAGATGGCTCTGTGGGCGCCGGTCGTGGCGCTGGTTGTTGGCGTGAAGGTGGTTGTGATGGTTGAGAATCGTGAGGCGGCTGAGGCTGTACCTGCTGAGGCGGCTGTAGCTGAGGCTGTTGAGGGTACTGAGCAGGGTACTGCCCGTTTTGAGGTGGGTGTGGGCCCGTGGGAGGGCCCGTGGCCCGAGGGTGACCATTGGGATGAGGAGCTGCTGCGTGAGGGCGACCGCCGTAACGTGGTGGATAAGTACCGTTACTGGTCGATGGACGCGATTATTGCTGACCTGGATACGCGCCGCCATGATTTTCATGTGGCGATTGAGAATTGGCAGCATGATTTGAATATTGGCACGGTGGTGCGTACTGCGAATGCGATGTTGGCGAAGGAGGTCCATATTATTGGGCGTCGCCGCTGGAATCGTCGTGGTGCGATGGTGACGGATCGTTATCAGCATGTGCGTCATCATCCGACGATTGAGGATTTTGTGGCGTGGGCGCAGGCTGAGGGTCTGGAGATTATTGGTATTGATATTTTTCCGGATTCTGTGCCCCTGGAGACGTATGATCTGCCGAAGAAGTGTGTGCTGGTTTTTGGTCAGGAGGGCCCGGGCTTGTCGGAGGAGTTGCATGCGGCGGCTAGGGATACTCTGTCGATTGAGCAGTTTGGGTCGACGCGTTCGATGAATGCGGCGACGGCTGCGGGTATTGCGATGCATGCGTGGGTTCGCCGCCATGTGTTTGGTCAGATTCCGTCGTAGTTTGGCGGCTGTTTATGAGTGTTTAAAGGTTCCGATGCGTTGTGTGCGCGTCGGAACCTTTCTGTTGGGGGTTGGGGTGGCTTAAACCACGCATGGAATTACCTAGGCGTGTTAGTGTTAACGCAAATCACAGGAGATGTGAGAATCGCACTCTCAATTTCAGTTTGGGACATGCGATGGATTTCCTGGCTTCGGCTCGCTAATGGTTGCGGGCTGTGGATATGAATGACCGCGACGTCATTCCCCTGAAAGGAGTCGGTAACAATGAAGAAATCTGCTGCCCTACTCGCCTGCTTTGCTTTAGCTTTAAGTTCCTGCGCCGCTGCGCCTAAAGATACTAGCTTCAAAGCCCAGCTAGATTTTGAAAATAACTACATTACTCTTCCGCTCGATGAATACGACATGAGTGACCAGGCCCTAGATATAACATATAGGGCGTATTTGTTGATTCTTAAAGAGTGCTATGCGAAAAAAGGATACGATTTTGAAATTCTAGAAAACGGCTTGGTTTCTGGCAACGCCTCCCAGTACGGCTCCTGGAACGTGAAGCATGCGGCGAATCATTTTACGTCCAGCAAAGTCAGAGAAGAGCAGGAAAGGATTTATGAGAGCATCCCTGAAGACGTCAGGGCCAGCTGCCGCGAAGAGCATCGGGAAGAACTGGATATGCTCTATTTTGATGAGGCTGATGAGAAAAAGTACCGCCCCGTCGGTCGTATCAGTGGCGAAGCGTACCAGCGTGCGCAGGCTGACCCTGAATGGAAGAAAGCCCGCTCAGATTGGTGGGACTGCCAGCGTCAGGAAGGGTTGACGCCTCGCACCGGGGACGGTGAATGGACGAGCAAAGAAACGGCCAATCTGAATGCTGATGATCCCAAAGTGTTGGAGGAGGTTATCCGCCTGGCAACCATTGAAGCTCAATGTAGTGAGAAGGTGAGGTTGGCTCAGCGTCTGGGTGATCTTGAGGCGTCCTATCAGGGGCCTTTGATTGAGAAGAATCAGGCGTTGCTGAATGATTTGAAGGCCTATCGTGACGCGAAGATAGCGAAGGCGCGTGAAATTATTGCCACCCACCAGTAGCCGCACCCGCTGAAGGGCAGAACGGGCGAACCAGCCGCAGAATGCCCACAAGCAAATTTCATAAGAAGGAGCCGGGGAGTGTCACCACTCCCCGGCCCTCACTTTATTCACTCTCAACCTCGCAGCCCATGCCAGCGCACCTACAGGCTCGCCAGCTCAAGGCCACTCAGCGTCAGGTTACTTGAGCCCTTTAGCCCACCGGAACGTTAACGTTCACCAGCGAGTACAGATCCTTCGGATCATCCGGGCTAGCAACCAGGTCAATGAACTGCTGCAGGTCGGTGTCCTGCGTAGCCGCACGGGCATAACGCAGACCCGAGAAGTCAGCAATCGCGAAGCCCACCGAATCAAACAGGGTAATCTGCTCATCCGACACGCGGCCCGGCTCCTCACCGGTCAGAACCTTCCAGAACTCCACCACCGGGAAGTCCGGGTCCTTCTGCTGAATCTCGCCCTCAATGCGGGTCTGCGGCGGGAACTCAACGAACACGGTGGAGCGGTCCAGAATTTCGCTTTCCAACTCAGTCTTGCCGGGGCAGTCGCCACCAATAGCGTTCAGGTGCACGCCGGGCTTCACCTGGCGGTCCAGCAGAACCTTCGCCTGCTGCTTATCGGCGGTGCAGGTGGTAATAATGTCGGCACCCTCAACAGCCTCGTCCACGTCCTTAGCCAGGTGGATGCGGAAGCCCAGCGGCTCCAGGTTACGGCGGAACTTCTCCATCGCGTGCGGGTCAACGTCGTAGACGGACAGGTCCTCAATGCCGAGCACCGCGCGCATACCCAGCGCCTGGAACTCAGACTGCGAGCCGGTACCAATCATCGCCATCTTCTTCGAATCCTTGCGTGCCAGGTGCTTAGCAACCATGGCGGACACACCGGCGGTACGTAGCGCGGTCAGCAGGGTCATCTCAGCCAGGAACACGGGGTAGCCGTTATCCACGTCAGCGAGCAGACCGAACGCGGTCACGGTCTGGAAGCCGCGTGCCGGGTTCGACGGGTGGCCGTTCACGTACTTGAAGGAGTAGGTGATGTTGTCGGAGGTGGGCATCAGCTCAATCACACCGAAGGGGGTGTGGGAGGCGACGCGCGGAATCTTGTCGAAGCTCTGCCACTTCTTGAAGTCTTCTTCGAGGAAGTCGACCATGCCGGCAATGATGTTGCCTACGCCGTCCTTCTGAATCCACTTCGCCATCGAGGCGACGTCAACAAATTCCACCGCGTGTGCGCTAGGACGTTCAGTCATGATTTTCTCCTTTGAATATCTGCACAAAACTTCTTTGTGCATCTGGTGGTCACTACGGATATCTATTATCTCAAAATATATTGCAGGACACACCGTATTAGAAATGCTGTAGATATGTACTTTGCTTTATGTATTACACGGATGTAATACGGAACGAACACGAAAAACGTGCAGGGAGGGGGTTCTAGAACTCCTGGAACCTACGGGCTAGGGTCTAGAACCCCCTCATCGCCTTCACCGGGATTTCACTGGGATATTACGGGATCGGAGGCAGCCGTCGGGTTAGTTGCCCTTCGGCTTGTCCTCGTCCTCAGCGTCCAGTTCACCCAGGTCAATGTGGGTACGAGGCTCCGGAACGAGCTTCTTCACCACGGGGCGGGCAGCAATCACAGGCACGGAACCGGTGTAGCCTTCACGGACGCGAGCAATCTCGTTGACGCGGTCACGAACCGTGTACCAGCCGATAATCAGCAGCGGGATAACCAGCAGCAGCGATGCCAGGGTGTAGGTGCCGACCGGGTAATCCAGTGCCATCAGCACCAGCACAACAGCGAGGAAGACCATCACAGCCCAGTCACTGAAGCGACCGCCGGGTGCGCGGTAGTTGGGGCGCTTGTACTTGCCCTCGCCGACCAGCTTCAGGTACTTCTGGTGCGACATTGCGATAGCCGCCCAGCTAGCCATGGTGCCCACGGATGCGATGTTCAGCACGACCTCGAACGCCTGCTCGGGAACGAAGAAGTTCAGCACAACACCGAAGAGGCCAATCACACCGGTCAGCAGAATACCTGCCACCGGAACGCCGGAGCGGGATACCTTGGTGGTGAACTTCGGTGCCGAACCTGCAACACCCATCGAGTGGAGAATACGGCCGGTGGAGTATAGGCCAGCGTTCAGCGAGGAAGCAGCCGCGGTAATAACAACCAGCTGCATAATCGGTGCGGTACCGTCAATGCCGATAGCGTCGAAGAAGGTCACGAACGGCGACTCTGCGTCCTTGTATGCGGTGTAGGGCATGAGCAGGCAGAGCAGAACCACGGAGCCAACGTAGAAGATCGCGATACGCCAGATCACGGTGTTGATAGCGCGAGGGATAACCTTCTCAACGTTCTTGGTTTCACCACTGGTGGTGCCGACCAGCTCAATACCGGCGTAGGCGAACACAACGCCCTGAACCACGATAAGAGCGGGAAGAATACCGTTGGGGAAGAAGCCGTCATTGGCTGCAATAAGGCTCAGGCCGGGGGTGACGCCGTTGATGGGCTCACCGAAGACCAGGTACCAGATACCTACCGCCATGAAGGACAGCAGGGCAAGAATCTTAATGAGTGCGAACCAGAATTCCAGCTCACCGAAGAGCTTCACGGAGATGAGGTTTAGAGCCACGGTGATGATAACGACGATGAATGCGCTAAGCCACTGGGGAATGTCTGCGAAGAACTGGTTGTATCGACCGAACCAGCTGATGTAGATGGCGATAGCGGTGGCGTCTGCAACGGCGGTCATTGCCCAGTTCAGCCAGTACAGCCATCCGGATACGAATGCGGCCTTTTCGCCGTAGAATTCGCGGGTGTAGGAGACGAAGGAGCCCGAGGAAGGGCGGTGAAGAATCAGCTCGCCGAGGGCTCGAAGGATCAGGTAGCCGAAGAAGCCGATGACGGCGTAGATGACGGCGAGCATGGGGCCTGCGTCCTGCAGGCGGCTACCGGTGCCCAGGAACAGGCCGGTACCAATAGCGGAACCGATGGCAATCATCTGGAGCTGACGTGCGCCAAGCCCCTTGTGGAAGCCTTCCTGTTCGTGTGCGAACGGGTCGTCTGTGGGGGGCTTAGTGTACTGATCCGCTGCAGAAGTCTGCGGGTTCTTGTTCGGTGAGGTGCTCACGCTATACCTCCTTGGATAGTTACGTCTGAAGCACGTGCTACACGAAATGTGGTTGGGAACACGTCTGCGGGTTGTAATGACTATAGCACGGTAATTTAGGTAAATATAACCCGCATCACGTAACAATTTATATAAATATAACGCATATCTTATGAATATATTTGGTTCATGTTGTATTGTGTGGTTTTCATTGTTTGTGAAATAGATTAATTGAACCCTGAGTACAAAAAATCAATTACCCCACCACCGCACAGCACAAGAGCACCCACAATGGGGTGCTCTCACAACCTATTCAAAACGGGGACTTAGCCCTCCATCAGCCGGTCAATCTTCGCCCGCAACGCGCGCTCACGACGATTCAACCACCACCAGCTCGGCCAACGCATCAACGACTTACGGCCCACCTGCACGACCGAGGGGAGCTTCGCCTCCGCAAGCGCCACATCAATCTCGTGGTCACTCGCACCCTCATCACGCATTTTCTCCATCAACTCAAGGGATTTCGCCATATCGCCATGCCCTAAAACATGCCGACTCTTACGCTCCAGAACCTTATCCAACTGCGCGCGCACCGGGGCAATAGCCGCCGCATTCGGATGCTCACGCTCAGCACGACGCTGCGCCTGGCGGGCACGCTTCTCACGCTTCGCGTCGAGCTGTTTCGGATTATTTTTAGCGCTCGCCTTGCTCATGGGAGGTTCCTTTCGTCGCGTCCGGGTGATGTGTACGCTGGCCTGCACGCACAGAAGACATCAAGTCATTAACACCTCTACTTTACCGCGGTAATTCGCGGAAATTTCGCTGCAGTAAACCCAAAAAAACCCACAAAAAATTAACGATAAATAAGTCGTATCTTGGTAAAATAGTGCGAGTAGGAGGCGTCTCGCGCGCCAACAAAATATGGTGAACCGGCCCAGCATCGGTAACCGGTCGCATCTATCCAAGGAGTCAGCATATGGCTATTGCAACCCCCGAAGTTTACGCAGAAATGCTGCAGACCGCGAAGGAAAAGGGCTTCGCGTACCCCGCAGTGAACGTGACCTCCTCCCAGACCCTGAATGCTGCAATCCGCGGCTTCGCAGAGGCTGGCTCGGACGGCATCATCCAGGCATCCACCGGTGGTGCAGCATACTGGTCCGGCGCTTCCAAGAAGGACATGGTCGTTGGCTCCCTGGCCTTCGCAGCATACGCACGCGAAGTTGCTAAGCAGTACGACGTGAACATTGCACTGCACACCGACCACTGCCCCAAGGACAAGCTGGAAGGCTTCGTCCTGCCCCTGCTGGCAGAGTCCGAGAAGGCTGTTGCTCGCGGTGAAGACCCCATCTTCAACTCCCACATGTGGGACGGCTCCGCAATCGACCTGGACGAGAACCTGAAGATTGCTGCTGAGCTGATCGAGCGTACCTCCAAGGCAAAGCTCGTTCTCGAGGTTGAGATTGGTGCCGTTGGTGGCGAGGAAGACGGCGTTGAAGGCGCTATCGACGACTCCCTGTACACCACCGTTGCAGACGCAATCAAGACCGTTGAGGCAATCGGCCTGGGCGAGAAGGGCACCTACATGGCTGCTCTGACCTTCGGTAACGTTCACGGCGTGTACAAGCCCGGTAACGTTCACCTGCGCCCCGAGCTGCTCAAGGAAATCCAGACCGAGGTCGGCGCTAAGTACGGCAAGGGCGACAAGCCCTTCTACCTGGTCTTCCACGGTGGCTCCGGCTCCACCGAGCAGGAGATTGCAGACGCAGTGTCCTACGGTGTTATCAAGATGAACATCGACACCGACACCCAGTACGCATTCACCCGCCCCGTTGCTGGCCACATGTTCAGCAACTACGACGGTGTGCTGAAGGTTGACGGCGAGGTCGGCAACAAGAAGACCTACGACCCCCGCGTTTGGGGTGCAGCTGCAGAGGCAGGCATGGCCGCACGCGTGGTCGAGGCTTGCCAGCAGCTCGGTTCCGTCGGTACCTCCCTCAACAAGTAAGGTACTGTTCGCCCGCCGCAGCTCCCGTAGGTGTTGCCGGGTGTGAACCTAAGCTTCGTTAAGCGAAAGCGGTGCCCGCTTCCTCATCACGAGGAGGCGGGCACCGCTCTTTTGTTTATGCAGTTCTTTGGGTGCGCAGTTTAGAACCGGGCGAGCCAGGCGCTCATTGCTGGCAGAGGCGGGTTTACTTGCCGCCGCAGCCGCAACCACCGCATCCGCAGCCGCCGGACTTCACAGCCACCGAACCGGAGGTGGGGATACCGTCGCCGGTGTCGCCACCCATGAGGTTCACGCGGTTACCGATCTCGGGGCCGCCGACCGGCTGGGGTGCCTTACCCGCCAGGGTTGCCGCGAAACCGGCGGGTTCGCCGCTCAGGTTCGGAATCATCGACGCCGCCGGGGAACCGGACGGGCCGCATGCAGCCGCTGCCGCGTTCGCCTTCGGCTGGGCGACCAGGTGGGCGCGGGAGAAACGCTTAATCTGCTCGGCGGTCGGGTACGCGAAGGACACCTTCACCTCGCCGTTGACCAGCATGAGCGGCAGAACCTCGATGCCGTTCATCTCAATCTGCTCCGCCACCGGTGCGCACTCTTCAAATGCGGACGGGTAGGAGTCGGTGGAGTACACCTCAATGTCCACGCCCGAATCCAGAGCCTCCTGCGCGGCACCCAGGAACTCGGAGCGCTCCATATCCTGCGGATCCTCCGGGTTCTCACCGGGGCCCGGAATAAATACTTCAAGAACGGTCTCAGCCGCTTCAGTCATCAGTTTCAGCCTTTTCTCTCTTATCGGCACCGGCTCGGGGGAGGGGTGCCAGTCCTTCACTAAGTGTACTCGCGACCTCAAGAGTGCAGAAGTGTGATGTGAAGTTCCAGAATTGCGGAATATTTGCAGAATTCGAGTCGAATGACTCTCAGCTCGTGAGCTACGGGGTTCGGTGTTGTATTCTGAGTGCATATGCACCGGAGTGTGCGGACCCTGCGTATCGGCAGGCGCCGCCCGGTGTGAAACCAAGAAGGCAACGACGCCCGCATCCGACGCGGACGCATCAGCGCTACAAATACACGCTATTCATAGCGCCACACGACCAAAAGGAGCATATATGTTCGGTTTCGGCAAGAAGAAGAAGGAAGCTGCCGCACAGGAAGCATCGTCCGCAGACGTCTACGTCGCACCTGTTACCGGCGAGTACCTGCCGCTGAGCGAAGTCTCCGACCCCGTTTTCTCTCAGGGCGTTATGGGTGACGGCTACGCAGTGAACCCCACCGCAGGCACCATCGTCGCACCCGTTGCAGGCACCATTGCACTGATTCAGGACACCTGCACGCATTCATGCTCCGCACCGAAAACGGCGGCGAGGTGCTGGTCCACATCGGTATCGACACCGTTGAGCTCGGCGGCGAAGGCTTCACCAAGATCGCTAACGTAGGCGACAAGGTTGAGGCAGGCGCACCCATCATCGAGGTGGACTGGGCAGCTATCGAGGGTCGCATCCCCTCCAAGGAAACCATGGTGATGATCACCAACACCGCAAAGTTCAACATCTCCAAGGACTCCGAGGCACGCCGCCCCGTCGCAGCCGGTGACCGCGTCGCTCAGGCATCCAAGAAGTAAGCTGAACCAGCGAAAAGCTCAGCTTCAATAAGGGTGAATACCCTGTGAAAAACGTTTAACGCAAAAGGTCGCGTCCTGCAGGTTCAACCGAGCCACAGGCGTGGCCTTTTTCGTTACACGAGAAATTTTTTAACACCGTATTAAAAGCCGCCACTAAAAGCGGCGGAAAAGGAGGAACACCCAGCGCAGCTTGCACCGCGGGCAAGAATGAGGCGCAAATGATACCCTATATTTCTGTGAACGCTATGAAGAACCGATAAAAAATCGTTATTCTACTTAGAGTTGCAGTTTGAGTTGAGAGAATCCGGACCCTCAGCTATAAACCAAAACTTCAATGACCAACCACACACATTACGCTCAACTCATAAACGAAAAAAGGACCACTACGGTGACTGCATTCCCGAAAATCTCCAAGAATCTGAGCCGCCGCGGCTTCCTCGGCGCCTCCGCACTGGCACCCGCCGCCCTCATGCTCCAGGCAGGCGAAGCCCACGCCGCAGCCAACACCCGCGCACAGCTCGCGGCAGTACACAGCGGCTCCCCCGCACATCAGCTGCTCTACAAGACCGATGAATTTTTCATCGCCCACCGCGGTGCCGGCAACATCAGCCCCGAGCACACCGCCTACGCCTACGCAGAGTCCGTACGCCGAGGCGCCCTCGCCGTCGAAATTTCCGTACGCACCACCAGCGACGGCCAGTTCGTCTGCATGCACGACACCAACATCAAGCGCACCACCGGTGCGTCCATGGACGTGCGCGGCCATACCCTCGCCGAACTGCGCCAGCACAAGGTTGACATGCGCCAAAACTTGGGCGAGAAGACCGGCCTGTACGACATCCCCACCCTCGAAGAGGCCATCGCCGCGGTTGACGCCGTACCCGCAGGCGGCGAATACGCCTCAGTCGGCGGCAAGAAGGTCGTACTGTTCCTCGAAGCGAAGGACGGTCCCGCACAGGCAGGCCTCGTCAAGTTCATCACCGAACGCGGCCTGCAGCGCCGCACCGTCATCAAGATGTACCGCGACGGCAGCGGCGGCTTCAAACCCACCTCTCGCTACCTGAAGCTTGCCAACTCCGCAGGCTGCGCCACCTGGTGCTACTTCGACGGTGGCGACCCCATCGACAAGATTTCCGCAATGGCACGCCACGAAAACGTGGACGCCATCGGCGTACCCTACTACGAGAAGCCGACCGGCGTTTCCCAGGGCTCCATGAGCGAGGAGAACGTACGCGCCCTCACCGGCCTCGGCAAGGCAGTCATTGTCTGGGAAATCCACCGCCGCTCCGCCTACGAAAAGTACAAGGCACTGGGCGTTAAGGGCTTCATGTGCCCCGACCCCTACTGGGTAATCGGTGACCCCTTCGACGCCAGCGTGAAGATTAAGACCGGCCAGCGTCCCCACGGCATGCTGCCCGCCGACCCCTCCGTCGCAGCGGACATGCCCGACCTGACCGGCGCAGCCATCGTGCACAACCAGCGCTACGACGAATCCGTGCTGCTCGGCCCTCTGGCGAACTACACCACTCGCGACAAGTACACTCTCGACTTCTCCATGAAGTGGACCAGTGCAGTGCCGAAGCAGGATGGTCACTACGGCTACATTGCGTTCGGTCGTGAACACGACGGCGCCTTCGGCATCGGCAAGAAGTTCGCTGCAAAGCAGGAAGACGGCACCTACGTGCTCGCTATCCGCCCGAACTACCGCGGCGGCTCCGTAGCGCAGATCCTCTGCTTCGAACCGAACCAGGCAAGCCCGCGTGTGCTGCACACCATGAAGCTGCGCCAGAAGGTCACCACCGGCCAGGCACTGAACTGCAAGATCGTGCTGAACAAGAACAGCTTCTACTACACGGTCAACGGCCAGTACTCCAGCCCGATTAACCACAGCGCCTACCGCGGCCCGTACGTACACTTCGGCCGTTTCCACGGCACCAACGATGGCGGTCCTCTGGAGCTGACCCGAATCGAAGCACGTCAGTCCTGGATTTGAGAGAACAGGTGGGCCTAGTCCACCAGGTCTGACTCGCCGCCCGCTAAGCGGTGAAGGTGCGGGTATCGGGCAGAGCGGATGCAACACCGAGCATCCCTTCCGGGCAATGCCTTCCATAATCCTCAGCTAGGACTCTCGCGCGCTGAGCGAGAATCTATCTGAAGGGGGTCGTATCCAACGCGGATGCGGCCCCCTTCGGCGTGCCCACGGTCTTTTTGGGTGGGGAGAGGGTGCGCGGGGACGTGTGTAGGGGCGAGGGAAGAGATGGAGTGTGGGGCAGGTTCGAGGGGTAGGGGAGCGTGCAGGACTAGAATTAACAGCGTCAGAGTCGACCGTACCGGCCGCCCCAACCCGAAAGGCACGCCATGACCACCTCACCCGAAAGCTCCGCTGCCGAAAGCACTACTTCCGAAAAGCCCGCCGCGAAATCCGCCCAGCTGCGAGGCCGCACCGAACCGCACATGCAAAGCATCAACATGCCTCAGCGTGAACCCATCGACCCCTACGAGCGGCCCTCCTACCCCTTCTTCTACGTGCCCACCGACCTGCTCATCGGCGGCACCTGGGTCACCGGCGACAACGGCTCCTTCCCCGTGCACAACCCCTCCTGCGGCCAAATCCTCGCGCACGTCGCCGACGCCAGCGTCGAACAGGGCATCGAAGCACTCGACGCCGCCTGCGACGCCCGCACCTCATGGGCGGCAACCAGCGCCCGCGAACGCGCCGACATCCTCAACCGCGCCTACACGCTCATGACGCAGCGCACCGAAGTCATCGCCCGGCTCATGACCCTCGAAATGGGCAAGCCCCTCGACCAGTCCCGCGGCGAAGTCGCCTACGCGGCAAACTACCTGCGCTGGTACGCCGAAGAAGTTGCCCGCAACTTCGGCCGCACCGGCCTCGCCCCCGAATCCGGCCTGCAGATCACCACCGTACGCCGCCCCGTGGGCCCCTGCCTGCTGATTACCCCCTGGAACTTCCCGCTCGCCATGGCGGCACGCAAGGTCGCCCCGGCGCTCGCGGCGGGCTGCACCGCAGTGCTCAAGCCCGCCTCTCTGACTCCGCTCAGCTCCCTGTACTTCGCGTCCCTGATGCGTGAGGCGGGCCTGCCGGACGGCGTGCTGAACGTGGTGACCACCTCCCGCACCAGCGAGGTTGTCTCGGCGCTGATGGCTGATGAGCGCCTACGGAAGGTCTCGTTCACCGGCTCCACCGCCGTGGGCCGCACCCTGCTCGCGCAGGCCTCGCAGAACGTTCTGCGCACCTCCATGGAGCTGGGCGGTAACGCCCCGTTCATTGTCTTTGAGGATGCGGACATCCCCGCCGCCGTGGAGGGCGCCTACGCGGCGAAGATGAGGAACATGGGCGAGGCGTGCACCGCCGCCAACCGATTCATCGTGCACGAGGACATTGCTGAAGAGTTCACCCGCGCCTTCGTGGAGCGTATGGAGGCGACCGTCGTGGGTGACGGAACCGTCGACGGAACCGACTGCGGACCGCTAATTCAACCTTCAGCGGTTGAATCTATGCTTTTTATGGTCGAAGACGCCCTGGGTAAGGGCGCGCTCCTCGCCTGCGGCGGGTACATTCCCGAGCTTGAGGAGAACGTTCCGAGCGATACCGGCGGCATGCCCAAGAACCTGAACAAGGGCAACTTCGTGACCCCCACCGTGCTGACCGGCGTGACCGATTCGATGCGCGTGTGGCGTGAAGAAATCTTCGGACCCGTCGCCCCGATTGCCACGTTCGGCGGCTACGGTGAGGAGGGCGAACGCACCGCCCTGAAGCTCGCCAACGACACCGAGTACGGCCTGGCGGCGTACGTGTACACGAGCAACCACCCGCGCTTTACGCGCATGGCTGCGGGCCTGGAGTTCGGTCTGATTGGTTATAACTCCGGCGTTATCTCGAACGCGGCAGCCCCATTCGGTGGCGTGAAGCAGTCCGGTATGGGTCGCGAGGGCGGCCCCGAGGGACTGGAGGAGTACACCGAGCTGCAGTACATCGGCGCGCCGAACCCGTTCGCCGGATAAGCCTGTTCGCCGGGTACGGCGAGATACCGGTTACGGTGAACCCCGGATACGACAAACCTTAATACAGCGAAGTCCCGGCGGGTACCCGAGAAGGTGCCCGCCGGGACTTTACGCTGTCTACATCATGCGCGGGTGTTAGAACTGGCTCTGCCTAGAGTTGGGGCAGGGGTTATAGCTGGCACAGGGTTTATATCTGGCGCAGTGCGAGCAGCCCGCGGCTGAAAGCATCCGCGGGACCCTTGCCGCACGAGTTGGGGCGCGGCTCAAGGGCGACCCGCTCGAAGAAGGTGACCCAGGTGCGTCCGTCGGTGTGGGAGGTGAGTGCCGCCTCCATGGTGGGGTGTTCGGCGGTGTCTACCGCGGGGTCGATGCCCGCCTCGCGGAGTGTACTCAGTGCCTCCGCTACCGATGTTTCACGTGAAACCAAACCTCCAGAGGTTACTTCTTCGCCCTTTTTCTCCAGTTCGAGGCGTACGGCAACCTCCGCCGCCTGCTCCACCGGAGCATCCGTGCTGCGGCCTCGCAGGCCGTGCAACGACGGAATGGAACGACCCGCCAGCGACAGGTACGCCGCCAGCGCCGAAGGCTCCGAGAGGCGACCGTAGGTGTAGCCGGTGGGCAGCATAATGCCGACCGGGGCAAAGCGGTGGCCGCCCGTATGCGAGCACTCCCAGACCGCATTACCCGGCAGGATATCCGCCAGGTGCGCCGCAATGGGGCGACCGCGAAGGGCGCAGCAGCGGTCACGCTTGGAGTGGGTGCACACGAGAATAGCGGGGGAATCCATGAGCTCCGCGCCGGTCGCCTGAATCAACTCCTGGGGGTTGCCCAGGGGTAGTTCGAGAAGCTGTTCTGGGGTGCTCACGCTGAACGAGTAGAGCTTCTCATCGCCCGGGGTACAGAGCGCGTAGAGCACCCGGTGGGTTGGGCTGCCGGATGCATCCGGTGCGCCGTGCAGTACACGCCCCGCCCTGCCCGTCTGGCGGATCAGCAGGAACTTCAAACCCGCCTGCGAGACTGCCTCGCTCAACGCCTCCGAAAGCTCCTCACCGAGGGCGGAGCCATCCAGCACGTCGCGGCCCCACTGGCCCACGTGCTCGAGCGCCAGCCAGGCGGTGGCGCGTCCGGCGGTGCCGCCGAGCGCCTCGTCGTCGTAGAGGGAGCAGGAGTCCGCCGGGATGCTCGTGGCGCGGGTGCGGGAAGAGAGCTCATCGGCGTGTGCGGCACGCAGGTTGTTCAGCTCGGCGGGGTTGGTGGCGCGCGGCTCGGGGGTTGCGGGGGGTGCAGGATTCAGTCATGGTTTCTCGATTCTACGCCTGCAGGATGTGAATGACCTATGTTGCCCCTGCACGGTCTAAATGCTGAAAAACAACCGATCAAGGGTGATTTTTAGGGGCTATCGGGCGGTCAACTACTCAGGAAGGAGCGCCAAAGCGACGCGGTAGAGGCGGTCCTTTTCCTCGGGGGCGCCGAAGAAGGAGCGGAGCATGTACCCCTGGAAGACCATCATGAAGGCGTCTGCGGTGTCGCGGGCGTAGTCGGTAATGAGCGCCTCCTGTTCGGGGGTGCGCTGCGCCGGATCGGGGTTGATCTCGTGCAGAACGCTCAGCTGTTCAGCTGCCCAGGGGGTAAGGGTCTTGACGATGATGCCCTGCAATAGGGGCATGATGTCCGCGGTTGCCCTGGCGATTTCGGGCGCGTGGAGCGATTCAAGGCGGATGCGCAGCATGGCGGTGAAGTTCTCGTTCACCAGCAGATTGGTGTAGATGATTTCGAGAATGTCCTGGGGTCCGGCACCTCCCGGGAAAGTGTCGTAGAGCTCCTTGACGCTGTTGAGACGCTCGTTAATGGCACTGATGAGGATGTCTTCTTTGCCGGAGAAGTGCGAGTAGATAGACCCGGAGGACAGCCCGGAGGCTTTGATGATGTCGCTCATGGAGGTGTTGGTGTAGCCCTTTTCGAGGAAGCAACTAATGGCGGCTTCGATGATTTGGGCTCGGCGTGCGGCTTTGGTGGCGTCTGTTAATCGGGGCATGGTTCCAGTCTAGGGGGTGAGGCTAAAGAATACGTAAACACAACACTGATTCTTTTTGTGACTTTGCAAACAAAATAGCCATTTCGTTTGCACTTGGTAAAAACCGAGAGTAGAGTTCTGTCTCGTAAACGAAATAAGCATTTTGTTTGGAGATTGTCATGAACAACGAAACTACCACCGCAGTCACTGCGGAATCGGTGACCGCCTCAGCCCCCGAGCGCTCCTCCTGGCTCAAGGTCCTCCTCACCTCCCTGCAGGCATCCCTGATCGTGGCGGTTGTTATTCTCGCCTTCACTTGGCCCACCAAGACCATGGAGGCAAAGAACCTGCCCGTCTCTATCGCGGGCCCCGAGGTGACCGTCAGCCAGTTCGAACAATCCCTCAAAGACCAAGGTATTGAAACCTTCGACTTGAAGCAGGCATCCTCCCGCGAAGAGGCTGAACAGCAAATCAAGCAGCGCGAAACCTATGGCGCAATTATCTTCACCGAAGGCGCTGCTCCCGAGGTGCTGACCGCCCCCGCCGCCAACACCGCAGCAACCCAGATACTCAACGGTGTTGCCACCCAGCTGAACGCGCAGATTCAGCAGAAGGCACTCGCCGCTAAGACGGAAGCCCTCACCCAGGCGGTGCAGGCGGGAGGTGAGCAGGGTGCGCAGGCTGCCGCCCAGCTGGAGCAGATGAAGGTGCAGGCCGAGCAGGCATCCGCAATGGAGGCGAAGACCACCGCAGTTGTGCCCCTGAGCGAGAATGACTCCTCCGGTACCGGTCTGGCTATTGCCGCATTCCCCCTGGTCATGGGCGGAACCATCGGCGGCATGCTCTCCTTGACCCTGATTAACGGCACCTGGCGCCGCTTCGCCACCGCAACCCTGTACTCCGTCATTGCCGGTGCACTGACCGCCCTGATTCTGAGCACCTTGTTCGGTTTCATTCCCAGTGACTTCGCAACCCTGTGGGCTGCGTTCGCCGCAACCTACCTGGCGACCGCCTTCTTCATTGTGGGTGTGGGTGCACTGTCTTCGCCGCTGATTGGTCTCGCTGTAGGCGCGGTCATCACCATGTTCATTGGTAACCCGATTTCGGGCGCAAGCATGCCGAGCGTGTTCCTGCCCGGTGCGTGGGGTCAGATTGGTCAGATGTTGGTGCCGGGTGCTTCCTCGACTCTGCTGCGTTCGATTGCGTACTTCCCGGAGGTTGCAACGAGTGGTCAGTGGCTGGTGCTCGGTTCCTGGATTGCGTTCGGTCTGCTCGCCGGTGTCATCGGCTGGGCTCTCAAGGAGCGCCGCACCGCAACGGTGGAGGCATAAGCGCCGCGGGTTAGACCGCCGGTACAACGTAAGAAGGGTGTGCGCCGCGTTCACTGAACACGGCACACACCCTTTCGGCATACCGACTATTACCGGCTGTTATGCGCTGTTACTGGTTGTCGAGCACGTACTGTTTGAACTGCTCGTCCCGGCGCTTGAATTCTTTGAGCTCATTCTCCAGGGCTGCCTGGTTCTTGGCGACGAGCGGCTTCTGGTACTGCGCTTCCAGGTCGTAGAGCTTCTGTGAACGGCCTACATCCTGATTGCACTGTGCCTGGATGACGGCGATTCGAATTTCCTCTTCTGAGGGGGTGGTGCTCTGAGGAATGTTCTTTTCTTCCTTGACGGTCACCTCACTATCAGGGGTGAGGCCCTTGTCCTTGACGCATCGCTTCCATTCGTCGTCGAGGGATTTTTTGAGCTGTCTATCCCCAGCGGCGTTTCGAACGTCAGCCTCCACACGCCTATACGTGGCGGAGCCGAAGGGTATCTCTCCAATTTGCTTCATCTCATCGCTGGCGCGCTGATAGCATTCGGTGCTGACATCCTTCCCGGGGTCGGATGAGGGTGCAGGGGAAGACAGGTCCAGCGTATTCGAGTCTTCGCTCTTGTGGAGGCCGTATTTTTGGGCGTACTCAACGTTCCAGATTCCGTAGGTCCTGCCCAGGTTCCTGCCGGATCCCTCGGTGCGGACAAACATCTTGTAGTGTTGCCCGTGTTCGGCAAAGCACTTTTTGCGGGCGAGCTCAAGGGCTTTGGTAAAGTATTCGTCTTTGCCGGTGGTGTCGTATGCGTCCAGGGGTAGGATTACCCGGTCATTTTCTGCGTCGAAAATCGCGCGGGCACTTTCGTCCTTCTCTAGAGAAGGGCCGAAGGAGCAAGAAGACAGCACAGCGCTGATGAGGGCAGCCGCCAGAAGCTTTTTCAAAGCTGACATGGTGTATATCCAATCTGTTACGGGGAGCCCGTGGCGTCGCGGCCACAACCCCCCGTAGACCACGCGAACTAGGTGGCCTTGAGAACACTTCTTGAGAAGGTGACTTAACAATACCCCTAGTGGATGCGGGTTTGTGCTCAATAGGCTGGTGCGTGCAATAGAAAATTTTCTGCCGCGTGGCGGGTTTGGAGCCGGTTGCGGAGCGGTTCGGTAAAACCATGGTGGAACCCCGCCGAAACCACTGCGAAAACTGTGGAGAGACAGGACGCGCAGGCGGGTGCACCTGATTTGGTGCCCCGCCCGCCTCGCGCCACAATGAACACATGACCGCAGAAGACACCAACGCACTAACCAGCGCCAGGCTCGACCTCTGGCTCTGGTCGGTGCGCATCTTTAAAACCCGCTCCCTCGCCGCCGACGAATGTAAAGGCGGCCACGTGCGCGTCAACGACGCCCCCGCCAAACCCTCCCAAAAACTCAAAAAAGGCGACGTGGTGCGCGTGCGCTACCCCGGCTGGGAACGCGTCTTCAAAGTCGAAAAACTCCTCGTCAAACGCGTAGGCGCCCCCATCGCCGTCACCTGCTACGAAGACCTCTCCGGCCCGCGCCCCGCCTACCTCTCCATGCCCCCGGTCGCCAAACGCGAACGAGGCAGCGGCCGCCCCACCAAGAAGGAACGCCGCGCCCTCGACGAACTGCGCGGCCGAGGCGCCAAAGCGCATCTCGCACACCTATCTCGCAGAGTGCACCCCGCCCCGCGCGCAGGCACCCGCCGCGGCGGCGGGGAGTAGCCTAGAAGGATGAGCACACAGAAGCACCCGAATACCGAACCCGCTGCGAACACCGCCGAGCCTTCGCTGAACCGGCGCATCCTCGCGCTCGCCGTACCCGCCTTCGGTGCGCTCATCGCCGAACCCATCTTCGTGCTCACCGACTCCGCCCTCATCGGCCAACTCGGTAAGGCAGAACTCGCGGGTATGAGCATCGCCGCCACGCTCGTCACCACGGTCGTGGGCCTCATGAACTTCCTCGCCTACTCCGTCACGCCCGCCGTGGCGCGAGCCTTCGGCGAGAAGAACCTGCGCCGCTCCTGGCAGATCGGCGTGGACGGCGTGTGGGTCGCCTTCGGCCTCGGCATGCTCCTCATGATCGCCGGATACGCCTTCGCAGACCCGCTACTGCGCGGCCTCGGCGCGACCGACGAAACCATGAGCTACGCCCTCGACTACCTGCACCACTCGCTGTGGGGTATTCCGCCGATGATGATTATCCTCGCGCAGGTCGGCACGCTCCGCGGACTGCAAGACACCGTCACCCCGCTCAAAGTCGCCACGGTCGGCACGCTCGTAAACATTGTGCTGAACTGGCTGCTCATCTACCCGGTCGGCTGGGGCGTCGCCGGTTCGGCGACCGGCACCTCCCTCACCCAGTGGGGCATGGCCGCCGCGCTCGGGGTGGTCATGATGCGCGGCACCCGCGAACACGCCGTCCCCTGGGCACCCGACGTCGCCGGCATGCGTTCGGTGCTTTCGCTCGGCTCCTGGCTCATGCTGCGCACCCTGTCCATGCGCATCGCCTCCCTGCTGACCGTGTTCGTCGTGGCACGATTCGGCACCGAACACACCGCCGCCTACCAGCTCGGCATGGGCGTATTTAACCTCTTCCTCTACGCCCTGGACTCCCTCGCCATCGCCGCCCAGGCGCTACTCGGCAAGGAACTCGGCGAACGCGACCTCAACGTAGAATCCGAGCGTGCAAAGGTGCGCCAGCTAAAAAACCGGCTGCTCCGCATGAGCCTCATCTACGGCGTCATCACCGGCCTGATCTGCCCGCTCATCGGCTTCTGCGGCTCCTGGATTTTCACGCAGGACGCGCAGGTGGCGTTCCTCTTCACCATCGCCACCGTCATCATTGCGCTCGGCCAGCCCATCGCCGCATACGTGTTCACCCTGGACGGCATCCTCATGGGCGCGCAGGACGTGAAATACCTGGCGATTGGTTGCTTCATCATGCTGGTGATGTACGTGCCGGTCATGCTCGGCCTGCACTGGGCTGTCGGTACCGGTGCCATGGATGCGCTCGCCGGGTATTGCGGCTTGTGGGCGGCGTATATTCTGTACTTCCAGGGAATCCGCGCGGTCATTTTCGGCCGCCGCGCCCGCTCGGATGTGTGGATGAAAGCCGGTGCCGAGTAGGGGGTAGGTAGCAGGCTGAGCGGCGGCTGGAACAGGCCTGTTGGGGTGGCTCCCCGGCGCTCGCGCATATTTTCTGCGGAGTATTTCCTGCGGGCGTAACTCGCCACATTTCGTACCGCCGGCACCCGCTGTGGGTGTAGCATGACGGGGTATTGAAACCCTCATGCAAAGGATGAAACCGTGACCGTAACCCGCGAAGAAGCTCTCGAAATTTTCGCCCGCCGCCGCGCAACCCGCGCCTACGACCCCGACCGCCGCATCAGCGACGAAGACTTCGCCGCAATCCTCGAATTTGCGCGCCTGTCGCCCAGCTCCGTCGGCACCGAGCCGTGGAAGTTCCTGGTCATCCAGGACCCCGAACTGCGCGAAAAGCTCAAGCCGATCGCCTGGGGCATGGTCGGTGCCCTCGATAACGCAAGCCACTTGGTCGTGCTGCTGGCGAAGAAGGGTCTGCGCTACGACACCCCGTGGATGCGCCGCACCCTCGAAGGTCGCAACCTTACCGAGGAGCAGATGGAAGCCGCACTCGAGCGCTACAGTGACTTCCAGAAGAACTGCATTAAGGTTCTGGAAGACGACCGCGCGCTCTTCGACTGGGCATCCAAGCAGACCTACATCGCCCTGGGCAACATGATGACCGGCGCCGCAATGCTCGGCATCGACTCCTGCCCCATCGAGGGTATGGACTACGATGCAGTGAACGAGCTGCTGGCTTCTGCTGGCTTGTTCGACCCGGAGGAATACGGCGTGTCCGTGGCCGTGACCTTCGGTTACCGTGCCCGCGAGATCGCGCCGAAGAGCCGCCGCTCCATCGAGGACCTGGTCACCTGGGCGTAAGGTTCTGCCGGGTTCTCGGCGAGGTTTTCTTGCCGCCGCCCGTGAAAACTGAATATAAAGAAATGCACCGCCCTTACACGGGCGGTGCATTTCTTTATATCTTTTACCGTGCGAAATGCGCGGTGGGATGCGCTTTTGAATTTTTCGTTTGAAATCGCGCGGGGCGATTCAGCCTGTATAACCGTGCCAGCCTGCGCGCCAGCCCGTATAGCGGCGGAACGCTACTTCCTAAACGCCGTCAGACGCATAGAATTCAGCACCACAAATACCGAACTAAACGCCATTGCCGCAGCCGCAATCATCGGGTTCAGCAGGCCCGCCACGGCAACCGGAATAGCCGCCGAATTGTAGGCGAACGCCCAGAACAGGTTCGACTTAATGGTGCGCAACGTAGCGCGGGAGAGACGCAGTGCCGTCACCACCGAAGCAACATCCGAACGGGTCAGCACAATATCGGCTGCCTCTGCGGCAACGTCCGTGCCTGAACCCATTGCAATGCCCAGCTCTGCAAGAGCCAGCGCCGGGGCGTCATTCACGCCGTCGCCGACCATCGCCACGCGGTGACCGGCAGCCTGCAACTTCTCAATTACCTGCGACTTACCCTCCGGGGTCACGCCGGCGTACACGTTCTCAGCCGAAATGCCGACCTTCGAGGCGACCGCCTGCGCAACCTGCGGGGCGTCACCGGTGAGCAGGATCGGCTCCAGGCCGAGCTCACGCAGCTGCGCCATGGTCTCGGCGGCCTCCGGCTTGGGGGTGTCGGCAACCGAAATCATGCCGACCGGCTGCAGAGCGGAGGTGCTGCTCAGGGCTCACCGTTCGGGGCATCATCAGGGGCCTCGCCGCGGGCGACAACCACCGTCGTCAGACCCGCCCGGCGAGCCTGATCCAGCAGGGCCAACTGAGCCTCGCTCAGCTGCGCACCCGCTGCCTGCAGGTACTCGGGGGTGCCCACCACAACCAGCTGGGAGGTGCCATACTCGGTGCCACTCTCAGCGCCGTCAACTGCGCCGCTCAGCACGCCGCGTACGCCTCCGGGAACACCCTCAAAGCCGCTCACACTCGGCGCCGAAGCACCCTCCGCCAGCACGCCCTGCTCACGGGCAAAACCGGCAATCGCGCGGGCAATCGGGTGCTCACTTAGCGCCTCCACGGCGGCGGCATCACGCAGAACAGACAGGGAACGCTCGTTCTTGGAACCGGTGGAATCCGGCGAAATACCGGACAAGTCACCCGCCGACTCATAGTCACCAAATGTGCCGTAGAATGCCACAGACATCTCGCCGGTCGTCACCGTACCGGTCTTATCCAGCACCACGCGATCAACCGTGCTCGTCGCCTCCAACACCTGCGCATTACGAATCAAAATGCCCAACTGCCAGCCGCGACCCGTACCCGCCAGCAGCGCCGTCGGAGTAGCCAAACCCAAAGCGCACGGGCACGCCACCACCAGTACCGTCACCGCCGCATTAAACGCCGCCGCACCGTCACCAGAAACCAGCCACCAACCGACCAGGGTCAGCGCCGAAATCGTCAAAACCACCGGCACAAACACCGCAGAAACACGGTCCGCCAAGCGAGCAATCGGAGCCTTCGTCTCCTGCGCGCTCGCCACCAGCTCGCCCATCTTCGCCAGAGTCGTCTCAGCGCCCACACGGGTGGCCCGCACCGTCAACGCACCAGACGTATTCACCGTCGCACCCGTGACCGCATCACCCGGATGCACCTCAACCGGCACAGACTCACCCGTCAACAGGGACGCATCCACCGCCGACGAACCCTCAACCACCACACCATCCGTGGCAATCTTCTCACCCGGGCGCACCAAGAACAGGTCATCCGGCATGAGGTCCTCCACCGGAACCTGAACCTGCTTCGTCACGCCCTGCTTATCCGTGCGTAGCAGAGTCGCCTCCTTCGCACCCATACTCAGCAGGGTGCGCAGCGCCTCCGAAGAACGATTGCGAGTACGGTGCTCAATCGCGCGACCAATCAGCAAGAACAGCGTCACCATGGACGCCGAATCAAAATACAACGGCGCGTGGTTGCCGGTAAACATCGACCAGAAACTACCGCCCGCATGATGCACATGCGCCGTCAACGCCGGGTTCATGAGCAGCTGCGCCAGCGAATAGAAATACGCCAACACCACGCCGAGAGACACCAGCGTATCCATCGTGGACGAGCCATGACGCGCATTAATAAGCGCCGCACGGTGGAACGGCGCAGCGCACCAGAACGCGACCGGCGCGGTCAGAATCGCCACGACCCAGCCCCAGTTCGGGAACTGGAACGACGGGAACATCGAAATCAAGAAAATCGGCACACCCAAAATCGCTGCATAAATAATGCGGTCAGTGAAGCCGCCAGTCATGCTCGGAGTGCTGTGATGGTTGCCCCCGCCGGATGCGCTCGCGTTCGTTCCAGCGCCCGTGCGCGGCCCGTTCTTGAGGTGCGCCGTGTAGCCGGCATTGTTGATGGTCTCAACAATCTGCTCGTCGCTCACACCATCGGGCACGATGACGCGCGCCGACTCCAGCGGCAGGTTCACCGCCGGGTCAACGCCGGGGATTTTGCGGAGCTTACGCTCCACACGACCCACACAGGATGCGCAGGTCATACCCTGAATATCCACGTGGATGATTCGGGTTGACTCCGTTGATTTTACGGTCGTTCCGGCGGAATTAAAAAGAGAGCGCTCACTCTGTGATGAGGGCTCGCGGGTGGTTGGTGAAGGCTGTGTAGAAGACACAATACTTCCTCAAAACTCAAAAACGGGAGGGTAGAAAAAGGTACACCAAGCCGGGGGAGGGGCCCCGAAGGACCCCGCCCCGGACAGTGTATGGTGCAGTATTTAGGGTGCAGTACTGAGGGTGTCGCGGGAGTGAAAGCCGCGGGTAAAACCGCGAGGCTGTAAACGCGGCGGCGGGAGTAAGGCTGCGGCGGCTCAGTGGTCGCCGGGTAGCCCATCCGGCCTGCTCGTGCGCGGACGAATACCGGTCACCTTCGCGCCACGATCAGACACACCGTAGGCACGCTTCACGGCAGCCCGCGGGAATGGCGAAGCATTCGCCTTCTCACGCGCCTTCACGCCTGCTCATGCTCGGCGGAACGCTTATTCGCGTTCGTGCCGCTACGTCGCGCCGCACCGGGCGCATCCTCACGCGCCGTATATTCGGGGCTTTGCTTCACCCACGAATCGACCAGCGCCGCATCTAGATTCATCTGCCTGGCCACGCGGGTGATCGCGTCGCGCAGGTGAATGTTTTCCGTGCCGACAAGGGTGCGGACCGCGCCAACAACCATCGCAATGTACTGCGGAGGGTAAGCCATGATGACTCCTAATCGAGCCGGCTGCCGCGCTAGACGGCGGGGGTGAAGCCAGCCTCTACGATAGCGTCTGCGACGGCCTGGGTGTTGAGGGTGCCCTCGTGCTCAATGGTCACGGTGGAGACGCCGTCCTTGACGACGTCCACGTTCACGCCGGTGACGCCGGGAACTTCGCTGACCTCTTCGCTGACGCTCATAGCGCAGTGGTTGCAGGTCAGGCCGGTTGCCTTAACGGTGGTGGTGCTCATGATGATTTCCTTTCGGTAATGGGTTGAAAACTTGGGTCCGCCCGGTGTTTAGGTGCGGGGCGTTTAGCTGCGCATGAGGCGCGAGATCGCGGCGGTTGCCTCTTTGACCTTGGCTTCTGCGATGCTCGGGTCGCCGGTGCGTTCGGATTCGACGGCGGCGCCGGTCACGCAGTGGCCGATGTGCTCTTCGAGCAGGTTCAGGGAGACGGCGTGTAGTGCCTTGGAAACCGCGGCAACCTGGGTGAGGATGTCGATGCAGTATTTATCTTCGTCGACCATGCGGGCGATGCCGCGGACCTGCCCTTCGATGCGGCGCAGGCGCTTGAGGTGCGCCTCTTTGTTGGAGGTGTAACCGTACTGAGTTTCGGGTGCCTCGCCGCTACAGCATGCGCCGGTGTGCGCCTCGGTAGGTTCCTTGACGGGTGCGTCGGATGAGGTGCTGACCTGGTCGGATGTGCTGTGGCAGCACTGGTTGCTAGTGGTTTCCATGACTCCAGTATATACCCTAGGGGGGTATACCGCAAGGGGGTGTTACGGGTTGTTACGCGGTGAGGGTGCGGGGGCTTGTCGATAGGGGGATTCTTCGATAGGTTACGGCCCTGTCGATAGGTTAGTGACTTTAATGCGGGTTAAAGACCCACGGCGAAGACACTAACCTATCGAAAGTTCTCCCGACCCTCCCCTATGAACGGCGAAAAGCCACATGTGTTTCGAGAAGCCACCAAAGAAGTGGCTTTTCGAAACACATGTGGCTTCTCGCTATGGGGCTGTAACCCGTGCAGAATTTGTGCCATGATTTAGTGTCTTCGACCATGGCTTTTAACTACAACTAAAGACGCTAACCTATGGCACAATTTTGGGCACACAAAAACAGGCGGCCCTGAACGTTCAAACATTCAGGGCCGCCTGCTGCGGTTATCTATGTATTGGGTCAGCTGGTTTACATGTCGGGCCAGTCACGGTGCAGCGAATACTCCGTATCTCCGTCACCGTTATCATTCAGGTGCCAGCGCTGGCCGGTACGAATATCGGCCTTGCGTAGGCGCGGGTTCGGGTTATCCTTCTTACCCATCGTGGGATCGTTCTTGCAACCCCAGCGAGTGTCGTCGTAGCTGCAGTCACCTGCCACACGGCCCACATCAACCCACCACACACGCACCAGCAACGGGTCACTGGTCGCCTGCGGAGTCACCTCCATCATCTGCCACGGGCCACCATCCACACGGAAACGAGCCGTATAGTGCACGGTCGCGTACGCATGGAAATTACCGGAACGCTGGTAGGCGTAGCTGGTATCCGTCTGCCTCGGACGCTCACGAGGGTAGGTGGTGACCGGTTTACCCGCGGTGTAGTTGGTGGCAGTATCACCATTGCCGTACTCGATGACGTACGAGGAGGGCATGAGCTCAATTTCGACGTGTCCTGCGAGCATGTCTGCTTCGAGGCGGTAGGGGCCTCCGTCATCGACGTAGAAGTTGATCTGGTCGCCCTTGTAGACGTTGGGGTCGCCTTCTGCTCGACCGGTTCCTGCGGGGTTGTTGTAGGACTGGTGGAGGGTCGGCTTGCCCGGCTCTAGCGACTCTGCAGCGTGGCGGATTTCCTCCATGACTTCTTCGTAGGTCGGACCGGTGGGACCTGGGCTGTCGGCGCTGGTGAGAGTGCGGGTATCCTCGGGAACGCAGGTTTCTGAGGTGCGGCTATACTTGCCAAAGCCGCCATCGATGTAGGTCCCATCGTCACGAACAATGAGATTGTTGAGTTTTACGTTTCCAATCTTTCCGCCCTTACCTACGCAACCAAGAATATTAGAGTCACTTTTGGAACGAATTACGGTCATGCCGTTAGCGCCTTTGGTGGTGTAGGTGCTAGGTTCTGAATTTGATGACTGAGATGAATAGTCTTCCCCAGCAACATTCCCTCCGGTAGATTGATTACCGCCAGATTTGTTATTACTCTTTTGGGGCACCTGTATCTGGCAAATTTTTGCGCTATTATCCGAGGAACACTCGCTGGTATTTACAGCTGCTGTGGCAGAAATAGGAAAAGAAACAAGAAATAACAGAGCAAAAGTCTGTGATTTAAATATTTTATAATTTTTCATGCTCTTAGTCCTCAACAGGCTCATAATTCATGATCTCCCATTTCTGCCCGTTGTGTTTCAGCTCAAATTTGAAGGTGTCATCGGTTTTATCGTCATTGCTCCATTTGCGCCAGCTACCGTCGGATTCAACATAAGTCTCGTAGCCCCACTCGCGATAGGCTTTCCAGAAGTAGGTTTCACCATCTTCGGACCAGGGGTTACCGTCAGCTAGATAGTGGTTTATACCGCCAATGACCCATCCGCCTCTCTTGTAAAGGTCCTCGACGCCTGTATAGGCCTTACGTTCGTCTTCAAAAGTAGGGGACATGAACTTGAAAGCCATCGAGTAATCGCCAGTTTGAGTACCGTAATTACCCCACAAGATCCAGGCATCCATCGTCTTGCGCATGCCCTCTAGAGACTTTTCGTTGTAGCCGTCCTCCGGAACGTTAGGCTTCGGCACATTCTGTGCCGGACCGTACTTATCCGCCGGGCGGTACTCGCCGTCGGGTGCCTTTGATCCGCCCGAGTAGCCTCGAACAGTAGACGGGGTTGCGCTCGCTGAAGGCGATTCAGACGCCGCCGCAGACGCCGAAGCCGACTCGCTCGGCACCGTGGAGGCAGTGGCTGCCGCCTCGTTATTTGCCTGCTGGCCACATGCCGCAAGCAGGGCGCCAAGGCCCACAAGTGCGCCGCTACCCAGCAGGGTGCGGCGGTTGAAAATGGTCGAATCCATAGAAGGTACGCTCCTATCGTCGGTGATGGTGTGTTGTTTAGTTACTAGTCGGGCCGTTATTTGCAGGTCAAGCTGACTGCCGGAAGGAAAACAGCCCCGTAGCTTGCCCAACAAGCGCATCGGTGCGCTATTGAGTACTACAGTTACCACCCTACCGCATGTTTGCCGTCGTTTGCATTCTTTTGAGGATGATGACGGTGGTTGGTCATTATTCGGGCTTCTCAATGTTTTATGTATCAAATATCTCTGCGCCCGCGGAGGCGCCGCACCTGCAGAAATTGGACCATAGGTTAGTATCTTCGACCATGGCTTTTAACTACGACCAAAGACACTAACCTATGGCACAAATCCGTATACCCATAACCGGATCTCCAGCTGCGCCAGGTAGGCGGGAGCCGGTTATGGGTTATGCCTTGCCTTTTCGTCGATAGGTTAGTGTCTTCACGGCGGGTTAAAGACCCGCGGCAAAGACACTAACCTATCGAAAACCTCGGTCTAAAAAGCAGGCGGCCCTGAATGTTCAAACATTCGGGGCCGCCTGCTGCGGTCATTTACATTCGGTTATTAGTCCCACTCACCGCGTAAAATCTGCTGAACGAATTTCTTGGGTAGCCAGAAGGAGTGCTTCGTGATGCGGCGACCGTCGGGTAGTTCGTCGGTGTCCTTGAGACTACCCTTTCCGACAAACTTACCAGGCTCAACTTCGTAGTACGTCTGGTTGGAGTGAACCTTGGTATAAAGAATCTTATTCTTCCTGCTCTTTGGGAAGTTGGTGAAAACCTTAACGCCACCCTTGCCATTCGGCCTAACCGTTAACTCAACACCTCGATTAATGATGTCCTTCGTCTCCTGCCAGACCTTCTGGAGGTCTGCTTCGAGCGAATCGGGAAAACCCCAGAATTTGATATAGTCTAAAACGTAGGTTTCTGGAGCTGTTTTACGAAATACTACAAACATAAACTTCTTAGAGAATATTTCGGTGTATATATGTGATTCCTCCCAATTCTTTTCATTTAATAATTCATTGAAAATATAATTTTTAAAGGGAGATTCTTGTTCAGGGAGGTCGTTTTGATTGACACGGATAGCGCGGATATTCATATTTGCCTTTTTGAACTCGGTGGTATTATCAACGTCTGAAGAAAGGCCAAGAATCTTCCTTACGAGAGTGCTGTTGTGACCCTTGGGGTCGAATTCAACATCAAACTCCTTGCAGAGTTCTTTCTCGCTCTTGCCTCGGTATGTCAAAAGCTTTTCTTCAATAACCTGGGTGAAAGGCTTAGAGGTATCCCGAGCTGATTTAGCGATACTCTCCTGCTCCTCCTGGCTGAAAACCTTGGTGCGGAGGAGAGTTGTCATATAGCTATTCTTTAGCGACCAGGCGCGCCTATTAGCCAGTTCGGGGCCATGGGGCTGAGTAGTGCGGTCCTTATCTTTGCCGGCACCCTTGCGGCAGGTTGAAAGGTACATGCCGTCGGATTCTGAAAGCTCGTGTGCGCGTCCTTCAAGGACTTTCTGGGTAATGCGTTTATAGTCCTCGAGAATGGTCGGCATATCCTCTTCGGGCCAGTCGAAAAGGAAGGCCTTATCGGTGGTAATCTTCAAAATATCGCGAGTCTTTTGATTTTTATAAAATAGAAGCAAAATATTTTGGCACTTATGCCAAAGGTGCGTCTGATAAAAATCGTCTAGATTTTCCTCATGAAAATTAAGCATGCTGAGGACTAGGCGTTCTTTGGCGGAAATAGTGCCGTTCGCGTTGACCCTGTAAGGGGTCGTCTTAATCTCGACCTTTGCGGCGGGAATATCGGGTTCTGGAGAATTGTTGGGTTTAATTCCATAGAACAGCTCTTCAACGAGGTTGCCATAAATTCCCTTGGAGAGCTCGCTAATTTCCTTGCGAGTAGTCGTCGAGGGGGTACTCTTTTCCTTCTCTTCATAGGTTTTGTACTCAGAGTTCTGGAATTCTTCCAGGATGTCATAGAGCGTGCGGCCAATGAGACGCTCCTCTGTGTACTTAAGGATGCTCTCAATGCTTGAGCTGTCGTAGTTGAAAAGGCCCATGGTCGGTGTTCCTTCCGGAAGTAGAGGGGTAGCGGCAGTGCTGTTTCTTGCTCTTATGCTACGTCAGATAGCGCAGCTGCGCTCTTTAGGTCGTCACTGGCTTTTCTCGAATCCACTTGATCTGAATAGCTGTTCTATGTTATAGTATTAGTATTCGAACATATTTACAGAGGACTATAAGGACTACTGACTCATGGATCAGAAAACCACCAGCAGTAGCCAGCCTATCCGAGTTATCGAGCTTTTCGCCGGTGTAGGTGGCTTCCGCTTAGGATTTGAAGGCTATAACGCCAACGGCATGACCCTGCCCTCCGCGGGCCCCTTCACGACTGTTTGGGCGAACCAGTGGGAGCCCCCGGGAACGGTTGGCCGCCAGTTCGCGGCACGCTGCTACCAGGAACGTTTCGGTGAAGAAGCAAACCTCGAAAACCGCGACATCCACGCCGTACTTAATGACGTGGAGGCGGGCCTCTACGAAATTCCCGACGCTGACCTGCTCTGCGGTGGCTTCCCCTGCCAGGATTACTCGGTCACCAAGCCCCTTTCGCAGTCGCACGGCATTGAAGGTAAGAAGGGCGTGCTCTGGTGGGATATCTATCGCGCGCTTAAACTCAAGACCCCCAAATATGTTGTTCTGGAGAACGTTGACCGCCTGCTGAAGTCGCCCGCTAAGCAGCGAGGCCGCGACTTCGCCATTATGCTCTCTTGCTTCTATGCGCTCGGCTACAGCGTCGAATGGCGCGTTATCAACGCGGCAGAGTACGGCCACCCGCAGAAGCGTAAGCGCGTCTACATTTACGCCGAACACAACGCTCCCGAATGGGATTTGTCGCGCCGCATCACCCACACCGGTGTTTTGGCAGAAGCGTTTCCGGTCAAAACTGCAGAATCTGAGGGTCTTCTCTCCGTCTTCGAAGAGCTCAATGAGGCCGATGAGTTCACCATCTCCGATGACCCCTACAACGAGACGGAACACTTCGGAATTGGCGCTAAAACCTCGCCCTTCCAGATTGCCGGTGTTATGCAGAACGGCACCGTGCTCACCAGCAAGGTAGAGCCTGACTATCACGGTGAATTTAAGACGCTCGGTGACGTGGTTCTTCCCGACTCTGAGGTACCGGAACAGTTCTTTATTGCCCCTGACAAGGTGCCTTCTTGGGAGTACCTCAAGGGTGCGAAGAAGGAAAAGCGTATCAATAAGGCAAGCGGCTTTGAATACTTCTACACCGAAGGCTCAATGTCTTTCCCTGACCCGCTCGACCGCCCGGCGCGCACCATCCTGACCGGCGAAGGAGGCTCGGGAGCCTCCCGCTTCAAGCATGTTGTGATTGGTGATTCCGGTGCGTACCGCCGCCTCGTTCCCGATGAACTGGATCAGCTGCAGGGCTTCCCCCGCGGCTGGACTGACACCGGCATGAGTGACGGTAACCGTGCCTTCTGCATGGGGAACGCTCTCGTGGTGGGTATCCCGCACGAAATTGGTAAGGCTATCGCCCGCCGACACAACCAGTAAGACATAACCAGTAAAAACGCATAGGAGGTGCAGTAGCCCGAAAGCTACCGCACCTCCTTTTGTGCGCCCGGCGACCTAAACCAGAGCAGACCTAGACCAGCGCCTCATCAAGCCAGCTCAGACTTGAGCGGTGCTCATCCAACAGCTCAAGAGCTCGGTTAGGCAACTCAACCTTCAGGCGGGCACCCGCCAACGACTGATACTGCGTATTTCCCAAACCGGGGTGTAGAAGAAGAGTCCGCGAAGAGCTCACACCCACCAGCTCACTATCAAAGAGCTTATGCAGATCTTTGCGTAGAAGCAGACCCTCATCCACTCGGTGCTCACCCTCGCGCGCATAGCTGTACAGGTGTGCCGCATCCAGCGCCGCCGTGTGGCAAGCGCCCGTAAACGCACACATGCTTCCGAAGCGGTTCAACAGCTCCTGACGGAACTGCGGCTGGCCATTGCGAGCCTTGACGGTGCGCATCGTAAAACCGCCACGAGGATTCACAGGAATCCCGTGGGCCTCGCCAAGGTTGAGCTGGTGAATGCCCGAAGTGTTCAGGCTTTCAAGCCAGTCAAGGACTTTTGCCGTATCGAGGGCAACAATGCTGTTCTGAGTGTTGTATTTGCCGGGCATACTCAGCGCTTTGAAAGAGTCCTTATCCGCTGCACCGATAAGGTCAGTCCAGGTATCACCGTAGTAGGCAATGAACCGCTGAACCTTCTCGGCTTTCTGCGGCGGATTCTCATGCAGACGCTGCTCGGGCTTGAGATTGTCTCTCCTCAGACACTTTCCGTCGCAACGCCATAGCCCATCGGATTTGAAGGTGATGCGGCTGCTGCCACAGCGGGGGCAAAAAGTCATAACCTTATCGGCTTCGTATGACTCAATTTCGGATAACGGCTGATCCGAGAAGAATCGAATTATCTCGAATCAGCACAAAGTCTCCCTCTCGAACGTTCTTGTGGTTAGGAACTTTCGAGTCGTAAACGTAACGGAACTCCAGGGCGTCATCGTAGACTTTTCCGCTGGCGGCGCTTCGGTTCTCTTCATCGGGAACGGAGCGTAGGAGCCATGCCTGGGGGAGCCGCATGTCAGTTGAAGCGTGTTTGCTCGGGAGGTTGAGGGTCGTCACCACGGACGGGAGAACGAGGTCCGGCAGTGAGGGCGTTGAGTTGTTGTCCATAGCAGCAGCCTAGCAGCCCGGGCGGTTTGCCGCTGCTTGGGCGGTCACCGGCTCACGGGGTAGGGGTGGCGGAATCCTGTAATTACAAAAATCCTGGCGGTGCCTCCGTAAACCCCTCCTCGAACACAAACCCTTCCTCGAAAAGCCACATGTGTTTCGAGAAGCCACGTAACTTGTTGCTTTTCGAAACACATGTGGCTTCTCGGCGATTAAACTCGGCGCACCAAACACCCCGCCCCGCACGCAGAACACACCAGCCCAAACGCTATTGATTCGCATCACACACCGGTGTTTTTAGGTATCCTTGGGGTAACACTCAGACAGAAGCCCGCCCTCCACTTCGAAAGGGGCCGCATGAAAACCTTCTGGACCAACCTCCCCCCTCACCATCCGTGCGGCAGTCATCTTCTGCTACGCCTACGCCGCGGTGCGCATCCTCAACCTCTTCGCTGAGGCAGGCACCGCACCGCTGACCCCGCGCACATTCTTCGACGGTGCCCTCACCGCCGTGGTCGTCGTCGGCGCTCTCGCCCTGTACCTGGGTAACGCGCTGGGTGCCGCCCTCCGTGCCCGGCGAGAAGGCTACGAGCCCCGCCCGGTCGGCATCATCGTCGCCTACGCGCTTTTCGTGGCGGTGTGTGCCTACCTTGCCTACCGCCTCATCGCTTACACCGTGGAGGCGGGGCTCACCTGGCTCTTCCCGCCCGCCCTCGACCCGGTTGTGGTCGCTGTGGGTCTGGCTGTTATTAACGTGATTATCTATGTGGGCCGCGACCGCCGCACCCGCAAGGACTAACCGGGGAATGGCACTACAAGAAACCCTGTAATTACAAAAAATCTCCCGCACCGGGTGGAGCACACCTCCAAGGCATGCCCCCCAGTGCGGGAGATTTCTATATCAACGGAACGCCGCAGCCTTCACGCTACAGCGCCGCGTGCACCTTACAGGCTCTGTGCCTGAATTGCGGTGATCGCAACGGTGTTGATGATGTCCTCAACGGTGGTACCGCGCGACAGGTCGTTCACGGGCTTACGCAGACCCTGCAGAACCGGGCCCACAGCGGCAGCACCCGAAGACTGCTGAACAGCCTTGTAGGTGTTGTTACCGGTGTTCAGGTCGGGGAAGACGAACACGGTAGCCTGACCAGCGACCTCGCTGCCGGGCAGCTTGGTCGACGCAATAGACATGTTCGAAGCAGCGTCGTACTGGATCGGGCCCTCAACCGCGAAGTCGGGGTTCGAAGCGCGCACGAGCTCGGTTGCCTCACGCACAACGTCAACGTCTGCGCCAGCGCCGGAGGTGCCGGTCGAGTAGGACAGCATAGCAACCTTGGGGGTGACGCCGAACTGGCGTGCAGTCTCCGCGGATGCCTTCGCGATGTCGGCGAGCTGCTCTGCGTTGGGGTTCGGGTTCACTGCGCAGTCGCCGTAGACCAGAACGCGGTCTTCCATCAGCATCAGGAAGACGGAGGAGACGATCTTGGTGCCGGGGCGGGTCTTGATGAACTCGAGCGAGGGGCGGATGGTGTTCGCGGTGGTGTTCACTGCACCGGAAACCATGCCGTCGGCGATGCCCTTGTAGACGAGCATGGTGCCGAAGTACGAGGGGTCGGTCATGCGCTCGCGAGCAGCCTCGATGGTGACGCCCTTGTGTGCACGCAGCTCAGCGTAGGTTGCTGCGAAGTCCTCGGTGTACTCGTTGTTCTCGATGTCGATGATGCGGATCGAGCTGGGCAGTTCGATACCTTCGGCCTGGCAGATCTCTGCGATCTTGGCGGGGTTGCCGAGCAGGATCAGGTCGCAGAAGTCGCGGCGTGCAATGATTTCGGATGCACGCAGGATTCGCACGTCGTAACCCTCGGGCAGGACCACGGAGCGGCGGTTTGCGCGTGCGGTCTCGATGAGGTTGTGCAGGAAGCGCAGCGGGGTCATGGATGCGGGGCGCTCAATTTCGAGGCGTGCGAGCAGTTCGTCCTTGTTGACGTGCTCGTCCCAGCCGCCCATTGCTGCTGCGAGTTTGCGCTGGTGGCCGCTTTCGAGGGCGCCGCGGACGCGGGAGACTGCGCGTGCAGACTTGAAGGTGTCCTTGGTGGTGGACAGCACGGGGAACGGTGCGTTGTCGATGAGGGAGCCGACTGCGGTGTTCTTGCCGGGCAGTGCGTCCAGACCGCCGGTGAGCAGCACGCCGGAGGGTGCCGGGAAGGTCGGTGCCAGTGCGGATGCGAGGGTTGCTGCAACGATGTCTGCACGGTCGCCGGGGACGATAACGAAGTCGCCGTCGACGAACTGGTTGAGGAAGTTAGAGACGTTCATTGCTGCGACCTTGATGCCGTGGATGTCGCGGCTGAGGTCTTCTGCCTTGATGCCTTCGGTGTCGAGCTTGAGGGCTTCGGCAACTTCACCGACGGTGGGGGCGTTCAGCTCGGGGATTTCGGGCAGTACGTAGACGGGCAGGTTTGCGTCGCCGCGCTTGACGGAGTTTTCGATTTCTTCGCGCAGTTCGGGCTCGGCGCGGCCGACGATGATGGCGAGCAGGTCTGCCTTGGAGGCGAGCAGCTCGGTGCGTGCCACGTCAACGGCGGTGACTGCTTCTTCGACGGTTGCTTCCTGTGCGCCGACGATAGCGACGACGGGCAGGCCCAGGTCGCGTGCAATCTGGACGTTCAGGTCGAATTCGACTGCGAGCGCGTTGGCGGGCAGGTAGACGCCGTCGACGATTACGACGTCGCTGTTTGCAGCGACCTTTTCGTAGGCGGAGACTGCGCGTGCGGAGATTTCTTCGGTGTCGCCGTCTGCGATGAGTGCGAGTGCGTCGGTCATGGAGACTGCGCCGCCGACCTGCTCTTCGGTCAGGCCGAAGTGTTCACGGATGAGGCGTGCCATAGGGTCGTCGGAGATGGTTGCGCCGTCGAATACGGGGCGGAAGAAGCCGACGCGGTCTGCGCGCTTGATGAGGGAGTCTGCTAGACCCAGGGCTACGAGGGACTTGCCCGAGTTCTGGGACATAGCGGAGAGGTAAAGACCGGTGGTCATTGTTTTACTGTCCTTCTATGCGATGTTCGGCGCTGGGTCCCGCGGTTGCGCAGGGGTGTATGTGCTCCTGTGCGCGGGTGCGTCGAGCTTATAGGTCTCTTCTATCTTAAGGCGTTGTGGGGGTGGCGCCTAACAGGGTGTGCGGTGCGCTGCGTCATGTGGGCGGGCTGTTTCCCTGTTTGGGTGTGCTGTTTAGGGGTTGAGGATGCGCGTGTATCGTACGCTGCGTCCGGGTGCCCAGGAGCCGCGTGCTTGGAAGTACACGCCTTCGTTGCGGTAGCCGAGCCGCTCGTAGAAGGAGAGCGCTCGTTCGTTTTCTGCCATGACCCACAGGTAGGAGTTTTCGTCCGGGTAGATGACGGACTCGTAGAGTGCCTGACCGAGCCCGGTGCCGTGCATGTGGTTGAGGGTGTACAGGTGCACGAGTTTGCGGGTGCCTGCGGGCAGCTCGGGGAGGGACTCGGCGCGTTCGAGTTCCCAGGAGGAAGGTTCGCACAGGGAGAGCGCCAGGCCGACTGGCTTATCCCAGTTGATGCGGGCGCCGATGGAGCAGGAGAGCCCGCCGTCGGGGGTCCAGCCGGGCACCTCATAGGCGAAGAAGCCGCGCACGGTGGGAGAGGAGAGGTGGCGGTGGAAGTCTTCGAGGTATTCGTTGCGTTCGGCGCGGTGGCGGGCGGTGAAGCTTTCCCCGAGCGCGTCGAAGTAGAGCGGGTCGTAGGTTTGCTCCATGCAGTCTAGCTGCAGGTTGACGTATTTTTCGGCGTCGGTCGGTTCAATTGGTGCGAGCGCGTAGCGGCCCTGACATACAAATCCCATGGGTTCTAGTCTACTCAGCCAGCCGCTGTGGAGGCGGTTTGCCGCGGGTGCGTACGCTAGGGGCGTGAGGGCTGTCGGCTAGTCTAGTGGGTATGGCGAAAAAGAGCAGGGCACCCAAGAAGTCCCAAAAGGCGCAGAAAGCCCAGAAGCAGCAGAAGAACCGCATCGACGATACCGAGAGCACCCCCGTGCAGGGTGCCGCCGCTGGCGTGTACCCGATATCTACGGGTGAGGCGGAGCTGGTCCCTGACGGCTACCATGCTGACGGCTGGCTGCTACTCATTAATGGTGTGCAGTCTTCCCACGTGATTGTGGGTGAGCCCCGCCAGCTGGATTTTGAGTACATGCGCTGGATCGCGGCGGTCGTCTCCTCGCACGTGGAGGAGCACCTGGATGCCGCGAAGCTGCGCATCACCCACCTGGGTGGTGGCGCGTGCTCGATGGCGCGCTATTTCGCTGACCTGTACCCGACCAGCCGCAACACGGTTGTTGAGCTGGATGCCAAGCTCGCCGAGTATGTGCGCGCCTGGTTCGACATTCCAAGGCGCCGCGCGTGAAGATTCGCGTGGGCGAGGCAGGTGCCGTCACCGCAACCTTCGCGCCCGCTTCCCGCGACGTGCTAATTCGTGACGTGTTCGCCGGGGACACCACGCCCGAGGCGCTCACCACCGTCGAGTTCACCCGCACCGTCGCCGAGTCGCTGGCACCCGGTGGCCTGTACATCCTGAACTGCGGTGACGGGCCTGCGCTGACCGGTGCCCGCGCGGAGGCGTCCGCCCTGCTTGAGGTGTTCGAGTACGTGTGCATTGTGGCGGATTCGGCAATGTTGAAGGGCCGCCGCCGCGGCAACGTCATTATTGCCGGCTCCCACGCGCCCCTGCCGGAGGCTGGTTCCGTGCAGGCTGCCGCTATCGCCCGTGAGCTCATGGGTGGAGGCGTGCCCGCCCAGTACTGGGACACCGCGCGGGTACGCCAGTTCGTGAGGTAACGGTTTTCAGTAATGACTTAAGTTTTTCGGCCATAGGTTAGTGACTTTGGTGGGGGCTTTTAACTACCGCCAAAGTCACTAACCTATCGCCAAATTCGGCGGCCCCTCCACAGCAGACGCTACTATAGTGGCATGCGATACACCTACCTTGGCCCCTCCGGCACCTTCACCGAATCCGCCCTGCTGAGCGTCCCCGGCGCATCCGACGCCGAACGCATCCCCGCCACCAGCGTGCCCGACGCGCTCGCACGCCTGAACGCGGGCGAGGCGGACGCCGCCATGGTGCCCATTGAAAACTCCGTGGAGGGCGGCGTGAGCGCCACCCTAGACGCTATCGCAGCCAGCGAGGGTGTACGCATCATCCGCGAGGTGCTCGTACCGATCCGCTTCGTGCTGGTCGCCGCGAAGCCCATCAGCATTGAAGACGTTAAGACCATCTCCACCCACTCGCACGCCTGGGCGCAGGTGCGCGGCTGGGCGCAGGAGAACGTACCCACCGCCGCCTACCTGCCCGGCTCCTCCACCGCCGCGGCGGCTGTCGGCCTGCTCGAAGAGGGCTGCACCTACGATGCGGCAATCTGCTCCCCGGCGCTGCTGAACTACCACCCGGAACTGCACGTACTGCAGGACAATATCGGCGACAACAAGAACGCCGTAACCCGCTTCGTGCTGCTCTCCCGCACCGCCGACATCCCCGAACCGACCGGCTCCGACAAGACCACCCTGACCGTGCCGCTGCCCACCAACCGCGCCGGCGCCCTGCTCGAACTGCTCGAACAGTTCTCCGTGCGCGGCGTGAACCTCTCCCGCATCGAATCGCGCCCCACCGGCGAAGGCATGGGCTCCTACTCGTTCAGCATCGACGCCGACGGCCACATCTACGAGGCACGCATGCGTGACGCCCTGCGCGGCCTGCACCGCGTCTCCCCGACGCTGAAATTCCTCGGCTCCTACCCGCGCGCCGACCACGAAAACACCGAAGTCGACAGCATCCACTCCGACGGCTCCTTCGACGCCGCACACGAATGGGTCGAGTCACTCTTCCCGAACGGCCGCCCCGCACAGCTGCAGCGCCACTAGCGGCACCACTAGCCGCCCGCCGCTAGACACCCCCGCACCTACCCGCGCCCCACCAGCGCAAACCCCGCCCACAACCCACCGCAAGATTAGGTAGGATAAAACAGTGATTGATATTAACCTCCTCCGCGAAAACCCCGACGTCTTCCGCGCCTCCCAGCGAGCACGCGGCAAGGACGAAACCCACGTCGACCGCATCCTCGAAGCCGACACCGCACGCCGCGCACTCATCGGCGAATACGAGACCCTGCGCGCCGAACAGAACGCCTTCGGCAAGACCGTCGCAAAGGCACCCAAGGAAGAAAAGCCCGCCCTCGTCGCACAGGCGAAGGAACTCGCAGCCCGCGTCAACGAAGCAAAGGCAGCCTCCGAAGCGAAAACCGCCGAATACGAGGAACTAATCAGCAGCATCGAAAACCTCATCATCGACGGCGTACCCGTCGGCGGCGAAGACGACTACGTAGTCGTCAAGGAAGTTGGCACCCCCCGCGACTTCACCACCGAAGGCTTCGAACCGCGCGACCACCTTGAGATCGGCGAGCTCGTCGACGGCATCGACATGGCACGCGGCGCGAAGGTCTCCGGCGCACGCTTCTACTTCCTCAAGGGCCAGGTAGCACGCCTCGAACAGGCACTCATGTGGATGGCGCTCGACCTCGCAACCGAGCACGGCTTCACCATGATGACCACCCCCACCCTGGTACGCCCCGAAATCATGAACGGCACCGGCTTCAACGTCAAGCACGACGACGAAATCTACCGCCTCGAACGCGACGACCTGTACCTGGTCGGCACCTCCGAGGTGGCGCTCGCCGGCTACCACACCGACGAAATTCTCGACTTTGAGAAGGGTGCGAAGAAGTACCTGGGCTGGTCCTCCTGCTACCGCCGTGAGGCAGGCTCCGCAGGTAAGGATACCCGCGGCATCATTCGCGTGCACCAGTTCAACAAGGCTGAAATGTTCGTCTACTGCCCCGTCGAGCAGGCAGAAGAGATGCACGAGAAGCTGCTGTCCCTCGAAGAGGAAATGCTGCAGCGCTGCGGCCTCGCATACCGCGTGATTGACACCGCCGCAGGCGACCTGGGCACCTCCGCAGCCCGCAAGTTCGACTGCGAGGCGTGGGTCCCCACCCAGGGCACCTACCGCGAGCTGACCTCCACCTCGAACTGCACCACCTACCAGGCGCGCCGCCTGAACATCCGCGAGCGCACCCCGGACACCGTGGACGAGGCAGGCAACGTGCGTAAGGGCCGCACCCGCTCCGTAGCGACCCTGAACGGTACCCTGGCGACGACTCGCTGGGTGGTTGCCATCCTGGAGACTCACCAGCAGGCTGATGGTTCTGTGCGTATCCCGGAGGCACTGCGCCCGTACATGGGTGGCGCCGAGGTCATCCCCGCAGTAGCCGCTGAGTAATCTCACAACCAGCTGAAAAACCCGCTCACCGCGTAAACGGTGGGCGGGTTTTTGCGTATCCCGGTAGTCTAAGAACTATGCCTCTTTACCGTAAACTCCTTGGTGTTTCTGCGGCGGCGGCTCTGACCGCCTCCGTCACTCGTGCCCGCCGTGAAGCGCGCCGACGCGCTATCGAACTGGGCGCGCCCTTCGGCGTTCTGCCGACCCTGCCCACCGGTGAGGCGCAGCGTGTGGGCGTGGTGTACAACCCGAGTAAGCCCGGCGCTGCGGCGGCTATCGAGATTCTGGAACGTACCCTCGCGGCGAACGGCCACCCGCAGGCGCTGGTGCGCACCACCCGCGTGGACGAGCCCGGTTCCGAGGCTGCCCGCGAGCTGATCGCTGAGGGTGTTGACCTGCTGATTGCTGCCGGTGGTGACGGCACGGTGCGTGCTGTGGCGGCGGCGCTGGCGCATCATGAGGGGCGCAAGCCGCGTCTGGGTATTCTGCCGATGGGTACCGGTAACCTGCTGGCGCGTAACCTGTATATTCCGGTGAGTGACGTGGCGGCGTGCGTGAATATTGCGCTCAACGGTGCAGGTCAGGCCGTTGATGCGATTGAGATGACGACGACGAGCACCCCCGGCGACGAAACCGAACACACGTTCTTTGTGATGAGTGGTGCCGGCTTTGATGCGCTTGTCATGAATGATACGAACGAGGATATTAAGGCGAAGTTCGGCTGGGTTGCGTACGTGCAGTCCGGCATGAAGCACATGCTGGGCAGGTCGCACCCGGTGCGTATTAGCGTGGACGGTGCGCCGTTCCGTACTTTGCCGATGCGTTCGGTGCTGATCGCGAATTGTGGCCGCCTGCAGGGTGGTATTCGCCTGGCGGATATGACGGATGTGCACGACGGTAATCTTGAGGTGATTGTGGCGTCGCCGCGTGACCTGGTGGAGTGGGGGCTGTTGATGGCGAAGGTTACGCGCCGCACGATTTTGGGTTCGCCGCGCATTGAGCTGCCGGTGATTCGCCACCTGGTGGGGTCTGAGGTGGTGTTGGAGTTCCCGGATGGTGCGCAGCCGGTTGAGGTGGATGGTGACCCGGCACCGTCGGCGCACCGTATTAGCGCGCGCGTGCTGCCTGCCGCCGTGGAGGTGGCGGTCCACCCCGAGGTGCTTTAGCGGGTGTAGTGAAGGTGTAAGGCGGAATCCTGTCTAGTACCCTAATCACCCGCTTGTGACCTGGATTATGAAAAAAATCGCCATTTTTTTCACTATTCCTTAAAAATTTTAGGAATAATGAAAAAAATCGCGTTTTTTTTCACTATTAAGGAGGACTGGATGAGTGCTACCGGTCACGGATACCGAACTCTTAAAAGTATTTTCCATGAACGCGGCGAAGCTGCCGTACAGGAGGAACTGCAGGTACGCCGCAACGGCTACTCCACCTACCTCCTCAACGATTTCATGGTAGGGGAGCACCCCCTGTTCTACTTGGTGGATCGTACCGTGCTTGCCCATTACGACCGTATTATGGTGCGGGAGCGGACTATCGAACAGCTGAGTTCTCGCTTACCTGGTGTCGCGATGAGGAGCTACCTATCTGACCTGGCAGTACGCAGCATCGTGGCCACTGACAGCATTGAAGGTGTGCATACAACTCGCCGGCTGATTTCTGAGGCGCTCACCTCCGGCGACAGTGAAGATCCCCGCGCTAAACGTGCTGTGGAATTTATGAATCTATTGAACACGCTAGGAGAACGTCGGCCGCCTGGTACAGTCGAGGAAGTGCGCAGTCTTTATGACACCCTGCTTGAGGGGCATCTGGACGACGAAAATCGTCTAGATGGAGCACTTTTTCGTGCCGGTCCTGTCCATATCACTAGTGGTACTAAGGTTGTGCATAAGCCCCCGATGGGCGAGGAAGCTATCACCGCTAACATTCAGGCGGCGCTCGACCACGCCCTCGACCCGGACGTGTCGACACTATTCTCTGCAATCGCCGCGCATTTTATGGTGGAGTACACACATCCCTTCTACGACGGCAACGGACGATTTGGCAGGTACCTCCTCGCTTCCCATATGGTGTGGGTACTCAGCCACCTGACGGCGCTTACTCTGCCGAGCACACTTAACCTCCATAAAGAGCGTTATTACAAGGCGTTTTCTGATGCTGAGGAGCGACTCAACTACGGTGAAGTAACTACTTTTCTGCATGCCTTCCTTGAACTGATTGAGAAGGCACAGGAATACCTAGAAAAGGAGTTGGCGACCCGCTACGAGGCGCTAGTATCGCTGAATAAGCGTACTGCTGAGTTGAATCAGAACCATGAGTGGCTGAGGGGCGAAACAGCAAAAAATCAGAAGAAGGTGGATTCCCTGCTTGACCTTCTGCATCTGTTGGGACAAGCCAATATTTTCCGTGCGCCAGTCGCCCCCACCTCAAGCGAGCTACAGGAGGTGTTGGGTGTTACGGCGCCGACTCTGCGCGATAGACTCAAACTGCTGCAGGGGCTTGGGTTTGTTGAGGGCGTGAAGGCTGGCCGTACGATGCGCTGGTCCCTCACCGAGGCGGGAACCGCCCTGCTAGACTTGCCCGCCGTTGATGATGACGAAGAATAGCCCACGAGCATAAGAAACAGGGGAGGGGACGCACCGGAGTGCGTCCCCTCCCCTAAAAACTGTTGTTTCCCGTAACTCCTAGTAGTGGTAGTGATAGTGATAACGAGGAGTCGAGGCAGCCACCGCGGTAGCTGTAGTCGCTGCCAGAATGCCGGCAAGCAGAACGTTCGCCTTACGCTGCTCATACAGCTGCTGATCCATCAGGTCCTCCACAATAGCGTTATGGATTCGCTGCTCCTCAGCCTGCTGCTCCATGCTGAGGCGAACCCACAGCTCGTGCTTCTCCTTCTCGAACAGGTTTAGCGCATCCTGCAGGGTGAAGGACCGACCCTGCCGCACGTACTTGTACAGGCTGTCCGAGGCGTACGGGTACAGGTAGTCTTCCGGGTACCAGTGGGAGAAACGCTCCATGTACTCCTTATGTACCTTCGATAGTTCCGCACGTGCCGGGTCCTCATACTCACGCCACACAGATTCGTTGTGTGCCTGGCGTTTCAGGTTCTCCCGCTCCACACTCATCATTGCCAGCGGGTAGATGCCGAAGTACTTCCACAGCCACCAGGCAACCGCGATAGCAGCGGCAGAAACCAATGCCGGGACGTGGATGGTGTGCCACGGAATGTCGCTGGAGTGAATCTGCGGGTTAGCGACAAGATACCGCAGGTACGTCACCATCATGATGAGGGCACTAATAAGGTACGTCCAGGCGAGGACCTTCACGAAAGCTACAAAGAGCTTAGTGATTTTGATGCGAGGCGGGTTAGGCACAGCGGTAACGTACGACTCCTGGGCGCTCTTCAAAGAAGCCGCCCAGGGTGCTGCGCGATCCACCAGCTGCTTGACCTGGCGGAGGTGTTCCAGCAGGTCCTGACGCTGATGCATCCGCTCCTGCGGAATCGGGGAATGAGTGGATGGTGCCGGGATGGGGGTGGGACTACTGGACGACATGGGGGTCTGCGACATTGGTGTGCCCTTTTCGTAGTGTGAATCGGTGTTTTATTCAGCCGGTGCGGCGGTTTCAGCTCTGACTAGGCGGCTTTCCAGGTGACGTACTTGCCCTTGTCATATTCGTCAGTCACCTGCGGCTGCTCGGCGGGAACCCACAGAGCCCAGTCGCCGTTGTGCCATTCCAGGGTCGTCTCAAAGTAACGGTAGGTACCTGACGGGGTCTGAAAGAGAATGCGGATGACTGCGCGTTCCGGGGTGTACGACATGTAGCGATACCCCATGATACGAACCACGGTGCGGGTCTTCGTGTCCTGCAGACGTTCCTTGGTGATTTGCTCAGCGCCGGGTCCGATGACGGTCGGCATGTACGCCTCCGGGCTGTCATTAACATGGATGACCGCCCACGCGGCTGCGTACAGGGCACCCTGCGCAGAGTGCTCAAAACAGCTGCGAATAGGGGACTCTACAACGGGGCCGGCGGTCTGCGAGACGGGTCCGGTCCACCCCGATTCGGTGGTCACCCACTGGGTGTCTTTTGGGGCGGTCTTTAGGACGGTCTTGTCTGCGGATGCGCCAGCACCGCACGTGCCGGGCTCAATCACGACGCCGGGTTTAGCTTCTAGGGTTTCGTTGGGGGAGGCGCCGCCTCGCGGCACCCACAGGAGGGTGAGCCCGAGGAGTAGCAGGCCAATGATGTAGAAGAACCCGATGAGCGCGCGGGGAATGGCTGGACCTGATGCGGTGTTATATGTTTTCACGAGTCTCCAATCGTGTCTTCCCGGCAGTGGGTTATAGACTGAGCCAGCCCCTCGGCGCTGGGGGCGGTGTTTACTGGTTGAGAGTGAGTGGAGACAGTAGAGCATCCCCATGTGAGGTGCCGCCTTAGGAAGCGGAATCACCGGCTACTGGGTGCTCTCATATGAGCGTCAAAAGATACCCTAGCATGCCTACCGTCAGGGCGCTGAGCGGGCGGTCATTCTCTCATGAAGAGAGAGCGCGAAACAAGAAAAGGCGCACCCCGTAGGTGGTAATCCGTCGTTTTATCCTGATAATCCCCAATATACGGAGGTTGTATCTACCCGCAACCGGTTTAGTCATGCATGACTGGGAGTCTAGTTTCAGATGCAGAAAAGGCACCCGCTGAGGGTGCCTTATGCGCGAGGTCCGTAGCTTCGACCAGAATCCACCAGTACACCCCGCTACGGCTCACCCGGTATACCTCATCGCCTTGCGGTGACTACCTCAGGGTTCTTGCTTTACCTTGCACCCTCAACTATACGGAACCCCTCCACACCCTGCAAACGATATGGTTATGGAACGCCACCTAATCCGAAATGAGGTAGATGAACCTTCTGCCTGGTATTTGAGAATTTCTAATACGGGACGGTGCGCCAGAGCGTAAAGTAGCGGCATGACCAACGGCGGTGCACACCTACGGGAAGTGCGTTAGGGTGGGAATATACGAGGTGCCTCCCAAGAAAACGGGGGGTGGGGGTCGCCGTCGACGCGAGAAGAAGCATGCGGCGGAAAAGCCTGCCGACTAGGCGAGAAGTGCAAGAAGCAAAATCTTCCGCCGAACCCAGCGCAACCGGGCAGTACCAGCCCGTCGACTACCTTCCGGAAAGGGGATAACCGTGGAAGACAGCACCCCCGATTTTGATGCGCTCTACGAATACATCGTGTGTAATGGCCCTGAAGTGTTCACCGAGCTAATTCGTGCAGAAGAAGACGAAGAAAAGCGTTATTTCTACTATTCTCTACAGGACTATTCTCTGCAGCAGAAGCAGCGCGTCATCATCGCTGATGAGAACTTCGTAGTCTAAATCGACAACACCCGCTGGTACGAACCGGTGTACTGGCGTGCCGGTTCAAAGGTGTTGCTCGACGAGCCGAGATACGGTCTGCACCTCAGCTAACCGTCACCTCCCACCCTCACGCCCCAGCCGTGAGGCCGACCTGCGAAGGTCAAGAAAGGAACATCCAGTGTCAGATCGTTTTGACCTGCACCTGCGCTACCCCGAACTATTCGAGCCGCTCACCGAAGAGCAGCGCCGCAACGTCATGCAGCCCCTCGCCTCATCCTGGCTTGAGGGCGACAACCCCACCCGCGAAGACGTCACGCTACTCATCGACTACGAGCTGGGGCGAATCACCGCGGAAGAATACGACCGGCAAGCACTAGCGAAGGCGCTCGCCTACCAGGTGCTGACAAGCCAAAACGTGGACCAGCACGCAGAGGAGGGCGAATAAACCGTGAGTCATCAGCAGAACTGGGCGGCGTACTTCTACCCCGAACCCTACCAGCACGTCATGCGGAATAAGCCGGGCATCAAGGACCCCACGGCGCTTTCGCTCTACGAGCACCGCATCATCACCCGACGAGGCTACGAGCTCACCAAGAATCCCGAGCTCATCGCCCGCACCTTCGACGCCGAGCACCTCAAGGCCATTCACCGCTACCTCTTCCAGGACGTGTACGACTGGGCGGGGGAGTACCGCACCGTGGACATGTCTAAAGGTGTGAGTGCTTTCGCGAGTGTTCAGGACGGGCACTTGAGCATTGACCGGTACCTCGACTACGTTTTCGCCACTAGCCGCGCGACTGACTGGGCGAGCCTGAACCATCAGGAGTTTGTGGAGGTTGCCGCCGCGATTTTTGCGCACCTGAACCAGGCGCACCCTTTCCGCGAGGGGAACGGCCGCGCGACCCGCATTTTTATGGATCATGTGGCGGCGCGTAGTAATTTCCGGTTTGATTATGCGCGTGCTGGCCGCCGCGGCTGGAACCAGAGTTCGATGTTTAGCGGCCCGGATCGCGGGTATTTTGAGGTGCATCCGGAGGAGCTGCATCAGCTGTTCGGCATCATTACTGTGCCGTGTGACGCGTAGTCAGGCCACTAATACACCTCGGGCAGATGCCCGATGAGGGCATTAAAGCGCGGATGTCCGCCACCTTATTGGTAAGGCGGTGGGTTTTCCCTGTATGCGCGGGGGTGAGCCCATTCCATCAAGCCGCCTAATCTGAGCCTCCCCGCGTTCCCCGTATGCGCGGGGATGAGCCCGACAGACACGCTTATATGTTGGATTTTGGTCACATTATTGTATATTTGTCCCGTACCCAATTTCGGTGCATGCCCGAGAAGGCAGCATCTCAGCCGACGTTGGCTGTTCATTATAGACTGCATCACACAGTGCTTACATCGAATTTGGCTCGAGTTGTGAAGTCAATGGGGGATCTTCAAGAGGCGGAGCGACTGTTCAGAGAGGCCATCGCGATGGACCCAGAGTTCGCCGAATACCACCAGGATTTCGCGTCGTTCTCGAGCGATATGGGCCGTTTTGAGGAAGCAGCGGTAGAGGCAGGACGCACGGTTGAGCTCGAACCGAGCATAGATGTCCAGGTAGCTCTCAACGACCTCCAAGCCCGTTTTCCGAACGACGAACTTATTAACGAGGCCGTACACCTGAACTCGAATACCGAATGACTGGAAACATAATGGTGAGTAATCACAAGCGACGGGGCGAAGCACAGAGCGCTCCTAGCCTGCATCTGAGAGACATGCCCATCGAGCACTTGTATGTGCGCTATCAAAGGATAGCGCGGAACCTGCCGAGACGGATCCGCTGGCTTGCTTTGGTATTCGCGCCAACGAGCACGAGTTTCACCGTCTTCACCGCTGGCCTACTGAATGTTGCAGGGGCTCTGATGATTACGGCAGGTATCGGCCAGGTAACGTCAGGTGAGAGGACCCCAGGCAGTGCTATTTGGTTACTCATCTTCGCTTTCCTGGCTGAAAGCCTAGGGTACTGGGTGAAGGAACGCCAAGAGCTTATTCTCACGATCGCGGTTCGACAGCTCACATACCGCCGTTTCCGGGACATCTTTAGTAGGTCATCCCATCCGCCGGAAGCTCACGGACATGTTCTCACATACCCAGGACAGATCAGCCAGTTTGCCTTCGTTGTTGATTTCGCCGTTTCAACCGTTCAGATTATTGCCTTTCTCGCGGCTTCGCTCGCGCTATATGGTGCAAGCGGCGCCATCGCTGCGTTGCTCATCACTGGATTGGTATTCGTCAGCGTCCGTCTCATCAACTTGGTGGGCCGACTATGGGAACAGTACGTCGCTCTAGAGGGAGAGCGTAGGCAGTGGATCCAGCGTGTAGCAAACGCGCTGCCTCGAGGGCAAAGCATCCCCAGCTGGGGTACCGCCCTGGACAAGGTCGCTAGCATCCGAAACACCGAAGAGCAGCTTCTGCGCAGACGGGTCCCGTTGCAGGTCCTGAATGGATTCCTTGAACGGGGAGCACTAACTGCGGTGCTCGCTGTGGTTGCGGTTCTCGGCGCGTGGCTCTGGCCATCCGCTAATTTCGGTGTTGGAATTATTTTGGCAGCCCGCTACCTGTACGCAGCGGTGCAGAACAACATCGTAAACTATCGGGTTATTCGGCTCGCTGTGCCAATGATGCGTGAGCTCGACAAGCTCGAGTCGTCTCCAAATTGCACGGTTAAACAGCAGGACTGGGTGGGGCAGCCTTCAAATTCTAGAGAGGTGCTTGCAGCTACGTCTGAGCGCGCTGAAGCATTGCGCACATCCGTGACCACCCCCGATTCTGCTTTCGTACCACGCAACCCGGAAGTGTCCCATTCGGTGTTGTCAGCGTGGCGAGCTTCTGCTTCGCCACATCAGATATCCCGGTTCACTAGCCTCGCTTTAGGTATGGGGCTCACTGAGGATGTGATCGGGCGGTTCTGGCAAGACGCAACAACCTTGTCGTCAGGAGAGAGACACCGTGCTGCTGTCGCTATCGTTTTGGCAGACAAACCGGACTGGCTAATTTTGGACGATACGTTCGCAGCGCTTGATCCTGTAGCACGTGAAGTGGTTGCCGAGAGGATCTTAGAGTGCGTGCCAACGTGCACACTTCTGGCAAGCTCGGAGGAGTACGTACCGAGTGCCTTCACCCCCGGCAATGATGCGAGGGTAGACCCTCTTGAGTTGCAGGCTCATAGCCCCGGGGCAGCTAAGGAGGTAGATGCTGGTTCGATGGATGTGAGCGAGGGGCAGGACCTTCCTGACCCTGAGCCGAAGCGTGCCACATTCCGACGATCGGCCCTGTTGTTGTTTGGACCGCATTTGGTGTGGATTACGTGTGGCGCCCTACTCTTGAGCGGATCCGAAGTTGCTTTTGCATTGACGATTGCTCACAGTGATGGGCTGTCTGCTCAGGTTGCTGGAGTGTCAGCTGCTTGCGCACTGGCAGCAATTGTTGGGTCCGTCATGTTCTTTGGCCCGCTCTACTGGGCTCCCATCGCTAGGCTGAGCGATTTGCACGACCGGGTTATACGGAGGCTCGATCGATTCGCTACTCCTAGAACAAGCGGTGCGGTCATGGGGCGGATGGGTGAAGACTTCTCCGACCTTCAGATGTCGGTGCCTAGCGCCCTGGGTTCGGTATTTATGGTCATTCTACAGACCTTTATGCTCATCGGAGGCGCAGTGGCTGGCGCCCCGCTGTTCATAATCGTTGTGTTGGCGGTAGCACCCCTAGCGATGCTTGCTATGCGTCAGGGTTCAAAGTGGATTCTCCCTGCCTCGACGACGGCTGCCAATCGCCGAGGTGACTTCATCGGGGTGGTTGGTGCCCAGGCTGGCTTACACGCTGCGCCCGTCAGTGCAGGGCTACGTCGGGCTGGAGAAGAAGCCTACGCTCATTCGGAGGCTGCATACGTCAGCAGCTCGATTCAGTTGGCGAACGCCTACGCACTGCGTACGGGACTGATTCAGTCGCTTGTGTTGTCACTGAATGTTTCTGCAGTGGTATTGGCACTGATGGTCGAAGGATCGAACTCAGTGGTTGCTCCCGCGGTCGTAATATATTTTGCAGTAACTCTGTCATCTGGCATCCAATCTACGGTGGAGACGCTGCAACAGGTTGGTGTAGTCAGCTTGACTGCGGAGCGTGTTCGGATGCTTGAAGAGTACCGGGCCGACCGTTCTTATCCGCCCGTGCGGTCTGCTGACCTGGCTCTGCTTGAGAGCGTTCTTGACTCTGGGTGTTCTATGGTTGCCTTGATTGGACCAACTGGCGCGGGGAAGTCCGTCATGCTTGATGCTCTATACCGCCGGTATCCCCAAGGCGAAGTGGTAATCGTACCAGATATCGATCCGTTCGCATCTGAAGCATCGAATTCGAGCGGGCTCATGCTTGCGCGTTCCGTGTTACGTGACGGCGCTGCCCGGCTTGTGTTGCTTGATGAGACCTTGAAGAGTCTCACTCCGTCAGAGGAGCGCACTGAGCTCGAATCGATGGCGTGCGCTATCGAAGGCAGTGACAAGCAGGTTGTGATTGTCCTTCACTCGCGCTCTAACCTTGATCGTTTCAAAGAAGTGGTGAATTTAGATGAGTAAGCTGACCCAAGTACTACGTTTTTCTCCAAGAACTATCGAGGACGAAATGCGAATCTATAGGGCCAAACCTATAGCGTGGACCGATTCGTCGGTGGCACTTCTGAACGAGTACGGCGCCACACTGTGCACACCTGACCATGAGGCGACACCGCTGGACTTACCCGAGGCGGATGAGAAAGAAAAGAGCCCACTAACCCTTCGCCTCCTGCCCCCTGTAAAAACCCCCGTTAAGAACACAGTCGGGACCGTCTCGCACGCAGGCTCGAAAAGTGCGAGAATGGAACGAAAAGAAAACTACGAAAGAGATACTTTCATGCTTATTCTCGTTGTGAACGCCGGTTCTTCCTCCCTGAAGTACCAGGTGCGTGACACCTCCCTGCCCGAGGCAGAGCAGATGCTGACCTCCGGCCTCGTCGAAAACATCGGCACCGACGTGCCCAACCACGAAGTCGCATTCGATATCATGTCTGAGAAGCTTGAGCCCGTCCTGGCAGGCCGTGAGCTGCAGGCAGTCGGCCACCGCGTGGTGCAGGGTGCAGAGAAGTTCACCCACCCCGCCCTGCTCACCGAGGAAGTTGTCCAGCAGATCGACGACCTCTCCCCGCTGGCACCGCTGCACAACCCCGCACACGCTCAGGGCATGCGCGCAGCAATGCACAAGTGGCCCTCCCTGCCGCAGGTTGCTATCTTCGACACCGCGTTCCACTCCACCATGCCCGAAGAAGCATGGCGCTACGCGATCCCTACGACCTGGCTGACAAGTACAGCATCCGCCGCTACGGCTTCCACGGCACCAGCCACGAGTACGTCTCCCACGTTGCAGCTGACATGCTCGGCATTGCACGCGACGAGTTCAACGGCATCGTTGCTCACCTCGGTAACGGCGCGTCCGTAACCGCTGTGAAGGGCGGCAAGTCCGTCGACACCTCCATGGGCTACACCCCGCTGGCTGGCCTGATCATGGGTACCCGCTCCGGCGACATCGACCCCTCGGCACTGACCACCATCCTGATTCGTGAGGGCATTGACGGTGCACGCCTGGACACCATCCTGAACAAGGAGTCCGGTCTGCTCGCACTGGCTGGCTCCAACGACATGCGTAAGGTCGTTGAGGCCGCACAGTCCGGCGACGAGCGTGCACAGCTCGCACTGGACATGACCTCCTACCGCCTGATGAAGTACATTGGCGGCTACAACCTGGTTGTTGGCGGCGCGCAGGCACTGATCTTCACCGCTGGTATCGGTGAGAACTCCGGCGACTTCCGCAAGCTGGTCCTGGACCGCCTCGGCGCTCTCGGTATCAAGTACAACGAGGAAGAGAACGCTAAGCGTTCCCCCGAGCCGCGCGTGATTTCCACCGAGGATTCCGCTATCAAGGTGCTGGTCATCCCCACCAACGAGGAGAAGGCTATCGCTGAGGCTACCGAGGAACTCGTCAAGAGCCTCTAAGCCCCACGCACCCCGCCGTATAGGCGGTTGAATATAGGGCAGTCCGCTGCAGTTCCCGTTCCGTACGGGTGCTGCAGCGGACTTGTTTTTGAACATCCATTAGAGTAAATGCATATGATTCAACTCACTTTACAATACAACATTACGCCAATATAGCATGTATTACATATGTATCATTCATCACACTGGGAACAAGAATGAAAGTTAGTTGAAAGTGTGGGTTTAGATGCTGCATAAAGTGTAAACTTATTGCTTGCTTGGGAAAGTTGTGCAAGGGGGGGGGGTTGAGTGCATTGATTCGCAACATTCCAACATTGATGGCAGTTAAGGTTGAGGGTGAAAAAAGATTGATAATCCTAGATTAATTCTGTTAGGAATTTTTTATCGATCCAAGTTGTTGCACAATATGAAACAATAAATACAAATTTTTGTGATTCCATATAAAGCGTGTTCATATAACGAGTGTTCATCGAAAAGAACTGAAGCGGACTTATAGCCGCAAAAGAATTCTGAGAGCACACTCTGAACTGTACGTTAAACACATACTGCGATAACTTTTATATCTGTATATTTTATGCAGAAATAAAGTGGATCAATGTGCAAAACTCATTCCAATTGAGAGAGACTTGGTAATGGATATTCACTCGACTAAGAGCCACTCCGAACAAAGTGGAAAGCTGATGGGCCGTCGTACCCTGGTCAAGGGTGCAGCATGGGCAACGCCCGTTGTGGCAGCAACCGCCGTAGTGCCCGCCTACGCCGCATCCAAGAACCCTTGCGAATACGGCACCATCGTATCCGTGCCCTGGGGTGAACGTGCCAACCGTCGCCGCTACAAGGGTACCGTGAATGAAGAATACGAATGGGCAGTAATGCCCACCTCCAACTGCAGCCCCCAGCCGCAGACCTACTTCATCGACAACACCACCCCCGAAAATAAGCTTGCTTACCCCTGGGGTCGTTACGAGGGTGTGAGCGACTTCCCGCCGATTTACCCCCCGAACGGCAAGGACACCCCTGACTACACCTCCAAGGACGGCGTTGGTGGCGTTGGTGGCGGCGTTATCATCAACGTTCGTGTTGAGAACGTTGCAGGTGACGTCTCCTATGCACCGACCCCCACCGGTGCGGACCGTTTCGCATTCGGTGAGTCTGACGCAAACCGCAAGAACAACATGTACTACGCCGAAGGCTACAAGGGCAAGGGCGCAAACCCCCCGGTTGTTCGCCTCAACGACAACTACAAGGGCAGCCGCTCTACCTACATCGCTCACGGTAAGTACAACTACCTGCACTTCCCGGATGGTCCCCGTCCTCCCAAGGAAAACAGCCCCCTGTGGACTTACGCATACGGTAAGCACTACACGACCGCTGAAGGCCGCGACGGCTGGTCCTGGGATATTCAGGTGATGGCTAACATTACCCACCCCAATGCTGGTCAAGACGTTGTGTCGTACATGACCTACCTGCGTAAGCACACCTACGGTGACCCCGCGCATCAGTCGGCAAAGGTCATTCCGGTGCAGTACCGCGTTATTGTGACTTCCCCCTGGGGTACTGTCACTTATCTTTCGGCAGCTGTTTAATATCAGCTTCCATTAGGTCTGAATGGAGTAGTGACCCATTCGACCTACTTCAATCTTGGATTGAGATTTATATATTGTGATGTTTATTTGAGTATAAAGTTGATGGATTTTTAGTGTATTAGGGAGTGGTGTCCCTAATAAGTAGACGCTATTCTTCTGTCAGCTTTTGGAGGGGCCGGTTCCGCACCACGTGTGCGGAACCGGCCCCTCTGCATGCATCAATAGGGAGAAAAGCTAAGCATTGTATCTCTTGGCGGGCTATTGCAGGGAAGATGAGAAGTGGTGAGCGTTCCGTGAGAAAAAGCGCATTCACATTCACTAGTAAGTGCCCAAAAACGATAGAGTGGAATCAGATAACACTCGATACGAAGCGGACGAGACATGACTCAACCCCCTGAAAACCACCAGCAGCCCGGTGGGCAGTTCAACGCCCAGCCCGGCCAGCAGGCATTCCACGCCCCCGGTGAGCCCCTCCCGCAGGACCTCTCCGCAGGCTGGCTCCCCGAAGACGAGCGCCAGAAGCCGGTCAGCCCCCTGCCCCAGCCGAAGCTCTTCGCCTACCAGTCGATGCTGCCGCCGAAGGTGCTGCACGCGCTGCGTCACCCCTCCGAAATTCCGTGGCTGGTCGCCGCCTACGCCGTCACCGCGGTCGGCTACATTGTGCTGTTCATGGCGCTGGCTGACCTGTTCAGCTCGATGATGCGTTACGTCTTCAGCTCAACCGGTGAAGGCTCGGTTCGAGTACCTTCCGGCAGCACCTCCGCAAGCCTGGAAGACCTGATTTTCCAGACGGTTGGCCTGCTCATCCTGGGCCCGATTGCCATCTTCATTGTTCGTGCAATCTACTACGCGCAGCAGCGTGTTCGCGGTGTGCGCATCACCCCGACCCAGTTCCCTGAGGCGTACCAGATGCTCGCCGAAGCAGCGGAGGCGGCGGGTCTGCGCCGCGTGCCGGATGCGTACGTCGTCCTCGGTAACGGCGTGATGAACGCTTTCGCGGCAGGTCACGGCTTCCGCCGCTACATCTGCCTGTACTCTGACTGTTCGAGATTGGCGGTAAGTCCCGTGATCCGCAGGCGCTGCGCTTCATCATTGGCCACGAGGTGGGCCACATCGCCGCAGGTCACGTCGGTTATTTCCGTCTGATTTTCACCACGCTGTTCAACCAGATTCCGGTGCTGTCGAGTGCGCTGTCCCGCTCGCAGGAATACACCGCCGACAACTTCGGCTACCGCTTCTGCCCCGAGGGCGCTGAGGGTGCCGTCAAGGTGCTTGCGGCAGGTAAGTACCTGAACAAGCAAGTTAACTTCGATGAGCTTGCCGACCGTGCGGTCACCGACCGCGGTCTTGCCGTCTGGTACGTGAACCTGCTGGCAAGCCACCCGATTCTCACCTGGCGTGCGCACGCGCTGCGTGACCGCACCCAGCCGGGCCGCCTGTTCTGGCGCCCGACTGAGAACCCGGTCAAGGACGCCGCACCGCGCGTTCCTGTCCTGATCCCGGCGGCGGAGCCGGTGCACATGTGGCCCGACCCGATTCAGTCCACCGAGTTCATGCGTGAACATCAGGACGTTTGGGCAGACCACACCCTGGAAACCGTGGACGTGTACTCCAAGCCCGAGAACGCCCCCAAGTTCGATGCGAATTCGACGCTGTTCGCTGGCTGGCTCACCGAGCAGGCTCGTGCCTTCCACGGCCAGCGTTGGGATGCGTACGCTGCCGCCGGTGGCGTGCCGGCACCGGGTGCTCCCGGTGGCCCGCAGATGCCCGCACCGGGTCAGCCCGCACCCAATCAGCCTGCGTACGGTCAGCAGCCTGGCTTCGGTCAGCCTGCCGCAGGCCAGAACGGTGCAACCCAGAACGGTGCAGGCCAGCCCGCGCCTGAGCAGCCCTCTAATGGCCAGTCTGCTCCCGAGCAGTACGGTTACGGCCAGTACGGTAGCGGCTCCTCTGAGGGTGGCTCGTACGGTTACGGCTTCGACGGCGATAAGAAGTAGCCAGTAGCCACCCGGGTGCGCTCTGAACGCCTCATCTGAGCCGCACAGCTCAATAACCTTCACGAACCCGCCGGGGTGCTAACGCACTCCGGCGGGTTCGGCTGTTAACCGCCTCCTGCACACTCCTAAGCTCTCCCTGCGTGACCCCCAGGTGAGAAGGTGCGCCCGCCACGGCATCCGCTGCATGCCGCAGGCATAGAATGGACAGCATGCTTTCATCACTTCGCTCCATCAAGCTCGACCCGCTGCTGACCATGCTCATTAGCGCGGTCATCCTCGCAATTATTGTGCCGGCGCGCGGCGACTTCGCCGACTGGTTCAGCACCGGAACGAAGTTCGCGGTCGCCTGCTGTTCTACCTGTACGGCGCTCGCCTCTCCACCGCGGAGGCTATTCGCGGCCTGACCCACTGGCGTCTGCACCTGATGATTCTCAGCTGCACGTTCGTGCTGTTCCCGCTGGTCGGTTTGGCGCTTTCACCGCTGCGTTTTGTGCTCGGTGACGGGCTGTATATGGGCATTCTGTTCTTGACCTTTGTGCCCTCGACCGTGCAGGCGTCAATTGCGTTTACGTCCATTGCGGGCGGTAACGTGGCGGCGGCGATTGTGAGCGCTTCGCTCTCTTCGATTGTGGGTGTGGTGGCGACCCCGTTGCTCGCCATGCTGCTGATGAACACGGGCCATATTGAGTTCTCTGGAACGGTCTTCCTGGACATCGCCATTCAGCTGTTCCTGCCGTTCGTGCTCGGTCAGCTGACGCGCCGCTGGGTGGGGGAGTTCGCCAAGAAGCCGACGACTAAGTGGCTGGATAAGTTCTCGGTCATGATGATCGTGTATTCGGCGTTTCCGCCTCGGTGGTGCAGGGTGTGTGGACGCGCGTGGCGTGGTGGCAGATCGTGCTGCTGGTTGTGCTCATGGCGATTATTGTGGTGTTTATGCTGTGGCTGACTGACCAGTTGGCTAAGCGTCTGGGCTTCAACCGTGCTGACCGTATTACGATTCAGTTCTGCGGTTCGAAGAAGTCGCTGGCGGCTGGCCTGCCGATGGCGATCATTATTTTTGGTGCGGGCTCGCTGGGTCTGATGATGCTGCCGATCATGATTTTCCATCAGGTGCAGTTGATGATTTGTACCTGGCTTGCGGGCCGCTATGCGCGCCTGGATGTGGTGGGTGCCGCCTCCGCGAAGGAAGTTCAGTAGGGGCTTGAACCCTACCTGTCAGGGGTGCTCGGCGGGTACTATTGGGAGCCTCTGAACCTGTGAGATAAGCCTCTGATGAGGGGTTTTAATGGGGGACTTTGGGCCGTATCAATCGGTTTATGAAGTGATATGGCGCGCACTGCCAAAAATTCCCTGACTAGTGCATTTGTGTGCAAAATGTGGTATTTGTACTGGTCAGTTGGGTTTTTGTGGGGTATGTGCACTCCACTGCATAAAAGTGACCGAGGAGACAATCAACACTATCGGGCGTTGAGCGGCGAAAAAGCCCCAAATTTGCCCTAGAATGTTTTGTCGTGGGTTAGACAGATTCGCATCCTATATGCAAGAATTTATGACTCACATGGGAACGGTTGAGATTCACTCCCTCACACCGCCCACGAGCGTTGATGCAGCGGATTCACTCCCCGCCCGCATCCCACATCGGAAGAGATTCACTCACTCAACCGGAAGGAAGCTCAAAACCATTTATTCACTCAAACACAACTGGATACACTCAGCTTAATGACGCGCTTAGATTCCATCTATGCGCTAATCGCTGTTTGTATCCGCCAAGAAAGAGGACACTCCATGGCTACCATCATGAGCGTGAACGTATGCGATTCCAAGTACAACGCTGACCCCACCGGCGTACGAGATTCCACTAGTGCTATCCAGAAGGCTATCGATGATGTTGCTGCGCAGGGCGGCGGCTCCGTGGAGATTCCCGGCGGTATGTACCGCGTCTCCTACCCCTTCATCGAAATGAAGCACCGCGTCGAGATCTTCGGCCACGGTCAGGCAACCCGAATCGTCGCTTTCACCGACAAGGGTATTCCCTCCACCAAGAACGGTAGTTACGAATGCACCGGCGTTTTCCACACCGGTAGCTACACCACCCCCATGAGCGGTGGCACCAACCAGAACAAGCCCATGCGTATGGGCGTGCGTGACCTGTTCATCCGCACCAACAAGTACAACCTGCCGCTGGATTCTAAGAGCAACCAGATTTCCTGGAGAAGCACACCCAGCCCGTCGACAACGTTGCAGGCGTCATCTTCCACACCCGCATTGCGGACGCTAACCCCGGTGAGCCGGACGCAGTGCCCACCCTGTCCAACATCGAAATCTGGGACACCGCTATCGGCGTTGCAATCCTGGGCCTGGACGACCAGGGCATGAAGATTGACAAGATCCGCATCCGCCAGACCCTGCGCCAGGGCCTGCTGGTCGGCAAGCCTGTCGGCCACCCGCTGCGCCGCCGTGAGGGTGACACCCCCGGCGCGGCAGATAACAAGTTCTCCATGATTGACGTTTCTGACGCAAACATGAGCTTCGGCACCTACGCGGGTATCGAGATTTACACTTCTCAGTCCAAGTTTGAGGCGTCCACCAGCTGGTTCAACAAGCGCAACCAGGGTAAGAACGCCCTGTACGAGGTGAAGACCCGCCACGTGGGTGCAGGCTGGTTCATTCAGGGCACCCGTAACATGTTCATTGGCTGCACCGCCCAGGAGAACGCCGGTCACGGCTGGCTCGTGGAGTGGGGTAACAACCAGTTCATTGGTTGCCTGGGTGAGTCTTCGAGCTTCCAGGACGCTGTTACCGGCGCTGCTCGAGGTGACGAGGCGGCGAACTGGTACATTGGCCGTAACGCACGCGGTAGCCGTTTTGTGGCTCCTCGTTCGCACAACCCTTACAGCTGGGCGAAGGCTTCCCTGTACGGTTTCTACATTGAGAACAACATTCGCGATATGCACATTACGACTGCGTCCGCGAAGGATGACCGTATTGGTGAGAACAACATGATTGGCCGCCGTGTTCACGTGACCGGTGCTATGGGCGATAACGTGCTCATCGAGGTGGACCACATCCGCCACGCGACTTTCGCGCCGAAGCAGCTGGAGAAGCGCGGCAACGGCGTGTTCATGGGCTAACCCTCGCGGGTTGAGCTACACGGGCTGAGGCTCGTGATTACAAAATCTTAAAACGCATACGCCTGAGGGGCGGGGAGTAATCCCCGCCCCTCAAGCGTTTAAGTTTTTAGTTCCAAAGATTGCTGGGTAACTTCTTTAGATATTTCCGTTGCCGAACGCAGCTTTTCTGGGACGGACAGCCGTTTCAATAAGCAAAGATACAAGTGACACATTGCCTACATACAACGGGGTTCAGATTCCTTAATGTGGTGCTAGTATTTAGCTGATTCACTCAACATGTCGTTCTCACATCACCGATTTCTGGAGAGTAACATGACCCCCCTCCCTCGCCCCCTCAAAGCATTGGGGGTAGCAGGCATTGCCGCATCCTTGATGCTGGCACCCCTCCCCGCACATGCGGAAGGGAACAACCTCTACCGCAACCCCAGTAAATTTTATACTGGCGCAGTTAGTGACTGTCTCCTGGATAAGCAATACGGACGCGGCCAGATAGCAGATATCTGGGCATATTGTAATGGCTTGATTTCTACAGGCGTTTACGAAATTCCCAATAGTTCTGCCAGCAGAATGGACGTTATCGCTGCTTTATACCGTCTAGCAGGATACCCTGAAGTCAAAAACCTACCTGAAGTATCCCCATACGCAGACGTGGAGACCTATGACCCAACCTACCCTCTTGCTATTTGGGCATCACGTGAGGGAATTACAAGTGGCTGGTCTGATGGCAAGTTCCATCCCAATGATTATGCAACTACCAGCACCGTCATCGCTTTCCTCTACCGTGCTGCCGGTAGCCCACAAAAGCTGTGGTACCGCACATGGGAACATTACAACTACGCAGCTAAAGATATTACCCCCATCGGAAACCTTTCTGGAAAGAAACTTCCTGGTACACCGTAGCTATCGCTCCGTACCCCAAGGTACCCGTTAACGAAAACGAACCGGATAATCTCAAGACCGCTAAACCCACCACCATCCTTGACAGGAGGACGGTATATTCAATGATTCGAGATTTTCATACTTCCGGGTACCAGGTTGTCGGAACCCACAAATAAAATATGATGCATACGCCGAGGGGCGGGGAGTAATCCCCGCCCCTCGGCGTTTAACCCGCACCCAAAACAGCCGAAAAACCGTAGAAAAACAGGGTAGGGGAGCAGGCATCACAGCGCCCGGTCATCGCCTCCACACGCCCAATGCGGTACCCTTGAGCAGGAGGCAGGTCTGCCGGTGCACAGACCCGCACACGTCAAAACACCCGCAGAAATGCGCCCAACACACCGCACCACACAAACTCAACACTGCACCCACGCAGCGCCGTACTCACTCAACACCGTATTCACCGCATACAGCCGTATTCACTCAATTCACTCACCCGCGCCGCCTTCAGCACCGAACGCGGTACCCATCGAAAGAATTGAGCCCCTCATGCCCGATACGCCCATGAGCATCAACGCCATCAACTACGGCGCAGACCCCACCGGTGCCAAAGACTCCACCGCAGCCATCCAGCGAGCCGTCGACGCTGTCGCCGCACGCGGCGGCGGATCCGTAGAACTCCCCCGCGGCATCTACCGCGTCTCCTACCCCTTCATCGACATCAAGCACCGTGTCGAAATCTTCGGCTACGGCTCCTCAACCGTCGTCATCGCGCACTCCGACCGCGCCATCCCCACCACCGCCAACGGCCACACCGAATACACCGGCGTGTTCCACGTCGGCAGCTACACCACCCCCGTCTACGGCAACTACAACGCCAACAAGCCCATGCGTATGGGCGTACGCAACTGCACATCCGCACTAACGCCGCCAACACCCCCATCAGCAGCTACCCGCTCGATGCGCACACCACCCCGCTGAATAACGTCGCCGGCGTCATCTTCCACACCCACCTGACCGGCGACATGCTCAACGAACCGGACATCGTGCCCGTTATCGCCGGCGTGGAAGTCTGGGACACCGCCATCGGCGTTGCCGTGCTCGGCCTGGATGACCAGGGCATGAAAATTGACGACGTGACCATCCGCCGCACCCTCAACCAGGGCCTGCTGCTCGGCAAACCCGCCGGCCACCCCCGCCGCCCCAACGAAGGCCAGAACTCCGGCGCGGCAGACAACAAGCTGCGCGGTATCGACGTTGCCGAGGCGAATCTCAGCGGCGGCTCCTACGCCGGTATTGAGGTGTACGCGGCGCAGGCTAAGTTCGAGAACTGCTCCAGCAACAGCAACCACCGCACCAGCAACAAGAACGCCCTCTACGAGCCCGCCACCCGCCACGCTGGCGCAGGCTGGATCGTGCAGGGTGAACGCAACATGTTCATCGGCTGCACCGCACGCTCCAACGCGGGCCACGGCTGGCTCGTTGAGTGGGCGCACAACATCTTCATCGGATGCGAAGCGGAAGGCTCCAGCTGGGCTGGCACCGTCAGCGGCGCCGCCCGCGCCGACGAGGCCGCCAACTGGTACATCAGCCGTAACGCGCGCGGTACCCGCATGGTCGCGCCTGTCTCCTACAACCCCCCGGAGAAGCCCGCCTCCCTGTACGGCTTCTACATTGAAAACAAGATTTACGACCTGCGCATCACCGAAGGCACCGCCAAGGACGACCGCATCGGTGAGGGTAATATGCTCGGCCGCCGCGTGTACATTACTGGCGCAATTGGCGCAAACGTGGTCATTGAGGTTGAGGAACTGCGCCACTCCACCTCGCCCGCCGGTCAGCTCACCAAGGAAGCTTATAACGTGATGCGCGGCTAGTAGAGGCTAGTAGACACGCCCGAACCGGTCCAGGACTTTCCTGTGAATCGTGAGGGAGGCGCGTGTGCCCTAGTGGGCGCGTTATACCGCCACATGTCGGCTAAGAATCAGGGCAGCTGCGAATGGAATACATACCATTCGCAGCTGCTTTGTCGTTTAGAACAATGTTTAATTTTTAGTTGATAAAAGTCTCAATTAAATATTGAATAAAATATTAATATGTACTTTAAACTTTCTATGGCGGTGTAAAACAGTCCATTCACTGTGCACCACCATAGCCGTGCGACAGCATGCGCAACACGCACATCATTGGTACACATCAAAACCGCGTATCGCCGCACGTCAGCTCCTATTCATTGCCGCTTCTCACTATTCCTCAACGACCACTACCCTTCCCCTTTTCTTATTCGCTCCATTGGCGACCCCGCGGTCGACCCAAAAATCGGTTCCTTCCGGCCGGTTCCCAACCACAATTACATAAGGACAGCCCATGCTTCCGGTTATCTCCCGAGTCCTCACACCCACCACTCGCGCACGCCGCATCTTTGCACTCACTCTCGCGCTCGCCCTCGGTGCCCTGCCCGTAGGCACCTCCGCCATCGCCTCCCACCAGGCTGTAGCTCACGCCGCCGAACCTGCCGCAGCCAACGGCCTCATCAAACTTCACCAGCCCAAGGACGACCCCAGCTACGTCGAATGCGTCGCCAACTTCCTTGGCACCATGAGCGCCACCCCCGGCGTGTGGGCGGTCTGCCACGGCTACCTCGACAGCGAAGAATACACCGTCACCCGCCGCCACAGCAGCGCAACCGTCACCCGCGGCCAGCTCGTACGCATGCTCTACCGCATGGCGGGATTGCCGACCGTCAAGGACCTCCCGAAAACCTCGCCCTACAAGGACGTGCCCACCACCGACCCCAACTATGCTGCGTACATTTGGGCCGCGGACGCGGGTATCACCTCCGGCTGGGATGACGGGCTCTTCCACCCGGACGATTACGCCACCCGCCACACCCTCGCCGCGTTCCTGTATCGTGCCGCAGGTAGCCCCGACGGTGCCGCACGCCTGCGACAGATCCGCCGTCCACTACGTGCCGAAGCCAAGAAGGCTGAGCAGTTCAAGACCGAAAACCGCTGGGCAGCCCGCACGCTCGGCACCTACCCCGAAGTGGACCGCGACGGTGACGGCGCGGCAGACGTGGTGGACCCCGCCAGCCCCCTGTACTTCTCCGATGCCCTGTACATGCTCAAGGCGTACGGCGATAAGGGTCTGAAGGTTGTGGGCACTCCCGCTGTTGACTAGGAGTAATACCGACCAGCTCAGCGCTAACTAGATTCAGCGCTGACTAGCGCATATATTCACCGCCTGCCGGTGCGACCCAATGGGTTGCGCAGGCGGGCGGTGCTCTGTTCCGGGTGCTGTGCTGTTCTGGCAGGTTGCGAGCGTCCGTGCTCGCCGCGTAATCGCCTCCGTGCAATGAAAGGCGCCTGCGCTGCACCCGCTAAGCTAGAAGGCATGAAGATTGCCACCTGGAACATCAACTCAATCCGCGCCCGCGAGAACCGCGTCGAAGACTGGCTCGACGAACACGACGTTGACGTGCTCGCCCTGCAAGAAACCAAAACCAAGGACGAAACCTTCCCCTTCGACCTTTTCGAATTCATGGGCTACGAGGTTGCGCACTTTGGCCTGAATCAGTGGAATGGCGTGGCAATCGCCTCCCGAGTTGGCCTCGAAGACGTGCAGCGCGGCTTCGATAACCAGCCGCACTTCGGCAAGCCCGGCGAACCCGAGGTGCTGGAGGCGCGCGCTATCGGTGCGACCTGCGGCGGCGTGCGCGTCTGGAGCCTCTACGTGCCCAACGGCCGCGGCCTGACCGACCCGCATATGGACTACAAGCTCCGCTGGATGGAGGCGCTGCGCCAGAACGTGCACAACGAACTGGCGGCTAACCCGCAGTCGCAGCTTGCCCTGGTCGGTGACTGGAACGTCGCCCCCGAAGATGCCGACGTGTGGGATATCGACTACTTCCTGCGCAACGAAATGACCCACGTTTCCGAACCCGAACGCCGCGCCTTCGCCGCCCTACTCGAAGAGGGCATGGTGGACGTAGTGCGCCCGCACACTCCGGGCGAGTACACCTACTGGGATTACCAGGCGGGCCGCTTCACCAAGGATGAGGGTATGCGCATTGACTTCCAGCTGCTCTCGCCCGCGCTTGCCGCGCGCGTGGAACGTGCCTGGATCGATAAGGTGGAACGCGCCGGTGAAGGCGCAAGCGACCACACGCCGGTCGTGGTTGAGATTGCCGACTAAACGAAGCGTATAACTTGCCGTAGAACCGCGTGCAGTAAGGAGGCGGGGGGAGGGGTCCCTCGCCTCCTTGCTGTATCTGCTGGTGCTTTTGCCCGGGGTTTCTGCGTGCCTGCCCCTGGGTTTCTGCCAATATTTCAAGGTTTTCTGTGTGGCTTAGTTGAAAAGTTCGGCTAGCCGAACTATTGTTAAATTCGCCCGGGACGACAGGCAAAAGCGCATTATGATGCCTGCGCAGACACAACCGTGTCCCTAGCGTCCCGGCGCGGCAAATCCCACACATCAACCACATACTCAAACCCGTGACTTCCAATGAAGGATGCCTCATGAACGCTTTCACCCCCGCAGGCAGCAACGCACGCCGCCTCGTCCAGGCGCTCTGCGCCGCCCTCGCACTCACCCTGCTACTCGTGCTCACCGGCTGCGGTAGCACCTCCAGCACCACCGAAGGCGCTAAGAGCAGCAGCGGTAAGAAGACCGTGCTCACCACCTTCACCGTGCTCGCAGACATCGCCCGCAACGTGGCAGGCGACGACCTGAACGTCGAGTCCCTCACCAAGCCCGGCGCAGAGATTCACGAGTACGAGCCCACCCCCCTCCGACCTGAAGAAGGCGCACGCCGCCGACCTGGTGCTCGACAACGGCCTGAACCTCGAATCCTGGTTCGCCAAGTTCGTTGAAGAATCCCACGCTAAGCACGTGACCGTCTCCGAGGGGGTCACGCCCATCTCCATTACCGAGGACGCCTACGCGGGCAAGCCCAACCCCCACGCCTGGATGAGCCCCAGCAACGTGCAAAAGTACGTGGACGTGATGATTCGCGAATTTAGCGCCCTCGACCCGAGCCACGCCGCCGACTACAAGACCCGCGGCGAAGCCTACAAGAAGCAGCTGCAGGGCGTGCGTGACGAGCTCGTCAAGGAAATCTCCACCCTGCCCGAGAACCAGCGCGCACTCGTCACCTGCGAAGGCGCCTTCTCCTACCTGGCGGCAGACGCGGGCCTGAAGGAAAAGTACATTTGGGCGGTCAACTCCGAACAGCAGGCGACCCCCTCGCAGATTTCCTCCGCAATCGATTACGTGCGCGAGAACCAGGTTCCCGCCGTGTTCTGCGAATCCACCGTCTCTGACAACCCGATGCGCCAGGTCGCAGACGCCACCGGCGCACGATTCGGCGGCGTGCTTTACGTGGACTCGCTCTCCGAGGCGAACGGCCCTGTGCCCACCTACCTGGACATGATCCGCTACGACGCACGCACCATCGTTGCGGGCCTCAAGGGCAACTCCTAAACCCGGTATAAACCCGGGCCAAACCAGGGTAAAACCCCGCATCGAAAACCCCGGGTAAACCCCAAACCCCCGATAGGATAGGAGGGGCGGTCGCCTTCATGGCTCCGCTCCTCCCACGCCGTTAACACTCGCTCACACAGCACCCACTCAGCAACACGCAAGCAAGTACACCTGCCCCACGCATACGGTGACTACCAGAAAGAACACAAGGAATGAGCACTCTTCTCAGCTGCGAAAATGTGCACGTGAACTACGGGCCAGTCCGCGCCCTCACCGGCGCATCCTTCACCCTGGACACCGGGCGTATCTGCGGCCTAATCGGCATGAACGGCTCCGGCAAATCAACCCTCTTCAAAGCCATCATGGGGGTCGTGCCCATGCACGCCGGAAGCATCACCCTCGACGGGCAGCCCGTCGGCGGTAACCATGGCAGCCGCGGCAAGAACGCACACCACCACCGCGCTGGACTCGTCAGCTACGTGCCGCAGAGCGAAGAAATCGACTGGACCTTCCCCATCTCCGTGCGTGAGGTCGTCAGCATGGGACGCTACCGCAACCTCGGCATCACCCGCCGCCTGCGTGCCGCAGACCGTGCCGCCGTGGATGAGGCGCTCGCCCGCGTGGAACTGACCGACCTTGCCGACCGTCAGATTGGGGCGCTCTCGGGCGGTCAGCGTAAGCGCGCCTTCGTGGCACGCGCTATCGCCCAGGGCGCCCAGCTGCTGCTGCTGGATGAGCCTTTCGCCGGCGTGGATAAGCGCAGCGAGGCGATGCTCATTCAGGTCATCGAACAGTTGCGTGACGAGGGCGCGACCGTGCTGGTTTCCACGCACGACTTGGCGAGCCTGCGCCAGTTCGCCGACGAGGCACTACTGCTACGCGGCGATATTCTGATGCACGACACCCCCGAGAAGGTGCTCGCCCCCGAGAACCTGGTGCGTGCCTTCGGCATGGAAGTGGACGCCGGCGCGTCGGTCGCTACCGGTGCCGCTGCCCCCGGCGCTGCTACCTCTGGCACTACTACGATCAGCTCTGCGGAAGGGAAGAACTAAATGGACATCCTCAACTTTCTGGTGGAGCCGCTGACCCTGCCCTTCATGCTCCGCGCATTCGTGGTCACTGTCATCGCCGCTGCCGTCTGCGCCCTGCTGTCCTGCTGGCTCGTGCTGCTCGGCTGGTCGCTCATGGGCGACGCGATCTCGCATGCGGTGCTGCCCGGCGTGGTGCTCGCCTACATTTTCGGTGCACCCTTCGCGGTGGGTGCGGTCATTGCCGCGCTCGTGGCGGTGGCGCTCATCGGCGGGGTGCGGCGCAGCGGCCGCGTGCGCGAGGACGCCGCGATCGGCATCGTGTTCACGACCATGTTCGCGTTCGGTCTGGTGCTGATTTCGGTGACGCCGTCGAATACCGACCTGAACCATATTCTCTTCGGTAACGTGCTGGGTGTGTCCTGGTCGGACGTCTGGCAGGTCGCTATCCTCGCGGTGGTGGTTGCCGCCGTGCTGCTGGTCAAGCGCCGCGACTTTGTGCTGTACGCCTTCGACCCGGGCTTTGCGCAGGCGGTGGGGTTGCGTCCGCGTCTGCTCGGTGCGCTGCTACTCATTATGCTGGCGCTGACTTCCGTGGTGGCGCTGCAGATTGTGGGTGTGGTGCTGGTCGTGGCGATGCTCGTCATCCCCGGCTCCACGGCGCGCCTCATTACCGACCGGTTCGTGCCGATGCTCGCGGTGAGCGTGGGTGTGTCCCTGGTGGGCACGCTGACCGGCCTGTACGCCAGCTACTACGCGGACGTATCCCCCGGTGGTGCCGTGGTCGTCACGCAGGGCATACTGTTCGCCCTGGCGTACGTGTTCGCTCCGCGCTACGGTCTGCTGGGCAGGATGCGTGCCCGCCGGCTCAACACTGGTGCAACGAAAACTGAGCCGTCAGCTTCCTAAGAAAGCTCACTCTGTGAAAGCCCACTGAGTACGCTCACAACATACAGCAATAGGCGGAAAGTCCCACCGTGGGGCTTTCCGCCTATTGCTATCTTTTGAAGGTTAGGGGCGCGTACCCGCCCGGATTTCCGGGCTAGAAGTCCGCTGCTAGAGCCCTGTATCTACCGCACCGTGCGGGACACGAACAGGGAGGCGGTCGCCTCCGCACCCAACGGAATAATGGTGCCGCCGGGCTTCACCGCACCAGCCGCGTCCGTCTCGTGCAGGTTGCCGGAACCGGCACCGACCACGCTCACGTTCACCGCCTCCGAGAAGGGTGCACCCTCCTCAATGTGCAGGCGCACGCCGGGCACAAAACCGTGGCCCTGCAGGTAACGCAGCAGGCGCGGGTCGTCATCGTTAATGCGTTCGAGCACGACCGTTTCGCCGGGTTCGCACTGGCTCAGCGGCACGGTCTGCGGAAAGCTAATGTGGCCTGAAGAATCCGGGATCGGGTCGCCGTGCGGGTCGCGGGTCGGGTGCCCCAGCAGGGTGTCGATGCGGTCCACCATGAAGTCGGATACCGCGTGCTCCAGAACCTCCGCCTCGTCGTGCACACGGTCCCAGGTGTAGCCGAGGGTTTCCACGAGGAACGTCTCAATGAGGCGGTGGCGGCGAATCATTGCCAGCGCGTAGGAGCGGCCGGTTTCAGTGAGCTCAATAGCGCCGTAGGGCTGATGCTCGATCAGGTCGGCGGCGGCGAGGCGCTTGAGGCCGTCAGATACCGAAGAAATGCGCAGGCCCATGCGTTCTGCCAGGGCGGATGCGGTGGCAGGGGTTTTGGTCCATTCTTCGAGGCTCCAGATTTCCTTGAGGTAGTTCTGGGTGCTGACGGAAAGTTCTGAAAGAGGCATAAAGATAAGTCTACCTTTTCTCTGGTTTTGCCCGTCGAGCTACAGGGTATTCAGCGGGGGTTTAAAAAGCGTCCCGCCCGGATAGTTCACCCCTGGCAGGGGGTGGTCATCACGGGCGGGATCAGGTGTTCGGTTCCGCGCTGGCAGGTACGAGAGGCTGGTAGGCACTATAGGTGGGCAAGCGCGAAAGAATGAGGGATGCGCGGCGGCGGTTAGGTGGCGCGGCGGCGCGAACGGTCAATACGGGTCAGCAGCTCGATGAGCGCACCGCGTGCCGCCTGCTCCTCGTGCCAGAGGGAGCGGACGAGGGTGCGGCTGACCGCCTGAGTGGTGATGCCGAGTGCGGTTGCGGCGGCCTTCTGCTGGCCGCGCACACCGGGTACAAGCAGGTTTACCACGCGCCATTCGGCGTCGGTGCGGTCGGCGCATACGCGGTAGAGCAGGCGTGCGGAGCCTGCGGCGAGGTCGGCGAGGTGGCGGTTGTCGGCGCTGACGCTGATGCAGCGTACGGGTGCGCCTCCTTGTGCTTCTTCGACGGCGAGGCGTGAGAATTCGAGGGCGTCGCCGGTGCAGTCGGTGGTGCTGACGGCGCCGAGTGCGCCTGCGAAGCGGGGGATGTTGAGCTCGCCAATTCCGATGCCGACCCAGAAGCCGTTATCGCGCGCGGCAATGAGCGCCGCGTGGAGTGCGTCGCTGGCGCGGTCGAAGGCGCCCTGAATTTCATCAGGGTATGTCTGGGCGAAGGCAACACGCGGGTTGAGCTTTGCGAGTTCGTCCGACAGTGCAGTGAGTGAGTGCTGTGCGGAACGTTGAATAAAGGTTAGAACGAACACCTTCCTATTATGCCGTAAAACCTTCAACAAGCGGCGTAAGGTTCGCCGTAATACCGGCAACATTTAAACCCCTAAAAATGCGCATTGATAAGGGGAATTATCGTGAGAATGCACTGTGTGCAGAAATCCTCGAAAGGACGTAGAACACCCCCGAAAGGAAAATAATTTTCATGCAAGTGCACGTTGAATTATTCGCTTTCGGGGGCGTTGAGTGGAGTTGATAGACGGGGCTACCGCGGAACTACTGTGCGTTCGTTACCTGCGAGATATGCGGCAGCTGACGCAGCGGCTTCTGGAATACCATCACCACCAGCGACAGGAAAATGAACACCGCGTAGAACAGCGCCGTGTACGTAATACCCCAATCAACAATGAGGAAGCCTGCCAGCAGAACAGCCAGCGGGGTCAGTGCCATGTTCGGGATGCCCTGCACCGAATGCACGCGACCGATCATGTGCTCCGGGGTGGATGCGTTAATGTACGCAATGATGCTCGAATTGAAGGAGGGGAGCACAATACCCGCCAGCACAATCAGCAGGCACACCGTCCACAGCATCGAATGAACCACCGGCAGCAACAGGTAGCAGGCCGACATGATGGCCAGGGAGGTGATACCGAGCGGGCCGAGCGCAAACTTCTCGGTCAGCGGGCCGACCAGGAACGAACCGAGCAGCACGCCCACGCCGAAGGCGCTCGCGAAGATGCCGATGAAGAGCGGGTGTGCGCCCTCCAGGGTGTAGTAGTAGATGAAGGTGAGCGGAATACCGACCGTTCCAAAATTCGCGAGTGTTGAAACGAACGCAATGGACACCAGCACCTTATTCTTCAGGATGTACTCGAAACCGGCTTTTGAGTCCTGCCAGAAGCTGGTTTTCTCGCCTTCCTCCTCTTCCGCGGGCTGCCGACTAGCGCCGTAGCTCTTGGGAGCGACGATGAACGCCAGCAGGTTAACGACCGCGTGAACGGCTGTCATGAGCACGGTCGAGAAGCCGATAATGATGCCGGCGACCGGGCCGCCCAGCAGGTTGGCGGTGGATTCTCGTGTCTCGCCCATACCGGAGGCGTACCCCAGGTGTTCCTTGGGGACTACGCGGGTGATGATGGACTGTTCACTCGGGTAGTCGAAGGTGGAAATGATGGCGGCGAGAGAAATCGTGATCACCAAAACGTAAATGTTGGTGACGTTGAAAACGAGGTAGAGAAGAATCGCTATCCAGGATAGTGACTGGCCGATACAGGATAGCGCCAGGCACTTTGAGGGGCCGATTCTGTCGACCCATGTTCCAGATACTGCTCCGGCGCAGGTGGCGAGAACACCCGCGACGAAGAGGGTGATGCTCGCAGCTTCGGGGGAGCCGGTCAGCGCCAAAATAATGATGGGCGTGGTGATATAGCTCATCGAGTCTGAGAGCTGGTTGGCTCCAATGGCAAAGAGAGTATTTCGAAAATCTCTATTCTTGAGTAGCTCGGTGTTGACACTCATGGGGGACCTCCACGATGGGGTTGGGTGTCGCGCGGCGTGCAGTCCGTCGTGCGTAGTTCATTGTGCGCAATTCGTAGCGCGCAATCGTATGAGTGAATACCCCGACAGCCGGCTGTGCCTGCCTGTATTCGCTTGTTTTCGCCTGTGCCCGCCGGTCATGACGGGCCCGCCGGTCATCACGGGGTGGTTGAGGATGCACTGGGCGGCTCATCGGGAGCCACCCCCGCACAAGAAGTGTGTCGCGCGATACTTTAGATTCTATAAGAGACGTTAATCATATACATGAACGCTGGTTGAAAAACTTTCCTCATTTTGAGTATTGACATTAGGGTTAGTTTGACTATAATTCATTCTTGGTGCTTCCGCCCGGCTGAGCCCTGACTAAACCCGGCTGACCCGATTCCGGGCACACCAAAGACGCCCGCAACCAGGCTCCGCCAATCCACACCGCCAGACCCTGTTACAGTCAGCCCCGCAACGCAGCGGGTGGGGGAGTGTAGAAGAGCGCAGAATAAGGGCCGCACTAGGGGTGCTACTCCACCAGGCCCGCGAAGCCCGACAGAGCCAGCACCTCCTCAACATCCTGCGGCACCGAACGCGCCACCCACGGCGAATGCACCAACACCGCCTGCCACTGACCGCGCGACACCGCCACATTCAAACGATTCGGCGACAGCACAAACCCGGCACCGCGCCCAGAATCAACCCGCGACGACGCCAACGACACCAACACCACCGCAGCCTCCTGACCCTGGAACTTATCCACCGTGCCCACACGCACGCCAGCACCCGAAGAATCCGCCAAACCAGCAGCAATCAGCGCCTCACGCACACAATCAACCTGCGCGTTATACGCCGCCACCACAATGCAATCCTCCGCCGCCAACGGGCGCGGCTCAGCACCAGCCGCCGGAACCCACTCACGACCCAACAACTCGCGCACGCAATCCACCACCGCCTGCGCCTCCTGCACAGAACGCACCGAACAGCCCGCATGCTCCACCGGATACGACACCACACCCGGCTCAACACCCCGCAGGGCGCGACCAGCCGTCGCCGCCGCGCTCGCCAACGCGCCATCATACGACAGCCACGAAACCCGCTCGCACAACGCCGAATCCATACGCCACGACTCACCCAAGAAATAGCCAAAACGAGGATCCAGCGCCGCCGCTCCATCAGACAACCAGCCCAACGCCGAAACATCCACCGGGTACGGGTGCACACCCGTCGACACCTGCGGCAACTGCTGCGGATCGCCCAACAGCAGCACCGAACGCGCCGCACGAGCTGCCGCCACCGTATTCGTCAGAGAGAACTGGCCCGCCTCATCAACCACCAGCACGTCCAGCGACCCGGCGGGCACGCGACGCTCACTCACGTAATCCCACACCGTGCCGCCAAAGAGCATGCCGCCCGCACCAGAAATCAGCTCCACCAGCTCAGAATCAGACACCTCAGACCACGGGGCGTCCGGAGTCACCGACTTGCCGCGCAGACGCACCGCACGCGAAACATCAAAACCATCACGGGCGCAGCACGCCAACATAAGATTCTCAATCACCGCATGCGACTGAGCCACCACGCCCACCTTCGCGCCCTCAGCCACCAGGCGCGCAATCACGTGCGAGGCGAGGAAGGTCTTACCCGCACCCGGAGGGCCCTGAACCGCCACATATGAATGGTTGAGAGCGCGAACCGCCGCGTGCACGGCATCCACCGTGGGCAGGCCAGAAGCGGAAAAATCAACCTCAAGGGGTAGATTTTCTGCATTTTTGGCGTTCGAAGCGCCCTTCTTCAGGCGCGGCGCGCGGCGGAACAGTAGGTCCGCGGAGGCGCTCTCCACCCCCGTCAGCGAAGCCGCCGCATCGAGCACGCTCGGCAGAGCGCGGGGCGCGTCAGGGGTCTCGGCGGACTCGCTGGAATCTTCGGAATCCTCGCCGGGCATAGGGTCGCTCGGCATGAGGGTGCCGTTGAACAGCAGCCCGTGCACATCGGCCTGCAGAGCCGCCTCAATCGTCGCCGTAGACACCGGATCGCCAGGACCAATACCCGAAGGCAGGGCACCGTGCGGCTCATCCTTCACGCGGATGCGCTCCTGCAGAAGCACCTCCAAGAACTCGCCAGCCGACTCTGCGCCAGCCTCTTCGGGGTCCGCAGAATCCACGGAACCGGCACCGAAACCGCCCTGCGCCACCGCCAGCACACGCATGCCAAAGAAACCCGTCGCCGCCAACTCAGCGGGCACACGCTCACCCGGATTCGACGCACGGAAATAATTCAGCTGCGACTCCATACGGTCCAGCGCAATCTGCGGGCTCACCCCCGCCTCATACGCACAAAAAACCGCACGGTCAGAGGGCGCAATCACCAGGCTCGGGTCAGCCTCAATTCGCGCACGCAACAGGCGCACCTGCGCGCCGCGCACACGATACCAGCCGGGGACGTCTTCAACCTCGGTGGGCTCCTTCATGGCGGCGGCAAGCGCCTCCAGGTCTGCGGGGGTATTCAGAAGAGCATGCGCATGCTCCACCGAAAGCACCTGCACCCGATTAAGGTACGCGTAATCGCGGCTCGCCACCCACGCCGTCGGGCCGTCCTCCAGGCGGCGAACGTGCTCACGCCAGAACGGGGCACGCTCGCGGCGGTGATAATTCGTCATGGACAGCAGCATCGCCGCCTCAAGCTCACCGGCACCCCAGCCGTGCTCCGCCGTGTGCTCCTCCAGGGATGCGAGCTGGGCATCTAGCAGGCACTGCAGGCGGTACTGTTCGCTGTCGTTCTCCACCGCGGCGGGCACCCTGTACATGACCGGATGCTCCTCAGTTGCGGGGTCTTCGGCGGTATCTTCGGCAGTGTCTTCGGTGACGAGCTCCGGGGCGTCGGTCGCGAGGGCAAGAGATGCCGCCGCGTTCAGGCATGCCGGGCACGCGCCGCAGGTCAGAAAATAGGGGATGCGCTCGGCAAGTTCTGCCGGTTCTACACCCTCGTTCAGCGCCTCGGTGAGCAGCAGGAGACGCTGCTCCTGCAGGCGAATCAACGGCAGAATACGCGCCGAATCAACCCTGTGAGGTTGAGGAACGGGGGAGTGGTGCTCAGCGTGCTCAGTGGGCCCAGTATGTTCACCGGACTCCGATTCGGACCCCGCGCTGTACTCATCCACGCCGTGCTCCAGGTGAAGGTCGAGGCGCGCGGCATTCTTGGTGTTCTCGGCACTCTCGGTTGCACTAGCGGTCAGCAGATGCGCCGCCAGGGCACCGCGCAATAGTGCCCGATGCGCCGCCTCACCCAGGTGCGGGGTGCAGACGATTCGGGCGGTATTGCTCTCGGCGGTGCTGTCCACAACCGGGCAGTCGAGGCGGTCGAGCTTCACCGTGTAGGTCAGCCCCGCCGCGGAGGTCGCCACCAGGGGCACCGGGCGCGCTGTGCCGCCCGCATGTTCACCGCTAACTACTCCACTGCCGACTACTGCACTGCCGACAATTCCGCCCTCGGTTAGCACTCGCAGGCACTCGCGGTACGCCTCGCGGGCACGCTCGGACTTCTCGGGGGTCGGGCGTGCAGACTGCTTCTGTGCACGCTCCCGAAGCTCGGTGTAGAGCCGCAGCTCGCAGGCGGAGGTGGCGGTCAGATCAGCGAGGGTGAAGGTAAGGTCCATGGTGACTTTTCTGCTGGAGGAGAGAGACAAAGCGGGTGCGAAACCCTGCCGGGTGAGCGGGCGCGAGCCCCGGTTGAGGAGTCTATCGGCACCCCGTTCCCCCTCACCCCGAGAGGTTGATTTTCAGGTTTCACGTGAAACACTATAGAAAATCAACCTGCACGGGATGATTTAGGGGGTCTTTAGTGCTTCCGCAGTAGCTTCCGGCGCACTAGAAGCACTCGGCGCGGTCGAACGGTTCGCAATCGCCGCCGCGGCAGCGTCCACGCGTTCCTTCGCGGCGGGTAGCGCATCCGCACCGCCCAGATCGTTCAGAATAATCGCGAAAATCAGGCGGGTGCCGTCGGGTCGGGTCGCCACACCGCACAGCGAAGACACCGTGTACAGAGTGCCGGTCTTCGCCTGTACAAAAGTGCGCGCGTGCACGGCGTTCGCCGCACCAAAACGACCGGACAGAGTGCCGCTCACGCCCGCAACCGGGAACGTGCTCATCAGCTGCTCCGCATGCTCATCAGCATTCAGCAGAGCCACAACCTGCACGAGGGTTCGGGCAGTCACGCGGTCCGTCAAGGACATGCCGCACACGTCTGCCTGCACCAGGTTTTCAATGTTCACGCCGGCATCCACGAGTGCCTGGCGCACGGTCTGCTGTGCCGCTTCGCCGCTACCTTCCTTACCTGCGGCAATGGCGGCGCAACGGCCGAGCACCTCGGCGAGGGCGTTGTCGGATTCGAGCATCATGTGTTGTGCCTGCTCCAGCAGGGTTGCCGACTCGACCGCGGCGATTTCGACTGCTTCCGCGGGGGCGGTGCGGCGCTCCGCGAGGGTGAAGCTCATGCCGGACTCCTTGCCGGCGGTGTTGAGCGCATCCACGAACGCCTGCTGGGCGGCAACCGCCGCATCATCCGGGCGTACCGGGTTGCTTGCGGTGGACTTGCCCGGCACCGTGTGCGATTCGAGCGCAATCGGGTGAATGGGCGTGATCTGGCCGGACGCCACGTCCGCGTCATCCCAGCCGGGGTTCACGCCGGGGCCGGTGAAGAAGGTGCCGTCAAGGTAGACGGGTAGCGCCGCGGTCGGCTTCTCGCCCTGAAGAAGCGCCTTCACGGTCAGCTCGGCGAGGGTGCCCAGGCCTGCACGTCCCACGATCTGCTTCGGGTTGGAGGCGCCCGTACCGAGCAGGGTGTCGCCGCCCGCCATGAGGTACAGTCCGGCGGCGTCGCGGGTTACGCGGGTGCGCAGGCGCGCCTGCAGGTTTGCGTAGTGGTTGAGCGCGAACAGGGTCAGCACCTTAAAAGTGGAGGCGGGCACGCGCGCGGTGTCGGCGTTGGCGGCGTACAGGTCGGCGGGTGCGGTGGCCGCCTTGATACTGGGCAGGTTGCCGTCCATACCGGTGACGAGCAGGCTGTACTGCGGGTAGGCGCCGTCCGCGAAGAGCGAGGTGAGGGCGGCACGTAGCTGTTCCTGCTCCGTTTCGGGTAGTGCGGGGGTGAGGGTCGGGGTGGCGCTCGGGGTTGCGGAGGCGGTCGCCTCGGCGGTGCCGGTGGGGCTGCCGGTTGCGGTGCCGGTGGGGCTTGCGGAACCTTCGGGGCGTTTCTGCTCCACGGCAGCCGATCCGCAGGCGGTGAGGAGGAACATGCCGCCGAGGGTGAGGGCGGCGCGGCGGGTGAGGGTGGTGGTCTGGGTGTTGTGCTTGTTGGAAGGCATCTTTTGAGCATAGCGGGCGGATGGGGTGCCTATCGAATTTACGCGCCGGTGCCCTGACGCTCATACCGCGCTCATGCCGCGCCCCTGCTGCCTCTTATGACCCTTATCTGACCTGTCTGGCATGGCGGCGGGGTGCGCTGGCGCGCGTGCTTGCAGAGTGTGCTGGCGGGCGCGGGACTAGGCGGAACATTAACAGTGGTGTGAGCGTGGTAAA
>BNJS01001191.1_pt1 | contig 83265 bp, 105 predicted proteins | sample 8540461 | NCBI WGS metagenome assembly BNJS01 (sample SAMD00202454, study PRJDB9452) | human saliva metagenome | isolation source: human saliva | place: Japan
GCCGGAACCACCGGTGATGAGGATTCTTTTGCTCATAAAAAGGAAGTAGAATTTATTCAGATCTAGTACTTTCATTAACCATGAAAGAATAAAATAGAAATAGAACAAAGAAGTAAAAGATATTTCCTGAATTATGCGCAAAGAAATGCCTGACTCATGCAGTAAATAATCGTTGATAGTACATGAATAATACCTAATATCGAAATAAATTTTATTCTTTTTATCCCTCGCCCACTACTTTTTCTGTAGAATAAGCATAAAGGGACAATAAAAATACTTTAATATGGCAATTCCTCCCAATATCCCTTTCTTTGCTAATTCGTCTATAAAATTGATTATGTAAATGTGAAAACGAGATTGACGCCTTAGTTACAACATCTTTATCAGCTAAATCTTTTTATAATAATCTAATTCTTTTAAACTCCACCCCTGAAATTGGGCGTTCTAAAAAGCTTTTTGAACCAATCTTCCACATATCTAGGCGCTCTCCAATAGAACTTACCTTATCATCTCCAGATAAATATAATTTTTAATTCATATTGTGCTTCAGATGAGCGATTAACAAATTTATTATTTACTGTTAATACTACTGAGATAATACATAAAAAAAGTGATTCCACCTAATAGAAGTTTCTTAGATAATAAATGTCTATATAAGAAAATAAGAATTAGTAATAAAATTGGAACCCTCAATCCATCCTCCTCTAGCAAAAAGAAAAGTAGGCTTGCTAAAACTCCGAATATTCCAAAGAGGATTACTAACGCAACTTGTTTCTGCTATATTTATTTACATCTAATAAATGAAATGCAATAACAAAACTAAATAAGCCCTAATGACATCGCCATATCCCCAGACTGGATCTTCATTTGGTTATAAAAGCACTTTTCCAAGCTTAAAATATAATATTGATAGAGCATACAACACCTGAAATAAAGGAACCTAAAGGAATACTATAGAGCAATATATCAAATTTAGCTGAACTATAAACTATAAAAATAATCACAGAAAGAAATAAAAATGCTCTTAATGGATTATCTATTAGCCTAATTTTTTCCCCATGAAAGAAAAATAAAGAAAAGTGAAACTAAAAATAAAAAGTAGTCACCAAAAATGGCTTTATTCTGCCTTACCACCTCTAAAAAGCTACTCTCTTATAGAGCAAATAACACAAAAATAATATACTTAAAAACTAATAATGCCGTCGAACCGTAGTTATATCCTTTTAGGAAACATCAAAAGTAAAGTATAAAAATATTGATGCATTAATAAACAACTTAGGGAAATTCTATATTAAGCATAAATCTTAATCCTTATATAATACATCTACAATTTCTGTCGTAGGCTTTGAAAGCCTGTAGGGGCATTTAACAATGTTTGACGAATAGCAATATAATCTGCAGCTTTACAAGCATCCTCTAATTCAAGCAACACATCTGATAGTTGTTCAAATGGTAAATAAAACCTCTTCAGCTGTCATAATACGAGGATGACTTGTTTTACGAACGTTATCACCACCAATTAACAACTCTTCATACAATTTCTCTCCGGTCTCAACCCAGTATAAGTAATTTCAATATCACCTTTCGAGTTGTTTTCATCCTCAACCGATAGTCCTGACAACTGAACTAAGTTTTTAGCTAAATCCACTATTTTAACTGGTTCCCCCATATTCTAAAAATGAAAACATCACCACCTTTTTGCCATTGCTCCAGCCTGAATAACAAGCTGAGCTGCTTCAGGGAATAGTCATGAAATAACGAATAATATCAGGGTGTGTAATAGTAATAGGCCACCTTTTAGAATTTGCTTTCTAAACAAGGGAATAACTGAACCTGATGAGCCCAATACATTACCAAAACGAACCATACTGAAACAAGTTTGATAGTCTTTCAATTGTTCTGATAACGCCTGTAAACACAGCTCGAGCCATACGCTTACTCACCCCCATCACATTTGTTGGACGAACCGCTTTATCTGTTGAGATAAGCACAAACGATTTAACATTATGTTCTGCTGCACATCTTGCAACATTATATGTACCAAATACATTATTTTTGCACACCTTCAATCATATTATACTCAAACTCAGGGAACATGCTTATATGCGGCAGCATGATAAATAGTATCAATATTAAAATGAGATAAAACGCGATTCACACGTTCAATATCCTGTACATTTCCTAAAACAGGATAAATTTTAGTGTTTGTAATATTATTTTTCTTCGCAATCTCTAATAACTCTTGATGAATGGAATAAAGAGAAAATTCTGAAAGTTCGAATAAAATTAAAGTATTTGGCTCATTTAAAAATAATTTGACGACATAACTCAGAGCCTATTGAACCACCAGCTCCTGTTACCATAACAGCTTTACGATGAATATTTTTTGTAATAAATCTTTATTTGGCAATACTGGTTCTCGACCCTAACAAATCCTCAATGTGAACCTCTCGCAGCTCATCAATTTTTGCATCCCCTTGCAAGATATCTTCCATATCTGGAATAGTTTGAACCTTAATTTTTAAAGGAATTAAACTATCAATTATTGTCTTACGCTCGCTACGTGATGCACTAGGAATCGCTAACAAAATAACTTTAATATTATATTTTTGAACAAGTTTTTGGAATATCATTTGGCGAAAATATTTTTATTCCCTAAAAGATAACTTCCATGTAGCTTAGCATTATCATCAATAAATCCGCGAATGCGATAGCGATAAGCATGTTTAAGTAACACTGCTAGTTGACGCCCTGTTGTACCAGCACCGTAAATCAAGACAGATTCATTATCTTTATCTAAAAATTAAACTAACATAATAGCAGAACCAACATTTCTTTGCACTACCACATAGCAAGAACACATAGGAAAAATAAATAATAGGTACAGTTCTAGGTATATCCGAACCGATAAAGAAAAGAAAAAGAAAATAAGGCTAACAGCTGAAACGAAAGCGCCTCCAGCTACCATTGCTAAAGCCTTAAAAGAAATGTAACGCAAGACTGCACGATAAAGCCCTAATTTAATAAACGTAAAAGAGTTATCGCAATGGTGCATAATAAAGTTGTCCAAATTTCTGTATCATCAAATGCAACTATTCCACCTAATCGAGTCCAATAAGCTAGAAAAACGCAGATATTAATAAGACAACATCAATAAAAAGACTAATTACTCTTTTTAGTTCTCGAAATTCCAAATACTAGAGAATAAATCATACAAATATCCTTAAGTTAGTAAAATTAGTTAAACAATCTACCCTAACAATCTTCAACAATGTTAGAAAGATTATTTTAAAGTATTCTGATACATTTTTATTCTGAATATACTTCATATTATATTTAATCTTCCTCTAGGCATGATCTCTTCAATATAAGTCTTTTCAGGATCATTAGACTTCCTAAAAATTTCATTTTCATCCATATACTCAATAGAAGCATAATCAGTAATCCCCGGCTTTTACAGAAAGTACTTTTTGTTGTTCATCAGTATAAAGTTCAACATATTTTCTTACTTCTGGACGAGGACCAACTAAACTCATATCTCCAAGCAGTACATTAATCAGCTGTGGTAACTCGTCAAGTTTATACTTACGAATAAAATAACCTGAACGAGTAATTCTAGGATCTCGACCACCCTACAGTGATTAACCCTTTTTATCAGCATCAACCACCATTGAGCGAAACTTAAACAGACCAAAATCGCTACCATTCTCTCCAACTCGAACTTGCTTATAAAAAGACAGGACCTTTGAATCAGTCTTAATCCAAATCGCTAATACAATGAAAAATAGGGGCTAGAACAACTAGCCCAACTAAACTCAAAAATAAAATCAAAAACGAATCACTTTTACTTAACCTTATTATAGGTATTCACAACCGTATCAATTACAAATTTCACCTGCTCATCTGTTAATTGAGGATAGATAGGAAGAGAAATCTCACACTTATAGTTATTATATGCTTGCGGGTAATCTTCAATTTTATACCCTAAGTTCTTAAATAAAGTAAGCATTGGCATTGGGATAAAGTGAACATTTACAGCCACTTCACTCTTTAGCTATTTCATCAATCATCGCATCTCGTTGCGCTTCAGTAAAATCTCTTTAATACGTAAAAGCATATAAATGATATGAAGTTTCTTTTTCACCTTGTTTTGATGGTGGCAAAATTGCCCAATCATATTGCTTAAATGCTTCACCATAAGTATCAAAAACACGTTTACGTTCTTTCAATAAATCTCGTAAATACGAATTTGTGCTAAGCCGATCGCTGCATTCACATCTGCCATATTAATTTTCATACCTAGACCAGTAATATCGTATCGCCAACCACCGGCTTTACTCTTAGAGAAAGCATCTTTAGTTTGACAGTTTAATGCCATTTGGCGAAGCTCACCATAGAGTTTAGCATTATCAAAAGGTGCTGGTAAGTTAATACAAATTGCACCACCTTCAGCTGTTGTAACATTTTTACGGCATGCAATGAGAAAATAGCAATGTCGGTTTTCACTTCCTGTTCTCATGCCCTTTTTGTACCAAGCACCTAAAGAGTGTACTGCATCATTCAATACTAAAATACGGCCAAGTTTTTCTTGATTCTCGCTTTTCAGCCTTAAAGAGCGGTCGAATTTCTGAAGATTTTACCAAATCCATAATCTCGTCATAATCATAGGAATCCAGCAATATCAACAGGCATAATAGCTTTCGTTCTTGGTGTAATTGCTTTTTAATCGCATCCAAAAGAAATATTAAAAATCTTCTAGAAGTATCTACCATTACTGGTTTAGCTCCTGCATGCAAGACCGCTAAAGCTGTTGCACTATAAGTATAAGCAGGCACAATTACCTCATCGCCTTCTTTTACGCCGAACCAACGAAGCATCATAATCGCTGCAGAAGTCCAAGAGTTTACACAAAGCACTTCTTTGGCCCCTGAGAATTGTTTAACTTCCTCTTCTAAAGCTTTAACTTTAGGCCCTGTGGTAATCCAGCCTGAACGTAAAGAATCTACAACTTCATTGATTACATCTTCATTAACATATGGAGGAGAAAATGGAATTTTCATGTTTTTATCCTTTTTATCTAAATAATTTATATAATAATTTTTCACAAAGCTTGGAGAAATAGACATCAAAAATAAGCAATTGCGTAGATATCTGCTTTAATACCATAATTTAAATCTCTATTTATATGAAATAGGCTGAATTTTAGTAGTCCAATTGTTTTCCAATTTGCTCTGCGCTTATAAAAGTCGGAACTGCGTCTGAATCTCAACCCAACATAATCAACATTTGCTAATCTGCAGTTATTTAAGAATGCTTGATACCACAATAAAGTATCTTCCGCTAAAAGCAACTTCCTTACTATACCTTCCCGCTTTATCAAAAAGTCTTCCTGAACATAGCTGTTGGATGAGCTATCGGATCTCGTTTTTCAAAAATTGATATAACTCGTTATGAAGAAGAGGATATTCTACTTTATCATTGATAACACTATCATTTTCATCAATTTCACAAATCCAGCAACCAACCGCATCAACATCTACATGCTGTTGTAAGAACTCAAGCTGTACTTTAAAACGGTCTCTTTCAGCTATATCATCCGTATCCATTCTAGCAATAAAATTCCCTTAGCAACCTTCAACCCCTTCATTTAATGCTAAAGCAAGCCCCCATATTTTTAGGTAATGGAACAGATACTAACTTAGTTCCTATTTTTCTTTCCAGTAGTTAATTGCTGAATACAAATGATCTGATAAGACACCATCTTCAACCAAAAATAATTTCATCGGGCCTTAAAGTTTGGTTAGTCCATATACTTTCCATGGTTCTATGGAAATATTCTGCCTCTCTTTATGATAAATAGACATTAACACTGAAACCATCATTAAATCCCCCTGTTAGTAATTTCTATCTAATATCGATTGATATGGAGCAGTATCATAATAAGTTTCTATAAAAACAAAATATTCATACAACATAAAATTTAAAATAGCACCTAAAGAAATAATTAAATATTTCCGATTATAACTACTTTTTAAAAGTACATACACAGAACAAAGTATAGATAATTCGAATAACAAGACTACTCTATGTAAAAATATAAAAGTTATATGAAGCAAATATAAAAACTAACAAAAGCACTATTAAGGTACAATGTTACATTATACGCCTTTTTAACGTCATTAAAATATCTAGATGGGATAAAAAAACAAACAGATAACAACAAACGATTTCATCAGTAATTTAGCTATTGCTCCTAATGTTGTACTTAATAAACTATAATGATCATCATATAAATAATACTCAAGCTTCGAAAAATGAAAGAAGTTTATGCTCAAGCAAAAACCTCAACATCGAAAAACATAAGGAATATAGAAAGCAATAATGTTATCAAGAAGATAACTATTCTATATCTTATCAATCTAGCAAATAAGATTAAAAGGTACAAACAAAATCACTGACGAATGAAACAAAGAAGCAAAGCATACAAAAATAATAAAATAATTTAAAATTATTCAAATAACTAATTAAAGCATAAAACACTATACTCATGGCCATAATCTGTCTTATTTCATTAAACGACCTAAAAATAGCAAAAACATAAAAATAAAACCAAGAATAAAAATATCATTCCTATTAACATCAACTCTAAAAATGAAATAAATTGTCAAAAAGAAACTGTAAAGAATAAAAACTGCTCATCTAAATTTAATAAATTCAAGAGCTTGACTAAGTAATAAAATCCCCATTCAACAGAGTATCCTGATTGATATAGTTCCAAATTATTATAAATCCAAGAATAACTTTCATAATCCACTCTACTCTATATCTTAATCCAGATATAGCGATAAGAATGAAAAACTAGACACATACAAATATATAAAATCTTATTTTGGATAAAAATTTAGCAACCATAAAATAAAACAAAAAGGCAAAAAATATTAAATTATAAATTATATATGTAGAAATATATCCTTCCAGTATATCTCAAGCACCTCTACACCTAACCGTTTGAATAAATCATAACTTTCATTAACAACTTTCATAGGGATTATCAAATCATCCAATTCTTTTTGGTAATATCGATATTAACTTCACACTAGATACATTTAACAAATTTAATATTGCCCCACTATAAAAAGTATAAATTATACATTTTCTTATTATTAAACTCTTTGGCAAACAATTCCTCAAAAACTAATTTTGACTCAACATATGCAACATTCTTAACTCTGTAATCTTCTCTCAGGATGAGGGATATAAAAATCAATATCTAACTTCTTAACTATTTTTCGACTAAATCCTTATTTCTAATGAGAGGAATTATAAAATGGTTTGCCCTAAAAACTTTTATTATCTTCTCATCAGATCTTACATTATCATAATTTTCCGTATTAAATATTGATACAACTTTTTGTTTTATTGATAATATTACTAATATTAGGATAAATAGTATAATGCAACAAACTTTTTCCTTAACTGTATTCATTGTCGTTTTTATCCTTAATGCAGCCCTAAGAATTTTAGTTCTATTTCTAACACTTCTACTATAAAATGCACTAGTCTTTATAATGTTTGCCGTACCATCATCAAAAGTATACAAATCTATATGTGCCATAGAATCGATTAACATTGAATCAATTCATCATTAATATTTGATAAATATATTGAATTAATCCTTTGTTTAAAAATAAAAATCTTAAGTTTTAAGAAGGAAATTCCCCAAGATAAAACTGTTTGCTTACGATATATAAAAAGGCATCACTCGTTACTTCTTTAAGCAAAGAATAATAATATTCATATTTTTCATTTTTAACTGGAGATAACATGACGCCATAAAATTTCTCTTTCCACCATTAGATAAAATTATTTCCTTAGCAATCAATACTTGTAATGGTGTGCAACATATAATTAAATTCATATTTTTATTTAACTCTCGATGTCATGACATATAAAAAGGAAGTATAACACCTGCTCCTAATATGCTAGCAAAGGGAACATATTCAACTCCCAATTGCATAAGATCGACAACCCTCCTAAATAGAGTATTGTAGAAAAGGATTGAGCATAATGATATCCATTTATTCTTTCCATAAAAGAAAAGGTAATTTACTAAAATTAGATAAGGTACCGAGAACATTGTGGCAATAAGGAACATAATAATATAGTACTTTGTTCCCCAAAACTGTTCCCCCTAAAACAAAAATCACAAATTCCTCTGGAATTACCCACATAATAATAGAAGGAATAGGAATTAAAAGTAATGAAAGCAATGTTAGTTGGTGTACTTTCTGTAAAGTAATCTTCTTTTTGTTTTAATGCTTCATAAAAATAAGGTATTGCAGCCTTATTTATTGCTTGAATAATGACTGCAAGCACCAACGCAATTTGAGCTCCCCATAGCATAAAGACCTAATTCAGATTCAGTAAATTTATTATAAATAAATACTCGATCTAATTGACCTTTTTATAAACATGCTGATCTGATGAAAAGCTAAGGGAATACCAAACCCTAGAAAATATAGAAAACCTTTTTGATACTCTGCTATATTAAAGACTTTCTTCTATGCTCCCTAAAATAGGAAAAATAAACCAATATAAATATTATTAAGTTACCTAAGAATAGTGCAAGAAATCGCTTGCCAACAAGATCACTGTGAGAGAACTCCAAAAAATAATACTGATTAATAATGTTGTCAACAATGCACTTCCAATTTGAATTAAAAGTATACGAGATTGCCTTTCTCTGACACTGTTTTATACATAATTGAACTGTTAAGAAAGTTTGGAAAATTGAGATCAGAATTAAGTATGCTAAAAATTTCAGAATGAAAAATAGCAAAATAACAACCCTACCGAACCTATCAGTAAGGCATAAGCATATCCTGAAAAATAAGATCAAATTTATCGAGCGCTTTCCATAGAAATAAAAGTACCTTGTAACAGCACCTTCTTGACCGAAACTAATAATAATAATAAGTAAAGATAATATTGTTTGATAATAGGATAATTCCCCAAAGCCGTTTACACCTAATTTTCTAGACAAATAAGGTAACAGTAAAAATGGGAAAAATTTTTAGCAACTATCTCACCTATTAAGTAAATAACACTATCTTTTAAGATCATAAATTATCATTTATAAATGAATGTATTAAAACCAACAACTGTTGTGTCATCAGGAACATCTTTTTGTAACTACAGCATTAGCCCCTATTATGCAATTTTTACCAATAGTAACATCACCTAGAACCTTTGCCCCACATCCTATAATAGTATCTTGACCAACAATTTTGCTGACATGGGATGCCTCTTTTTTTCTTTTTCGTCAAATCTTAATGCACCGAAAAGTAACATTCTGATGGATAATAACTCCATCAGCTAAGACTGCTCCACCACCAATGACAATTCCTGTTGGATGTCGAAAAACAACATTACCTAATTTACAACCAGGGCGTAATATCACAAAGCAAATTTACGAAATATTTTTATGCAATAAAAACAAAAAAACTTATTAATATTACAAAGAACTTTATTACTTCTATATTTTTCTACATTTTTATTAAAAGCGATGCATTAATGTAATCAAAGAAACAAGTTCCTCATTTAATGATTTTTAAGAAAAAAATTTATGTAATTTCATTATTGATTCTCTAAATCATAAAAACCGCTTCGGTTTATTTTTATAATCACCAGCTAAAAATGCTTTTAATCAGTTCATAAGCCTTTTTCGCTGAATTCTCTTGATAATACGGATTTATCATTGTAGGTAAGCGCTTTTTGGAAAATCATCAGATAATAAATGCTGAATCCCTTGTTCAATAGATTGTCGGTTACTTTCTACATCAATAACTGATTCGCCACGAACGCGTCCTTCTTGTCGTTTTCCAATATTTACTGTCCCAACTTGTAAAGAAGGTGCTTCTAATAAAACCTGATGAACTATTACCTATTAACCCTTTTGAGTATTTAATTAAAAGCTAAATATTCCTCTGGTTTTTACCGATGTAAAAAAATGAAAATTGATTTTTCTTCAGTATAGCATTTAATTTTTCAAAAATTACATCAGAATGCGTGTCAGAATTTGAACCAATAAATACAAATTGATAATCTTTCTTGAAAGTATCTAACGCTAAAAAGTAGTTGTTCTACTTGCTCTTCTACAGATTGCCCTGTAATCGTTTCAGGGTGAAATGCCACCATAAAATACGGTTTGTTTTGTAAATTTAACTCGAAAAGTAACCGCTCTTTTGATGGTAATTCTAAACTTAGTCCATTTTCAGCGCCCAAAGAGCCAATGTTATGCACACTTTCAGGAAGTTCACCAAGCTGAATCACGCGTTTACGATATACTTCTGTCGCTGTGAGATGCAGTTTTGCCATTTTTGTAATACGGTGACGAATAAACTCATCATAATTGCCCTAATGTTTGCTCACCACCATGCAAATGAATTAATGGAATGTTATGCATTGCAGCAGCCGTTGCTACAGAAAGTATCTCATAACGATCACCTAATACCATTACTGCATCATAATGATTTTTTTCTGGAAATGTTTACCAAAGAGATCAGGGTTTCAGCCATTGAAGTTAAAATCGTTTGGTTATTTTGGCTATCAAGTTTTTACTGCTATTCTCTCAGCAATATTAAACCCATCTTGCTCAATCACATCTACGGTATTTCCATATTGAGGAGCAAGATGCATAGCGGTTACAATCAATGAAAAAAATCCAACTCATTGTCTTCTTGTAATCGTCTTAGTAAGCGCTTAACAATACCGTATTCAGCACGTGAGCCTGTTACATAGGAAATTCTTTTTTTAGTCATAGCTCTGATTTGATGATCTCTTCCAATAACTGATAGCCTTGTTCATTCAAGTGTAAGCCATCATTTGTGTAATCTAAGTTTAATTTGCCATAGCGATCACTAAATCTGCTATCTAGAGCAACCCATATTGCAGATTTAAGATTTTTCTTTTTAGAAATGCGTTAAGCTCTCTAATCACTGCATTATTACGATCAATCCGTAAGGCCACAGGGGGAATTTCTAAGAAATAAAGCTGAATGTTATTATTGATTGCTTTTTAGTTTTTCAATAACTTGCTGAATGTCTGACAAAATTTGCTCTTTTGTCCAACCAGCATACACGATATCATTAGTACCAAACATTAAAAATAGCTTTTATTACCTAAAGATTTAATCAATCCTTGAGTTAGAATCAAATCAATATATTGTTTAGTAGTAATCCCCGCAATAGCTAAATTATTAACAGCTTTGATTGTTAACTTCTTCAATATTCCAATAATCTAAAAATTGAGTGACCAATTAAGCTGATTTCTTTTGTTTGATTAAAATTATCTTTCTTAGCAGATATTGTTTTTTGATGGTTTCTAATAGGATTTTATCTTTATTACGTTGTTGAAGAATAAAATAGAAATACTCAAAATCAAGACGATCATCAATATCAACTGAAACCTCTTTTAGCCATAAAATACGCAATACACTTTCTCACCATAGAAGTGTTTTTTTGCTCTAAATAAAGCCTGAGGTTTTGCAGAAAAAAATTGCCCCATTTGGCGAATACTCTGGATGATATTGCTGACGAGCATAATTAGAGTAATCCAGTTTAAAGTTTTTTAAACTCTCATCTTCATCAATTTGCCGCGTTAATGTGGTTGGCTTTATGCGCATCAGATACCGAAACTAAAAATCAAATTTATCAAAAATGTGCTTCAAATTTTTATTCGCTTCTTGAATATGTTGAGCAGTTCTTAATGGTGAAGTCGGTTGCAGCAATACAAAATAATCATAATCAACATGACTATATCGATTCAATACATCTTCAATTACGACAAAAGAACTTTGCTTTATCTGAGGATAACTCAGCAGAACGTTTGATAAATTCAATCGGATAATGAGAAAGCAAATCAATATATTCTTGAGAATCTGTACTTACGATAATCTTTTCAAACTCTCCACTTTCTAATGCAGCCTCAATACTATAAGCCATTAGAGGGTTTACCATTTGCAAATAAAACATTTTTATTAGGTAAACCCCTTTTGAGCCTGATCTCGCTGTAATAATTGCAATTTTTCTTCATAATTTTAACCGCTCTTATTCTTGATTTTGAGAAACGACTATCTTGAATTAATTGATCTTCTTCAAAATCCATTTCCGCATCTTTACCTAAAATATCATACCAACGCATCGGACTAATACCATTTCCGGACGTTTAGTGGTCAAATTCTCAGTCGTATAGGTTTCACCTTTTTTTAATTGGGCGAGCTGCAATAATGGATTTACGAGCCACAATTTTGTTTTTAGCTTCAGAAACAGTAACAATTTTTCTCAGAAGAACCTAATGATTTTTTTCGACAGCTCGAATTCCTTCACAAAGCAATTTCAATTCCTCTGGTGTCACAGATGCTTTATGATCTGGACCTTCAAAATTTTTTGTCTAAAGTAAAATGTTTTTCAATGAAAAGTAATACCATACGGCACAGCTGCAAGCCCTGCAAAATAACCTACAGAATGATCTGAAAAAAACCCAAATTATAATCAGAGAATAATGTTTTTAACTGATAAAAACGCATTTAAATTTACATCTTCATAAGGGGTTGGGTATTCAGTATTGCAGTGAAGAATGAAATCTCTTCTTTCTTCATACCATTTTTTCTAATACAGATAAAGGCATCTTTGATCTCTTCAATAGTCGCCATTCCTGTTGAAATTACCACGCTTTTTCCTTCAATCGGCAAACTAGCAATTTTTTCTAAGTAAGGTAAGTTAGTTAGTTCGCCAGATGGAATCTTTCCATACTTTTTGCTTTTTCACTAGCAAGAAAATCAATGGACTCCATATCAAATGGCGTAGAAAACACTTCTAATTCTAAAGAACGCGCATAAGCTTCTAATTTACGAAACTCATTATAAGAAAGCTCTAGTTTACGAGTCATTTCAAGCTGACTATCTGTAGTACCTGTAGTTACTTTTTGGTATTCCGCTTTTCGGAGCATATTTTGAAATCAGTTTATCTGCTTTTAAATGTTTGAAATTTAACTGCATCAACACCACATTCCTTTGCAACATCTATCATTTTCTTTTGCTAACTCAGGATTTCCATTATGATTACAACCAATTTCTGCAACAATAAATACTTGACTCATTTTTTATTCTACTTCCTTAATAAATTTTGCTGGAACACCAGCAACAATAGTACGAGGTTTTACGTTACGGGATTACAACTGCACCTGCACCAACTACTAGCACTTTTCCCCAATTCTCAACTGACCAGCGATCACCGATGAGCTTCCACTAAAAACAATAATCTTCAATTATAACATCACCATTTAATGTACTATTTGTAGAAATATTACTGTGATCACCAATACAACAACCATGCTCAATTAATGACTTAGTATTGATAATAACATTATCTCCAATAGTAACACCGCTATTCACTATGGCCATTTTTCCTACAAAAACGCCCTCTACCTAGAGAAGAGTTGTTAGATACGACCGCTGTTTTTATCAATGATGTTAATAACGTCACATTGATATTTCATAAGCTTTTAAATATTTATCTAGGCGATAAGTGTTATTTCCGATACTTATAAAAACTGTAATGTTCCCTTTTCTTGGAAATCATCAATCGTTTTAGCAAGAATTGGATAACCTAAATGACTCGTTCCTTCTGGTTTAAAAGTATCAATGAACCCACAAAAATTCATATCTTGATAAATCTAAAAGAATCCAGTACCGATTTTGCATAGCCACCTGCACCGATAAAAATGACCTTCTTTTCATGATTAACGTTTTTTTAGTACTTTGAATCAATGAACTCAACAAAATAATAAAACTAGAAATTATCAAACCAATAATAAAACCCAATTACAATAATTAATCCTTTTTTGGCTTATCTTTAATCACCGGATAGTCTGGCTCACTTAAATAATAATATCCTCTGACAGCACCTTCTTTCTCTACTTTTTTTCTCTAATACATTTAATAAAGTTAGACTGTTTTTTTCCATATTGTAATAATTCAATGGATAGACTAAAAGGTGCATTTTTCAAGGTATCAACCTGAGCTTGCAAGTACTTTTTCTCCCAACATAAATAAATATGATGCCATCACTGAGTTTTGAATCACTAAACGGTACCTTTGCATCACCTAACAATACTTCTGGTACGCTTACATTACCACTTAAAGATTTTGGAATAATCTTTAATCCCAGCTGATTTTGCGATATCTAATGCCGTTGTAAGGTTTTCTAACTGAATTTGACGCACAGTTTCTGTATCTCGTTCAATCTTGTTTTTTCTGAACATCTAATCCACTAAAGTCACCAAATTAATATTTCGCTAGAAAGTCTTTTTATTTTCAGCAAGCACCCATTGGTTTACAAATTGGATATAGTCTAATAATACATCCTGCGCTTCTTTTTGGCGTCTCAGCAGCAAAACTAACATTCACACCAATTGAATTTGGATCTTTTTAGGATCTGGTATGGTAACAATCAGATTTTTTTATCGACCAAATTAGATAACAGTTTTTGGTTTAGCTTCTTCGGAATTGAGCATTTTAGCTGGCATAAGTGTCAAAACCATTTTGATTGAGAAAAAGAATGCCTCTTTCAAACTACGTGAAAATAAAGCCGTTTTTAAAGTCATTAAATACCTTTTTCTGAAACTTTATCTTGAGAAAAATCTTTGATATCTAGAATAGATGCGTATTCACTACGAAATGATAAATAATCGCCTAAATTGGCCACCTTAGGGCGCAATTACTACTGATTTAGATGTCCATTGCTCTTTTTGGCTGTAAAAGCATAGCCTGCCGCAATGGCGGTACAAACGAAAAGGCAGATAAAATAATCCATAGTTTTTTTCTTCCACAGATTTTTTTAACTAATTCAACCAAATCAATCTCATCCGACTCATTTAGTTTTTTTGATAACGACTATCACTCATTATTAATCCTTTCAAGTCAATTGAACATACTATAAGTTTATCACATTCTACCCTGACTTCCCTGCTCTAACAAAGGGAATTAAAATAATCTTAATGAAAAATAACTAATCGTAATAACAAAATAAGTTATTGATATAAATAGGCATCACTTTAGCAGTTGATACCTTTTATACATTAAAATCAATTAATTATATATCAATTAAGCATAATACATCTCAAACTCAACCGGATGTGGTGTCATATTTAAACGCTCCACATCTTTACGTTTAATGTTAATAAATGCTTCGATAAAGTCTTTAGCAAACACACCACCTTGCGTTAAGAATTCATAATCTTTTTCTAATGAATTCAACGCTTCTTCTAATGAGCTCGCGACTGCTGGAATATCTTTTTAATTCTTCTGGTGGAAGATCGTAAAGATTTTTATCCATTGCATCACCAGGTGAATTTTTGTTCACTACGCCATCAAGGCCCGCCATTAATAATGCAGCAAATGCAAGATATGGGTTTGCCATTGGATCTGGGAAACGCGCTTCAATACGGATTGCTTTCGGGCTGGTTACTGCTGGGAATACGAATTGACGCAGAACGGTTACTGCAGAGTAAGCCAACAATACAGGTGCTTCAAAACCCGGGCACTAAACGTTTGTATGAGTTAGTACTTGGGTTAGTGAAACGCATTTTAATGCTTTTAGCATGCTTAATGATACCGCCGATGTAATAAAGTGCGGTTTCGAAAGCCAGCATATTTATCACCTTGGAAAAATGTTTTTACCGTCTTTGCTTAATGACATATTACAGTGCATGCCTGAACCATTATCACCTGTGATTGGTTTTGGCATAAAAAGCAAACTGTTTTGCCGTGTTCTAATGCAACATTTTTGCACCACATATTTATAGATTTGTGTTTCATCCGCTTTTAAGGTTAAGCTGTTGAATTTCGTTGCAATTTCGTTTTGACCTGCTGTTGCCACTTCATGGTGATGAGCTTCGATGACTAAGCCCATTTCTTCTAAAATTAAACACATTTCAGAACGAATATCATGAGCTGTATCAATTGGTGCCACCGCACAATAACCCCCTTTCTTCAATGGACGGTAAGCATTGTTACCGCCTTCATATTTTTTATTGGTGTTCCAAGCAGCTTCAATGTCATCAATGGCGAAAGAAGCACGGTTCATTGATACATCAAAACGCACATCATCAAATAAGAAGAACTCAGGTTCTGGACCAAAGAATGCCTGATCTGCAACGCCTGTTGAACGCATATAGTTTTCTGCTCGAATAGCGATTGAACGCGGATCACGATCATAGCTTTGCATGGTTGTTGGCTCATAAACGCTACAACGAATTGAAAGTGTTGGGATCTGCGCAAATGGATCGACTACTGCAGTTTCAGCAATTGGCATTAAAAGCATATCGGCTTTTGTTAATGGTTTTCCAACCTTCAACAGAAGAGCCATCGAACATTTTGCCATCTTCAAACATATCTTCATCAACAAGGCTAACGGGATAGAAACACCGTGTTCTTTACCTTTAATGTCAGTGAAACGAAGTAGCACGAACTTAATATCGTTCTCTTCGATCAGTTTGAATACGTTGGCAATTGCATTTGCATTTGGCATAAGGAGTCCTCTATTTTTGCTATGTGTATAATCTTTAATAAAATTAAAGAGCATTATAACGCAATCACTTGCTTTTTCATAAGATTTATTTTATGTCACGGCATAGCAGAGCAACGAAATATCGTGTATAATTTTTGCCCTTTCGAGATTCTCGTAGGGTGAGTTTGACTCACCAATTTAAACTACTTGGACTATTCGGTGGCATAAAAATTCCACCCTACAAAACTTAAACTTTAAGAACGTAATAAAATGAAAAACGACATTGATATTAATAAATTGCGCAATATCGCAATTATCGCTCACGTTGACCATGGTAAAACCACCCTCGTTGACAAACTCCTTCAACAATCCGGTACATTTGAATCAACTCGTGGTGATGTTGATGAACGCGTAATGGACTCAAACGATCTTGAAAAAGAACGTGGTATTACCATTCTTGCAAAAAATACCGCAATTAACTGGAATGGTTATCGCATTAACATCGTAGATACCCCAGGACACGCCGACTTCGGTGGTGAAGTAGAACGTGTGCTTTCTATGGTGGACTCTGTACTTTTAGTGGTAGATGCTTTTGATGGCCCAATGCCACAAAACACGTTTCGTGACACAAAAAGCCTTTGCTCATGGTTTTAAAACCAATTGTAGTTATCAACAAAGTTGACCGTCAGTGCGCACGTCCCGATTGGGTGGTGGATCAAGTCTTTGATTTATTCGTTAACCCTGGTGCAACCGATGAGCAATTAGACTTCCGATTATCTATGCATCTGCATTAAATGGTGTCGCAGGTCTTGAACACGAAGAATTAGCGGAAGACATGACCCCATTATTTGAAGCGATTGTTCAACACGTTGAACCGCCAAAAGTGGAACTTGATGCGCCATTCCAAATGCAAATTTCCCAATTAGACTATAACAGCTATGTGGGTGTTATTGGTATCAGTCGTATCAAACGTGGCTCAATCAAACCAAATCAACCTGTAACGATCATTGATGGTGAAGGTAAAACTCGCCAAGGTCGTGTAGGTCAAGTATTAGGTCACCTTGGTTTACAACGTTATGAAGAAGATGTTGCTTACGCAGGTGACATCATCGCGATTACCGGTTTAGGTGAATTAAATATCTCGGATACTATTTGTGATATCAACGCCGTTGAAGCCTTACCTTCATTAACCGTTGATGAGACCAACCGTAACCATGTTCTTCTGTGTAAATACTTCACCGTTTGCGGGTCAAGAAGGTAAATATGTGACTTCTCGTCAAATTCTTGAACGTTTAAACAAAGAGTTAGTTCACAACGTAGCATTACGCGTAGAAGAAACGCCAAACCCAGATGAATTCCGTGTTTCTGGTCGTGGTGAATTACACCTTTCTGTATTAATTCGAAAATATGCGTCGCGAAGGTTATGAACTTGCGGTTTCTCGCCCGAAAGTAATCTACCGTGAAATCAACGGTAAAAAACAAGAGCCTTATGAGCAAGTGACTATCGACGTAGAAGAACAACACCAAGGTTCTGTCATGGAAGCATTAGGTATCCGTAAAGGTGAAGTTCGCGATATGATGCCGGATGGCAAAAGGTCGTGTTCGTTTAGAATACATCATCCCTAGCCGTGGCTTGATCGGTTTCCGTGGTGAATTCACTGACTATGACGTCAGGTACTGGTTTACTTTACTCTGGTTTTCGATCACTACGATGACATCAAACCGGTGAAATCGGCCAACGTAAAAACGGTGTATTAATTTCTAACGCAACAGGTAAAGCGCGCTTATGCGCTGTTTGGTTTACAAGAGCGTGGTAAATTAATGATCGAAGCCAACGTAGAAGTTTACGAAGGTCAAATCATCGGTATTCACAGCCGTACAAACGACTTAACGGTTAACTGTTTACAAGGTAAAAACTCACCAATATGCGCGCATCAGGTAAAGATGATGCCATCGTCTTAACTACGCCGGTGAAATTTACACTTGAACAAGCTATCGAGTTTATCGATGATGACGAGTTAGTGGAAGTAACACCTGAATCGATCCGTATCCGTAAAAAACTCTTAACGGAAAACGATCGTAAACGTGCAAACCGTACGACAACCAGTACGAGTACTCACTAATTAAAAACGTGCGGAAATTTGACCCGCGCTTTTAAACAAACAAAAGGCGAACATGATGTTCGCCTTTTTATTTTATGATTAAACTAACCTAATCTGACTTTCTCGCCACCGAATTCATCAAGCAAGTTTTTCGGTTGGTTTAGATAAAATACCCGTCATTAATACAAAATCAGCATCAAAGCGTTGCGCATAATCTTCTTTTAAAATATCCGCATTTTTCTCACGCACCGCATCGGCAAATTTTAAACGTTTGAGCGTGCAATCTTCATTAAATACAAACGTCAGCGTATCTTCCCACTCCAATGCGAGCTTGCTCACCACTTTTTTACCATCTTGTAAAAGTGCGAGAATCTCTTCATTTTCTAAAGGCTGTTTCTTACAACGGATCACACTGTCTTCTTGGCTTCCTCGTAGTTCAGCTTCTTCTAATGCCACCAACCAATGCGGGATTTTTCCTGCACGATCCAATCCGTTAAAATGGTCGAAGGTTCATTGGCAAAAGCCAATGGCATAACCGGTAACGAACCAAGTGATTTACGTAATAACGCCAAGGCATCTTCTGCACGTTTACTGGATGCCGCATCAACATGAACAAGATTATTCTCCGTATCAATCCACACAGGAGTTTGCTGATTTTTAGTGAATGCACGTGGCAATAAATTCATCACCACATCATCTTTTAACGTTTGTTTTTTCCGTTTTTCAATTTACGGTTTTCTTTTTGCTCAAGGCTTTCAATGCGTTCATCTAATTCACGTTTCACCACATTCACCGGCAACATTTTTCTCTTCTTTTTCGCAACTAATAGAATTTGTTTTACCCTACTGAAAAATAGCAGTAAATTCTGCTTCCTTTTCAACGGACTGACCATCCAAATTTACTTTGATCTTGTGAGCCACAAGGATGAAATTCACAATCTGACAACTGGCGTTGTAGATTCATTGAGATCCCAATCTAGCGGGTTTAGTCAGCCTATAGACATTAAATTTTTGAAACCAAAAATTAACTTTATAACTCATAACATTTCACCATGTACAATTTTATTATCAAATCAATAATTTACTTATTTCAAAACACCATTTATAATTCATAGTATATCATCATATTTCAATTTTTTTAGTAACCATAATGGTAACTTATCATAATCAATTAGATTTCTTGGTTACTAAAAAGATAAATACCTATTTTTATATACATAAACAGATGTCTTATGGCTAAAAAGTAAAACCACTTGTTGACACCGAAATCAAGAAAAGCAAAAAGCATCAAACAAACCATATACATTGACTGATGGTTATGGACTATTTCTAATCATTTCACCAACAGGTTCAAAATCTTGGCGATTTAATTACTATCGACCTCTAACAAAGAAACGAGCAAAAATTTCTTTAGGACTATATCCAGCAATTACACTATCAAAAAGCAAGGGAATTGAGAGAACACTATCGTCAATTACTAGCTAATAAGATTGATCCGCAAGAATACATAAAAACAGCATGAATTACTGCAATTACAACGACAAAACAATACATTTTTGCCATATCAACTCAATGGAAACAAAAGTTTCTGAAATCAAGTCTGTAACACTTAAAAAGCCGATGGAGAACGCTAGAAAAATATGCATTTCCATATTTAGGCGATAACCCTATTGCTGAAATTACACCACAACAGTTACATGATACAGCTATACCATTATTTGAACGAGGAGTTTCTCACACTGGGAAGCTTGTTATTGCATTAGTTAATGAAATCATGAATTTTGCTGTTAACAAAAGGTATTATTGAGTTTAATAAATGCATCAATGTATCAAAGGCTTTTAATGTAAACAGAACAACACATCATCCAACTATTAGACCTGAAAAACTACCTGAGTTCATGTCTGCGTTACGTCATTCACATATTGACCTTATGGTGAAATATCTTATTGAATTCTCCTCTTTGACTATCACCCGTCCAAGTGAAGCTGCAAATGCACAATGGAATGAAATTGATTTTTGAGAAATCGCTATGGAATATTCCCTGCTGAACGCATGAAAAATGAAAAAGCTTTCACCATTCCATTATCACCACAAGTGCTTAAAATACTTAATAAGCTAAAAACATTTCAGGCCGTAGTCGTTTTTATTTTTCAAAGCCAACGTTATCCTGAAAAGACCATTACATTCAAGCTCTGCTAATGCAGCAATTAAACGCGTTGGTTATAAAGATCAATTAACATCACATGGGCTACGTTCTATCGCAAGCACCTATCTTAGCGAGACATTTTACCGAAAATGAATCTGAAATTCTTGAAGCTTGCCTTTTCTCATCAAAGCAAAAATCAAGTTCGTAATGCCTACAATCGCTCAACCTATCTTGAACAACGAAAACCATTAATGAATGCTTGGGGAGATTTTGTTGAAGAATGTATGAAAAAAAGTATCTAAAAATAAAGGGAATCAATACTGATTCCCTTTATTTACCTAACCTTTCTTCAATAACTCTACCATTTCTCTCAGTAGCTTTATTTCATTATCTTTTTGCTCTACTAGCTTGTTCAACAAACCTTCTTTTTCTTCCAATAATTGCTGACAATGTGATAACGATAATTTTAGCTTTTTCAATCTCAATCAATAGAGATTTCTCATTGTCTCCCTGAAATGACGAGACCAAAATGAGAATTCTCATTGAATTGAACGAAGACATTTCGCTCACCAGAATTAATCAATTCAACAATATCTATATCTAAAATTTGTGCAATTTGCTCTAGCTTATCCAGATGTAATTTCGTTTCACCACGTTCAATTTTTGCATAGCCATTCAACGACATACTCATTTTTCAGCCATTTCTTCTTGTGACCAATGCTTTTGTTTCACGTAGTTTTCTGATCTTTTTCATGTACGTTCATTCTTATACCCATAAATAGGTTAATTTTTACAACAAACTGTGTGCTAACTATACATCGATTGTTGGTAGAACGCAAAATCTCTCTTAGATAAAAATTTACAGATACAACTATACTGGGGATATTTATGCTTAAATCTATACTTTAAACCAATAGGACATATACTAAAACTTCTAATAAAAACTGCTTTTATTCTTACTTTCATTATTCATACTAATGCTAATTATCGGATTCGTTGATAATAAAAGAAAATTCCGACCAATTTATTGTTTTTGGGATTCTAGGTATTTGTTACATTTGCTACACATTTAATTCTTGGGCAAATAAGCCTGAAGTCTGTCCAGTCTGTAAATCAGGCAAAAATTGAATTGGATTCAATTAAAGAAATTGATCGCTGGCTGGGAAAAAAACTAAAAGTGCGCGAAAAGAATGGCATCTGGAAAAACACGAGAACGATATCTTCAATGCACGAAAGTAAAAACGATATCATATTGTTGCCAAAATCCTAATTGCAAGCATACGTACACTAAAATACGGGAAGAAGAATTATAGGATGTAACTATGTTTTTCAACCGCTATAATTGAAAAATTAATTATTACATCTATTGTCTTGTTGACCCTAGAAATCAAAATATCTTCTATATCGGTAAAAGTATTGGCAATAGAGTTTTTCAACATGCACAAGGTGCATTAACGCAAAACTAATGAAAATGATAAAATATCACTAATCAATGATATACATAAAGATGGGCTTGAACCCTTATACTATATTTTTAAGACATAATATCAAGGAGGAAAAACAAGCACTGAATATGAGGCTTTAGCGATCGATTTATTATCCATTGTAAAACCTAATCAACAACCATTAACCAATATTCAAAGGTGGCACATATTCTTCTGAAAAAGGTTTAATGTCATTATCAGAACTAAAAACGTATATATGACCCACAAGAATTAAAAACAGATTTACCTGTTGTTTTAATCACAATTAATAAAAACTATAAAAAAATTAAAACAACAAATAAAAATCAGGCGAAATTGATAAATCGCAAATTGAAAAAGAAATTTACGAACCACTCGCGGCTATTGGAAAACAGGTTTACGCCGTGAAAAAGCCAAATAATGCTATTGCAGTTTATCGTGGCTGGACATTGGCAGCCTACGAAATTTCATACTGGATTGAAGCACCTATTGAGCGTCAAGGTCGTTGGGGTTTTATCGGTGAAACTTGTGCCGAAAAGATTCTCAATTTATCAAGAACTTGTTAATAAATTAACCTATTCATCAAATAATGATTACAAAGGCGCCACAAAAATCCAATAACTTATCGTAATTGTTAATATTTACTTTTAATGGGATCTTAAAATGAATAAATTTTTAATTACATCTATATTTCTAATAACAAATATTACATATGCAGGAATCCGTACTATTGAATTTCCGCCAGAACAATCCGGTTCAATAGCTATGAAATGTGGAGACTATATTTATTTTGGTGAAAAAACGTTCATCTTACGATGTCTGCATGATAACAGGCTTGTTAAAAACATATGAAAAGGTCAATGTATTACTCATGAGTGAATACAAACTTTTTAAACAAAGCATGTAGCACTAAACCTGACAATGTTCCACAAGCCTACAAAATGAGAGATTCATCTTACTATGTTGAATACTCACCAGAAACTGATGGTTTTGTACCAATGAGTAGTGAAAACTAAAATCGTCATAAAGAGCTCAAAAATGAGCTCTTTTTCATTATGTATTACCTATAGGTTTTATCATTCTAATCAACTAAATGCATCTAGACATCATTTAGAATTATTCTGGCTTACATTAAATACCTATATACATTTATCAAGTACAGTGAACTTAAAAATGATGAATTTTCCAAATTTTAAACCGCATTCTGATACGGAAACTGAAGAATTAATTAGCTTACTATTTAGAAAAACTCGACATTGATGAACTAATCTTTCTGCTACGTGTTTTACAACGTGATATCCGTGCAAAATATACACTCACAAAAATAATTATATCAATTTAAAGTTAGATTCATAAAATTCCTGTGTTAAGCTCCTAAAAAGTATGTACGAAATAGGAGATAATTATGAAAAATACAAGATAACGTCGGCTGTTACTTCACAATTCAAGATCTTCAAGATCGTTTACGTGTAAGTCGTTCAACTGTTCTACGATTAATTGAATCGAAAAATTAACATCTATCAAATTTGGACGACAAGTTCGTATTCCTGAATCTTAGATTCTAAGTTACCTTGAAACTTGTAAAGTATAAAAATAAGCCACCAAAAAAACATGGTGGCTTTTTATTTAATATCTTTTATATCGTTTAAAACACATCTTAGCACTGCCTTCTGATATTGATAAACAGGTTGCTATTTCTCGCCATTTCAGACCTTGTGTTCTTAACTATACTATTTTTCTCATATTTACTTTTTAAGTCATTTTTGATTTCACCCATCCGAATTCTTCTGCCCAACGATTCAATGAACTTATACTAATACTAAATTGTTCTGCTATTTTGCTTTAACGACATATTAGGTTTATTAGCTCCAAATTGATTAAACAACTCTTTCTTGATAATTTGTTGCTTTTTCCCATCGTTTTTCGAGAACGATTCGACTGAATTTGTTGAAACGATGATTCAGAAAAATCTTTCCCAGATCCAACGAGATGAACTTCTAGCAATTCCTTTTTAACTCCCTGTATGGTAATGGTGGATTATGATTCTGATTTAATAACTCTAATGAAGATAATAAATACTGATTAAATTGTTCTAATTGTTTACCTGAACATTTAAACTTCAGAATCTCACGATAACCAATTTTTGATCTGATTAAATAAAGAACAATTCCGACCTTCAATATCTTCATTATCATTTAGATAAAAATACAGGTTTATTTGATAAATCAACAAAATCAGCTACAAATAATCCAAAGTATATGAGGTACATTAAATACAAATGTTCTCAAAAATTTGAGTTTGGATTTTTAGTGAATACACCAACATAGTGTTGATCTGCTCCTAACTTATCAATATAAGCCCGTTGTATCTTTTTAAAATAACTTATTGGCTTAAATCGAGCATTCTTTGTGTTACAAAATAGGTGCTTCTAACGCATAGATATAATGACATCGACCGTTTAATCTATTTTTGTACGACTATATTGGGACTTGGAAGTCCTAACAATTCCCTAATCCATTGCAGAATTTTTACCGACGTCTAGATCTAACACCATAAATTTAATAAACAGATCATTAAACTGAATATACTTATGAGTTAATGCAACATCTTTAGGGTATAACTGCACCCCATTATCAAAATTATCTGTCTATTTTATCCGTTCAGCTAAGCTTTGATTAAAATCATCTAATGTATATGCTGATTCCATATTTACCTCGTGATATATGATTGAAATTATGTGGTAGACATATCTAGCTAATATGTCTTAACTGAGATTAATACAAAAAGCATTTTTAACTTAATCTGATTGTTTTTAGACACTTGAAACATAAAAAGAATCGAATGCCCTAAATCTTAAAGCAAAAATATAGATTCGTAACAAAAATATCATCCCATATCAGATATTAATAATTTAGAAGTAATATAAAAATGAAATAATATCTAATTAAATCAGATCGCAACAACTTGATGGTAAAAACATTGTTTTAAGACATATTACAAAATTGAATAGATAAAAATTAGAGATTTTTGGATACATCGGATACTTTTTGATGTATTGTATATACTAGAGGTAATATTACATATAATTAGTGAACAAGTAATAAACAGCTACAGTGTACACGTCTAAAAATAGTAACCAATTTGGTAACCAATTATCAAAACATGAAAGAAGATTGATTATATTTGCAATGGTTCAAGACAATCTATTTAATTTTTAAACCACATCGTAACACTTCCTTCATAATAGGGTAGAAATACGCGACATTGTAGCCCATAAACTCACGGGAAAAATGATGCAACAGAAATTAGTACCTTCATCGGTGGTGGCAATATGGCACAAAGCCATTGTGCTCAGCCTATTAAAACAAAGGTTATCCTGCCGATAAAATTATCGTTAATGATCCTAATGAGAGAAACGTGCTTTTTTTACGCAATATGGTGTCGCCGTTTCTACGGATAACGATCAATCCATCACACAATCTCAAGTTGTGTTATTTGCCGTTAAGCCACAAGTGCTAGCTGATGTTTGCAAGCCATTAAGTGCGGTTGATTTTTCTGATAAATTAATCATTTCTATTGCAGCAGGGATTTTCGACTGCCCGATTAGCTGAACTCCTTCCAACAGCAAAATCCATTGTTCGCGTGATGCCAAACACGCCTGCATTAGTGGGTGAAGGCATGGCAGGCTTAGTTGCCGATAAAAACACCCCTGAAATTGACCGCACTTTTGCGGAAGATTTACTTTCAGCTGTAGGGAAAACCACTTGGGTGACGAATGAAGATCAAATGCATGCAGTCACTGCTGCATCTGAGCAGTAGCCCGGCTTATTTCTTCCAATTTTTAGAAGCCATGCAACAAGGCCTAATAGAAATGGGCTTAGACGAAAACCAATCTCGTGAGTTGGTACAACAAGCTATGTTAGGCTCAGCGAAGCTGGTGAGTGAAAATCCTCAAACAGCCCTTTCGACTTTACGAGAAAATGTCACCTCAAAAGGCGGCACCACCGCAGCCGCATTAAATGTGTTCAATCAACATCAATTTAACGATATCATTAAACAAGCGATGCAAGCCTGTGTGGCACGCTCACAAGAAATGGAAAAATTATTCTAATGCAAGTTCGTCCTTTTACTTGGCTCGCCTTGAGCTTTTTTGGCTACTACTGTGCCTACGGTGTGTTTCTTCCACTTTTCCCGGCATGGTTGAAAACGCAATCTTATAGCGAAGAAAGTATCGGCTTATTGCTTGCCTGTGCCTACATTTTCCGTTTCAGCGGCGGTATTTTATTTTCTGGCTTAATCAAAACGCGTTTTCCCTCTTAGTAAATGGGCTTACGTTATTTAGGCGTGGCCAGTGCCATTACAATGGCCTTAATTGGACTGATGTCGCACAATTTCTGGCTCTTGTCTATTGGACTTGCGTTGTATTCCATGGTGAATGCGGCCGGTATGCCGATTGGTGATAGCCTTGCCAGTACATGGCAACAACAAATTCATTTAGATTATGGCAAAGCGCGCTTAATTGGTTCCTTTGCGTTTGTTGTTGGTGTGATGGTATTTGGGTATTTTGTTGGACTCGTGGGTGAGCAATATATTGCTTGGATGATCACGGGCATACTCGTTTTTTTACTGTATGTGCAATTACTTCATCCGAACCCAATGCCGCAGGATGAATCCCAAAGTGCGGTCGAAAATTCTGTTGGATTTCTAGACTTACTGAAAAATAAAGTCACCCTTCGTTTGTTTATTGCGATTGCACTGATTCAAGGATCGCACGCAGCTTATTACTCATATAGCACTATTTTTGGACAAATCCTGGACCCTCTGTTTCCGATGCGAGGCTTATTTTTGGGGAATCAGTGTATTAGCTGAAATCGTGGTCTTTTTCTTCTCACTCGATTGTTCAAAAACTGGACCATTACAGCCCTTTTCTATCTCACCGGTATTGCGGCTATCGTGCGTTGGCTCGCTTTCGGTTATGCCGATACCTTTGTTGAAATCGTCCTATTGCAATGTTTTCACAGTCTTACTTATGTCGTCGGCCATTACGCGACCGTGCGTTATATCACCACTCAACCACAAACCCATATTGCGAAATTACAAGGCTTATACAATGCCTTGGCGGGATGTGCAGCCATTGCGATTTTCACTGCGCTTTCTGGCGTACTTTATCCAATTTCGCCAGTTTATGCCTTTAGTTTAATGGCCGCCTTTGCTTTCATTGGGTTATTTATCACTCCACGTGGCGTGAAAGCTTTTTTGATACATAGAGTGTAAACATGAATAATCTCACGCTAGTCGATTTATTCTTGAATGAATATTGGATCGAAAAAGGATTGTCTGAAAAACACCGTGCAGTCTTATCGTCTCGATTTGACCGCACTTTGTGATTGGCTGGATAAACAAAAATTTATCTCTCGAAACTCCTCGACCCCATAGATCTGCAACAATTTTTAGGCAGCCGTTTTAGAACAAGGCTACAAAAGCCACTAGCACTGCGCGAATGCTGAGTGCGATGCGGAAATTATTCAATATTTGTATCGTGAAAAGTATCGTACGGATGATCCCGAGTGCTGTACTAAGCTCACCCTAAATTACCAAGCCGCTTTACCCTAGTATTTAACCGAGCAACAAGTCACGGATTTATTAAATACGCCAGATGTCGAAATTCCGCTCGAGGTTACGCGATAAAGCCATGTTGGAATTGCTGTACGCCACAGGATTACGTGTCACGGAATTGGTCACGCTCACTATTGAGAATATAAATTTACAACAAGGTGTCGTGCGTGTGATTGGTAAAGGTAACAAAGAACGCATCGTACCAATGGGAGAAGAAGCCGCGTTTTGGGTGCGACAATTTGTACTTTATGGTCGCCCTATTTTGCTCAATGGACAAAGTTCAGATGTGGTCTTTCCCAGTCAACAGGGCTCAGCAAATGACTCGCCAAACCTTTTGGCATCGTATAAAGCATTATGCCGTGTTAGCGGGAATCGATACGGATGCCCTTTCACCGCACGTTCTTCGTCATGCCTTTGCGACACATTTGGTGAATCATGGTGCGGATCTCCGTGTTGTGCAAATGCTCCTCGGACACAGCGATCTCTCCACCACACAAATCTATACTCACGTGGCTAAAGAACGCTTGAAACACCTTCATGAAACGATTTCATCCGAGGGGATAAAATTAAAAAGTGCGAGTCAAATTTATCTTAATTTTTGACCGCACTTTTGCATGAAAAAGATTATTTCAATGATAGCAATCTCGCCACATTTTGAGCCGTTGAGATTAAATTCTGCTCGCCCTGTTTGAGAATTGTCGGTAAATCGCCCAGATTACGAATAATTGGAAACACTGCATCAATGCCATGTTCATACACTACTTCATAATCCTCACGCAAACAACCTACAATCGCAATGACAGGCTTATTAAATTGTTTCGCCGTGCGTGCACACCAATTGGGGTCTTACCTAAGATACTTTGCGCATCCATACGACCTTCACCAGTAATCACTAAATCAGCCTCTTTAACTTGCTCAGCGAGTTTCAAATTATCCAAAACAATCTGCACGCCTGCTTTGAGTTGTACATTGGGTAAAAGCAATAAACCACCGCCCAGACCACCTGCCGCACCCGCACCTGGTTGATCTTGAATCTTTTTACCACAATCCCGCTTGGCAATTTCGGCAAAGTGGGCTAATGCAGCATCAGAGTTCTTTTCACCATCTCAGGCGTCGCGCCTTTTTGTGGACCAAAAATTGCAGAAGCGCCTCGTTCACCACAAAGTGGATTATTCACATCACAAGCCACTTCGATTTGTACGTGTTGCAATCGAGGGATCTAAATCAGCCAGTTGAATTTCAGCAAGATTAGATAATGCTGCACCACCAAAGCCAATGGATTGCCCATTTTTATCCAATAAACGTAAGCCTAATGCTTGCAGCATACCCGCACCACCGTCATTTGTGGCACTCCCACCAATTCCTAAAATGATATGTTGTACGCCAAGATCAGGGCTTGCTTAATCAGCTCCCCGTACCAAAACTGGTGGTTTTACAAGGGTTGCGTTTATCCATCAGGGACAAGATGTAATCCGACGCTGCCGCCATTTCGATAATCGCTGTTTACCATCGCCTGATAAACCGAAAAAGCTTTTTACTTGATTAGCCAGCGGTGCTGTGACTTCCGTTTCAATCAGACGGCCTTGAGTGGCATCTACCAAGGATTGCACGGTACCTTCACCACCATCCGCCATCGGTAATTTCACATATTCGGCATTAGGGAAAATACGCTTAAACCCTGTTTCAATCGCATTAGCCACTTCAAGTGCGGTTAAACTTTCTTTAAATGAATCAGGCGCAATCACAATTTTCATACACTCACCTGACATCAATAAAACACCCCGAAAAATAAGCGTAGAAACGACCGTCATAATCAAACCAATCGCACTTTCACTAAGGAATCAGTTTTAAGCGTTCTTTCATATTCATGTTCACACTGCCGCCAGTCGCATGGAAGAAAGAACCGTGCGGCATATTGTCGAATACGATCGCTCCTGCGTGGATCATGGCAGCCGCCGCAAGACTGCTTACACCCAGTTCTAATAATGTTGAGCTAAATACATTGGATGCGACTGCTGTGCCTGCCGTCGTTGATGCCGTCGCAAGGAGACATCAATACACCAGAAATTGGCGCGAGAATATGAGAGGCAAACCAGAATGTTTTAAAGCCTTCAATTAACACATCTTTCATGCCCTGAGTTACCAATAATACCCGCTAAAGCGCCCGTACCGAGCAACATAATCGCCACCGGTGCCATTTTGCCTAAGCCGCTAATCGCATAACTATTCGCATGGCGAAGTTTTCCCATACATAACGCACCAATTAAACCACCTAGTGGCAACGCAATGAGAGGATCAACTTTAATGTCTGCCAATGGACGTAACGCAAGTAATAAGATAGCCACCAATGGCGCAGCAAGTGCGGTCAAAAATGAGGGTAAATGTTGAGTATCAACGGCAACGCTCTCTTGTTCGGATACAAAAGAGCCTTTGTTTTTTAAACGTTTTGCTAAAAAGTAGGTTAAGACTAATCCAAAGATCCCCGGGATAATACCCGCCACCATTACCGACGTTAAAGGCAGATGAAAGGTATCTGCAGCAGCAATGGCATTGGGATTCGGCGACATCAAGTTTCCTGCTTTACCTCCCCCAATCATCGCTAATAAAACGGCTGATTTTGATAAATTGGTGCGACGAGCTAACGCGAGTGCAATCGGCGAAACCGTAATAACGGCCACATCAATAAACACGCCCACTGCGGTTAAAATCAGTGTTGCTAAAGCTAAGGCCAATAACGCTCTTGCTTCACCAAGTTTATGTGTAATAGTTTCGGCAATCGTGCTGGCCGCCCCTGATTCAATGAGCACACCTGCCAGTACGCCCGCCGCTAAAATTCGCATGACGGCTGTCGTAATCCCTTGGGCTCCACCGATCATTAAGTTCACCGTTTCGGATAAATCAGCGCCTCCAACTAGCCCGCCTATCAAGGCCCCGTCAACATGCCATAGACTGGCGAGACTTTTTTCAAAATGAGAAAAATGGCCACAATAAGCGCGACTAATGCACCGAAAGACGAAACTGTTGTCATAAATACCTACTTATATCCAATACCGCTGAGGTATATAAATGTTTGTGTACATTATACAAAAACGGCTTATGTAAAACACATAAGCCGACATTTTTACCTAAAATTGACCGCACTTTAGAAAAATAAAATACTTCCCCAAACAACAGCAACGATGCAAAGCGCAATAAATACCGCGGCTGAGCCTTGGTCTTTCGCTCTCCCTGAAAGCTCGTGGCGTTCTGTACCGATACGGTCCACCACCGCTTCAACTGCACTATTTAATAGCTCTACTGCCATCACAAGTAAAACCGATGAAATCATCAAGGCAATTTCAATTTTAGTCTCACCGAGCCAAAATGCGAGCGGAATCAGAATGCACGCAAGAAAACATTCGTGGCGAAATGCAGTTTCATTTTTGAATGCACTCTTTAAACCTTGTAAGGAATATTTTGTGGAGTTAATTAAATGGGTTAATCCCGTGGTTTTATACATAAAAGTTCCTATGTTGTAATCTATAAACGTTTTGCTTCGATAACGTCGTCTAACTTCGCTAATCTGGCCAGTATTTTACTTAAACTTTCGACATTTTTCAGTTCAATTTCCATATCCATCGTTGCCACTTGTTTTCTGGTGTCCGCACGGCTTGAAACACCTAGTACACTGACTTTTTCATTCGCCAGCACAGTCGTAATATCGCGTAATAAACCATTACGATCACTCGCCACGATGCGAATATTAATATGGAAACCAGCCGCGTAATTATCCCCCAAAGGGCTTCCACCACGCGTTCAGGGTGTGCTGCTTGTAATTCAATAAACTGCTCACAATCGCAGCGATGAATTGAGATACCACGTCCCATAGTAATGTAGCCTGCGATTGCATCGCCTGGAATCGGTTGGCAACAACGCGCCATATGATGTAGTAAATTACCGACACCTTCAACAATCACATAGCCTTTTTTCTGCTGCTGGTCTGCTTTTTGTTGTGCCTTCTGCTGTGCAGTATTCGCACTTTTGCTTGCCACATGACGGAGAATTTCTTGATCTGCCTCTTCAGCCGTCACTTTAATCAATCGGCTTTGTAAAAAATTCACCAACTGATTTAAACGAATATCCCCGCTACCAATACCCGCATATAAGTCTTCAAGATTTTTTAAGTTATAACGAGGTAAGGCAAGCTGCTCTACTTGTTTTAAACTGATATTCAAACGCGCAAGCTCATTATCTAACAGCTCTTTACCCGCAGGAACGTTTTTATCACGATCTTGTTTTTTGAACCACGCTTGGATTTTCGCACGCGCTTTTTGACGTATGCGTAAAACCCTAAAGTTTGGGTTTGACCCAATCTCGGCTTGGGTTCGGATTTTTCTGTGTAATGATATCCACTTGCTCACCCATTTGTAGGTGATAAGTGAATGGCACGATACGTCCCCCGACTTTCGCCCCAATACAACGGTGTCCAATTTCACTATGGATCGCATAAGCAAAATCGAGCGGTGTAGAACCAGCTGGCAAGTCTACTACCTCACCTTTCGGCGTAAAACACATATACTCGGTCATCAAACGACTTGGCTACGCAATTCGGCCATCACTTCGCCAGAATCTGTAATATCATCTTGCCATGCAAGTAATTTACGCAACCAAGTGATTTTTTCTTCGTAAGCAGAAAGGCTACCAGTCGTCCCTTCTTTGTATTTCCAGTGTCTGCTACGCCAAGTTCAGCATCATCATGCATTTGTTGAGTACGAATTTGCACTTCAATCGGCTTACCGCCTTTGCCCAATACCACAGTATGAATAGATTGATAGCCATTCGGTTTTGGATTGGCGACATAGTCATCAAATTCTTTTGGTAAATGTTTGAAATGAGTATGCACGATACCAAGCGCGGTATAACAATCCTGCAATTTTTGCACGATAATTCTGACCGCTCTTACATCATATAAACCACTGAATTCCAAATGTTTCTTTTGCATTTTTCGCCAAATGCTATAGATGTGTTTTGGACGACCGTAAACTTCAACCTGCTCAATATTTTCTTTTAAATAACCGGTTAATTCTGTCACAAAATCAGTAATATACTGCTCACGATCTAAACGACGCTCATGTAATAATTTGGCGATATTTCGATATTGTTCTGGATGCAAATAACGGAAGCAGTAATCTTCAAGTTCCCATTTCAATTGACCGATACCTAAACGGTTCGCCAATGGGAGCATAAATATTGGAGCATTCTTTGGCTGCCAACACTTTTTCTTCTTCGCAAAAATGATTTTCCGCATCGCGAAGAAAGGTAATACGTTCGGCAAGTTTGATGATCACACAGCGGAAATCGTCCACCATCGCAAGGAGCATACGGCGCACATTATCCACTTGAGAGGCATTAGCAGAATGACTGGCGTTGAGCTGGCGGATGTTATCCATCTCTTCCACGCCTTTGAGTAATTTGGTGATTTTAGGACCAAAATCTTCTTGAATTTGTTCCCAATCTACGAGTTGATTGGCCACTAATGGGAATAGCATCGCAGTGAGCAAACTCTCACTGTCCATATTCATTTCATGCAGGATTTCCACCATTTCCACACCGGATTGCAATGTGAGCACTGCATTTTCCATTTTATCGGCGTGTTCAGCTATTTTAGCTTGAGCGTAATACCAGGCATCAATCAGGGATTTTTCAGTGGCGGCAGGAAGTTTAAGGCTCGAACACCATTGCTCGATCACAAAATCTTGCGGATTTAATAAGTGAGAACCACGAACTGCAAACCATAATACCCCTTGTTGATGAATATGGCTCGGTGACATCCTGTCAACCGAGTTGTCTTTTAAGACAACAAAAAAAGTCTGACTATTCTATCAGAATTTACATCTTATTTGATAAATAATGTCACTGACTCCAAATGACTGGTATGCGGGAACATATCAATCATGGCCGTTTTGATAATGCGATAACCGAAAGAGCGAAGAATCTCAGCATCTCGTACTAAAGTTGCAGGATTGCAAGATACATAGAGAATGCTTTCTGCACCCAGCTCACATAACGCATTCAGTGCAAAAGCCGCACCGCTACGAGGCGGGTCGAGAAGAATTTTATTGAAATGTTGTTTTGCCCAAGGTTGTTCTGAAAAAGCTTGGTCTAAATCGGCTTGATAAAATTCAACATTCTCAATGTGATTAAACTGTGCATTCAATTGGGCTTTTTGAACCATATCAAAAACACCTTCAATTCCAACCGCACTTTTCACGCGTTTGGCTAAAGGCAACGTAAAATTGCCCATGCCACAGAACAAATCTAAAACGTGATCGTTCTGATTCAAATCAAGCCAATCTAAAGCAGTCTCAACCATTTGCTGATTTAAGTGGGTATTCACTTGAATAAAATCGCGAATATCAAAAGATAAACGAATACCATTTAATGCATAATAAGGCATTTCACCATGCACAAGTTGAATACTTTGATCATCTTGTAAAAACAAATTTACGGCATTTACACGAGCAAACTCGAGCAACAAAGTGCGATCAGTTTCAGCTAAATTTCCTTTATAGCGTAACAACATGCCTACGCCATTCTCAGCAGAAACTAATTCAATATGCCCTAATTGTTTCAGGGCTGAATATTGCGCCCAAAGTGCGGTCAATTTTGGGATAAGATCATTGATTGCTTGCTCTGCCACTAAGCATTTCTGAATGCTCACTAACTGATTGGAATTTTTCTGACGAAATCCCATTTCAATGATTTTGTTTTTCGCATTCCACAGTAAACTTAATCGTACTCGACGACGATAAGCCCATTGTTCGCCACAAATCATGGGCATTAATTGAATGGGCTCTGCTTGCAGTTTACTTAAACGAGAAAAAAGGGCTTTCTCTTTCGCTTTACGTTGCATTTCCACAGGAATATGCTGGCCTTGGCAGCCACCACAACGGCCATAATAACGACATTGTGGCTCAACACGCTGATTACTCTCTTGTAGCCATTTTTGTGCAGTCGCTAATCCATATTGACGTTTTTCATCGGTCACTACCGCTTCCACTTTTTCCGTTGGTAAAGCATTTTCAATGAACCAGGTTTTACCTTGAATTTTTGGCGACACCTAATCCCTTGATAATCTAAATCCTGAATTTCAGCGACGATTCTTTGTGTGATTTTTCTGTTTTTTGTGGAGCGTAAAGTAAAGCCATGATGGTGTTTTAATCTATTTGTATCAACGAAAGGGATTATTTTAAATAAAGTACATTTTGCGTAAATAACTCTCGACTTTTCAGCGGTTTATCACCTAAATAAGGTTTAAGTGCGATACGGGTAAAGCGTTTTGCCGCTTGTAAGACTGCCTCATCGGTAAATTCCAAACGCTCAAAAGCAAGCAAATCTCGGCCATAAAAGGTTAAGTTATCTTTCACTAACGAGGCGATAAAACCCTTTTCCGCACGATATTGGTAAGTCATCGATTCATCTACTGGTAAACCTGATCCTGCACAATGCAGAAAATCAATGCCATAACCTAAGATTTTAAGTAAATGAAATTCAAATAGACGCAATGTGGGCTCAACCTGTGGTTGAGTGGCTAAGCCTGTTAAGCATTGAAGATAATGCTGAAAAAGTTGTGGATTGGCCGTTTCGGGCTCGATCACTCGAGTAATCAGCTCATTTACATAAAACCCGCTATATAGAGCCGTTTGCTGCAAAGGCAACGTAATTGCTGCGGGCTCTGCTTTCGTGAGTGTTTTTAATGCGCCTTTTCCTGACCAACGAAGAAGTAATGGCGTAAAAGGCTGTAAGACAGATTTCCATGCCGAACGTTTTGCACGTGCACCTTTTGCAATAACCATCAAACGCCCCGTTTCTTCAGTGAATAAATCCACTAAAAGGCTGGTTTCACTATAAGGACGACGATGTAACACAAAGCCGCGTTGGAGATCCATAAAAGAATTATTTGCCTGATTTTAATTCACTTGGTTGTTTCACACAGCGTTCTGCGAGCACTTCACCTACGCTAGTTTGTAATTGACTGAAGTCATTACGCTCCTGCCAATACCAACGAATATTCGCATAATTTCTACCACGCTCAGAAATCACTCGAGTCAATTTTTCGGTTACATCATTAAAAGTAACGGTCACCTGACTAAGTGTTTTTTTATTCTTCTGTTTTTGCTTAGTATGAACCACACTCACTGCTTTATTACCTTTACACAAGTAAACCGTTGCCGAACCCTTTTGGGACTTTTTATCAACGGTTTGCACTTTCATTTTCTGTGGTGCTGGTTTGCTTAATTCAACATTTTGTGAACAAGCAGAAAGACAAAGTGCGGTCAAAATTACGCTTAATTTTTTTAACATGAATTCTATTTCCATCAAGGTTTGTTTATGATTGCTCACTTTGCGAAATGAGCAAGGATAAACAATCTTATCTAGAAAAATGGGCGATTACTCGCCCACTAAAAATTATTTTTTATACTGATATGAACCATCGGCTTGACGAATGAACTTGCCACCATTTGATAAACGAAGCTCACTCACTCGACCTTGACTATTCACCGAAACCTGTACTTTGTCACCAGGTTTGAAGTTACTTAATGCATTGCCTGCACCATTTGCTTTGGTCATCGCATTCACATCGGCAATATTCAATTTATTATCACGGAATACTTGCATCAGTGAAACACCTTGAGGCACAGTTAATGTTTTTGTTGCACCTGTTGAAGCGGTTTGAACTACTGGTTCTGCAGCTTTCACAGTCTTGTTGGTTGCAGATTTTCGCTTCCACAATTTGAACTTTAGTTTCTTTAGTCGCAACAGGTTTAGCTTCTTGAATTTTACTTTGCTCTTTTTTCACGGTTTGAGTCGGCTGAACTGTTGCTTTTTCAGCTACAGGTTTAGGTTGTTTTTTCTCTTGAACCACTGGTGTATGTTCACGATGAGGTTCTGCTTTATGCTCAACCGTTGCAGTATGTTTTTCTACAGCTGGTTGTGCAGTTTTCACTGGTTCTTTAGCTGCTGTCGGAGCAACAGTTGGTTGAGTTGGAGCTTGTGTTGCAGGTTGTTGAGCAACAGTTTGTTGTGCAGGCTCTGCAGGTTGTGATTTAGCAGCATCTGCCTTATCACCTACATATTCCATTGCTAGAGGTGTATCTGATTTAGCATCATTTGCTGCTTGTTCTGTTTTTGCTGGTGCTACCGTATTATTGTTATCTAATATCGTCGTTTCAACTGGTTGAGATTGATCCAATGATTGGAATTGAACTGGTATTTCATTACCATTTTGTTGTTCAAAAGACTCCACCGTATCTGAATTTGGTTTTAGGGTGAAGAAAATGATCAGTAATACCACTAAACCCAAAATCGCAATAAATAAACGACGATGTTTTTCTGGTAACATTTGTAGAACCTTCCATTTTTCAGGTGATTTCAAGCTTGCAGCAGCGGCTGCCGGTGCAACTGTTTCTGCTTGAGTTGTCACTTCTTCCACAATCTCTTCTGCTGGAGAATTTTCAAAAATCACTTTTTCTTCCGCTATGTTTTCTACCTGAACATTCTCAACGGGCTCTTGAGTTTCGAAAGAGCTTGATGAAACTGATTGCTCAACATTTTCACTTTGGAATGCTTGAGATGGAGAAAAAGGTTGGCTTGCTGCCGCACCAAAAGTTGGTTCGCGACGAACATGGAATTGCGTATCTGGTTGCTCTTTTTTTACCAAATAAACCTTTGGCTTTATCAAAAAAATTGAGCCACTTTGTTGAACCGGTTTTTCTTGGGGTCACAGAGTCTGAATGATTAAATCCTAAATCTAATTCATTTTGAGATGAATTATCGTTAGGTTGATTTTTATTATCCACGGGATTACCTCGATTTGCTAAACTAAAGATCGCACAAAAAGTGCGGTGAAAAATTGGATCGTATTTTATCGGATCTTACGCTGTGTATAAAGTCTTATTTGGCTCTCCACCGATTTCTCGAGCTAATTTGGGTACTAAATAGCCAGAAGTGAGCGCCTGTAATTCTTTATAAATTTGTAACACTTTCTCATCTGAAATATAGAAATGGCTCGCACCTTGCACTTTATCCAGCAAATGCAAGTAATAAGGCAGAATACCCGCTTGAAATAGCTTATCGCTTAATACTTTTAATGTATGTGGGTTATCATTTACATCCTTTAAAAGGACCGATTGATTGAGTAACGTGACTTTAACTGCTGCGAGTTTTTGCATAGCCAAAGCGAGTTCTTCATCAATTTCATTTGGATGATTGATATGTGTCACAAACACTGTTTGTAATGGGCTTTTAAGCAATAAATCACAAAATTCATCTGTAATACGCTCCGGAATCACGACCGGCAAACGAGAGTGAATACGCAAACGTTGTAAGTGCGGTATCTTTTCAAGGCGTTCTAATAGCCACGCCCATTCACTATCCTTCGCCATCATCGGATCGCCGCCCGAAAAAATCACTTCTTCGATTTCAGGATGTGCGGCAATATAGTCTATCGCTTGTTGCCAACTCGTTTTATTGCCTGGGTTTTGGTCATAGGGAAAATGACGACGGAAGCAATAACGACAATTGATTGCACAGCCCCCTTTTGCCATAAACAGCAAGCGATTTTGGTATTTATGCAGAATATTAGGCACCGCATTTTTTTGCTGCTCATCTAAAGGATCTTGGCTAAACCCTTCGGCCTCAATAAATTCTTGTTGAGCCGTCATCACTTGTAAAAAAAGTGGATCTTTAGGATTCCCTTTTTCCATTTTTTCAACAAAAGGTAAAGGCACTCGCATAGCAAAAAGTTTACGAGCAGCGATATCCTCGGCAAAATTCTCAACAGGCAAATTTAAGGTTTTTAACAAGATTTTCGGATCAGAAATCGCACTTTTTAGGGTTTCTAACCAATTTTGTTCTTCTCTAATCGCAATATTTCGGGTTAAAATACGCACTTTCAAACAATCTCTATTTTTTAGGATATTTTTAATATGGCTACATATACTACCAGTGATTTCAAACCAGGTCTAAAATTTATGCAAGACGGTGAGCCTTGTGTGATCGTTGAAAACGAATTCGTTAAACCAGGTAAAGGCCAAGCTTTTACTCGTACTCGTATTCGTAAATTAATTTCAGGCAAAGTATTAGACGTAAACTTCAAATCTGGTACTTCGGTTGAAGCTGCTGATGTTATGGATCTTAACCTGACTTATTCATACAAAGATGATGCATTCTGGTACTTCATGCACCCAGAAACATTCGAACAATACTCTGCTGATGCAAAAGCAGTGGGTGATGCAGAAAAATGGTTATTAGACCAAGCTGATTGTATCGTGACTTTATGGAATGGTGCGCCAATCAGCATTACTCCACCAAACTTCGTAGAATTAGAAATCATCGATACAGACCCAGGTCTTAAAGGTGATACTGCAGGTACAGGCGGTAAACCAGCAACATTAAGCACTGGTGCTGTGGTGAAAGTACCTCTTTTCGTTCAAATTGGCGAGGTGATTAAAGTCGATACTCGTTCAGGCGAATACGTTTCTCGTGTGAAATAATCTTTCATTATGAGATAAAAAGAGCGGTCAATATTTGATAAATATTGGCCGTTTTTTATTGTTTGCGCATTAATTTTATGGATATAAAAAATGCGGTTATTTCTAACCGCACTTTGATTGATTATTTCGCTTTTGAGCCTTCTAATTCTAAAGATGGTTTTCTATCTGAGTTCACACAAATGATTTGTGCCGCCGCATAAAGCGTTGTATTAGGCTTCAAGCTGATTGTGTATTTCTCTTGTTTTTTCGGTGCAGCACGCAAACCTTCACCCCAGAAATCATCATAAAAATCGGTACGAACTTGGGTTAAATGATAGTTCTTACAGTTTAAGATTTTATATTGGCGAACAGAACGTGCATAACGTCTAGTTTCGTTTGGATACACATATAAGCCTTTATCCAAATTCACTACCGCATCAAAATGCACTTGGTTTAAATCTTGGTTATCCACCCAAATAGAATCAGCATCAATGTAGTAATTTTTATCTTTTACCAATCGAACATAACCCACTCTATCTTTAGAAGGTGGGCTTAGTTTCACCTCTTCTTGAGGAAGTGGCGGTTGAACAGCTGAACAGCCTGCTAAAAGGGCTACACCTAAAAACGTTAATGCTAATTTTTTCATTTTTCTCTCCTTAAAGCTTACTGAAGCTTGCTGTTTACCGTTTAACACTATCACTTAGTATTTTACGGTATGTCCGTATCCCTCTAAGATATTTTTAATATGCTCAAGCGACTCTTTTGTCGGAGGCAATACATCTTCGAGTTCATAGTCAAACCCAAGGGTTTTCCATTTATGAGCGCCTAATCGATGATAAGGGAGAAGTTCGACTTTTTCAATATTGGTCATACCTTCAATAAACTGTCCGAGCAAATGAACATCATGATCGTTATCGGTATAACCTGGTACCACGACATAACGAATCCATGTACGTTGATTTCGTTTTTGCAGATATTTTGCAAATTCCAACGTACGTTTATTTGGTACGCCAATCAGATTTTGGTGCACTTGATCGTTCAGCTCTTTCAAATCAAGCAACACAAGATCGGTTACATCAAGCAATTCATCAATAATATGATCGTAATGACGCACAAAACCATTGGTGTCTAAACAGGTATTAATGCCTTCTGCTTTACAAGCTCGGAACCAATCTCGCACAAATTCTGCTTGAAGAACAGCCTCACCACCAGATGCAGTCACACCACCACCAGTTGCATTCATAAAATGGCGATAACTCACCACTTCTTTCATGAGCTCTTCAACACTGATTTCGCGACCACCTTCAAGATCCCAAGTATCACGGTTGTGGCAATATTTGCAACGCATTAAACAGCCTTGCATAAATAAAATAAAGCGAATACCTGGGCCATCCACGGTGCCACAGGATTCAAAAGAATGAATTCTTCCTAAAACAGACATACATAAATTTCCCAAAAAAATGAAATATAGCTAAATTTTACCAAAAAAATATCGTCTATAAAAAAATGAGCCTGACTTAAATCAGGCTCATAATTTTTATGTTCCCGCTAAAGTGCGGTTAAATTTTATCGTGTTTTAGAACGATTCTGTGAATGTACGAGTGACGACGTCTTGTTGTTGCTCTTTAGTTAAAGAGTTGAAACGTACTGCGTAACCAGATACACGGATGGTTAATTGCGGATATTTATCCGGATTTTCCATCGCATCTAATAACATTTCACGGTTTAACACGTTCACGTTTAAGTGTTGGCCACCTTCTACTGTTGCTTCATGGTGGAAGTAACCATCCATTAAGCCAGCAAGGTTACGACGTTGCGCTTCTGCATCTTTACCTAACGCATTTGGTACGATTGAGAAGGTGTAAGAAATACCATCTTTCGCGTAAGCAAATGGAAGTTTAGCAACAGAAGTTAATGACGCTACCGCACCTTTTTGGTCACGACCGTGCATTGGGTTAGCACCTGGTCCGAATGGCGCACCTGAGCGACGACCATCTGGGGTGTTACCTGTTTTTTTACCATAAACTACGTTAGAAGTAATGGTTAATACAGATTGTGTAGGCACAGCGTTGCGGTAAGTTTTAAGTTTTTGAATTTTCTTCATGAAACGTTCAACTAAGTCACAAGCGATGTCATCAACACGGTTGTCGTTGTTACCATATTGTGGATATTCACCTTCGATTTCGAAGTCGATTGCTACGTTGCTTGCTACAACATTGCCATCTTTATCTTTGATGTCGCCACGAACTGGTTTAACTTTCGCATATTTAATTGCTGAAAGTGAGTCTGCCGCAACAGAAAGACCTGCGATACCACAAGCCATGGTACGGTATACATCACGATCATGTAACGCCATTAATGCTGCTTCGTATGAATATTTATCGTGCATGTAGTGGATGATGTTTAAGGCAGTCACATATTGTTTTGCCAACCAATCCATAAAGCTGTCCATACGAGTCATGACTGTGTCGAAATCTAACACTTCATCAGTGATTGGTGCAGTTTTCGGACCTACTTGCATACCTAATTTTTCATCGATACCGCCGTTGATTGCGTATAACAATGTTTTCGCTAAGTTTGCACGCGCACCGAAGAATTGCATTTGTTTACCAACAACCATTGGTGATACACAACATGCGATTGCGTAGTCATCATTATTGAAGTCTGGACGCATTAAATCATCATTTTCGTACTGAACTGATGAGGTATCAATCGATACTTTCGCACAGAAACGTTTGAAGTTTTCAGGTAATTGTTCAGACCAAAGAATCGTTAAGTTTGGTTCTGGAGAAGTACCCATGTTGTAAAGAGTGTGTAAAATACGGAATGTATTTTTTTGGTTACTAATGTACGGCCATCTAAACCCATACCTGCGATGGTTTCAGTTGCCCACATTGGGTCACCAGAGAACAATTGATCGTATTCAGGTGTACGTAAGAAACGAACCATACGAAGTTTCATGACTAAGTGGTCAACTAATTCTTGCGCTTCAGTTTCAGTAATTTTACCCGCTTTTAAATCACGTTCGATATAGATATCGATGAAGGTTGCAGTACGACCGAATGACATCGCTGCACCGTTTTGTGATTTGATTGCAGCTAAGTAAGCAAAGTACATCCATTGAATTGCTTCTTTAGCGTTAGTTGCTGGGTTAGAAATATCGTAACCGTAGCTTGCTGCCATTTGTTTCATTTGGCCTAATGCACGGTGTTGTTCTGCGATTTCTTCACGTAAACGGATAGTTGCTTCAAGATTTACGCCATCTTCTAAGTCTTTTTGTAAAGAAGAGAATTGTGCATATTTATCTTTCATTAAGAAGTCAACACCATAAAGTGCTACACGACGATAGTCACCGATGATACGGCCACGACCGTAAGCATCTGGAAGACCTGTTAATACACCTGATTTACGGCAACGTAAAATATCTGGCGTATAAACATCGAATACACCTTGGTTGTGGGTTTTACGATATTCAGTGAAGATTTTTTTCACTTCAGGATCTAATTCACGACCGTAAATTTTGCATGACCCTTCCACCATTTTAATACCACCAAATGGCATAATAGCACGTTTTAATGGAGCATCGGTTTGAAGACCTACGATTTTCTCTAAGTCTTTATTGATATAACCTGGTGCGTGAGAAGTAATCGTTGAAGGCGTATGTTCGTCAAAGTCTAATGGCGCATGTGTGCGGTTTTCAACTTTAATTCCTTCCATTACGGTTTCCCAAAGTTTTGTTGTCGCTTCGGTTGGACCTGCTAAGAAAGAATCATCACCTTCATACGGGGTGTAGTTCTTCTGAATAAAATCACGCACGTTGACGTTTTTCTTGCCAATCACCGGCAACGAATCCCTGCCCACGCAACTTTTTGTGCTTCATTAAGTTCTGACATAGTCATTTCCTTTTTTTAATTGATAAAAAATAAGTCTTGTTTAGTTCGTTAGTACATTAGTGAGCTTTGGTTAAATAACGTTGGAATAAGCCGATACAAACCGCACCACCCACAATGTTTCCTAACGTTACTGGAATCAAATTCTTCACAATGAAATGATAGAGATCTAAATCTGCATATTTCATTGGATCCACACCAATTTGTTGCCAAAATTCTGGCGTACTAGAATGAGCTGTGATAATGCCAAGTGGAATCATAAACATATTTGCCACACAGTGTTCAAAACCTGATGCGACAAATAAACCAATCGGCATGATCATAATAAATGCTTTGTCTGTAACAGTTTTACCGGAATAAGACATCCATACCGCTACACACACCATAATGTTACATAAAATACCAAGGTTAAATGCTTCAAACCAAGTATGATGAATCTTATGTTGAGCGGTTGCCAAAATGGTTAAACCCCATTGACCATTTGCTGCCATGGTTTGTCCCCCAAACCAAATCACTGCAGCAATAAATAAACCGCCCACAAAGTTGCCCAAATATACCACAATCCAATTTCGGATCATTTGAGTTGTGGTTATCTTACCGCCTGCGCGGGCAACTAAGGTTAAAGTAGAAGAGGTGAATAATTCAGATCCTAAAATTACCACCATAATTACGCCTAAAGAGAAGACTAACCCACCGACTAACTTGGTTAATCCCCAAGGCGCTCCTGCGCTTGCTGTTTGTGTCGTCGTATAGAATACAAAGGCTAAAGCAATACAAGCCCCAGCACTAATACCAGACAGAAATGATAAAAATGGGCGTTTTTGCGCTTTATACGCAGCGACGCTTTCAGCATAATCCGTTGCTTCAACTGGTGTGAGAGCAACAGAAGATTGATTTAAATTTTCTGATGCCATATCTAACTCCAAATAGTTGGTTTATTATTTCTTATACTACAACATAGGTATTCCTATACCCATTTGGTATTCTACTCTCTTATAAAAACCTTTGCAAGAAATCCCCGACTTATTTCAAAAAAATTTGATATTTTGCAAGTTTTGGTAAATTTTTATCTTCAAATACAAAAAGCGAGATATCACTATCCCGCTTTTTATATATAAATAACGCAAATTAAAACGCGATACGATCGCGGTTTTTCTCTAACGTTGCTTTACCAATGCCTTGTACTTCAAGCAATTGTTCTGCCATCGTGAAATTACCGTGCTTTTCACGATACTGCACAATGGCTTCCGCCTTTTTCGCACCAATACCAATTAGCGCTTTTTTTGAATTTCTGATGCACTGGCGGTATTGATATTTAATTTATCACTCACTGCTTGTTGTGTAGTTTGTGATGCGGTTTGTTGCTGAACTTGAGCTTGAGGTTGAGCCTGTTCAGCCACCTTTTCTTCTGCAAACACTTGCGAGCTCAACATTGTGGTCGCAACAAATAATGAACTAAATAAATGTTTCATCAATTTCATAAAAATGCCCTTTATTAACAAAAAGTACCGTTGATTCATATCAACAGCGACATTTTTAAGAAACACCCGAAAAACACGCAAGAAATCGACCGCACTTTTGCGATCCTGATCGCAAAAAAATCACATTTAAGTAAATGAAAAAACGACCTTAGCGCACCACCACTGCCGTGCCACTTGCAATCACCATAAACATGCTTTTCGTGCCTACGGTTGTGTAATTAACCTCTACGCCAACAATGGCATTAGCACCTAAGGCATGTGCTTTTTCTTCCAGTTCTTTCAACGCATCTTGACGCGCGCGACTAATACGGCGCTCATAAACACTAGAACGCCCACCAATCACATCTGTAATGCCAGCAAAGAAATCACGCATAAAATTAGCTCCTGCAATCACTTCGCCAAAGACAACTTGTTTGTATTCTACGATTTGTTTCCCTTCAACATTAGGGGTTGTTGTCACAATCATTTTGTATCCTTAAATTCTCGTTAAAAATTAACCGCACTTTAGACGCTTAATTTTTGATTTTTAAAACAGCTAATGCCTTCGCACGATGAGAGATTTTTCTTTTTTTCTCTACGGTTTCTAATTCTGCAAAAGTACAGCCTTTTTCAGGGCTAAAAAAGAGCGAGTCGTAACCGAAGCCATTTTCACCTTTTTCTTCATAAATAATCTGCCCGTCACATTCACCTTGAGCAATGATCGGGGAAGGATCACTTGGGTGCTGTAATAACACAATCGTACTCACAAATTTTGCTTGGCGACGTTCAGTTGGTACATCAGCTAATTCTGCCAGTAATTTTTCACGATTTTTCGCATCAGCTTCCTCACCATCTACACCCGCATAACGTGCAGAATACAATCCTGGCGCACCATTTAACGCATCCACCACAAGACCGGAATCATCTGCAATAGCCGGTAAACCCGACTTTTCAGATGCATAACGTGCTTTCAAAGGATCGCATTTTCGACAAACGTTAATCCTGTTTCTTCTGGACTTTCGATGCCTAAATCCGTTTGAGCAATCACTTCAAAACCGAAATCGGCTAATACATCCGCCATTTCTTTTACTTTGCCTTTATTACCTGTGGCAAGCACAATTTTTTGTTTCATGATTCTGTCCCTCATATCAAACATTGTCTTATTTTAGCATCTCACCAAAAATTTTCGGAATAAATATTGACCTTAACCTTAGGTCAAAGTTTATGATTGGTGCTCATTCAGTTATCACATAGGAGAAAAACATGAAAAAACTTATGACTTTTATCACACTTAGCGCTGCTGCAGTTTCAATTTATGCCCAAGCTAATGAACAACCGCATCAAGCACACATGAATATGCCAATGTCGACAGATTCTGCAATGCAACAAGAATTAATGCAAGGTATGAATCAAATGCATCAAGACATGATGGCAGCTGCGCAATATAAAGATCCTGATGTTGCTTTTGCAGCAGGTATGTTGCCACACCATATTGGCGCAGTAAAAATGGCGGAAGTTGAATTAAAATACGGAAAAGATCCTGAGATGCGTAAGCTTGCTGAGAATATTATTAACGCTCAACAAGCAGAAATTGAACAAATGCAAAAATGGCTTAAAGTGCACAATAAAAAATAAAATAACACAAAAAAAGTGCGGTAAATTAACCGCACTTTTTTTAATAGAATTAGTTTACTTCTTTTTATTCGTAGCTCTTTTGGCACTTCAAAGAACATATTCTCTTCTAAGCCTTGAAGCTCTTCGATACTATCCGCACCAAATTCTTTTAATCGAGCAATCACGGATTGCACCAACTCTTCCGGTGCTGAAGCCCCTGCTGTCACACCAATTGTTTCAACGCCTTCAAACCAATCTGCTGCCACATCATTTGGATCATCAATCAATTTTGATTTCACGCCCATACGCGATGCCAACTCAGCTAAACGGTTAGAATTCGATGAGTTTTTAGAGCCTACAACCACGACTAGATCACATTGTTTTGCTAATTCACGCACTGCTTCTTGACGGTTGGTTGTGGCATAGCAAATATCGTTTTTATGTGGGCCTTGAATAGCAGGATATTTGTCTTTCAATGCACTGATAGTTTCTGCCGTATCATCAAGAGAAAGCGTAGTTTGTGTCATAAAGGTTAAATCATCATTTTCTTGAACCGGCAAACGAGCAATATCTTCCACGCTTTCAATTAAGAAAATACCACCTTCCTCGTTGTTGTACTGCCCCATTGTGCCTTCCACTTCTGGATGGCCTTTGTGTCCGATCAAAATCGCTTTCGTCCCTTTACGGCTCGCACGTGCCACTTGCATATGTACTTTGGTTACCAACGGACAAGTTGCATCGAAATACTTTTAACTGACGATCTTTCGCTTCCTGACGAACGGCTTGTGACACGCCATGGGCAGAGAAAATCACAATGGCACCATCTGGCACTTCACTTAGTTCTTCCACAAAAATCGCCCCACGCTCACGCAAACCATTTCACCACAAAACGGTTATGCACCACTTCATGACGCACATAAATCGGTGCACCATGAATTTCAAGCGCTAATTCAACAATGCTAATGGCTCGATCGACACCCGCGCAAAATCCACGAGGGTTAGCTAAAATTATCTTCATTTTTGACCGCTCTTTTTTATCATCCTTTAAAGGCATCTAATGCTAATAAACCCGCACCAATACAAATCGCAATATCTGCCACATTGAATACCGGATAATGATAAATATCCCAATAAAAATCTAAGAAATCCACCACAAAACCGTTATACGCACGGTCCACCATATTGGCTAATGCACCACCAATAATCAGTGCATAAGCTGAGTTTTTGTAATTTTTTTGTTCTGCAGAATTCTTTTTTTCATAAAGTAAGCTAGCATTAAAGGAAATACCCAATCGCGAGCACGATAAAGAAATACTTCTGCCAACCATCATGATCTGCAAATAAACTGAAACGCAGCCCCGGGATTACGCACATAGGTCAGATTAAAAAAATAGGCAATATATTTACGCTTTCATAGAGATCAAAGCGTTGCACTACAATATATTTGGTCAGTAAATCGAGGATAAATGCGACCGCACTTATCCAAAGGAATGAAAAGTCCTGTTTTTATTTTTTTGTCATAGGAAAATTATCTGTCTTTATAAATGGACGATGATTTTAGCAACTCGAACAACCTTTATAAAGTAAAAGGCATCAAATCATAAAAAGGCGAACACATTGGTTCGCCTTGCAATGTTAATTACTTTTTTTCTTCACCGGTCTTTTGCCAACCTTGAATATGACGTTGTGGCACACGAGTGATCACCAACTCATCTTTTCTCAATATTTTTGAGTAATCGTTGAACCCAGCTCCCAATGGTTGCTCCATCTGCAACGGTAACTGGCGCGACTAACTGCGTATCCGATCCAACAAATACATTGTTACCAATGATTGTTTTAAATTTATTTGCACCGTCATAGTTACAAGTAATGACACCAGCACCAATGTTACAGTTCTCTCCGATTTCGGTATCACCCACATAAGTGAGGTGGTTTACTTTAGAGCCTTTACCTACTGTGGATTTTTTAATTTCCACGAAGTTACCCACATGGGTTTCAGCCGCTAATTCAGCACCTGGACGTAAACGAGAGAATGGGCCAATCGCCGCTTTCTCACCAATTGTTGCATCTTCTAAAACAGAATAAGGCTTTGATCTCAACATCATCACCAATAGTCACGTTTTTCAATACACAACCCTGCACCGATTTTTACACGATCACCCAAGCGCACATTGCCTTCCACAATCACGTTCACATCAATTTCAACATCTTTACCGTGCTCTAATGTGCCACGTAAATCAAAACGCTCTGGGTCAATTAACATCACGCCTGCAAGTAAAAGTTTTTCTGCTTGTTTACGTTGATAAAAACGCTCTAATGCGGCAAGTTGTAAACGGTTATTGGCACCTTCTACTTCCATAAATTCAGAGGCTTGAACGGCAGTAACCTGACAACCATCTTGGTTGGCTAAACCAATCACATCAGTTAAATAAAACTCGCCTTGTGCATTGTTATTTTTCACACGAGAAAGCCAGTTTTTGAAATGTGCGCCATCTGCTACTAACACGCCCGTATTCACTTCTTGGATTTTTAATTGCTCTGCGTTGGCATCTTTTTGTTCTACGATCGCCACCACATTTGCCATTTTCACGAATAATACGACCGTAACCCGTTGGGTTATCTAAATTGACAGTAAGTAATGCAATCCCATTTTCTGGTTTCGCTGCAATGAGTTTTTCCAATGTTTCTTTGGTCACTAATGGCGCATCACCATATAAAATCACAATATTTTCATCATCTTTGAAGAATGGTGCAGCTTGTTGAACCGCATGGGCAGTACCTAATTGTTCTGCTTGAACGACCCAATTCACGCTTTCATTTGCCAAACGTTCACGCATTAATTCACCACCGTGACCATAAATCAAATGCACGTTTTCCGCACCTAATTGATTCGCCGTATCGATCACATGTTTTACCATCGGTTTTCCTGCCACTTTATGCAAGACTTTTGGTAAATCAGAATACATACGAGTGCCTTTACCGGCTGCTAAAATCACCACGCTTAATGCTTTATTTGTCATAAATTCATCTCTTCTTTGTAAAAAAATTGAGCGTATTTCTATCGTAGAATGGAGAATATGATAAGCCATTTAATTTTCATACATCCTGACAAGACAAGATTGTATAAAAATCTCAAATCCTGTAAACTATCCTCCCGTCTTGATAGCTAATCATCTTTTCTTTTATTTTATTTTTGACCGCACTTTTCAGCATTCTGCACAAATTTGCATAAAAGATGATTGGCTATAATCATTTTTATCCCAACATTTTAGGTCTCTCACTATGGCTACAAATTATATTTTCGTCACAGGCGGTGTGGTTTCATCGTTAGGTAAAGGTATTGCTGCAGCATCATTGGCAGCAATTTTAGAAGCACGTGGCTTAAACGTGACTATTATGAAATTAGACCCTTACATCAACGTGGATCCCGGGTACAATGAGCCCAACCCAACACGGCGAAGTATTCGTGACACAAGACGGGGCGGAAACCGATTTAGACTTAGGTCACTACGAGCGTTTTATTCGTACCAAAATGACAAAACGCAACAACTTCACCACAGGTAAAATTTATTCTGAAGTATTACGCAAAGAGCGTCGTGGTGATTATTTAGGTGCGACAATTCAAGTTATCCCACACATCACCAATGAAATCAAAGATCGCGTGATTGCCGGTGCACAAGGCCATGATGTGGTTATCGTGGAAGTAGGCGGAACTGTGGGTGATATTGAATCACTTCCATTCTTAGAAGCACTTCGTCAACTTGCCGTACAAGTCGGTCGTGAGAATACTCTCTTTATGCACTTAACGTTAGTGCCATATATCCCAACGGCGGGCGAAGTGAAAACCAAGCCAACGCAACATTCTGTAAAAGAATTACTTTCGATTGGTATTCAACCAGATGTGCTTATCTGCCGCTCAGATCGCATGATTCCACCAAACGAACGTGCAAAAATCGCCTTATTCTGTAACGTACCAGAACGTGCGGTCATCTCATTAAAAGATGTAAATTCAATCTACCAAATTCCTGCGTTATTGAAATCACAAGGTTTGGATGAATTCATCTGCCAACGTTTCCACTTAGACTGTCCAGAAGCGGACCTTTCAGAATGGGAACAAGTGCTTTATCAAGAAGCAAACCCAGTGGGCGATGTGACCATCGGTATGGTAGGTAAATATACTGAATTACCAGACGCTTATAAATCAGTGAATGAAGCCTTAAAACACGCTGGTTTGAAAAACCGTTTAAGCGTGCATATCAAATACATTGATTCTCAAGATGTTGAAACCAAAGGCACTGACGTATTAAAAGGTGTCGATGGTATTTTAGTACCGGGCGGCTTTGGCTATCGTGGTGTAGAAGGCAAAATTTTGACCGCAAAATATGCGCGTGAAAACAATGTTCCTTACCTTGGTATTTGTTTAGGGATGCAAATTGCATTAATCGAATATGCGCGTAATGTTGCTGGTCTTGAAAAAGCAAACTCATCTGAATTTGATCGTCACTGTGAGCAACCTGTTGTGGGTTTGATTACAGAATGGCAAGATGCGGAAGGCCACATTGAAACCCGTGATGATAATTCAGATCTGGGTGGTACGATGCGTTTAGGGGCACAACAATGTCATTTAATTGAGGGCTCAAAAGCGCGTGCATTATATGGCAAAGAAACGATTGAAGAGCGCCACCGTCATCGCTATGAAGTGAACAATAACCTGCTTCCACAAATTGAAAAAGCGGGCCTTAAAGTGACGGGCTTATCGGCGGATCGTAAATTAGTGGAAATCATTGAAGTACCAAACCACCCATGGTTTGTGGCATGTCAATTCCACCCTGAATTTACATCAACACCACGTGATGGCCACCCATTATTCGAAGGCTTTGTCAAAGCAGCAAGAGAAAATCAGTTAAAAACTGAAAAGTAATTTACTGATAATTCCATTAACAAGTGCGGTCAAAAATCCTTGTGTTTTTGACCGCACTTTGTATTTTTAAGCATTTTAATTTGATTGATTCTATTACTGCTCTACCAAATTGTGATAAGGCAGATCTGCATTTTACATTTATCAGAATATCACCTGAATCGACATCATCACCAAATGCCAATGCGGTATCTTTGTTAAATCAGTGAGATAAATTTTATGTTACTCACTTTATAACGAGACACCACCAACAACAAAAATTCCTTTCTAACTACTTGCTTCATCCATATAATCACCGTAGAATTTGGATAAGCTTCGTACGATTGTTAACCAAAGTGCACACCACCAAATATCAAATTTATCTTTATCATTAGCTGAACTGCAAACTGGCTCTATAAAGTTCGTATTATAACTATGAGCTTGCTTTATTTGTGAACTGATTAACTCATTATCTTTCCAAAGATAATCATAATTGAGCTGGCGATTTTCATAAAATGCAACCTTACTCTTCAAACGAATCGTCGGTAGAATAACTTCACCTTCAGGTATTTCACAACTGGCTAAGGTAAAATCAGAATAAGGCATCGAAGGCCCCTTACCTTTTATTCGTACAAAAACAAAACTTCCTCTACTCAAACAAGACTGTCCATTAATAGAAATCGTTTCCGGCATGCCTAAGTCAGTATCATGTTGTTTACCCAATCTAACCAAATCATTGATTTCAACTACATTACTATTTAATGAAAGTTTATTTAAACGAAAATCGCCCCACTTAAAATACGTATTATCGAGCGTAATAACATAATCTGGTGCATCCTTTCCAGTTGTTGCAAAAACAAATGCATTCGGAGATAAATCATCAATACCTGCTAAATACGGTTTATCTTGTAACTGAACACCTCTAAGCCCCCAATCTTGTGGCGCTGAAGAAAACAAAACATAAAATACAAAATAACTCAAAATAAATAATAACGACACCCAAAACAATATAATTAATTGTCCACAAAATATTTCTAATGATGTCTTTAAACGCTGCATATTTCCAATATCTTTGATCATTATATTTGTTATGCTTTTCTTACTGGTCACAGAAAAATTACTACTTTCCGGAATACTTTCATCATTTTCCTATAAAAAGCAAATTTATTTGAATAATACCAAAAAACATTTGAATTAGTATAACATTTTAGTCAACTATTTATATAACTAAAACAAGCAGTTTTTCAGCGTTTTTTTTGAAAAACATTTATTAAATCCGACCGCTTGTATAAAAGGAACGACTATGCATAAATTTTTACTGACAGCCTTCGCTAGCCTTTCTACCTCTGCTTATGTACTTTTCCCTGTGCAAACCGATTGGCAAGCGAATCACTTATAAGGCAAAAGTGAACTACATTTCACATCTTCAAAGATAATCCTGAAGTGGCAGAAGGAGAGGTGGTCACGAACGACGTCCGTCAATTTTATAACGAGCAAGGTTTTTAATTAAAATTGAAGATAATTATGAGTCTGATGATTTCGATAAAACGATTGGGCGAATTATCGGATATGATCAAACAATGGATTAGAAGAAATTACATGATATCTATAAGAGGACTCATGAAGACTCTACCACTATCAAGAAAACACATGGTTCAAAAATACTTTAGAAATCACCTATGTAGGCAAAAGCCGAAAAGTTGAACTTCCAAGAAGATTACATCAAAGAGTTTACGACAAAGATGGAAACTCCATCTCTGAAGCTGCTATTATGCAAAACTTATTGACGGCCATGCGAAAAAAATCTAATATATGATCGTGATAAACCTATCAAAGCTTGTGACTGTGATACAATGAAGAAAGTAATTATAAACTTATCGTTATCTCGAAAATGGCGACTTTGTACATAACACTGCCCTTAATGAGGGATGAGCAGATTTTACTATGACAAAAAATCACAATGAATTAAACGCCAAATTTTGATCAACATGAAATGAAGAAATGCTCACAACGTTATCATAAATTTGATCAACACGGCAATGCAATTGAAAGTATTATGTACATGAAAGTATATGGTTAGATAAAACCACCAAGAAATATGAATATTACGAGTAATCTCTTTTAAACTGAGCATTTTTATTATGTTTTTTAAATCTAAACAACACGCTGATAAATTAGACAAAACATTAATCACCAAACTGGACAAAATCTTTCAATATTTTAAGGCGAAAGAAGAACCATCTGAGAGGTTATTTGCCCGAAATTACAAAGTTGCGCCAATGGCATTCGCGACCTATTGGCATTATGGTAAAGCCAATTTAGATGAATCTGAATTAGAAAATACAAGACTTGATTTATACCAACCTCTAGAGTTGCTTCTGAAAAAAACAATGAAACTGCCTTGTATTACGCGCATAGAATTTGAAGAGGAAAATTGGGTTCAATTATTTCTTTCTATTGATTTTAAATTAAACCCAACAGATAGCTCACTTTTTAGAGTTTTTATTTTTCCCGATCAGGATAGCTTCGTTTTCGCCGTAACAGATGAAGCGAAAAAACTTTGTCAGGATATGGTACTTGCCAAGCCATTTAATCAAAAGAGTCCGCATTATGAGAAATTTTTACATTCAGTTGATGCCGTGTTTAATGCGATTGAAAAGCCATAAGATTTCTCTCTATTAGATCAAAAACTCGCAAAAATTGAACGTTATCTTCAACGTACGATGATGTATCAACGTCAAAATAATTCTCTCTTTGAAACGTCATCCATGCCTATCAATTTTACTATTCCGACAATTGGGATGATTTATTCCAAAGAAAATTTAAGGAATTAGATTTTGACGTATGATATGTATGATTTATGTGCTAAATCTTGTAACCCAATGGGATTCAAAATTTCGCTTCCTGAGAAGAATTTTAATGGTTCTGGCTATTCTTTTTAAATATTGGGTCTAGCATAAACCGCATAAGGAATATGAAATATATTATTAAAGAAATTAAATTTTGAATTTCCTGCAAAGAATTGAGTTATTTGCTGGGCAACCTATTAGCGATGGCGGTATTCATTACAACATGCTGATAAGCTTTTATTTTAATTTACCGCAGCACGCATTATGCCAAACGCTTGATGAACAATAACATTACAAGTTCTTGATTTGTTAAACAAGCCAAGATTTGATTTTATGATATAATGACAGACGTGAAACCGAAATCAATCATAGCCTTATTTGATGAATTATGTTGTTTGAAAACGAAAAAATACATCAAAGCAAAATATATTAAGCAAGTTAAAAGCTTCTATAAATGGCTAAAGACCTTTGAAAATGTCGAGAAATGATCGTATCGGTGATATCTATGAGGACGTATATTTTATTGAAGAATAGCAATTAGAACTTATCAGAAGTTATCTACATTGTTACCAAGATGACTGGAAAATTGATTATGACTCACTCCAATCATTTTCTTTTCTGAGTCTCTTTAACAACTTTCGGAAATCACTTCTTGAAGAGGCAAAGCATGAGTTTTGCACGTACATACAAAGCTGAAGCAAAAAGATTACACTTTGCTTTATGTTGATATGGTTCCATAATTTCTACCGTTTGGGTTTGCCCAAACTCAAAGTAAAGTGCCTCGCATATAGAAATTGCAGATATATTAAATTTCTACCTATCAACCATTAAATTTTTTAGATAAGAAACTGCCTAGCAGTAATAAAGAGGCTTGCCTATGTATTTTTGCAAAATATCCTAGTGATTGAATAGCGGAATTTGTACGGGAGTGAAAAGTAACACAGCCCCGCTCTATAAAAATATTTTAGATAACTAACAAAGTTAAACTTCTGACTATCGCTGCGGTCGTAATTTAAATAGAATACGCTTTTATCTACACGGAAATGAAAAATGAAACTTGCTGTTATTTTACCCGCATACAATGCAGAAAATTTTATTGCTGAATGTTTAGAGTCATTATTGAATCAGACATTTAGTGATTTTTGTATTCTTGCGGTTAATGATGCTTCTACCGATAACACAGGTAACATTCTCGAAGATTATGCGGCGAAAGATACTCGCTTACGTGTTTACCATTTACCACAAAACCAAGGTGAGCCTGCTGTAATGCAATTTGCCATGGATATGCTTAACTATATGAATGTTGAATATGTTGCACGTATGGATGCCGATGATATTTGTGTACCACACCGTTTTGAAAAACAAGTTCAATATTTAGATGAGCATCCCGAAATTGATATTTTAGGAAGTAATGCTCTGCTCTTTAATGATGGGCAAACTGATAAAGCGACTAAAGTGAGTACGCTTCCTCTTTTAGATAAAGATATAAAAGCACATTTTTCTTTAGCTCGAGACAATATCATTAATCCCTCTTCAATGTGGCGACATTCTAGTATCAAGGCGCTCGGGATCAATTATGCACAAACAGCCACTGCACCCGATTTTCATATGTGGGTACAATGCGCATTACACAAAAAGACATTTGCGAATTTACCAGAACCCTTGTTGCTTTATCGGCTACATCCAGGGCAAGAAAGTAAAAAACAAGAAAAAATAAGTGAAGCAGTTCAATACTCGATGGAACTCTGGATAAGTCATTTATTTCCAGAATTAACACCTAAAGAAGTCAGCCTATTAAGTCTTATACTACACGGGAAAACCATTAAATTACACACTGAAGAGTTTGAAATCGCCTTTTCAGCTTATGATAAAGTTCGTTCTAATAATAGAAACTCGCTATTTGGAGAAGATCGAGAAACCATGTTTAGTATTTTAGATACATATACGCAAGCTTTAAAAAATGTATTCTATAAACACATATCTTAATATTTAAAGCGGTCATTTTTAGCTAATTTTTACAAAAAACGCTGTGAAACATCACAGCGTTTTATATTTACGATTACTTATCAAAAATAGCTTTCGTATATATTCGACTATAGTAATAACCACTTTCTGGTCTAAATCCCATATAAAGCTCATTCAAATAAATCGTAAAGCTTGGTCTATCAATTTTTAATAAATCTTGGCTAAGCGATTTAAGCTCAGCGTTAGAGATTTTTTTCATCGGGTCTAGCTGATGTTCTTTGAATACTTTATGAATATGTTCATCCATATTCGTACAATATCTGTCATGATCTTCAACAAAGCAAACCTCTGGCTTCTCTTCGTGCTTATCCGCTTTTTCATCAGATTTCATATAAGTCTGACGCTCTGTACGATTAAATGCATAAATCGGTACACGAATCCATTTTTTATACGGCGTGACATCAATTGACTCCCATAGAAATTCTATTGTTATTTTTCGGTCGCTAATTGCTTGGCCATCGATGCGGATCTCATCACGATAAATATCGACTTTCAAAAGTTCTTTCGATTTTTCACCATATTGCTTCTGAAATACCTCTCGTCTTTCTTGATAAGCATCTTCTACAGAAGAGTCTAGCTCTATACTGTAAAGCAAATAGTCTGATACACTGTCTAATTCTTTCCAATCCTTAAGCTCGCTTTTTGGCATATTTTCTAAACGTTCGACAAAATCTACATCATCACGAATTTTGCCTGAATCATCTGATAAATTAAGCTTTCAATAACTGTTCAAAACGTGCAGTTTGGCTTTGGTAAGCAATTTCTTGTGGTTTCACCACCCAAGTCATGGCAAAAATTGCCACCATTACAACCCCAGAAATCAGCCGGTATTGACGTGCTTTTGGCACAATCAGTATCGCATAAGCAATCGTAATCGCCGTAGCCAAGGCCACTAAATAAATACGTTGTTCCGTCCAAGCATAAGCACTAATACGGCGATCAATCGCCAGCCATAGCAACACGATTGGCACAATAGCAAGATATGGATAGAACTTAAAGAAAGTTTCCCAGCGGGCTTTAGCACAAATAGAACGTAATGCATATACGCCTAAACCACCAAGCAGGTAAGGCAAGGTAATATTAGCCAGCATACCTTTTGGTAATACGCCTTCAAAAATAATTTGAACAACATAAGCATAAAGCAACACAGTGAAAATCATCAATGCTGGTGCTAATACGAAATTAACTAAAATTTCAAAAATGCGATTTAACGTCATTTCCGATTTAGCTTGGCGTTGTTGGAACACTAAGAAAAACAGTGGCTGAGTAAAAATGCCTAAAGAAGTATAAAAATGACTGTAGAAACTATAAGAAAACTCGACATTAAAGAGCGTTGTAATCGTAAATAGAATAGCCGCTACTAATCCAAACACCAACAACCATACCGCCGTCGCTAAGCCAAGATGGAATAGATTAGTAAAATTACGGTAGGTAAACCCTTGATTATTTTTTTCAAATGGGAAGCCTAATAATACCAGTAACGCAATAAAATTTGCGCCCCAAAATTTTGGACTCGTGAGATAAAACGCTGCACTATCATTAGTCATGCCAATAATGGCCAGCGCCACCAATGGCACAATCCATGAAAAACGATACCAAGAATATGGGCGAGAGAGATAAACAAAGATAAACAACATTGGCTCAAATACCCAATAAGCCAAATGATCATTTCCTTGACGAGGCTCTAATTCCATAAACCAAATTCCAATTGCAAATGCACTAATTAGAAAAATTGCAATCGGATGTGCAGACACTGCATTTTTTATCTGCGCTTTAGTCTTTTCGAAAAATGTTGAAATAGACATAATCATTCCTTTTTTATTCTATAAAGTCTTAATTAACACTTAATAATTCATACTAAAACAGTATGGAATTTACTGGCACTTTAACGAACTTTTATGAATAAATCCACTAAAATTAGATAGATATTAGATAAAAATAGACAAAATCTCACCGCACTTGATTGAAAAATAAGATACAGATCAAAGTGCGGTCATTTTTCCAAGACAAATTTCCAAATTTGCTTTATTATATTCCCGTTTTAGGTTCGCCTAACTAATTTTAATTAACTTTAAACAGAGGAAAACAAAATGGCAAAAATCGTTAAAGTCATTGGTCGTGAAATCATCGACTCTCGTGGTAACCCAACTGTAGAAGCTGAAGTTCATCTTGAAGGTGGTTTCGTTGGTTTAGCAGCTGCTCCATCAGGTGCATCTACTGGTTCTCGTGAAGCATTAGAATTACGTGACGGCGACAAATCTCGTTTCTTAGGTAAAGGTGTATTAAAAGCGGTTGCGGCTGTAAACGGTCCTATCGCTGATGCATTAGTAGGTAAAGAAGCGTCTAACCAAGCTGAAATCGACCAAATCATGATCGATTTAGACGGTACTGAAAACAAATCTAACTTCGGTGCAAACGCAATCTTAGCGGTATCTTTAGCAAACGCAAAAGCCGCTGCAGCGTCTAAAGGTTTACCACTTTACGCTTACATCGCAGAACTTAACGGCACCCCAGGTGTTTACTCTATGCCATTACCAATGATGAACATCATCAACGGTGGTGAGCACGCAGATAACAACGTTGATATCCAAGAATTCATGATTCAACCAGTTGGTGCAAAAACGTTACGTGAAGCACTTCGTATCGGTGCTGAAGTATTCCACAACCTTGCGAAAGTATTAAAATCTAAAGGCATGAGCACGGCTGTAGGTGATGAAGGTGGTTTCGCACCTAACCTAGCATCTAACGCTGACGCTTTAGCATGTATCAAAGAAGCAGTTGAAAAAGCAGGTTATGTATTAGGTAAAGACGTCACTTTAGCAATGGACTGTGCATCTTCTGAGTTCTACAACAAAGAAACTGGCAAATACGAAATGAAAGGCGAAGGCCGTTCATTCACTTCTCAAGAGTTCACACACTATCTTGAAGAATTAACTAAACAATACCCAATCGTGTCTATCGAAGATGGTCAAGATGAATCTGACTGGGAAGGTTTTGCATACCAAACTAAAGTGTTAGGCGACCGCGTTCAATTAGTGGGCGACGACTTATTCGTCACTAACACCAAATCTTAAAAGAAGGTATCGAAAAAGGTATCGCAAACTCTATCTTAATCAAATTCAACCAAATCGGTTCTTTAACTGAAACTTTAGCAGCAATCAAAATGGCTAAAGATGCAGGTTACACCGCGGTTATCTCTCACCGTTCAGGTGAAACCGAAGATGCAACTATCGCTGATTTAGCGGTTGGTACAGCAGCAGGTCAAATCAAAACTGGTTCTATGAGCCGTTCTGACCGTATTGCGAAATACAACCAATTAATCCGTATCGAAGAAGCATTAGGTGACAAAGCACCATTCTTAGGTTTAAAAGCGGTTAAAGGTCAAGCATAATTTTTGCTTAATTTAATGTAAAATAGCACCGCACTTTGCATAAAAGTGCGGTGTTTTTCTATCTAATATTTAAAGGAAAGAAAATGTTACATTTAACCCTCGAAGATCAACTCTTTCTCGGTCAACCAAAACAAGTCGGCACGCACTCGACTGTGCATGATCACCTGACAGTAATGTTTGAAGATGACGGTGAAACCGGCTATTTTTATGCATTAGATATGCGTCAAAATGGGCAGCCTGTTGTCGATTGCTTACATGTTTATAACGTCGATAACACTCGCAATCACCACGAAGCACGTAAATTAGAAATTTGCTGGGATGAAAGTGGTTATTTAGCCTTATTGCTCATTAACGGCTATCCACACGCTGTATTTGATTTTGCTCATTTGATCGGCTATAACACCAACAAACATCCTCAGCCTGACTTAATGAGCATGTGGACACACGAAGAAATCACCAATGAACGTGCGACAGCATGGCTTGGTGTGAATACCATTAAATAGGATTAACTATGCGATTTTACCGCGGCCTTCAGCCTTTCAAGGTTATGAGTTTTGATCTTGATGACACCCTTTACGATAACAGTGATGTCATTCGTTTGGCCGAAGAACGCTTTCTTCAATGTGTGCAAGAACACGCACAACTGAGTGATCTTACCTCAGAATATTGGCGAGAATGGAAATGGCAACTGGCGGAGAAAGATCCCTTGATTGCTGAAGATGTGATTGCCTGGCGTGTCGAAACGTTAAGGCACTTACTGGTGCATCATAGTAAAAGTGCGGTTGAAATTGACCGCACTTTGGCCATCGCTATGGAAGAATTTATTGAATGGCGACATAAAATTGATGTGCCAGCTGAAAGCATTGAAGTATTAAACCAACTGAAAGATCGCTACCCGCTTAGCGTGATTACTAACGGTAATGTGATTGCAACACGCATTGGGCTTGAACACTTTCAGCTGAGTTTACGTGGTGGAGATCAAGGCAGAGCGAAACCTCATCAAGATTTGTTCCACCAAACTGCCCATTATTTTGGCGTAAAACCGAGTGAAATTTTACATATTGGTGACAACTTAACCACGGATGTTCAAGGCGCCATTCAAGCCGGCTGCCAAGCTGTATGGATTAATTTATCGGGCAAAGATCTCAATTCATTTACTGAAGCAAGTGTTTTGCCTACATTAGAAATCAATCATTTAACTGAATTATTAACACTTTAACCCTATGATGAAAAAGAAAAATCAAGTTCTCGTCAGCCTTTCCATTGTGGCTTTATTGGGCGGTTGCTCAGAAGAGCAAGTTCAACGAGATGTTTATAACAGCCTTGAGGATTGTTTAGCTGATTGGCAAAAAATTGAATTATGCGAAGCTGACCAATCTAATGAAAATAACAGCACCACCACAGCACATGCTGGATCTGGATCCTCACTCTCGGGCAATTTAAACACACGTCCAAGCAATAATAGTGAATGGTCAGAAGATAATCAGACCGTTAAACAAACCTTAAATCCAGATGGAGCGACTCACTCTGGCAACTCAAGCAGTTCTGAGGGAACAAGCCACACGAGCTCTGCAACAGGAGAAGGACACGGTAGTATGGGCAGTGCGATTGCAGGCGCCGCAATGGGCTATATGATTGCGCGTACGATGGGCTCATTTTTAGGTCCAAGCTACAATCCAAATAACCGTGCCGTTTCAACGCCGACGGGCCAAGTTATCCAACCGCAAACTAATCGTTCTGTTGGTAAGCCTGTATTAGTGAAAGGTAATGCAGGCAGCACTTACAGCAAACCGGTTTCACGCGGTGGCTTTAAAAGCTCAAAGCTCAAGCAGCAGCCGTAGCTCAGGCGGTTAAATATGAAACGAATCACAGATTTTCCTACTCGCCCTAATATGGTACAACAATTATTAGATGTGGGCTTTGATTACTATAATCTGCCGTCTTCTGATGGCTCGCATTATTGGTCGGATAATGTAGCGTATGAATTTACCTTAGCTGAAATCGATCGTATTGAAGATGCCACCAACGAATTGCACGCAATGTGTATGGATTTTGTTGCCGATGAAAGTGAAACAAGGTGATTATGCCCATTATCGCTTCACCGATTTACAGAAAAATCTGATTGAACAAACATGGGCTAAAAACGTACCGCACTTATATGGCCGTTTTGATTTTGGTTATGACGGTGAAAACCTCAAAATGTTTGAATACAATGCCGACACCCCTACTTCCCTGCTTGAAGCTGCTGTGGTGCAATGGCAATGGTTAGAGCAAATTGAAGGCTTAACGCATCGTGACCAATTTAATTGGATTCACGAAGAATTGATCAATCGCTTTCAGTTTATTCAACAGCAAACAGGGCTAAACGATTTCCATTTTAGTGCCATGCAAGAAGCGGGCCGTGAAGATTGGGGCAATATCGATTACTTGGCGGATGTGGCTTACAACGCAGGTTGGCATATTCATCAGCTTGCCATTGAAGATGTGGGCTACGATAAAGACAGTCAACAATTCCTCGATCTGAATAATCAACCTATTGATTGTTTATTTAAGCTCTACCCGCTTGAATGGATGACCACGACAGAATATGCACCACACATGCTTAATTCATCCACCACTTTTATTGAACCGGCGTGGAAATTACTATTAAGCAATAAAGTGCTGTTAGCGAAATTGTGGCAAAAGCACCCAAATCACCCATTATTACTACCTGCTTACTTTAGTAAACATGATATTACCGATCGCCAATCAATATGGGTGAAAAAACCGACGTTAGGCCGTGAGGGCGCCAATGTTTCTTACTATGAAAAACGTAATGGTCTGGAATTTGCCGCCAAAGGCAGCGAACATTCTGCCTTTTACGATCAGGCAGGCTACATCTATCAACAAAAATTTGAACTACCGAATTTTGATGGTATGTATCCTATGATTGGTTCTTGGGTAGTGGGTGATGTGGCATGCGGTATCGGATTAAGAGAAGATTTTACCCCTGTGACTGGCAATGATAGCCACTTCATTCCACATTACTTTGTGGAATAAAAACAACGTAAAAACTGACCGCACTTAACAGATAATAAGGAGATAAATATGTATCCATTTAGTTTTCAAAACCCTACTCGTATTGAATTTGGCCTCGATAAAGAAAAAGAGATGGGTAAATATATGCACGAATACGGTGCAAAAAAGGTCCTAATTATCTATGGTAGTGAGCGTGTCAAACAATCCGGCTTATTTGAAGATGTGGCGAAAAGCTTGCGTGAGCATGGCATTGAATACATTGAATGTGGTGGGGTAAAAAGCAACCCGACAATCAGCAAAGTTCGAGAAGCCGTTGCAATGACAAAAGCCTTTGGTGCAGATAGCGTGTTGAGTATCGGTGGAGGCTCTTGCCTTGATAGTGCGAAAGCGATCGCGGCAGGTGCGTGCTATGAGGGTGATACTTGGGACTTTTTTAAAGGCACACCGGTGCAAAAAGCGTTGATGATTTTTGATGTAATCACCCTTGCGGCAACAGGCAGTGAAATGAACTGGGGAGCCGTCATTACCAATGAAGAAACGCAGCAAAAATATTCAATTCACAGCAATCATTTATTCCCAAAAGTATCAGTCATTAACCCGAAATTGCAAGCGACCGTCAGTCGTGATTATTTAGTGTATTCTGCTGCAGATATTATTGCTCATTCTATTGAAGCCTATTTTACGGCAGAATATCGTCCTGAAATTATTGATTTCTTAGTAGAAAGCAATATTAAAACCGTTATCCGTACGACTGAAATTCTGCTCAATGATCCACAAGATCTCAATGCTCGTGGTGAATTTGCCTGGGCTGCTACACTGGCGTTGAACGGTTTAACGCATTTAGGTATCTCACCTTACGGTTTCCCAAATCATATGATTGAGCATTCCATGAGTGCGATTTCAGATGTACCACATGGTGCAGGGCTCTCTGTGATTATGCCTGCGTGGATGCAATGGTATCAACCTCAAAGACCTGCTCAATTCAAACGCTTTGCTAAAGAAATATTTGGCTTAGATAAGGCTGAAGATGGTATTCAAGCCTTAAAGCTTGGTTTGATAAAATCGGTACACCAACCCGCCTTGAGCAACTTAGCATTGATGATAAAACCTTAGCTGAAATTGTCGATAATGCGGTTCAAACTGCGATTAAGGCGAAAATGGATAAGATTTATACCAAAGAAGCTATTGAAGCAATTTTCACTTTAGCGAAGTAATCTCTCATAAAAAGAGCGGTCAAATTCCATTGTTTTGTGAATTTGGCCACTCTTTTTATATTCTTAATATTTCACTTTATTGAAAAGAACACAAAAAAATAACCGCACTTCAGTTACCCAAAGTGCGGTTAATTTGAATTAAGTTTTAACGCTTAATTATAGTGAAGCTTGATCAACAGCCACACCAGCACCCATAGTTGTAGAGATGCTTACTTTCTTGATAAAGATACCTTTTGCAGTAGTTGGTTTTGCTTTGTTTAAAGCAGCCAATAATGCTTGAAGGTTTTCTTTTAATTGAATTTCAGAGAAGTTTGCTTTACCAATTGTTGTGTGGATGATACCGTTTTTATCGTTACGATAACGGATCTGACCAGATTTAGCATTTTTAACTGCTTCAGCAACGTTTGGTGTTACGGTACCAACTTTAGGGTTTGGCATTAAACCACGTGGGCCTAATACTTGACCTAATTGACCAACAACACGCATTGCATCAGGAGAAGCGATAACAACATCAAAGTTCATTTCGCCTTTTTTGATTTGCTCTGCTAAATCTTCCATACCTACTAAATCAGCGCCAGCTTCTTTAGCTGCATCTGCGTTAGCACCTTGGGTGAACACAGCTACGCGTACTTCACGACCAGTACCGTGTGGTAATACAGTTGCACCACGAACGTTTTGGTCTGATTTACGAGGATCGATACCTAAGTTTACTGCAACGTCAACACTTTCAACGAATTTAGCTGTTGCGAATTGTTTTAATAACGCGATTGCTTCGTTGATTTCGTATGCTTTAGTAGAATCTACGCCAGCTTTGATTGCTTTCATTTTTTTAGTCAATTTAGCCATCGTATTATTCCTCCACCACTAAGCCCATTGAGCGAGCAGTACCAGCAATTGATTTCATTTTAGTTTCGATAGTCGCGCCAGTCATATCTGCTGCTTTAGTTTCAGCGATTTGACGAACTTGATCTAAAGTTACTTTACCCACTTTATCTTTGTTCGGTTTACCTGAACCAGATTTGATACCTGCAGCTTTTTTCAATAATACTGCTGCTGGTGGAGTTTTAGTAATGAAAGTGAATGAACGGTCTGCATATACAGTGATAACAACTGGAATTGGTAAACCTTTTTCTAAGCTCTCAGTACGAGCGTTGAATGCTTTACAGAATTCCATGATGTTCACACCTTGTTGACCTAATGCAGGACCAACTGGTGGTGATGGGTTTGCCATACCAGCTGCAACTTGCAACTTAACGTATGCTTGGACTTTTTTTGCCATTTTTTAGTTTCCTCTAAATGGGTGATAACGCCGAAATCGGCTCCCCTGTTAATGAAAGGCTGTATTTTAATTAATCAGCCTCGAAATTTCAAGCAGAAAAACTACTCGAAAAACAACCGCACTTTATTTTTTAAGTGCGGCCATTAAATTTCTTATTTTGGAAAAGGGAAATTAACGTGTTTTTTCCACTTGACCAAATTCAAGCTCAACTGGTGTTGCACGACCGAAGATAGATACAGACACTTTTAAGCGACCTTTTTCGTAATCCACTTCTTCAACCGTACCATTAAAGTCAGCAAATGGACCTTCTGTCACACGCACTTCTTCACCTGGTTGATATTCTTTACGATGACGTGGTTTTTCAGCACTTTGCTCTAAACGATTTAAAATTAAATCTGCTTCACGTTTAGAAATTGGCGCTGGCTTATCTGGTGTACCACCGATAAAGCCCATTACACGTGGTACGCTTTTTACTAAGTGCCATGTGTCATCATTCATTGCCATTTCAACTAATACATAGCCAGGGAAGAATTTACGTTCACTTTTACGACGTTTACCTGCTACGTTTTCAACGACTTCTTCAGTCGGCACTAACACTTCACCAAACTGATCTTCCATTTGTTGTTGTTTGATATATTCACGCAATGTGATTGCAACACGACTCTCAAAGCCTGAGAATGCTTGCAATACATACCAACGTTTTTTGGATACGTTTTCAGTTTCGCTCATTTTAGAATCTCAAATCAGTTAAGAAGTTAATCAATGCAATGATAATTGAATCAATTGCCCAGAAGAATAAAGAGGTAAGCACGGTTACCCCAATTACGATTAAAGTTGTTTGACGTGTTTCTGCACGAGTTGGCCATACCACTTTACGACCTTCAACTTTTGCTTCGCTAAAGAATGTACGAGCTTTTGTACCTTGGTTGGTAATTGCAGCTAAACCAAAAGCAATTAATAAAGCGACAACTACGCCAATTACACGCACAGGTAAAGAGAAGGCGTCTTTAAAATAAACGTTACCAATCGCTGCAGCAGTAAAAAATGCCACAGAAAGAATCCAAAGAAGCGTGTTTAAGCCTTTTGATTTTCCTTCTACGACTTGTTCTTGGTCGTGTTTCTTTTTCTCAACAATTTCAGTTGCCATAAGTGAATCCGTATAAAATAAGGGATAAATAATTTTTAGATTAATTTCAGAACGTGCGATTGTAGCATTTTCTTTCGGGATTGCCTATGAAAAATGTTAGAAAAAACAACCGCACTTTCTATTAGTTTTTATATTCGAGCTTTGGTGGTTTGTTATCAACGATGGTTTCTTCATCCACAATCACTTTTTGCAAGTTTTCGATTGAAGGTAAATCATACATCGTATCTAACAATACAGCCTCAACGATTGAGCGTAAACCACGTGCACCGGTTTTACGTTCAAGGGCTTTTTTCGCCATCGCTTTTAATGCTTCCGGCGTGAATTCAAGTTCCACATCTTCTAAGCCAAATAATGCTTGATATTGTTTGGTCAGTGCATTTTTCGGTTGAGTAAGAATCTGAATCAACGCTTCTTCATCTAATTCGCTTAATGGCGCAATCATCGGAAGACGACCAATAAATTCTGGAATTAAACCGAATTTCATTAAATCATCCGGCTCAACTTGACGGAATAATTCAGAAAGATTTTCTTTATCTTCTTCTTTCTCTACTTTTGCATCAAAACCAATTCCGGTATCAGTTTGTGTACGCTTACCGATAATTTTATCTAAGCCAGCAAATGCCCCACCACAAATAAAGAGGATTTTTGAGGTATCCACTTTCAACATTTCTTGTTGAGGGATGTTTACGTCCACCTTGTGGCGGTACAGATGCGATAGTGCCTTCAATTAATTTTAATAAGGCTTGTTGCACACCTTCACCAGACACATCGCGAGTAATAGACGCGCCTTCTGATTTACGGCTGATTTTATCAATTTCATCAATATAGATAATGCCCTGCTCTGCTTTTTCCGTATCGTAATCGCAGTTTTGCAATAATTTTTGCAGCACATTTTCCACGTCTTCGCCCACATAACCGGCTTCAGTTAACGTCGTCGCATCGGCCATAGCAAAAGGCACATTCAAACGACGCGCCAAGGTTTGTGCTAATAAGGTTTTACCGCTACCTGTTGGACCGATTAACAAGATGTTACTTTTACCTAATTCCACATCATTGCTTTGGTGGTTCGTGCGTAAACGTTTATAGTGATTATAAACCGCCACTGACAAGACTTTTTTCGCATAATCTTGCCCAATCACATAATCATCTAAGTGCGCACGAATTTCGTGCGGTGTCGGTAATTTTTCTTCAACGGCCAGTTCGCTAGGTGTTTCAATTTCTCCACTGTCTTCCAACATACTGTGGCAAAGCTCGATACACTCGTTACAAATATAACCATCTGTACCCGCAATTAATTTACCTACTTCACTTTTTTCTCTTCCGCAGAAAGAACAGTGAAGATCGTTATCATTTGTTGTCATGTTAAATCCTTAACGTTTAATCAACACATCGTCCACTAAGCCGTAAGCTTTTGCTTCTTCTGCCGACATAAAGTTGTCACGATCGGTGTCTTTTTCGATACGCTCGATGCTTTGACCTGTATGGAAAGCAAGACGCTCGTTTAAGGTTTGTTTAATTTTTAAAATTTCTTGTGCGTGGATCTGAATATCTGATGCTTGTCCACGGAAACCACCTAACGGTTGGTGAATCATCACTCGAGCATTCGGTAATGCAGCTCGTTTTCCTGCTGCACCTCCTGCAAGTAAAAATGCGCCCATTGAGCAAGCTTGACCAATGCAAAGAGTACGCACATCTGGTTTAATAAATTGCATGGTATCGTAAATTGCCATACCCGCAGTCACTGAACCGCCCGGTGAATTAATATAAATATTGATGTCTTTTTTCGGATCTTCTGATTCTAAGAAAAGTAGCTGTGCCACGATCAAATTTGCCATATGATCTTCTACTTCACCATTCAAGAAGATCACGCGCTCTTTTAATAGGCGGGAATAAATGTCGTACGAACGTTCACCACGAGAGGTTTGTTCGACAACCATAGGAATTACACTCATTTTTGCCCCTAAATATGTGCTAAAAAATCGGGCAATATTCTACCCGAAAATCAGGAAAAACAAAATGCGGTCGCTTTTCATTTGAAAAAAACGACCGCACTTTTCGATGATATACCTGTGAATTTAATTCACGTTCTATCAATTATTATGCTTGTGGATTCATGATCTCATCAAATGAAGACGCTTTTTCAGTCACTTGAGCTTTAGCAAGAACGGCATCAACTGCTTGTTCTTCTAATACTACATTGCGAATGTTGTTCATTAACTCTTCATTTTTGCTGTAATATTCAACGACTTCAGCTGGTTGTTCGTAAGCAGAAGCGATATCCGCGATCATTGCTTTCGCACGTTCTTCATCCGCTTTCAATTCGTTTGATTTGATCACTTCAGAGAATAATAAACCGACTTGAACACGACGTTTTGCATCAGCTTCAAATAATTCACGTGGTAATTGTGCAGCTTGTTGTGCATTGCCACCGAAGCGTTGTGCTGCTTGGTTACGTAACACATTGATTTCTTCTTCTACTGCAGAAGCTGGAACATCAATTGGGTTTTGTTCGATTAAACCGTTGATCACTTGTTGTTTAACGCGAGAAACTAATGCGTTTTTCAATTCACGTTCCATATTTTTACGGATTTCTGCACGTAAATCTGCCACAGTTTTGGTGTTTGGACCAAATTTAGCAACGAACTCATCTGTTAATTCTGGTAATTCCATTTCTTCTACTTTTTTTAAGGTGATCGCAAATTTTGCATCTTTACCTTTTAAGTTTTCAGAATGGTATTCCGCTGGGAAAGTCACATTAATATCGAATTGTTCGCCTGCTTTGTGACCTACGATGCCCTCTTCAAAACCAGGAATCATACGACCTTGGCCCATGAATAGAACGAAATCAGTTGCTTTACCGCCTTCGAATTCTTCGCCGTCTACTGAACCAACGAAGTCGATTGTTACGCGTGAATCTGCTTTCGCTGCAGCTTTGCTTTCAGCCCAAGTCGCTTGTTGTTTACGTAACACATCGATCATTTTATCGATATCAGCTTCAGTGATTTCAACAGTTGGTTTCTCAACTTTGATGTTTTCTAAGCCTTTTAATTCAACTTCTGGGTACACTTCGAAAGTTGCAGTAAATGATAAATCTTTACCAGGTTCGAACGTTTCGATAGCGAAAGTTGGACGACCTGCTATGTTGATTTTCTCAGCGATTACTGCATCAAAGAAATGACGTGGTAATAAATCGTTTAACACATCTTGACGGATTGATGCGCCAAAACGTTGTTCAATGATGTGCGCTGGCACGTGACCTTTACGGAAACCATCAACACGTACATTTTTTGCTGCACGTTTGAATTCTTCACGAGTTGCTTTTTCTACAGCTTCAGCTGGAACGGTGATCGTCACACGACGCTCTAAACCTTGAGTTGTTTCAATATTTAATGACATTTGTAACCTCAATTAATGTTGCACTCGGTAAAAACCACACCGAACACGTTATTGTTTGTAAAAATAAAAAACCGCCAAATTATAGCGAAAGAAAATCAAACAGTCGATAGAAACCGGAAAATTCAATAGAAAACCCGCTAAAATTGCACAATTTATCAACAATTTTTGATAAAGAAAAAAGTGCGGTCAAAAATAACCGCACTTTTTATCGAATTATAAACCTTTCGGTAAACGAATTTTTTGACCTGGGAAAATCTTATCCGCGTCTTTAATCACTTCTTTGTTCGCTTCAACGATAGCGGTATATTTTCGCGCCATTTCCGTAAGCTTTCTCAGCGATTTTCCACAACGTGTCACCTTTTTGGATTACATAGAATGTTTCATCACTGCCTAAGGTTTCACCGTTATTGATGCTTGCATCGCTCGTTACTGAGTGGATACCTTGAATGTTACCCGCCATTAATACTGCTTTTTCTAATGCTGCTGCAGTTGATGCCACACCTTGGATATTTGCTACACCATTTTCAACGGTAACAGATAAGTTTTCCACGCCTGGATTGTCTTCTGCGATGTGTTGAGTCACTGCTTTAGACGCCTCTTCTTCTTTAGAGAAAACTTTCTTACCAATGTCACTGACAAAATCAAATAAACCCATTTTAAAGTTCCTTTTGTATGTTTGTTTAAGGGATTATTACGATACTGAAATTCCCTTAAGAAGTCTATAAATCAGAGTGTAAAGCTATGTAAATATTTCAAGAAAACTGATCTAAAATTGACCGCACTTTGATAGAATACGCCGATTTTAAATTTACTCACTCAGAAAGGGCAAATTATGCGTTGGCAAGGTCGTAAAGAAAGTTCAAATATTGAAGATAGACGTGGCTCTGGCGGCGGTAACTTCGGTGGCGGAAAAGGCACGGGTGTTTTCGGTATTATTATCTTATTAGTTGGTGCTTATTATGGCGTGGATCTTTCAGGCTTAGTGGGCACACCGGATTTTTCTGGACAAAGCTCTCAACGATTAGAAACCCAAGAAGAACAGCAGCTTGCGAGTCTTTCTAAAGTTGTATTAGCGGATACTGAAACCGTTTGGGGACAATATTTTAGACAAATGGGTAAAACCTATAGCGAGCCAACCATGGTACTTTACAATGGCGTAACGCCAACTGCTTGTGGTACCGGTCAATCTGCAATGGGTCCATTCTACTGCCCAAGAGATCGCAAAGTTTACCTTGATTTATCATTCTATAATGAAATGAAAAATAAACTAGGTGCAGCGGGTGATTCAGCCTTTGCTTATGTAATTGCACACGAAGTCGGCCACCACGTGCAAAATATGCTCGGCATTCTGCCACAAGTAAATCGTGCACAACAAAGCAGCGATCGTAAAACGGCAAATCAACTTTCTGTTCAATTAGAACTTCAAGCTGACTGTTTTGCTGGTGTTTGGGCGAGCCAAGCGGTGAAAAGTGGTTTATTTGAACGCGGCGATGAAGAAAAAGCATTTAATGCAGCAGAAGCTGTGGGCGATGACCGTTTACAAAAACGCAGCCAAGGTTATGTGGTACCGGATAGCTTCACTCACGGTACATCTGCACAGCGTCTAGAATGGTTCAGAAAAGGCTTACAAAGCGCCAACCCTTCTGTATGTAATACCTTTAACCAATAAGAGCTTTGAGGCTGATTCATGTCAGCCTTTTTTATTTCTGTTCATTTCAACATAAAAAAGAGCGGTCAATTTCGACCGCACTTTTTCTTTATGATTTTAAGCTTACGCGAACTGACGTACTTCGCCGTTACCCGCTACGTTTTCCACACAACGTGGACAAAGTGTAGGATGTTCAGGATTCACGCCGATTTTGTCAGAATAATGCCAACAACGTGGACATTTTTCACCGTTAGAACGTGCTACGCTTACCGCAATTCCCTCTAACTCACCCGCAGCCACATCCGCAGGTTTGTCTGCTAATGCTTTCACTTCTGCTTTTGAGGTAATTAACACGAAACGTAATTCATTTCCTAATTGTTCTAACAATGCACGATATTCATCGTTAGCATAAACCGTTACTTCTGCTTCTAAACCACCACCGATCACTTTGTCGTTACGGGCGATTTCTAATACACGGTTCACTTCAGAACGAACTTTAATGAGTTGTTGCCAGTAAGCATCATCTAATTTTTCATTCTCGCCTAAGCCAAATAAGCCTTCGTAGAATTCTTCAGTAAAGACGAATTCTGCACGTGCAGTCGCGGTTTGTGGTAAGTAACCCCAAATTTCATCCGCCGTGAATGACAGGATTGGTGCCATCCAACGAACTAAAGCTTCTGCAATGTGCCATAACGCTGTTTGGCAGCTACGACGCGCAAGGCTGTCTGCTTTGGTGGTATATTGACGGTCTTTGATAATATCAAGGTAGAAAGAGCCCATTTCCACAGAACAGAAACGCATTAAACGTTGTACGACTGTGTGGAATTGATAATTATCGTACGCCTCTTTAATTTCTTTTTGTGCATCTAACGCACAAGCTACCGCCCAACGATCCAAGTTAATCATGTCTTCCGGTTTAACGGCATCACGTTGAGGATCAAAACCATCAAGTTCGCTAGTAAGAAACGCGCAGTGTTACGAATACGACGATAGCTGTCCGCGGCACGTTTTAAAATTTCATCAGAAACGGTCATTTCACCGGTATAGTCGGTAGATGCCACCCATAAACGTAAAATGTCACCACCGAATTTATCCATGACTTCTTGTGGTGTCACGATGTTACCGATAGATTTTGACATCTTACGGCCTTGACCATCCACGGTGAAACCATGAGTTAATACTTGTTTGTATGGTGCTTTGCTGTCTGTTGCCGTAGAAAGCATTAAAGAAGACATAAACCAACCACGGTGTTGGTCAGAACCTTCTAAATACATATCGATATCTTGACCGTTAAATTCTGGGCGATTCGCGACAACAGAAGAATAGGTTGATCCTGAGTCAAACCATACGTCAAGAGTATCAGGCACTTTGCGATAGGTTTCTGCGTCCGCACCTAATAATTCTTTTTCGTCTAAATCCCACCATGCTTGAATACCGGCTTTCTCTACACGTTTCGCCACTTCTTCAAGTAACGCTAAGGTACGCGGATGAAGTTCTTCGGTTTCTTTGTGCACGAATAAGGTCATCGGCACGCCCCAAGTACGTTGACGGGAAATACACCAGTCAGGGCGGTTTTCAACCATTTTCTCGATACGCGCTTGACCCCAATCTGGAATCCAGCGAACTTGTTTGATCTCGCCTAATGCTTGTTGGCGTAAACCCTGTGTTTCCATGCCGATAAACCATTGCGGAGTCGCACGGAAAATAATCGGGGTTTTGTGACGCCAGCAGTGTGGGTAGCTGTGTTTGATTTTCTCAACTTTCAATAAGTTGCCCACTTCTTGCAATTTTTCAACAACCAATGGATTCGCTTCAAATACGCCTTTGCCTGCAAAGAATTCCGTCGTTGAAATAAATTTACCGTCATTCGATACAAGACCCGCCATCGGTAAATCATATTGTTTACCCACGACAAAGTCGTCTAAACCATGATCTGGTGCGGTATGTACTAAACCCGTACCGCCATCAGTGGTCACGTGATCACCTAAAATCACTGGCACAGTGAAATCATAGAACGGATGGTTAAAGCGTACTAACTCAAGTGCTTGACCTTTTACTGAACCTAAAACTTCAACTTGTTCTACACCCACGGCTTTCGCTACGGATTCAACTAATTCAGCGGCTAAGATCACGCGCTCATCGCCAAGTTGTACCAAGTTGTATTCTAAGTCTGCATTTACCGCAATCGCACGGTTAGATGGCATTGTCCAAGGAGTGGTTGTCCAAATCACCGCGGATAATTTGCCATGACCTTTGCCTACTGCGTTAAATTTCTCTTCAATTTCAACCGCACTTACTGCTGGGAAACGAACATAGATAGACGGAGAAACTTTGTCCTCGTATTCTACTTCTGCTTCTGCTAAAGAAGAACCACAATCCAAACACCAGTGCACTGGTTTTGAACCTTTATATAAGTGCCCATTCGCAATCACTTTACCAAGGGTACGGATGATGTTTGCTTCGGTATCGAAGTTCATCGTTAAATAAGGATTATCCCAATCGCCTAATACGCCTAAACGGATAAAATCTTTTTTCTGGCCTTCTACTTGTTCCGCGGCATATTCACGACATTTTTGACGGAATTCAGCTGCTGTAATTTTCTCGTTTGGTTTGCCCACTAAACCTTCTACTTTTAATTCAATTGGCAAGCCATGACAGTCCCAACCTGGGATATAAGGCGAGTCAAAACCTAATGCAGTTTTAGATTTAACAATAATATCTTTCAGAATTTTATTAACGGCGTGACCGATATGAATATTGCCGTTCGCATACGGAGGGCCATCGTGCAAAATAAAGGATTTTTTACCTTTAGTCGCTTGGCGGATTTTTTGATACAACTGTTTGTCATACCAATTTTTTAACATTACAGGTTCGCGTTTGGCTAAATCGCCACGCATAGGGAAACCTGTTTCAGGTAAATTTAACGTGTTTTTGTAATCAACTGTCATGTTATTTTTCCAATTTTTATATTTCAATATAATTCTATTTTGCAAAAAATGCTTTTGCTGTTTTTACGTCTTGTTCAATTTGAGCTTTCAACGCTTCAAAAGACGGAAACTTTATCTCATCTCGAATCTTCTGGCAGAATTCCACTTCGACCATTTGCCCATAAATATTCTGAGAAAAATCAAATAAATGGACTTCTAATAATTGTATCGTACCGTTAATAGTTGGGCGTTTTCCCATGTTTGCAACGCCGTTAAAAATCTCGCCCGATTTTAACCGCACTTTCACCGCATAAACCCCTTTTACTGGATTCACTTGGCGATGTAAGCGAACATTCGCGGTAGGAAAACCAATGGTTCGCCCTAATTTATTGCCATGTATCACTCGTCCAAATACGATAAGGCTTACCGAGTAAATTTTCTGCATGCTGTAAATCATCTTTAGCCAACGCTTCACGAATAGCGGTGCTACTGATACGTAACTCATCTAAACAGAAGGTGCGACTGTCTTCTACTTCAAAACCAAACTGCTTTCCGGCTTGTTGCAACATCGCAAAATTGCCTAAACGTTTCGCACCAAATTTGAAATCATCACCGATACTGAGAAACTTCACATTTAATTTGCGTACAAGCCAATCTTCAATAAATTGTTCTGCGGGTAGATCAGCAAAAGAGCGGTCAAATTTCGCGACGATCACCACATCCACACCCGCCTGAGCCAAATAATGCAATTTATCTCTTAAACGCATTAAGCGCGCAGGGGCTTTGTCACCCATAAAATATTCTCGCGGTTGTGGTTCGAAAAGCATCACCGCCATGGGTAAATTCAGCGCATTCGCTTTCTGACGAAGATGACGCAAAATCGCCTGATGCCCCAAATGCACCCCATCAAAATTGCCAATGGTTAATGCGCACCCTGACAAATATGGCTGTGAATTATGAAGCCCACGAATTAATTGCATTACATCTTATTCCAAAAAACGAAAAATAATCGGTGCATTATAGCGGTAACTTAATGTTTTGTCAGTAAATGGTGTTTACGAACACCCAAGAGCGCCAATACGCCTAAATAAACGACCGCAGCCAGTCCAATTAACCAACCCAACCAATAGATACGCATTAAAAATGTCATGGCTGCCCATTCTTGAATCGACGGGCAGTTATACCAAACCAAACCGCCCATGGCTAAGGCTGCACCTAAAACTTTCAGAAAAAAGACCGCACTTTTACGTGAAAAATGATATACATCCTCTTTAGCTAAACCACGATAAAGCAAATAAGCATTTAAGGTTGCTGACATGGCAGAAGCAATCGCTAAACCCACATAACTAAATGGAATCGCCAATACGTTAAAGCCCATATTGCTCACCATAGCGATGATCCCGATTTTCACCGGCGTTTTAGTGTCTTGCCGTGCGTAATAGCCATTAGCCAAGATCTTAATCAGCATAAAGCTAAGTAAACCGGCATTGAATGCCCATAAAGAATAAGAGGCCGCATGCACATCTGTTAAGGTAAAGCTGCCACGCATAAACAATACCAGTAACATCGGCTGGGCTAACACGGCAATACCAATTGCGGCAGGCACGCCGAGTAATAAAATCATTCGTACGCCCCAGTCCATGGTATTACGAAAATCAACCGCACTTTGGGAAGAATTATCTTCTCGATTCACGTGATGACGAGCAAGCGTCGGTAAAATCACAGTGGAAATCGCAATACCAAATAGCCCAAGTGGAAACTCTAATAAACGATCTGAATAATAAAGCCAGCTGATGGAGCCTGTCATTAAGAAACTGGCAATGACTGTATCAAGCAGCAAATTGATTTGACTTACGGAAACCCCGAATAAAGCCGGAATCATCAATCGACGGATTTTAGCTACCCCTTCATCATGCCATGCCCACTTAGGTTTTACGAGCAATCCTGCTTTCTTCAAGAAAGGGATTTGGAATAAAAATTGTAATAAACCACCTAAGAAGATCCCGATGGCAAGGGCAAGATCGGGATTGTCTAATCTTGGCGCGAGGAAAAGTGCGGTCGCAATCATCGCGATATTAAGTAAAACAGGCGAAAACGACATCACGCCAAATTTGCCTATCGTATTTAAAATTGCGCCAGAAAGTGCTACAAAGGTGACAAACCATAAATAAGGAAACGTGATTTTTAAAAGTAAAGACGCTTGTTCAAATTTGTGTGCATCGGGTCCGTCATTTAGCCAATCGGTAAACCAGCCCATCCCGAAGATCGCCGCCACAACAGGTGATCCCACCATAGCAAGCAAGGTGACAATACTGACTAATCCGCCTAGCGTACCCGACACTTTCCCGATAAACTCTCGCGTTTGAGAAAGATCGCCCGATTTTTGATATTCGGCTAATACCGGCACAAAAGCCTGAGAAAATGCCCCTTCCGCAAATAAACGACGTAAAAAGTTTGGGATACGGTTAGCGAATAGAAACACGTCTGCCGCCGCACCTGCACCGATTAAATGGGCAATCACCACATCGCGGACTAAACCTAACACACGGGACACTAATGTCATCCCACTCACGATAATGCCGGATTTTAAAAGTCGTTTACTCAAAATAGGGGTCTCTTCAAAAAAATTTGCCTTAATTGTATAGAATTTTTGTTTTTACGCTATATTCCAACGAAAAAAACTGATAAAATCCTGCCCACATCGTTTGTGTGAGCCAATAGAAAGCGCTTTTTTTAAATAACGATGCTTACTTTCGGTTGTGTCTCACCGAAATCAACACAAATTATTCATTGACAAAAGTATAAAAAATCGGCATATTCTACGCCCTTATTTTGTCATAATCATCTAACAGAAATTTTAGGAGTTTGACCTTGGCTAATATCAAGTCAGCAAAAAAACGTGCGGTTCAATCTGAAAAACGCCGCCAACACAACGCAAGCCAACGCTCTATGATGCGTACTTACATCAAAAAAGTATATGCTCAAGTAGCAGCAGGTGAAAAAGCAGCAGCTGAAGCAGCATTCGTTGAAATGCAAAAAGTTGTTGACCGTATGGCTTCTAAAGGCTTAATCCACGCTAACAAAGCAGCAAACCACAAAGCTAAATTAGCTGCTCAAATCAAAAAATTAGCGTAATTAAAGCACTAAAACAGCTTAAAAATAAAACCGCACTTTAGTGCGGTTTTTGTTTGCCGTAAACCGTCCTGCCACAAACGTCTGATAACAAGCTTGCATTCCCCCCTTTAACCTGTAAACTACCCCACAACTTAAAAATTAATCATAAAATAAACAATAAATGACCAAAAAATCTTTTAAAAAAACAGATCCGAATTATCAAAAAGAATTAGCCAAATATGGTAATCCGATCCCAAGCAGAGACTACATTCTGCAAATCATCCGTGAAAATAATGCCCCGATGAGTCGGGAAGAAATTCTGACCGCACTTTCAATTAAAAGTGATGAACAACAAGAAGCCATGCGCCGCCGCTTGCGCGCCATGGAGAATGATGGACAATTAGTTTTCACTAAACGTAAACGCTATGCCTTGCCTGAAAAATTGGATTTATTCAAAGGCATGGTCATCGGCCATCGCGAAGGCTATGGCTTTTTACAAGTCGAAGGTAAAAAAGAGGATCTCTTTATTCCTAATCACCAAATGCAACGTGTAATGCACGGTGATTTTGTATTAGCGCAACCTGCAGGCGTGGATCGCCGTGGTCGTCGCGAAGTCCGTATTGTTCGCGTACTTGAAAGTCGTAAAAAACAAATTGTCGGCCGTTTCTTCTTAGAAAATGGCTTTTAGCTATGTGGTGCCTGATGACAGTCGCATTGGACGAGATATTTTAGTCCCTAATGAACACCGCAATGGCGCTCGAATGGGGCAAGTTGTCGTGGTTGAATTGCAAGAACGATCTGCCTCCTTTACTCAACCGGTTGGCATCATCACCGAAATTCTGGGTGACAATATGGCAAAAGGGATGGAAGTGGAGATCGCCCTTCGTAATCATGACATTCCTCACCAATTCCCAAGTGCGGTCGAAAAATACGTTAAAAAATTCACGGAAGAAGTGCCTGAAGAAGCAAAAAAAGGCCGTGTGGATTTACGCAATCTGCCACTGGTTACCATTGATGGCGAAGATGCACGTGATTTTGATGATGCAGTATATTGCGAAAAAAGTGGTAAAGGCTGGAAACTTTGGGTGGCAATTGCCGATGTCAGCTATTATGTGCGTTTACGTTCTGCATTAGATACTGAAGCTTATAACCGAGGTAACTCTGTTTACTTCCCAAATCGTGTTGTACCAATGCTACCAGAGATTTTATCAAACGGATTGTGTTCACTGAATCCACAAGTTGATCGCTTGTGTATGGTGTGTGAAATGCACATTTCCGCCAAAGGTAAACTCACCGATTATCGTTTTTATGAAGCGGTAATGAATTCTCATGCACGTTTAACCTATACGAAAGTCGCGGCGATTTTAGACGGCGATGATGAGCTCCGCACGCGTTATCAAGGGCTAGTACCACATTTAGAAGAATTGCATCATCTCTATCAAGCGTTACTCAATGCCCGTAAACAACGTGGTGCCATCGATTTTGAAACCATCGAAACCAAATTTATTTTCAATGCCATGGGACGAATTGATCGCATTGAACCTGTTGTTCGAAATGATGCTCACAAAATCATTGAAGAATGCATGATTCTTGCGAATATTGCAGCGGCAAACTTTATGGAAACATAAAGAGCCGGCACTCTATCGTATTCATGCCACACCAAGCGAAGAAAAACTGACGTCTTTCCGTGCATTCTTAAGTGAATGCGGTTTAAGCCTTGAAGGAGGCATGAAACCGACCACAAAAGATTATGCGAAATTGTTAGAGCAAGTGAAAGATCGCCCAGATCACGAGCTTATCCAAACCATGCTACTTCGCTCATTAAGCCAAGCGGTTTATCATGCGGATAATATCGGCCACTTTGGTTTGGCGTTAGAAGAATATGCACACTTCACTTCCCCGATTCGTCGTTATCCGGATTTAACCCTACATCGTGGGATTAAGTATTTGTTAGCGAAAGAAAAAGGCGCCAAACGTAAAACGACGGATACTGGCGGCTATCACTATTCCTTTGATGAAATGGATTTATTAGGCGATCACTGCTCGATGACAGAACGCCGTGCCGATGATGCCACTCGCGAAGTAGCAGATTGGCTGAAATGTGAATATATGCAAGATCACGTGGGTGCTGAATTTAGCGGAGTGATCTCATCTGTAACGGGCTTTGGCTTATTCGTGCGTTTAGATGATTTATTCATTGATGGCTTAGTCCATATTTCTACTTTAGATAACGACTACTATCAATTTGATACGGCCAAACAACGTTTAATCGGTGAAAATAGTGGTATGATTTATCGCCTTGGCGATAAAGTCAAAATTCGCGTGGTCGCCGTTCATTTAGAACAAAAAATGGTAGATTTCAGTTTAGTCGAAAGCGCACGAAAACCGCGTCGTGTGGGAAAAACAGCGAAACAAAAAGCGAAAAAAGTCTTTAAGGAACTGCCACCTAAAGCGTCAAAAAAACGTAAAAGTGCGGTTAAAAATAAAGATGTTTCTAAGAAACCGACTAGAAAACGGAAGAAATAATATTTTTACCAACTATCCTCTCCCCCTCTTTGCTAAAGCGGGGGGATAATGACAAAAAATAATAAACAAGAGAACCCTATGTCAGAAAATATCTATGGTATCCATGCTGTAAACAGCATTTTAGCAAATAGCCCTGAGCGTTTAATTGAAGTTTTTGTGCTGAAAGGCCGTGAAGATAAACGCCTACAACCCTTACTCAATGAGCTCTATGCTTTAGGTATTGCGGTGCAATTTGTAAACCGTCAAACATTAGATAAAAAATCCAATGGAGAGATGCATCAAGGTGTGATTGCGCGTGTGCAAGAAGCGAAAGAGCTGAATGAACATGATCTGGATGAACTTCTTACTCGTAAACAAAATCCACTTTTATTGGTGCTTGATGGCGTGACAGATCCCCATAACCTGGGTGCCTGTTTACGTACTGCAGATGCTGCTGGTGTGAGTGCTGTTATCGTACCAAAAGATAAATCCGCTCAACTCACTTCTATCGCACGTAAAGTGGCTTGCGGTGCTGCAGAGACTGTGCCATTAATTCGTGTTACTAACTTAGCGCGTACTTTGCGAGATCTACAACAAAATCATAATATTTGGGTAGTAGGTACGGCCGGCGAAGCAACAGAAACTATTTATCAAAGTAAACTTACTGGTTCTCTTGCCTTAGTGATGGGGGCCGAAGGTGAAGGCATGCGTCGTCTTACTCGTGAACATTGTGATCAACTCATTAGTATTCCAATGGCGGGCTCAGTTTCATCCCTCAACGTTTCCGTTGCGACGGGTGTATGTTTATTTGAAATTGTGAGACAACGTCTTGCAGCCTAAAAATACGTGAAAAAACGACCGCACTTGATATAAAAAATGCCGATAAATCATTATCGGCATTTTTATTATTTTGAAATGGTTTTCCCGAATATCATGGAAAGCACTAAAGTACATAATGCAGGCACAAGCCACGCAAGCCCTTGTGAATAGAGCGGGAAATGAGTCATGATCTGATGTAACCCTTCTGGCAACATATCCAAGTTTTTCAGGCTATCAATCAAACTAAAACAAACTGTCACAAAAATAGTGGTGTAATAGCTCAATCGAATAAAAGGCAATTTATTACGCACAAGCTGTAAAACCACTAACATGATCGCCATTGGGTAAATCAACAACAAGGCAGGAATCGTCACTCGGAGTAATTTTGTTAAGCCATATTGTGAAATAATTGTCGTCATGGCGGTGAAGAAGACAATCCAAAATGGATAAGAAAAACGCGTCGAAAACTTGGAGAAGTAATCACCACACGCACTGGTTACGCCCACTAATGTGGTTAGACTTGCTAAAGTAATAATACCCGCCATAATCCAGGTTCCCGCCGTGCCAAATAAACTGTTCACATAACGAGAGAAGATTTGGCCGCCATTTGTTGCACCTTGTGCCACCGCATCAGAAGTCGCCCCTAAGTAGAATAAGGCAAAATATAGACAAGCTAATAAAATGACAGATACAAAACCCGCTGAAATCGTATATTGAACAATCTTTTGTGGATTGGTCACATTTTTTGCAGACAACGCCCGTGCAACAATGCCACCAAAGGCAATCGCAGCCAGTACATCCATTGTTTGATAACCACTAATTAATCCTGTGGTTAATGCTGAATTCTCGGCATAAGCCTGCGACGGGGCAACAATGTCAGAAAGAGGTGAAACAAAAACCGTGATCCCAACAACGAGTAATAATACCAACAATGCCGGCGTCATCACTTCACCCACTGTTGAAATAATGGTACTTGGGCGAATCATGAATCCCATGGCGATAATATTAAAGATCACAGAGAAAATAAGACGTGTCGTCGCACTATCTTCAACGAGCCCCAATGGTAACCATGCCATTTCATAAGCGACATTGGTAATTCGAGGCATTGCAAAGGTTGAACCAATGACTAAATAAAGAATGGTTAAGAAGGATACGCCTGCCCACTTGGGTAAGTCCTTAGTCAGTTCTTCACCACGTCCTAATACTGACACAACAACTAATGTAATAAATGGCATGAGTACGCCTGTTATCACAAATCCTAGCGAAGCGGTTGCCCAATGGTTACCTGCGGAGTAACCTTCCATCGGTGGAAAAATAATATTTCCTGCGCCTAAAAATAAAGCAAAAATCATCATACCTAATACGATGATGTCTTTTTTTGAAAACATAGGTATTCTCGATAAATAAAATAAATTTGTACGAATTTTTACTATTAAATTGCTTAACTCCAAAACATGAGAAAATGAAAAATATGGAGAAATCAGATCTTTAATCGAAATCTATCACACTCCCGATTAAATCTCACATTATCCAGCGACGCTTTTTCCAAAATCAGTAAATTTGTGATAGTATCTAAGCTTTATTATTTTTTATTACTTTTTTAGGAGAGAATGAATGAATAAACTGAGTTTGATTCAACAAATTCAGCGTTTTTTAAAATTAGAATCAGCTGGCGGAATTTTATTACTTTTCTCAGCGGTAGTCGCAATGCTATTAGCCAACTCACCGCTTAATCAAACCTATAATGACTTTAAATTTACCAGTCAGCATTCAAGTAGGATCTTTTTCCATTGATAAAACCTTAATCCATTGGATTAACGATGGTTTTATGGCGGTATTCTTTGTTTTAGTGGGAATGGAAGTCAAAAAAGAATTATTTGAAGGCTCCCTTTCAAGCTATCAACAAGCGATTTTCCCCGCTATTGCAGCGGTGGGGGGAATGATTATTCCTGCATTAGTTTATGTATTTATCACCCAACACGATCCCGCTTTAGCCGACGGCTGGGCTATTCCAATGGCAACAGACATTGCCTTTGCACTTGGAATCATGGCGTTATTAAGTAAACAAGTGCCACTCCCACTAAAAATCTTCTTACTTGCTTTAGCCATTATTGATGACTTAGGCGCCATTGTCGTTATTGCACTGTTTTTCTCACACGGATTAAGTGTACAAGCACTCATTTTTGCTGCAGTTGCTATTGTTGTACTTATCGCATTAAATCGCTTTAAAGTGACCGCACTTTGCGCCTATATGGTGGTGGGAACAATCTTATGGGCTTCGGTATTAAAATCAGGCGTGCATGCTACCCTTGCTGGCGTTATCATCGGATTTTGTATTCCATTAAAAGGTAAAAATGGCGAAACACCGTTACATGACTTTGAGCACATTCTTGCGCCGTGGTCATCCTTTGTTATCCTGCCATTATTTGCATTTGCCAATGCGGGTGTAAGCTTTGATGGCATTGATCTCAGCATGCTGACATCACCATTATTGCTCGCGATTTCTCTTGGCTTAATTATCGGAAAACCTCTGGGTGTATTTGGTTTCAGTTATCTTTCCGTTAAATTTGGCATTGCAAAACTTCCACAAGGCATCAACTTCAAACAAATTTTTGCCGTAGCAATTTTGTGTGGTATCGGCTTCACCATGTCGATGTTCTTAGC
>BNJS01001546.1_pt1 | contig 83139 bp, 113 predicted proteins | sample 8540461 | NCBI WGS metagenome assembly BNJS01 (sample SAMD00202454, study PRJDB9452) | human saliva metagenome | isolation source: human saliva | place: Japan
GTTGTGATTTTTTTGGCCGCTCTTTTGTCACTTATTACTTTATAGCATCTATCTATACTCGATTTGAATTAACCATATAAAACACACTATCTAGGAGAATACAATATGCTAATTATTTATCCTTACTTAAAAATTCCTGTTGTTTGATATTTTTAAAAAGAAATGTCTTAGTTTTTATGTATTTGATGTTCTTTTGTATGTGGAAATCTTAAGCTAATTTCATTGTAATATTTACCAGCTAATTCCCTGGCCTCTTGTTCGCGTTTTAAATGATGTAAAACTTTTACATGCCCCTCTGATAAAGTTATTATAGGATATAAATCTATTTCCAATTTGCTTGATACATCTATTTTTCGCAAAATTGCTATTGCCTCTTCCAAATATCTCAATGTTAAATGTTTATCTGTTTTTTCATTTTCTGCAATAATGAGCAATTGCTGAGCATAAGCATGTTCTATGTGTACAGAGGTACTATATGCTTCTTTTGCTATCCTTAATTTTTCTAGTGCTTGGTTATGTTTTTTGTAAGCTCTCAAAGCTAACCCGTATTGCAATAAAAACAATCCTTCCTGTTCTAATTCTTTCTCAAAGTATTCATATAGCTCCAATATTTTACGCTCATCTCGCAATACATTCTCTAAAAACTTAAAATTAATCAACCCTTTATAAATTGCAGAATCTTTCTTGTTTATATTTAAAACAATAGGAAATTGATATACTGAAAAATGCAGATATATAAGCCTTAATGATTTTTTTAATAATTCATCTGGAGATATAAAGTTATAAATTAATTCTTGAATATAAACTCTATGTCTAGTCATTATTTTTTTATTTGCATAACTTATAATCCCCTCCAATTTACTAATTAAATCGAAAAAGGTTTTTCTTTTTATGTTAAGATTCCGAAGAGCTCTGGTTAGAGTTCCCTCAGAAGATGCACTTCTCTGTAAAGTTGCCAAGCCAGTTAGTAATAAGAGCGCTTTTTGATTATAATCATTTATTGATGAGTATTCTCTATTAATAATATCTTTGTACCCCTCTCCAGATGTAGCCTCAAGCAAAACCAATTAGTAATTGCTTTTTGGATTTATCAAGTATCTCTCTTCGTCTATCAGACTCTGACATTTTCTCCAGTCTAGTCCATATGCCAAATACTTTTAGTTTTTCTAATATTAAATCAGCATCATGTTCGCATATTTTAGAATAATCCGAAATAATAGGAGTATATTTTTCTAGATACTCACTTCCTCTATCCTTCCATATTCTGATATTTTCAGCACCTACAAATACAACATTTGAATATTTAGGATTGTTTAATATCTTATCTATTTCAGCTGCATTATCAGCAATCCTATCAATAAATATATAATACCGTTCATTTAATGATTCTAATTTATCTACTAACTTGATTATATTTTTCAGAAACACCATCCATGTAAAAAGACATTATTTCTATTCTCTGAAACATGTAATGCAATTTGTTTTAAAGCTGTTGTTTTACCAGAACCTGCAGGTCCAAGAATAAGAAATATTTTACTTCTATCATCGGATAATATTTTTAGATGTTAACTTCAACGTTTCTGCAAGATCTGCTGGAACATTCATTAATATATCATCCCAGGTAGGTTTAAAACCTCTATAAAAAAATCTTTAATTTTTAGAGTTTGTTTTAGTATTGCTACTTAATGTAAGCGTTGCCCGATTGACCACAATCAAATCATCTGAATAAGAGGAATATTCAGGTCTAACCTTATTTAATACATCTCTAGATTTTTAAACCGTTTGGAAATTCTTTTTCTTAACCATGAAGTAAAAAGAGCCTATATCACCTTGTATATATTCAATATTATAATTTCGTAGATTATTTTTCTTTAACAGCACTAATATTTCTAGTTAATAAGAAACTTTGTAATGGTAAAGAATTGTGGCTAAGCTTATATCTCTCTATAACATGACGAAATAATGGCTCATCCAACTTAGTTCCTATAAATAAAAATGTATAGCGATGAAAATCATTAGCCAACTCTTTATACCATTCCGGTTCAGAAGCTGTTCCTTCTGCGTACTCAGAAGGTGAAAAAAATAAACCCTTCATTTGGTACGTTAATATCTCCATTTAATTTGATTAATGAGATGTTTTCATACAAAGAATCAAAGTCCTCAATTCTATCATTCCTTCTATAAACATTAAAATGAGGATATTTCTCAGACTCAGAAACTGCTCTCTCAAAAGAGTCATCTATATTTAATGTATATATTCTAGGAAAAGGGAATTTTATTATCTCTTTATAATCAGGAGATGCCCCACAATGCTTATAATGTTTCTCTAGTACATTGATTAATCTAGATTGAAGATTATCTTTTGCCATTTGATATATTTCAGATAACGAATCATCATCATTAATAGGTAAATTTAATTCTCTAGAAAGAATCTCCCTTAACTCATTACCAAGAGGTGGGTTTACTCCATTTTTTTATTCTTAGCATTAAAAGATGCCCCTGCTCCTAATAATAAAATCAATCGACCATTTTTCAATGGCATTTTTTTATTTGTACATTCATTATTAAATCCTATCATATAACACATCAAGAAATTATTTCTTGAATCAAAAATAATTTCTTATTTTATTAAAAAAATAATCTTATAATTCATATTATAAAAAAATTTAATCAATTAGAATCCACCATATGATTAAATTGATATCAAAGACGAAATACGACCATTCATGTTAGAAATTGCCGTAATACCTAAAGCGGAACCATTCAGGTTAGCCGGGTAGGTTTCAATCACATTTAAATGGTTGTCGATATATGAATATTATTTACTCTAAATTTTTTTATATTAGTAAAAAAAGACTTGCCGCTCATCCCAGCAAGCCTTTTAAAATCTAGCTATTACGCAAATTGTTTTTTATTCTCTAAATAACGTTTTGCACATTCAGCTGCAGCAACTAAGCCACCTGCCATCATAATAATATCTTTAATCACGAGTCGGCCAGCACCTGAGAGATATGGGAAGCCATAATTAGGTGTTGGGAAGTCCCCGCCTAAATTCGGCACCCAGGTTTCTGGCGTAAATATCAGGAAGGACAGTGTGACTATCGACATGCCAAAGGTGAGTAAACCTCCGAATAAACCTAATGTCGGAGACCAAATGCCTGCTAATACTAAAATACCAATTGTCACAATGATTGCGCCAATAATATAAGAAGCGGTATAGGTGCCATTAGCTTTATGCCATTCAATATTTTTTGCGACCATTTTGCCTTCAGGGTTTTTATATAAGGTATATTCTTTCACTAAAACACCCTTATCATTTGTCACTTCATTTGCACCGTTTTTGTAAAGGAAGCTTAAGAAAGGACTATTTGACACAAAGTGTGCAATACCATCTGCCTCATATTGGCAAACTTTTAAACCTCCAATCCAAACCATCACCACACAAATCGCAATGCGGATAAAGTTAATAAATTGACGTTGCAATGGCGCAACAATATTAGCTAGCAATGTAACTAAACTACTCATTAAGAACTCCTTATATAGTTCAATGGATATAACGGGCATAATGCCCAAGAATTTTTTTATAAAAATATTTATATAAATCATTAACAATATTAGTTGCTAATATTGTTGGCATTTTTTATTGCTAAAATTTATGCAATAAAAAAAGAGATACCAATTTCTTAGTATCTCTTATTTTTAATTAATTTTCCGTGATCAATTTCACATTATTTGAAATTCACTCTCGCATTTCTAAAAATTCGCATCCAAGCGCCGTCTTCAGACCAATTTTCTGGATACCATGAGTTGCTCACCGCACGGAATACACGTTCTGGGTGTGGCATCATCGCGGCAATACGACCATCGACGTTAGAAATTGCGGTAATCCCTAATGCCGAACCATTCGGGTTGGCTGGATAAGTTTCAGTCACATTTAAATGGCTGTCGATATATTGTGCTACAATCAAGTTTTGCGCTTGAAGTGCGGTCAAATTCTCAGGTGTTTTGAATTCTACACGACCTTCACCGTGAGAAACCGCAATCGGCATATGTGAGCCAGCCATGCCTTTAAACCACAATGAGTTGGAGTCGTTAATTTTCACCATCGCGGCACGGGCTTCAAAACGTTCTGATTTATTACGCACGAAACGTGGCCAGTTTTCTGCACCAGGAATGATTTCTGCCAGGGTGGAGATAAATTGACAGCCGTTACATACGCCTAATGAAAGGGTGTTTTCATTGGCGAAGAATTGGCTGAATTGATCGCGTAATTGTGGATTAAATAAAATGGATTTCTCCTACGATGGCGCAAGCGTCCACGCTTGTGCCTGTAACTAAAATGAAAAAAGCACAAGCGTGGACGCTTGTGCTATCATGGGGGAACACTGCCACCCGCCTGAATTTTACAATTTGTCGTGTTAATAATTTTTCCAATCAACGCCCTTTGACATTTTATAGAGACAAATATCTCTAAAAACTACCCGTGTGGTATCCCATTAAGCCATATTGGAAGCGTAATAAGCCATATTGGAGACGTAATAAGCACTATAGTGCCCCAAAACGGTGCTGTTGCGTTTGTGATAAATTCTTCAATCGCATCTTGATTTAATTCCTCCACTTCATATTCTTCACTAAAGTGCAATGTTTGCTGTGTTTCAAGTGAGGTTCGGATAATCGGTTTCTCATCAGGTGGCAATATACGACCATCAATAAGGTATATGTGTTTAATTAGGTAAGCTTCATCTTGATCCGACCAAGTGGGATCTTGCCGTTTTGCCGCCTGTAGAATTTCGCCGTCAAGCATAAATTTCTGTGATGAATCCATAGTAATTCTTTCATCCAATAAAGCTATTTGTTCCTTATTCAGTTTTTTAGGATTAATAATTAAATAGATTGTTGAATCGGTTGATATGGAATCATTAATGTTTTTTTCTGATCGTTGTGTCATAAAAAAATAAACATAAATAATATGATCAGATAGCGTAAACGGAAGCTCATTAAATCCGGTATTTTTCCCGCTTAAATTCATAATTTGCTAATTTACCGATAAAAATAAACACTGTCATCATTCAAAAATAATACGTGAAATAACATCTTCAGTATCTTTATATTTTGTCACTTTATGGTATAAATCATCTAAAGTAAAAATGGCATAAATGGTACTAATAGCGAAAAAAATAATAAATAAAGTTTAAATATAAATTTCATGCATCTCATTGTCTTTCCTTATTTTTATTTAGGGGCTGTACTAGATAACGACTAAATCTTTCATTTAGATTAGAATGCTCAAATGAGAAAAAGTCGCTTAAGTCAGCATAAACAAAATAAACTCATTGAACTGTTTGTCTCAGGTGTTACGGCTAGAACCGCAAGTGAGTTGGTAAATGTAAACAAAAATACAGCAGCTTATTACTTTCACCGATTACGTTTACTCATTTATCAAACAAGCCTGCATTTGGAAATGTTTGAAGGAGAAATTGAAGCTGATGAAAGCTATTTCGGCGGTATTCGTAAAGGTAAGCGTGGTCGTGGCGCAGCAGGCAAAGTCGCGGTATTCGGGCTTCTCAAGAGAAATGGTAAAGTTTATACCGTAGTTGTACCAAATGCTCAATCAGCAACACTATTGCCAATTATTCGTGAGAAAGTTAAGCCTGACAGCATTGTTTACACTGACACTTACCGTAGTTATGATGCGCTTGATGTCAGCGAATTTAGTCATTTCCGCATCAATCACAGTACGAATTTTGCTGAAAATCATAACCATATAAACGGAATTGAGAATTTTTGGAACCAAGCAAAACGTCATTTGCGCAAGTTTAATGGCATTCCCAAAGCGCATTTTGAGCTGTATTTGAAGGAATGCGAATGGCGCTTTAACAATAGTGAAATAAAATCTCAAATTTCCATTCTAAAACAATTAGTTAAAAAGAGCTCAGTCTAGTTATCTAGTACAACCCCAAAAAGAGATACCAATTTCTTAGTATCTCTTATTTCGTATTAATTTACTGTGAGCAATCTCACATTATTTGAAATTCACTCTCGCATTTCTAAAAATTCGCATCCAAGCACCATCTTCAGACCAATCTTCTGGATACCATGAGTTGCTCACCGCACGGAATACGCGTTCTGGGTGTGGCATCATCGCGGCAATACGACCATCGACGTTAGAAATGGCAGTAATCCCTAATGCCGAGCCATTCGGGTTAGCTGGATAGGTTTCAGTCACGTTTAAATGGCTGTCGATATATTGTGCTACAATCAAGTTTTGCGCTTGAAGTGCGGTCAAATTCTCAGGTGTTTTGAATTCTACACGACCTTCACCGTGAGAAACCGCAATCGGCATATGTGAGCCAGCCATGCCTTTAAACCACAATGAGTTGGTGTCGTTGATTTTCACCATCGCGGCACGCGCTTCAAAGCGTTCTGATTTATTACGCACGAAACGTGGCCAGTTTTCTGCACCAGGGATGATTTCCGCAAGAGTGGAGATAAATTGACAGCCGTTACATACGCCTAATGAAAGGGTGTTTTCATTGGCGAAGAATTGGCTGAATTGATCGCGTAATTGTGGGTTAAATAAAATGGATTTCGCCCAGCCGCCACCTGCACCTAATACGTCACCGTAAGAGAAACCACCACAAGCCACCATCGCGTTGAAGTCGTTTAAGTTGTAACGACCCGCCATTAAATCGCTCATGTGAACATCAATTGCGGCAAAACCTGCACGGTCAAAAGCCGCAGCCATTTCAACGTGGCTGTTTACGCCTTGTTCACGTAATACTGCCACTTTGGTTTCACGCCTTTGCTGATGTACGGCGCGGCAATATCTTCATTCACATCATAGGTTAAGTGAGCGGATAAACCTTTGTTATCTGTTGCTTTTTTCGCTTCAAATTCTTGGTCAGCACATTCTGGATTATCACGTAAGCGTTGCATTTGGTGAGTGAGCTCTGCCCAAATACTGCGTAATTCAGAACGTTTTTCGCTTAATAGTTTTTTGCTACCACGCGTAATTTCAAAACGATCTTCTGAGCTTACAGAACCGAGTTCATAAGTTAAGCCAAGCAAGTCATGGGCTTTTAATACCTCACGCACAGCGCTTAATTCACTTTCTGATACTTGAATCACCGCACCTAATTCTTCATTGAATAACACGGCTAAATCATTGTCACCTAGCGCAGAAATATCCACATCCACGCCACAGTTACCCGCAAATGCCATTTCTGCAAGGGTGGTAATTAAACCACCGTCTGAACGGTCGTGGTAAGCCAATAATTTACGCTCTGCCACCAATGCTTGCATTGCATCGAAGAAGTTTTTCAGTTTGGCTACGTTTACCACATCGGCTGGTTTGTCACCTAATTGTTTATACACTTGCGCAAGTGCGGTCGCGCCTAAGCGGTTTTTTCTTTCGCCTAAATCAATTAACAATAGACGGCTTGCGCCTTTGTCGGTGCGTAATTGAGGTGTCACGGTTTTGCGGACATCTTCCACGCGCGCAAAAGAGGAAATCACTAAAGAAAGCGGAGCTGTTACTGATTTTTTCTCGCCATTTTCTTCCCAAGTGGTTTTCATCGACATCGAGTCTTTACCAACTGGAATGGTGATACCTAATGCTGGGCAAAGTTCTTCACCGACTGCTTTCACTGCTTCATATAAGCCGGCATCTTCACCACCATGACCCGCTGCCGACATCCAGTTTGCAGACAGTTTAATGCGTTTAATATCACCAATGTTAGTGCCCGCAATGTTAGTGATCGATTCAGCCACCGCTAAACGTGCAGAAGCACCAAAGTCTAATAACGCTACTGGTGCTCGTTCACCCATAGCCATGGCTTCACCGTGATAGCTGTCTAATGATGCAGTTGTGACGGCCACATCAGACACCGGAATTTGCCATGGTCCCACCATTTGATCACGCGCCACCATACCGGTTACAGAACGGTCGCCAATAGTGATTAAGAAGGTTTTTCTGCCACCACCGGTAAGCGTAATACGCGATGGAAGGCTTCTTTTAATTGAATATTTTCCGTTGCAAGTGGTCGATTTTCGACAGTTTTTGACGAAACCTCACGCGTCATTTTCGGGGTTTTGCCTAATAACACATTCATTGGCAAATCAATTGGTTTATTGTCGAAATGGCTATCGTGTAAGGTTAAATGTTTCTTTTCCGTTGCCTCACCAATGACCGCAAATGGCGCACGCTCACGTTCACAAAGTGCGGTAAATAATTCGAGTTTTTCTGGCGCAACCGCTAAGACATAACGTTCTTGCGATTCGTTACACCAAATTTCTAATGGCGACATGCCTTTTTCATCGCAAAGGATGGAACGCAAATCAAACTTACCGCCACGTTCGCCATCGTGCACCAATTCAGGCATCGCATTGGATAAACCACCAGCACCCACATCGTGAATAAAGAGAATTGGGTTTTCATCACCTAATTGCCAGCAGCGGTCAATCACCTCTTGGCAGCGGCGTTCCATTTCTGGGTTTTCACGTTGAACAGAGGCAAAATCTAAATCTTCTTTTGATTTACCGCTGTCCATGGAAGAAGCAGCGCCACCGCCTAAACCGATGTTCATGGCTGGGCCGCCTAATACGATCAATTTCGCACCGACGGGGATTTCGCCTTTTTGAACGTGTTCGCCACGAATATTACCGATACCGCCCGCTAACATAATCGGCTTGTGATAACCACGCACTTCTTCGCCATTGAAGCTGTTGACTTTCTCTTCATAGGTACGGAAATAACCCAATAACGCAGGACGACCAAATTCGTTGTTAAATGCTGCGCCACCTAATGGGCCTTCAATCATAATATCTAAGGCTGATGCAATACGGTTTGGCTTGGAGAGCGGATTTTCCCAAGGCTGTTCAAAGTTTGGAATGATAAGGTTTGATACGGAGAAACCGGTTAAACCTGCTTTAGGTTTTGCGCCACGACCGGTTGCACCTTCATCGCGAATTTCACCGCCTGAACCTGTTGCCGCTCCTGGGAATGGCGAAATCGCCGTTGGATGGTTGTGGGTTTCCACTTTCATTAAGATATGTGCATCTTCATTGTGATAGCGATATTGTCCATCTTGATCCGCAAAGAAACGGCCGACTTTTGAGCCTTTCATTACTGCAGCATTATCTTTATAGGCTGAAAGCACGAAATCAGGGGTTTTCTCAAAGGTATTTTTAATCATTTTAAACAGGGATTTATCCTGTTTTTTGCCGTCGATAATCCAATCTGCATTAAAGATTTTATGTCGACAGTGCTCAGAGTTGGCTTGCGCGAACATATAAAGTTCAATATCGTTCGGATTGCGCCCTAATTGGGTGAAGTTTTCCACCAAATAATCAATTTCATCTTCTGCCAGTGCTAAGCCTAATTCTACGTTTGCTGTGACCAAGGCTTCACGTCCACCTTTTAAAATATCGACGGTTTTAAACGGTTTCGGATCTTGATGACGGAATAAGATCTCTGCATCTTCAGGACGACGCACCACGGTTTCCATCATTCGGTCGTGTAAAAGTGCGGTCAATTTTTCAGTTGTTTTTTCATCAAGAGGCTGGCTTAACTCAAAATAATACGCCAAACCACGTTCAATACGCTCCACTTCACTTAAACCACAGTTATGTGCGATATCGGTCGCTTTAGAAGACCAAGAAGAAATCGTGCCAACGCGTGGAATCACAATAAAAGTTTCGCCTTTGGCTTCATGCTCTGTCAGGGTTGGGCCATAATGTAACAACGCTTTTAATTTTGCTTCCTGCTCGCTAACAAGCGGTCGATTTAATTCCACAAAATGCAAATATTCCGCATAAACCGATTTCACCGGTAATTGATTTTGTTGGAATTTTTGCATTAAGCCTTGGATACGGAATTCAGAAAGGGCGGGTGAGCCACGAAAAGTTTGAAACATACGGGTACCTTTGAGTTGTGTTTGAGGTAAAAATCGCGGGCTATTATAAAGGAAAAACACCAAAACGAAAACGTTTGCGTCAATCATTTTCAATGATTTTAGGTAAGAGAAAGCATATAATCATCAAGCAAATTCAAAAACAATCCAAAAACTAACCGCACTTTGAGGCGTCACTATGATCATCAACGACATCAATTTCAACGATCTCTATCAACAACATCTAAAAGCCTGTAATCACTATAATCTTCCACCAACAAAATGGGATAAAAAAGCCCCTAAAATGGCTGAAAATTTAGTGGGCAAGCCAAGCCGCTATAACGAAACGTTGCTTAAAGCCATGAATGTGCAACCCAATGAAACCGTATTAGATATCGGCTGTGGCCCCGGCACCTTTGTGATTCCTTTAGCCCAACAATGCCAAGCTGTGTATGCCCTCGATTACAGCCAAGGCATGTTGGATATGGTGCAACAATATAAAGAAAAGCATCAACTGAATAATATTACCCTTCTGCATAAATCATGGTCGGATAACTGGGATGATGTGCCTCAAGCGGATGTGATACTCGCCTCTCGCTCGACGCTTGTGGATGATTTGGATGATATGATTGAAAAGCTTCAAAGTAAGGCAAAAAAACGGGTCTTTTTAACCTCGGTGACACAACGTCATTTTCTCGATGAAGGCGTATTTGAAGCCATTGGTCGTGATGATGTGGGCTTTCCAACTTATATTTATTTAGTTAATCGCCTTTACCAAAAAGGCATTCACGCTAATGTGAGTTTTATTGAAACCGAATCAGGTCATTTCCAAGGTGAAACCTTTGAGGATTTATTTAATTCTGTGGAGTTTTCTCTCGGCAATCTCACTGAAAAAGAAAAACAAAATTTGGCTCAATTCTATCAACAAAAACAAATAAACAATGAACCGATAAAACACGGACAACGCAAATGGGCGTTAATTTGGTGGGAAGTTTAATACAACAAAATATTTAACCTTAAAAGTTCACTAACTTTATAGACAGGCGAAAATTGAAATGTTAGCCTCTAAGGTGTTTTACTTCTACTTTTTTAAATAAGGAATATTATTATGCTCTCTTTAAATCATATTCTTAAATTTGGTACCACTGCGTTAGCTGCTTTCGTATTATCTGCTTGTGGTAGCAGTGGTGGTGGTGATAATCAAGATAGTTCACCCGTAAATAATCATAAGTTAAATCAATCAAATACTCTTGTTAATAACAATGTAGTTCAACAACAAGCCAATAAGAAAACAGGTACTGCATTTATTGATGATAATGGTTCCTTTCGTCGTGCACCAATCAATGGCTATAATACAACGAGTATCAATGTTGAGGGAATCAATCTAGAAATTGGATTTCCAGACATTTCAGCGGAGGGGTGGGCTAAGACTACTGCCAATGACCGACGCATAGATGTATGCTGTGGACGTTATTCTGATATTCGTTTCGGTATTAACGATAGCTTAGATGACAATGGCAAATTTTATTTATTCTATAACGGTAACCCAACTCTTAATATGCCAACAAGCGGTAGCGCTTCTTATTCTGGTCAATCTATCCTTGCAATAGATATCACTGAATCGGATGAGGACGACTACCATATTGGCAACTCTCAATTTAGTGTTGATTTTGGTAATAAATCATTAAGCGGTTCATTAGGGATCAACAACATTCAATATGTAAATATTAATGCATCTATTTCAGGTAACAATTTTAGTGGATATGCAAATACCTCTTTATTGCCATCGTCAGTAGCAAATGTAGAGGGTAAATTTTATGGAGAACAAGCAAAACAACTTGCTGGCTTAGCAGAGGCTAATGATAACAGTTGGGCTGCTGCATTCGGTGCTCAAAAACAATAATTAGTGTTATTTTAGGTATAGTAAAGCAAGCCTTGGGCTTGCTTTATTTCTCTTTGACATAAATAATAAACTTACAAAAAGTATAATATAAACACTGTAATTTATTTTCAAATTAAAATACTTAATCTTATAAAATCAACTAGCTTTATAGACAAACTGAAGTTGAAATGGTAGGCTTTACGAGATACTTTTCAAAGGTATTTTACTTCTACTTTTTAAATAAGGAATATTAGTATGTCTTCTTTAAATCATATTTTTAAATTTGGTACAACAGCATTAGCTGCTTTAGTATTATCTGCGTGTGGTAGCAGCGGCGGTGGTAGTGATGACCAAGATGTTTCAGCTCCAAGCAATCAAACTGAGCAAAGTCAGCCAAGCACTGCTGCCAACAATACTCAGCAACCTACTACCTCATCTAGTCAACCTACATCTCCAACCACTACCCCTAATCAAGTACTCACAGCTAAAAATATTGGCTTTGTTATACCAAAAGTAAAAGGCGCTGAAGTTGAAATAGCATATCCTAAAGCAGAAGCAGTAGATCTTGATGTATTAAATGTTGAAGGTAAAAGTTTTAACATCGTACCAACTGGATGGGCTGCAAGCGAGGTCCTTGAAATTACTTCAAACAATGTAACTCGTTTAGTTAGTGGTACAAAATATAAAAATGTACGTTGGGGACTTATTAGTCAGGAAGGCCTAAATAACCATTACCTACTTGCTTATGGTATTAATCCTACAACCAATATGCCAGCTACTGGTCAAGCGACCTATGTGGGGAATGGGGTACACAGTTATGCAAGTAACGGTGAAGGGATTGATACATATCATCTAAGTAATGCAAAATTTAATGTCAACTTTGCAGATAAATCACTTGAAGGTTCCATTACTCCAGCCAATAACAAACCATTTGGCAGCGTTAATGAAGTTAAACTTTCTGCAAAAAAATTGATGGTAACCAATTTAGCGGTAAAAACTGCTGAAGGCACGGAAACAGGCGGTCGTTTCTACGGTTTCGGTGCAAGTGAACTATCAGGTAGTTATATAAATCCACAAGCTACTCAGATCGGTGTATTCGGTGCTCAAAAACAATAATTAATTTTAATCCTAATATGAATAAAGCAAGCCTTGTGCTTGCTTTATTTCTCTTTTGATAACAAATGAAATTTACAAAAAAACTTTTTTTATATACAGTATTAAGCATGACATGTGCTCAGTGGGCAAATGCCGAAGTAGCACAATCTAAAAATGACACGTTAGACAAAAATATTCAGGTTGCAGCGCCAAAGCTTCAAGCTCCTGCAATTCAACCGAAGATGGATAATAAAGGATCTGTCTCGATGACTAAAGAAGAACTAGCTCGTCATCCTGATTTAATCGTACGAGGGATGATTCCTTCTGTATTACAAAATAACGAAGAAGCAGTTTCACTTCTGTTGCCTTTATATCGAGAACTTCCAAAAAAAGATCCCGTATTATTGAGTTGGGCTGAAGCTATTGATGCGCGTCATAAAGGCAATTATAGTGAAGCTGCACAACGCTATCGTACGCTATTCACCCAACATTCTGATAGCCTTCCATTACGTTATCAGCTTGCTCAAGCACTCTTTTTAAATAATGATAACGAAGCAGCAAAAGATCAGTTCCAAAAATTACGTGCAGAGCAAATGACGCCAGAAATGACTGCCGTTATTGATCAATATTTATCTGCATTAAATCAACGCGATCAATGGAAATTTTATGGTGGTGTAAGTTACCTCAATGAAAGCAATATCAACAATGCGCCCAAAGCAGGTACTCATATTGGTAACTGGAAAGCTTGGAGTAAAGAAAGTGCACAAGGGCTTTCTTATTCATTAGGTGTTGAGAAAAAATGGTCTCTTGCACATAACTTTTTCACAAAATTAGGCTTAGATGGAAATGGTAAATACTACTGGAATAACAAAAAATATAACGAATTAAATGCGCGCTTAGGTTGGGGATTGGGTTATCAAACTTCCCATTTAGAATTGGCTTTAACACCATTTACCGAAAAACGTTGGTATAGTGGTGGCTCAAACGGTAGCGATGCACTCAAACAATACTCTAAAAACTCTGGCGTACGTTTTGATATTAGCTACTGGCTTAATCCTCGTTGGCAAATTTCATCTGCTTTGGAATATGGCGAACAACGCTATGATTGGCGAAAACATTTAAACGGCAACAATTATTTATTTTCCAACACATTACTCTATGTTCCGAAAAGCGGACAACATTGGTTTGCTGGGGTAGATTATTCTCGTGAAAATACTCGAGACAAAGATAACGCCTACCAACGAGCAGGTGGACGACTTGGTTGGGGACAAGAATGGTCATGGGGAATATCAAGCCGAGTGACACTTTCATATGCTAAACGTCATTATCAATCGGCTGATTTCTTTAACATTCGTCAGAAAAATAGAGAATATGCTTCAACGTTAACATTATGGCATCGTGATCTCTATTTCTGGGGTATTACGCCTAAGATTACATGGTCTTATCAAAAAGTGAAAAGTAATCATCCTTTCTATGGTTACGACAAAAACCGTGTATTCTTAGAAATGAGTAAAATATTTTAACCACAAAAAACGGTTGCTGAGACAAACTCAACAACCGTTTTGTTTATTATAAATTAAATACATCCTTGGCATAGCCATTAAGGCTATGCCATGAATTTTAACTTTCAATTAAGCTTTTAATTTGTCCTTTCAAGAAATCTAATAACTGCTCTTTTGCAATCATTTGTTTTTCACCAGTGCGGCGATTTTTGTATTCGATTTCGCCATTTGCGAGATTTTTCTCACCAATCACTACCATGTGTGGCACGCCGATAAGTTCCATATCTGCAAACATCACACCTGGGCGTTCTTTACGATCATCAAAGATCACTTCTACACCTTGTGCTTGTAAAGTGCGGTACAATTCTTCGGCATATTCTTGAACGCTTTCAGATTTATGCATATTCATAGGCACGACAGCTACGGTGAATGGCGCAATTTCATCTGTTGGCCACACAATACCGCGATCATCAAAATGTTGTTCAATCGCCGCAGCGACCACACGCGTTACACCAATACCGTAACATCCCATGGTGACGACCATTGGACGACCATCTTCACCTTGAACAGTTGCGTTCATCGCTTCTGAGTATTTTTTACCTAATTGGAAGATATGGCCGACTTCGATACCACGTTTAATCAATAAGGTGCCTTTACCATCTGGGCTTGGGTCGCCTTCAACTACGTTACGAATATCGGCTACTTTTGGTAAAGCTACATCACGTTCCCAGTTGATATTGAAGTAGTGTTTACCATCAATGTTTGCACCCGCATTGAAATCAGACACCAATGCCACTGAACGGTCAATAATCACTGGAATATTGAGATTAACAGGACCTAATGAGCCCACACCTGCACCAATTTTTGCTTTAATAACAGCTTCATCCGCAAACTCAAATGGTGAAGCCACTTCCGGTAATTTTTCCGCTTTGATTTCGTTTAATTCATGGTCACCACGAATGACTAATGCCACTAACGGTTGCTCTTCGCTTGTTCCTTTTACAATCAAGGTTTTAACTGTTTTCTCAATTGGTAAATTAAATTGTTCCACCAACTCTGCAATCGTTTTTGCATTTGGCGTATCAACTAATTCCATCGCTTTCGTTGGCGCGGCACGTTCACCAATTGCCACCGCTTCCGCTAATTCAATGTTTGCTGCGTAATCAGATTCCGTAGAGAAAATCACATCATCTTCACCGCTGTTTGCTAACACTTGGAATTCATGTGATGCACTACCACCAATAGAACCGGTGTCCGCTTGTACTGCACGGAAATCCAAACCTAAGCGATTGAAAATATTGCTATAAGTTTGGTACATCACATCATAAGTTTGTTGCAAGCTCACATGATCTGCATGGAAAGAATACGCATCTTTCATGATAAATTCACGTGAACGCATGACACCAAAACGAGGACGCACTTCATCACGGAATTTAGTTTGAATTTGGTATAAGTTAATCGGAAGTTGTTTGTATGATGACACTTCACGACGAACTAAATCAGTAATCACTTCTTCATGTGTTGGACCTAATACAAAGTTACGATTTCCACGATCCTCAAAACGAAGTAATTCTGGGCCATATTGTTCCCAACGGCCTGATTCTTCCCATAATTCTGCTGGTTGCACGACTGGCATTTTGATTTCAAGTGCGCCGCTTTTATCCATTTCTTCACGAATGATTTTTTCTACTTTACGAAGCACACGCCAGCCAGTTGGCATCCAGTTATAAAGACCTGAAGCAAGAGGACGAATCATCCCCGCACGAAGCATTAATTGATGGCTCACAATGGCCGCTTCAGCCAGGGGTTTCTTTTTAATGTTGAGAATAAATATTGACTTGTACGCATTGAATTAACCTTAGATTCTAAGCATTGAGAAAAAATTGGTGAGAGTATAACAAAAAGTGCGGTCATTTTTAACCGCACTTTTTTCTGAGAAAAGATTATCTTCTCGGTAAGTATCTGACAGGATCTACAGATTTACCTTTATAACGGATCTCAAAGTGAAGTTTCACAGCATTGGTTCCTGTGCTACCCATTTTCGCAATCTCTTGACCTGCTTTCACTTCTTGTTGATCGCTCACAAGGATCTTGTCGTTGTGTGCATAAGCACTTAAGAAATCATCGTTATGTTTGATGATGATTAAGTTACCGTAGCCACGTAATGCGTTACCCGCATACACAACACGACCATTCGCAGCAGCTTTAACTGCTTGGCCGCGTGAACCACTGATATCAACCCCTTTGTTACCACCATCGGTATTAGAGAAACCTTGGATCACGTTACCTTGGGTTGGCCATTGCCATGCAATATTCGACGCAACTGGTGCCACAACATTTTGCATTAACTGGTGTATTGTTTGTAGTTTCTACTTGTGTTGTCGTCGTTGCTGGTGTGCTAGGCGTATTGTTTGTGAAAACTGGTTTTGAAGGTTCACCGTTACCCACACCTGATTTAATAGGGCCAATTACTGTACCATCAGAACCAATTTGTGTGCCATTTGCACCTGGTGTATAAGTCACTTCTGGCTCAGCAGGTGCCGCTGGTGCGGTAGTTTTTCACTGGAACTGTTGTGGTGATTGTTTTGGTTGAACAATTTGAAATTTTTAATGTTTGACCCACACTTAAGCTGTAAGGCTCTTTCATATTGTTCATGCTCGCTAAATCTTTTACGTCCATACCCGTCAAGTAAGCGATTAAGAACATGGTATCGCCTTTGTTTACTTTATAGGTGTTTCCTTTGTATGAACCTTTTTGAATTTGGCTGTAATCTGGTGCATTGGTATTTGGATTACGTGGCACGTTGATTGCACCTGAGCTAGTACAATCAGAAACTGTTTTAGTTACCGTTTTAGTTTGCGGTTGAACCGGTGCTGGAGCAGGCTGTGGTTGAGTTGCTGCTGGCTGTTGTACCGGTTGGTAAGTTGGTTGGAAACTTGGCTGTGGTGTTTGAGTTCCCGTTGGCACGCTGCTGCCCATTGTACTTGGCATGGTATTTTGTTGGATTTCTGGCTGCCATGTACCGCTAGAGTTATTATCAACAGGTTGCATTACACCTGGAGAAAGTGTGCCATCCACATTTTCGATTGGTGCAGGGCTATTTGAACTACAAGCCGTTAAAATAGCGATACTCACAGGGAGCAATAAAAACGATTTTTTCATTTATTCTTCCTTTAAAATTAAATTTATTTCATTTGATTTGGCATTGAATTCTTTTCAATTTCCGGCATAAAGCTACCACCGGCAACCGCTCCCGTTCCTTCTACTGGTTGCATAATACCATCTGGCAATGCTTCGGGATCTTGTTTTTTCGGCTCTCCCGTACAAGCTGAAATCAGCAATGCACTCGAGATAATAAAGAGTAATTTATTCATAAAAAAGGTCATCCTGTTATTTTAAAATAATATAAATAATCACGGCTAAAGCAACGACACTCCAACCAATGACTTCAATGGATTTACGTAATTTCGCGGCGAATTTCTCTCCGCCCCATGCAGCGAGTTTTGCCACTAAAATAAAACGAGCAAAACGCGACACAAATGCGGTAATTACAAACGGGATAAACGCCATTTGCATCACGCCTGCGCAAATGGTGAAAACTTTATAAGGAATTGGGCTAAAACCAGCAACAAAGACCACTAAAACGCCCCATTCTTTAAACCATGCCATAGCTTGTTCCCAAGCGGCTTGGTAACCCCATTGTTGAATATAACCTTGAACCCAATCAAAGGCATAATAGCCGATAGCATAACCAATCATTCCCCCCACTACAGACGCGACCGCTGTATAAAGCGCAAAACGAAACGCACTTTTCGGTTTTGACATTGACATTGGAATCAACATCACATCGGGTGGAATTGGAAAGAAAATGGCCTCAATAAAGCTCACAAAGGATAACCAAAACAGGGCAAAGCGATGTTTGGACCATTGCATCGTTTTATCGTACATCGCACCAAAAATATTCATTCACTTATCCTTTATGGGTTCAACGGGGAAAAATTCGTTTCAAAATGGCACATTATTCACTTTCCAGCCAATCTTGTAAAGCAGCAATTGACTGATGAGCCGTAAGATCGGCTTGAATTGGTGTAATGGAAACATAACCATTTTTTACTGCATGGAAATCGGTGCCTTCACCATCATATTCCGGCAAGCCTGATGGTCCAATCCAATAGATATTTTCGCCACGAGGATCTTCTTGTTTAATCACTTCAGCTGCAGATGTGCGATAGCCTAAATGACAGACTTTAATGCCTTTGAGTTCTTCGTAAGGCAAGTCTGGCACATTGATATTGATCACTTCGCGTTTGTTCAATAATTGAGGATGTAATTTCGGAATTAAATCACACACCACGCGAGCGGCTGTTTCATAATGCTGACGACCATCTAAAGAGACGGCAATGGCTGGCAATCCTAAATGACGCCCTTCCAATGCAGCGGCCAAAGTACCGGAATAAATCGTATCATCCCCCATATTACAACCCGCATTAATGCCTGATACCACAAGATCCACTTGGCCAGATAAAAAACCATTTAATGCCAAATGCACACAATCTGCAGGGGTGCCATTCACGCAATAATCACCGCAATCTAAATGACGAGGACGAAGCGGCTCAACAAGCGTTAATGAGCTTGATGCCGCGCTACGATTACGGTCGGGCGCTACAATCACCACATCGGCAATTTTTCGTAACTCTTTTGCTAAAACTTGAATCCCTTCGGCGTGAAAACCGTCATCATTGCTGACTAAAATTCGCATTATTCTTCTTCCTTAATATTCACTAACTCTCGCACCAATGCAGTGGCATAACTCCCCTGCCGGCAAAATAAAATGAGAGCTTCAATCCTTCTTCAACAAACGACCAATGGAAATCTTTTTGCCTGCATTAATAAAGGGCGGCGAGCGGCTTTCATTCGTTCTTGTTTCATTAATTCTTGGAAAACCTGGTGTTCTAAAACCACTTGATTTTCGACCGCACTTGCAGATAAATTTTCTTCGCCAATTAAAGGCGCAGTCAATAAAATATCTTGCGCGTTCAAACGTTGCTGTAAGACCGCTAAATCTTCATTTTCATCGGCTTTAAACCAACTGTGCGATCCGTTTAATTGCACAATATCGTCTCTTAGAACCCGATCTGCCACATTTTGTTCAATTCGTTCTGCCGCAACTAAATTAAAAATTTCGCTACGAGCCACTGAAAGGTAAAAACTGCGTTTTTTACGATCTTTGACCTTAATCTCCCCTTTCGCCCAACGAATCGCTTGGGTCAGATTATGGCCATCACGACCAAAACGTTGTTCAGTGAAGTAATTAGGGAAACCATTTTTCGCCACAAAATTTAAGCGCTCATTCAACTCGTCACTTTCTTTTGCGCCACGCAATAAAATCTCGAAGGCATTTCCTTGAAGGCTACCAGTACGAATTTTACGATTGTGGCGAGTCACTTCTAAAATCTCGACGCCTTCTAATTGAAATTGGCTAAAATCAGGCGTTTCTTTCCCCGGCATTTGCAAACAAAACCATTGTTCTGTAATACCATGACGATCTTTCAAACCGGCATACCCCATATTTCGATCAGAAATACCCGCAAACTTGGCAAGTTTTTCGCCCACAAACAATGTATTGCAATCTGTTTTACGGATTTTTACCGCCACAAATTCGCCTTCGCCTGACATTTCATAGCCAAGATCTTCTTTAACAATAAAATCAGCAAATTCTTGCTTTAAAAGTGCGGTTGTTTTTGGCGGTGTTTTTAAGGTGAAATAAGGGAGATGTTTGACCATTTTTTTTCGTTCTAAAATAAGAAAGCCCAACTTTTTTCGCTGCAATAAATAGCGTGATCAGCTGGGCATGTTAAGCACAATTTATTCGCGCAGAATTTTTAACCTTTCCGCCCCTTCAAGGCAAACTGAAATGAGCATAAATTTTTTTAGCGACATTTTCATCTTTATCCCCTACAATGACCGCACTTTTTCTGACAAAAGGAATGCCTTATGACGAACTTTAACGAACTTCAAGAAGAAACCCGTGAAATCATTACGGACTTATTAAATGATGGCAGCGATCCAGATGCCCTTTATATTATCGAACATCACATCGCCCATTATGATTTGATACCTTAGAAAAAATTGCCGTGGATGCTTTCAAAGCGGGCTATGAAGTGTCAGAAGCAGAAGAATTTGAAGATGAAAATGGCAAGGTCATTTTCTGTTTTGACATCATCAGTGAAGTGGAATTAAAGCCTGAAATTATCGATGCACAACAAAAAGAAATTTTACCATTAGTCGAAAAATACAAAGGTATTTATGATGGCTGGGGCACGTATTTTGAAGATCCAAATGCGGAAGATGATGAATACGGCGATGACGGCGAATTTTTTGACGATGAAGATGTCGAAGACGACAACGAACGTTTACATTAATAATGTGGGCGTGGAGTTAATCACCCCTAATTTTTATCTTACCCAAATAGGAATGAAAAAATGAAACTCAAAGCACTTTCTCTTGCATTACTTGCCTTACCTATCGCTTCTTTTGCAGAAGGACCAGTCGATAATTATCCACCTCAGGTGAGCTTTACCGTTGAATCGGAAAAAAATGTAGAACGCGATTTATTGCGAGTGGCCCTTTTTTACCAAGCGGAAGGCAATGATTTATCCGCGCTCAATAAAACCATGGCAGAAAAAATGAATAAAGCCATTGAGCTAACGAAAGCACAAAGTGCGGTTGAAATTAAAGACAACTCTCGTGATACCTGGATTCGCTATAATGATAAAGGCAAACAACAAGGTTGGACTGCCCGTGCGGAATTAACCTTGGAAAGTAAAGATTCTCAAGCGTTATCAACAGTAGTGCATGAATTAGATGGTATCTTAGCGATTGATGGTGTAAGAGCCTCTGTTTCACGTGAAAAATTAAGTAGCTTAGAAAATGAATTAACCAAAGAAGCATTAGCTAAATTTAAAGATAAAGCCCTATTACTTCAAGAATCCTTACAGATGAAAGGTTATACCATACAAAACCTTGAGATTTCCTCACCCAAGGATTCAAGGGACGATTATCCTATTTATGCTGCAGCCGAACTAAGCTCTAAAAGTTTATACTCGAGTGGGAAAGATGAAACTTACACTCAAAGAGGAAAAGAGAAAGTTAAAGTCAGTGTGAATGCGCGAATTGCATTGCTTAAAGAATAATTTTCTATACAATGAACGACGATTTTTTTAATAAGGAAAACAATATGAAAGTAGCAAAAAATACGGTTGTGAGTATCGCTTACCAAGTACGTACTCAAGACGGTGTATTAGTTGATGAAGCACCAGCAAATCAACCATTAGAATATTTACAAGGCCACAATAACTTAATCATTGGTCTTGAAAATGCCTTAGAAGGTAAAGAAGTTGGCGACAAATTTGAAGTGCGTGTTCAACCAGAAGAAGGCTACGGCGAATACAATGAAAACATGGTTCAACGTGTACCAAAAGAGGTATTCCAAGGCGTTGATGAAGTGGTGGTTGGTATGCGTTTCTTAGCAGATACAGATATCGGCCCAGTTCCTGTTGTGATCACTGAAGTGGATGGCGATGAAGTGGTGGTTGATGGTAACCACATGTTAGCGGGTCAAGAATTACACTTCACTGTTGAAGTTGTTGGTACTCGTGAAGCAACATTAGAAGAAATTGCTCACGGTCACGTGCATGGTGAACACGATCATCACCATCATCACGATGATGAAGGTGGTCACGGCTGCGGTTGTGGCGGTCACGGTCATCACCACCATGACCATGATCACGACCATGGACACGGCGGTTGCTGTGGCGGTGGTCATAAACACGATCATGATCACGGACACGGTCATGGCGGCTGTGGTTGTGGCGGTCACTAATCTTCATTTAAGAGACAAAAAAGTGCGGTTAAAAATAACCGCACTTTTTTCTTTATCTAAACTTTCATTACAGAATGAATCGACTTAAATCTTCATTCTCAATCACTTCGCCTAAAGCATCAATCACATAAGCTGCATCGATATTCACTGTTTGACCGTCCATTTCACTCGCATCAAATGAGATTTTATCCATTAAACGTTCCATAACGGTATGTAAACGTCTTGCACCGATATTCTCCGTTTTCTCATTCACACGGAAGGCTGCTTCGGCAATTTTCTTGATCGCATCTTGTGTAAACTCAATGCTCACGCCTTCTGTTGCCATAAGCGCTTTATATTGCTCCGTTAAAAGAGGCATTTGGCTCAGTTAAAAATACGCTCAAAATCCTCTGCCGTTAATGCTGATAATTCAACACGAATTGGCAAACGACCTTGCAACTCTGGGATTAAATCCGATGGACGCGCCACTTGGAATGCGCCCGATGCAATAAAGAGAATATGATCGGTTTTTACCATACCGTGTTTGGTATTAACTGTTGAGCCTTCTACCAATGGCAATAAGTCACGTTGTACACCCTCACGAGAGACATCCGCACCACTGTATTCGCCTTTTTTACAGATCTTGTCGATCTCATCAATAAACACGATACCGTTTTGCTCAACTGCATCGATAGCTTTTTGTTTCAATTCTTCTGGATTAATCAATTTTGCCGCTTCATCATCAATTAAGGTTTTTAACGCATCCTTGATTTTCATTTTGCGTTTTTTAGTTTTATCCGAACCTAAACTTTGGAACATGGATTGCAACTGATTGGTCATTTCTTCCATGCCTGGAGGTGCCATGATTTCCACGCCCATTGAAACGCCCGCCGACACATCAATTTCGATTTCTTTATCGTCTAATTGACCTTCACGTAATTTTTTACGGAACGCTTGACGAGTGCTGCTGTTGGTATCGTGGTTTTCCACTTCACCCCATTGATTTTTTGGTGGTGGTAGCAACGCATCTAAAATACGATCTTCAGCCGCATCTTCTGCTTTCGCGCGATTTTTCGCAATTTCTTGTTGGCGAACCAATTTCATCGCACTATCGGTTAAATCACGGATAATGGAGTCCACTTCTTTCCCCACATAGCCCACTTCAGTGAACTTCGTCGCTTCCACTTTAATGAAAGGCGCATTGGCTAATTTTGCAAGACGACGCGCAATCTCGGTTTTACCCACACCTGTTGGTCCAATCATTAAAATATTTTTAGGGGTCACTTCATGACGAAGTGGCTCTTGCAACTGCATTCTTCTCCAACGGTTACGCAACGCGATCGCCACCGCTCTTTTCGCCTCTTTTTGACCGATAATATGTTGATCTAATTCGGAAACAATTTCACGAGGGGTCATTTCAGACATAATTCTTCCTTATTTATTCGGTAATTCTTCGATAGTGAAATTCGTATTGGTGAACACGCAAATATCACCGGCAATTTTTAAAGATTTTTCTACAATTTCACGAGCTGATAAATCGGTATTTTCTACCAACGCACGGGCTGCCGATAATGCATAATTACCGCCAGAACCAATCGCTAAAATCTGATCCGCTTCTGGTTGAACTACATCACCAATACCGGTAATGATTAAACTTTCTTTTTCATCCGCTACAATCAGCATCGCTTCTAATTTGCGTAACGCACGATCGGTTCGCCAATCTTTGGCTAATTCCACCGCAGCTTTTAACAAATGTCCTTGATGCATTTCTAATTTACGCTCAAATAATTCAAATAAGGTGAACGCATCGGCTGTACCACCTGCGAAACCGGCTAAAACTTTGCCATTATATAAACGGCGCACTTTACGGGCATTCCCTTTCATCACTGTGTTGCCTAATGAAACCTGTCCATCGCCCCCAACAACCACTTGGCCATTACGACGTACGCTTACAATTGTTGTCATTCTTTTAATCCTTCTTTTAAGAAAAGTTACTCGTTATATGGCGATCGATTCCACCAAATTCAAGGGAAAAATTTTTTTCTTTGATGCTTTATTAGACAATCAGTTTAAAAATGTGACAAAGATCACTTTTTTAAATAGCAAACGATTGCTATTATTTCACACCTTTATTTTAAAGGAATATGATTTGTTACAAATAAAACAAACTACTTAATGAGGAAAACATGAAAAATTTACTTAAACTTTCTGCCATTGCAATTTTAGCGGCAAGCGCAGCCTCTACTTTTGCATCAAACAAAGAACCTTACACTGAACAAGGTACGAATGCTCGTGAAATGACAGAGCAAAAACCGATTCACTGGATCTCTGTTGAGCAGTTGAAAAAAGAATTAGAAGGCAAAGCACCAATTAATGTGAGCTTCGACATTGATGATACTGTACTTTTCAGTAGCCCTTGTTTCTACCACGGCCAAGAAAAATACTCACCAGGTAAAAATGATTACTTAAAAAATCAAGATTTCTGGAATGAAGTGAATGCAGGTTGTGACCAATATTCTATTCCAAAACAAATTGCGGTGGATTTAATTAATATGCACCAAGCACGTGGTGACCAAATTTATTTTATTACCGGTCGTACAGCGGGCGATAAAGATGGTGTGACACCTGTGCTACAAAAAGCCTTTAATATTAAAGATATGCACCCTGTAGAATTCATGGGCGGTCGCAAACTTCCAACTAAATATAACAAAACACCGGGTATTATTGAGCACAAAGTGAGTATTCACTATGGTGACAGCGATGACGATATCCTAGCCGCAAAAGAAGCCGGTATTCGCGGCATCCGCTTAATGCGTGCAGCAAACTCAACTTACCAACCGATGCCAACCCTTGGTGGCTACGGTGAAGAAGTATTGATTAACTCAAACTACTAATCTTCCTAAAAAAGTGCGGTTATTTTTGACCGCACTTTTCTTATCTAATTAACAATCTTAATTTTTAAAAAGTTTCTGGGAATATGCTAAAATTTTTCTGTTTCTAGGAGCCTATTTATGTCAGAACTCACGTCTAATCAATATTTAATCATCATTGCTGTGCTGGTTTTTATCAGCATTGTGATGCTTTTTCTATTAAGCCGCAGCAAACGAGATACGCAAGAATTACAACAAGATCTCAATAAAACCATCGGTGATTACAACCAATTAGCAGAGCGTTTTGATGCTTTAAGCGCAGTCAAAAATCAATTAGAACAACAAGCCGTTAAAGCGCAAACTCATGCGGAAGGCTTACAAACTCGTCTTAATGAACGTGATGAAAAAATCCAATATTTAGAAAAAGAATTGGATGAAGAACAGCTACGACACGATCAAATTGGTGGGCAAATTACGGCATTAAAAGAACGCTTTGGAATAGCATCTGCACAAGCTGAAAGCCTGCAAGGTCAATTACAACAAGCGCAAGAAAATGTGTTACGAAAAGAACAAGAGCAGCAAAAAACGCAGGAAAAATTGACCGCACTTTCACAAGAATTAACGGAGTTGAAAACTACCCTTTCCGAAAAAGAAAAGCATTTTGCCGAACAGCAACAGCATATTGAACAATCTAAACAACAGCTAGGTGTGGAATTCCAAAATCTGGCCAACCGCATTTTGGAAGAAAAAAGCCAATCCTTTAATCAAACCAATCAAACCGCATTGGAAACCTTGTTGAAGCCTTTCCGAGAACAAATTGAAGGCTTCCAAAAACGAGTCAATGAAATCCATTCGGAATCGGTGAAAGGCAATGCCGGTTTAGAAGCGGAAATCAAAAAGGTGTTGGAAATTGGCTTAAATATGTCGCAAGAGGCCAATAATTTAACTTCGGCTTTAAAAGGTGAAAAGAAAACCTTAGGCAACTGGGGAGAAGTACAACTAGAACGCGCACTTCAGTTGGCAGGCTTGATTGAAAACGTGCATTACAGTGCACAAGCCCATTTTAAAGATGAACAAGGCGGTCGAAACTATCCTGATTTTGTGCTCAATCTGCCCGATGAAAAAAATATTATCATTGATAGCAAAATGTCATTGAATGCTTACGAAAGTGCGGTCAATTCTGAGGATGAATTCGAACGTGAGCGTTTACTAAGGGAGCATATTAAAGCACTGAAAAAAATCACATTGATGACTTGCACCACAAGGATTACAGCAATTTAATTGGTATACGTAGCCCTAATTTTGTCTTGATGTTCATTGCCGTGGAACCCGCTTATATTGAAGCCTTAAAATTAGACCCAAGTCTGTTTAATTATGGCTATGAGAAAAATGTGATTATGGTTTCGCACACGACCCTTATGCCAATTTTGCGTACTGTGGCGAATTTATGGCGTATCGAACGCGGCAACGCCGAAGCCAAAAGAAATTGCAGAAAAAAAGCAGGCGAAATTTACAACCAGATTTGCCTGGTGGCAGAACGCTTGAACAAACTGGGCAACACCCTTTCCACAGTGAGCAATCAATACAACAGCACTGTCACTGCCCTTGTGGGGCAACAAGGTTTAGTGGGGAAAGTGGAACGCTTTAAAGACTTGTCAGCGAAAGCTAACAAGAGCATGCCAAACGTTGAATTGCTCAATAATGACGTGGATTTAACGCGCCTATCCCTTATCACTACCGAAAATGAGGTAAAATAAAACACATCGGTTGAATTTTTCTTTAAAAGCGGCTATTTTCTTGCCGCTTTTTTATTTGAATTTTTATTTATGAGGAATTTTATGGCAACGGAACAAAAAGAAATCTCGGATCCATGTGCAAAATATAATGAACAGACTAACTTTCTAAGCAAAACGATTTTTGCAAGTCGTTGGTTACAAGTGCCTATTTACTTAGGTTTAATTGTCGTGCAAGGCATCTATGCCTACAAGTTTATGAAAAACTTGTGGTATCTCATCACCAATGTTAATGAAATGGATGCGGACACCATTATGCTCGCCGTACTCAATCTCATTGATGTGGTAATGATTGCTAACTTATTAGTAATGGTAACATTAGGCGGTTATGAGATTTTTGTTTCAAAACTGCGTACGAAAAATCATCCTGATCAACCTGAATGGATGAGCCATGTGAATGCAACTGTACTGAAAGTCAAACTTTCTATGTCAATTATCAGTATTTCGTCTATCCACTTATTGCAAACCTTTGTGAATGCCTCAAAAATTCCTGAAAAAACAATCATGTGGGAAGTGATTATTCATTTTTTTCTTTCTTGATTTCAGCGATTGCAATGGCTTATACCGATAAAATCTTATACAGTACAAGTCACAAAAATCATTAATCACAAAAAAGTACGGTCAAAATTGACCGCACTTTTGTTTTCTAGAACTCATCTTGGTGTTTAAATTTCAATAAATCTCGACGTTCTTTTTTGTTTGGACGACGATCAGGATGTGGCATCGAAAGTGCATTATTTTTTCTTGCCCATGCCATTTCTTCGCGTTTTTTCACACTCTGTGCCGTTTCTTGGTAAAGCAATTGCGCTTCAGGGGCGCCACGGCGTTGGTCACTCAACGCAATCACTTCAATTTCTTTTTCATCGTTGCCTTGACGTAGCTTAATCATAGCACCGACTTCTACATTTTTACTCACTTTAGCTCGTTGACCGTTGTAATGTACTTTGCCCCCTTCAATCATCGCTTTCGCAATGCTACGGGTTTTATAAAAACGCGCCGCCCAAAGCCATTTATCTAATCGTACTTCGTTATTTTCAGCCATAACTCTTCCTATTTCTCTCACTTTGCGTATGATGAGCCAATAACAAGATAATAGGGCTAATATCATGAAAAAACAACTTCCACACATTCTCTCCCTTTCCACGGTGGCAAAATCCCGCTTGTTTGAAATTCAAGCTGTCGATCTCAAATTCTCTAATGGCATTGACCGCACTTATGAACGTTTTCGCCCTTTCAATCGCGACTCCGTCATGGTGATTGCAATTGATGGAGAAGATCTACTCCTGGTTCGTGAATATGCCGTTGGAACGGAACAATATGAATTAGGCTTTGTAAAAGGTGGCATGGATACGGGAGAAACGCCCGAACAAAGTGCGAATCGCGAATTGCAGGAAGAAATTGGCTTTGGGGCAAAAAAATGGACGTTTTTACGCACAATGAAGATCAATCCACAAATCATGGGTCATAAAATGCACGTTTTACTAGGTGAAGATCTATACCCAAATCAACTGGAAGGGGATGAACCCGAACCACTAGAAATCGTGCGTTACCCTTTATCTCAACTTGATGCCCTGTTGATAAGTGACGAATTTAATGAGGCAAGAAACTTAACCGCACTTTATACCTTACGAGATTATTTAAAAAAACGTAAATAAATCGAAAAATTTAGATAAATTCTAATTGTAAGCGATTAACTTTAAATAAAACTTGAATAATTATTCTTTTTGAGAATGTATAGTCATTTTTTTCAAAAAAATAAATAGGAAAAATTTATGTCTCATGATAATTTAAAAAGAATTGACCTTCCGAGGAATGTTCCTTGGGGCGTTAATTACAGTGATCTTCACTGCATCTAACGTTTATTTGGGTCTTAAAGTGGGGATGACTTTCGCCTCCTCCATTCCAGCTGCCGTAATCTCTATGGCAATTTTTAAAAATTCTTCAAGGATTCCAGTATCTTAGAAAACAACATGGTGCAAAACCCAGGCTTCATCAGCGGGGACATTGTCTTCTGTTATTTTCGTTCTTCCAGGTCTATTAATGATGGGTTACTGGCAAGAATTCCCATTCTGGCAAACCGTGCTTATCTGTGCCTCTGGCGGTACGTTGGGCGTAATATTCACTATTCCATTGCGTCGTGCGATGGTGGTAAACAGCGACTTACCTTACCCTGAAGGTGTGGCGGCAGCCGAAATCTTAAAAAGCGGGTAATAATGACGAAAGTGACAGCGGTGTAAAAGATATCGCTTATGGCGGTATTTTCGCGGGAACCGTTGCGTTCTTAACTAACGCATTACGTGTCATGTCTGACAGCGCTAGTGCATGGTTCTCTAACGGCAAAGCCGTTTTCCAATTACCGATGGGATTCTCTCTTGCATTAGTCGGTGCGGGTTACTTAATCGGTATCGTGGGCGGTCTTGCAATGTTATTCGGTACATTCCTCGCTTGGGGTGTGGCTGTACCTTATTTCACCGCAACAGGTGATATGCCAACCGATGCATCCATCGTGAGCTACGCCATGACTGAATGGAAAACCAAAGTTCGCTTTATCGGTGTGGGTACTATCGGTATTGCAGCAATTTGGACATTATTAATCCTTCTCAAGCCAATGATTGAAGGGATGGTTCATTCTTTCCGTATGTTAAAAGGCTCACAAGCTGAATCAGAAAATCGTATTGATATCGACTTATCGCCAAAAACCATTATTTATATTTTATTGGCGACTGTCGTGTTAATCGTGATTTCCTTATATCACTTCGTTGCAGCGGCACCAATTTCTGCTGAGCTTGCCGTGTTATTAGTGGTAGTTTGTACTCTGCTTGCGGTGTTAATCGGCTTCTTCGTTGCAGCGGCATCGGGTTATATGGCGGGATTAGTTGGTTCATCTTCCAGCCCAATTTCAGGCATCGGGATTATTTCCGTTATCGTCATTTCACTTGTTTTAGTAACCATTGGTAAAAGCAGTGGCTTATTTGAAACGGCAGACGGTCAAAAATTCTTAACCGCATTGACCTTGTTCACGGCATCTATTGTTTTTAACCACAGCAACCATTTCAAACGATAACTTACAAGACTTAAAAACCGGTCTTTTAGTTGAAGCAACTCCTTGGAGACAACAGGTTGCGTTAATCATTGGTTGTTTCGTTGGTGCATTGGTGATTGCGCCGGTATTAGAAATTTTATACCACGCTTATGGTTTCACGGGTGCATTACCACGTCCAGACATGGATCCAACACAAGCACTTTCTGCACCGCAAGCGACCATTATGACCACTATTTCAAAAGGTATTTTCACCAATCAATTAGAATGGACTTACATTTTAAGTGGTGTAGGCTTGGGTGTGGTCTTAATCATTGTAGATGCGTTTATGCGTAAAACCAGCAACAGTCGTTTTGCGTTACCAGTATTAGCGGTTGGTATTGGTATTTACCTTCCACCATCAATCAATATGCCAGTGGTAGTCGGTGCGGTGATGGCATGGTTTCTCACACGCAATATTAAGAGCTACGCAAAACGCACTAACGATACTGAAGTGGAGAAAAAAGCAGAACGTTTCGGTACACTTTTCGCGGCAGGTTTAATTGTCGGTGAAAGCTTAATGGGCGTTATCTTAGCCTTCATTATCGCGGCATCTGTAACATCTGGCGGATCTGAAGCACCATTAGCCTTAGCGTTAGAAAAACTGGGATAATATGGGCGAATTACTCGGTCTTGCCGTGTTTATCTTCGGTGTCTTTATTTTTCGTTTCTCGTGTATTACGTGCGAAGAAATCGAAAATAATGGATGAAAAATAGGCTGTCCTCGGATAGCCTATTTTTTTCTAGGAGTTAAAGGTGTCAACTCAATCCCCTTATTTAAAAGCGATTATTATCTTCCCACTAGTTACGCAGCTGATAGGCAGTGTTATCGCTTATGTCCTTTTCGACCTAGACGACTACAGAGAAGGCTATTTCGACTCTGCGTTATTTGGTTTCTTTCTGACATTTTGGCCTCTCACTGTTCCGGCGATAATCAATGCTTACGTTGCCAAATGCCGAGGCTATCTACGTCATCACTGGAAGAAGATTCTCCTTTTTTTCATTTATCATTATTTTTTGTTATTGGAGTATCGGGAATGTCGTGATCGCACCGAATACGAAATACCTCACTGACCGTATATCCTTCATCTTAGGCGGCTCTGCTATCATGGCAATCTATACGACAATTTTCCTCTCCTTGTTATTACCGAAATCAAAGTAGGAAATAAACATGCAATTATCTCAATCTCTTCTCGATGAAGTCCGTGCACTCGCTAATGAAGCAGGGAAACATTTAGCTCATTTTTACCAACAGGATGTAAAAATACAAACCAAATCGGATAACACACCTGTTACAGAGGCGGATTTATTTGTCAGCCAGTTTTTAATCGAAAAACTGACCGCACTTTTCCCCGACATTCCTGTTCTTTCTGAGGAAAACTGCAATATCCCCTTTGAACAACGCCAAACTTGGCAAACCTATTGGTTGATCGATCCCCTTGATGGCACACAGCAATTTATTGATCGCACGGATCAATTTTCCGTTTTGATTACACTCGTACAAAATCATCAACCTGTACTGGGGGTCATTCACTTCCCTATTTTGAATATCACCTATTACGCCATGAAAGGTTTTGGGGCATTCAAACAGAGTGACAAAGAGATAAAAGCCTTACAGCCAAGAAAAATCGATCTTACTCAACCGTTAAAAATCGCCGTAGGCGTCACTACCTCACAAGAAAAAGTGCGGTCAATTTTAGCAAAGAATTTGGCATGCGAATTTACGGTGGTGGGTTCCAGCAGTTTGAAAAGCGGTTTGGTTGCTGAGGGAGCTGTTGATTGCTATATTCGCCTCGGTAAAACCGGCGAATGGGACACTGCTGGCGCTGAAATTTTATTAGCTGAAATCAATGGAATGATTTTCGATCCACACTTTCAGCCGCTCACCTATAATCAGCGTGAAAGTTTAATTAATCCCCCCTTTGTGATGGTGGCAGATAATACACAAAATTGGGCATCTGTCTTTCAATTTAATTGATTGGTTCGATTGGTAAAGTGCAGTAATATATTGCATTATTTAAAAGTACTACTCGGAACAATAAGGAATAATATGCAAACGAATAATAACTGTATCGTGATTTTTGGTGCTTCCGGTGATTTAACGCACCGTAAACTCATTCCAGCACTTTATAATCTCTTCAAATTTGGGCGTTTAAACAAATTTCTGTATTAGGTGTCGCTCGTTCAGAATTAAACGATGAGACTTTCCGTGAAAAAATGCGTGAAGCGTTACTTGAAACAGAAGAAACCACACCCGAAACGCTAGACGCTTTTTGTAGCCATCTCTATTACCAAGCGGTAAACACATCTGATGCTACCGATTACGGAAAATTAGTGCCACGTTTAGACGAATTACATAACAAATATCAAACAAACGGCAACACACTTTATTACATGTCCACCCCGCCAAGCTTATATGGTGTGATCCCTGAATGTCTTGCTGCACATGGTTTAAACACCGAAGAAGACGGTTGGAAACGGATTATTGTCGAAAAACCTTTTGGTTACGATGAAAAAACAGCACAAGAACTCGACGTTCAAATTCATCGTTTCTTTGAAGAGCATCAAATCTATCGTATCGACCATTATCTTGGTAAAGAAACCGTACAAAACTTACTTGTTTTACGCTTCTCAAATGGCTTATTCGAGCCGCTTTGGAACCGTAATTACATTGATTATGTGGAAATTACTGGCGCTGAAGCGATTGGCGTGGAAGAACGTGGTGGCTATTACGATGGATCCGGTGCAATGCGTGATATGTTCCAAAACCACTTATTACAAGTTTTAGCCATGGTTGCTATGGAACCGCCCGCAATCATCAATGCGAACTCAATGCGTGATGAGGTTGCCAAAGTCATGCATTCTTTACGTCCATTAACGCAAGATGACGTTGAACATAACTTAGTGCTTGGTCAATACATTGCAGCAGAAATTGATGGCAAAGAAGTCAAAGGCTATTTACAAGAAAAAGGTGTGCCTGCTAACTCTCGCACAGAAACCTTTATGGCCTTACGTTGTGAAATCGAAAACTGGCGTTGGGCGGGTGTACCTTTCTATGTACGAACAGGTAAACGCTTACCGGCACGTGTGACGGAAATTGTGATTCATTTTAAAACCACACCACATCCAGTATTCAGTCAAAATGCGCCAGAAAATAAATTGATCATTCGTATCCAACCCGACGAAGCCATCTCAATGCGTTTCGGCTTGAAAAAACCAGGTGCAGGCTTTGAAGCAAAAGAAGTGTCAATGGATTTCCGTTATGCGGATTTAGCAGACTCACAAGTTCTCACCGCGTATGAACGTCTATTGCTCGATGCGATGAAAGGTGATGCGACACTCTTCGCTCGTACTGATGCCGTTCATGCTGCATGGAAATTCGTTCAACCAATTTTAGACTACAAAGAAGCAGGCGGTCGAGTTTACGAATATGAAGCCAGCACTTGGGGACCCGTTGCAGCCGAAAAACTCATTGCGAAAAGTGGTCGCGTATGGCGTAAACCAAGTGGCAAAATGAAGAAAAAGGTTTAATCATTAATCGCAAGCCTTCTTCCCTACAAGCGGAAGAAGGCTAATATCCAATATAAAGAGAAGCAAACATGAACACCATCACCTTCCCAACGGCTCAACACGCTGTTGAAAAGATCGCCCAAGAATTTGTGATTTATAGCCAATTAAATCATCCCGTACATATTTCCCTTTCTGGTGGTTCAACACCTAAGTTGTTATTTAAAACCTTAGCCAAAGCGCCTTATGCGGAACAAATTAACTGGAAAAATCTGCATTTTTGGTGGGGGGATGATCGTATGGTTCCACCAACCGATTCAGAAAGCAACTATGGTGAAGTGCAAAAACTCTTATTCGATCATATTCAAATTCCAACGGAAAACATCCACAGAATTCGTGGCGAAAATGAACCGCACTTTGAACTAAAACGCTTCGAAGAAGAATTAAGTGCGGTCATTCCAAACGGTGTTTTTGATTGGATCATTTTAGGTATGGGAACTGACGGTCATACTGCTTCTCTCTTCCCACATCAAACTAATTTTAATGATGAAAATCTTGCGGTCATTGCAAAACACCCTGAAAGCGGTCAAATCCGCATTTCTAAAACAGCCAAACTCATTGAACAAGCCAAACGCATTACCTATTTGGTCACCGGCGAAAGCAAAGCGGAAATACTCAAAGAAATTCAAACCACGCCAGCAGAAAATCTGCCTTACCCTGCTGCCAAAATTAAAGCAAAAAATGGGGTGACGGAATGGTATTTGGATAAAACGGCGGCAGTATTATTGTAATACGCCCATCCAAAAAGGAACTTCGAGATGAAAAAGTATTGTTATTAACTTTATTGCCTGTAGCTGCAATGGCCACTTCAATCAAAGGTATTGGAAACTACCAAGATTGGGATTTAGTATGTGATAACACGGGCACTTGTCGTATGGCGGGTTATCAGGATGAAAGTAGTGACCCAGTCTCTATTTTATTTACTCGTGCAGCAGGCGAAAATGCTGCTGTCGAAGGGAAACTCACTATTGTACCATTCGGAGAAGCCGACCGTGATGTTCAAATCGGTCAAGATATTGAAATTTGGTTAAATGGCAAATCATTAGGCACAGTCAAGCATATTTCTGACGACGCGCCAGATAAGCTGACTGAAGAGCAAACCAAGGCATTACTTAGCGGATTGAAAAAAGAGAGCGAAATTCGTCTCACCTATGGGAAAACTACGCTTAAAGTATCAGACAAAGGTGCAGCGGCAGCCATGCTCAAAATGGATGAATTCCAACAACGATTAAATACCCCTTCAGCACTTATTCGTCAAGGTCAAGAAAAACATGCTGTATTAGCGCCAAAAGTTGAACCCAAAATTGATGCTGTAAGTGTGAAAAACCGCAAAACAATAGAATTAAAACACGGCGAAAAACAATACGATAACGTGCTCGCACTATTACGTAAAGCTCACGATGGCTGCGTTGATGAAGACTTAGAAAGCCAATATATAACGATTTATCCGTTAACGCATAATAAGGTATTAGCTGAAGCGCTTTGTTTTAAAGGTGCTTATCAAAGCACCAACTACTATGCTGTACTCGATGACAAACTGAGCAAAGTCGAACAAGTCTTAGCGGAGCAGTACAACGAAGCAGGCTATGATGAAAAACAAGGTTATGAGTTTGTAAGAGGTTCTTACAAAGGTCGAGCATTAGGTGATTGTTTGGCTGGGCAAGACGCAGTATGGAATGGCAAAATTTTTATCCGTACTTCAGAGTGGACAACAGGCTCTTGTAAAGGGCTTCCCGGAGGTACGTGGCAGTTACCTATTTTTGTTAGTAACATCATCGTCAAATAAACAAACAACACTTAATACAAGCGGTTAGATTTGACGAATTTTTTGCAAATTTTCTTTTAGGTATTTATAACATGAAAAAAATTATTCTTCTCTCACTATTACCACTCACTGCAATGGCTGCGCCATCGTTAAAAGGGTTTGAAAAGACTTATCAAGACTGGGATTTGATTTGTGATAATACCGGCACTTGTAATATGGCGGGCTATCAAGAGGGCGATGGTTCTGAACATCCCGTTTCGATTTTATTTACCCGAAGTGCGGGTGAGAAAGCACCTGTGACCGCACAGTTGGCATTATTACGTGAAGATGTTGGTAATAAAACGGCTGAAATTATCTTAAATGGTCAATCACTCGGTACTGTTCCAAATATTTCAGAAGATGGAGATGCAAAATTAAGTGAAAAACAAACAACAGAATTACTCACGGCGCTAAAAGGAAACGCAAGTATTGAAGTAGTGTTTGGTGAGTTTAAGGAGAAAGTCTCTGATAAGGGCGCGGCGGCAGCCATGCTCAAAATGGATGAGTTTCAACAACGTTTAAATACGCCTTCCGCACTTATTCGTCAAGGCAAAGAAAAACATGCGGTATTGGCTCCACAGGCAGCACCCAAAATTGATGCTGTTAGCGTGAAAAATCGCCAAACAACAGAGTTAAAGCGTGGCGAAAAACAATTTGATGCAGTATTGGCTTTATTACGCAAAAGTAATGGGACGAATGAAAACTCAGAAAATTACTGTTATGACCTTCATGAAGATAATATATCGAATAAACAAATTACACTTTACCCGCTAACGAAAGGTAAAGTACTAGCTGAAACCGTTTGCATAGGTGGCTCGTATCAATACACTGATTACTATGCCGTGTTAGATGAAAAAAATTAAGCAAAGTTGAACAAGTACTCGAAAACCAATATAACTATGCTGATTATGATAAAAAAACACTCATGTTTTAAAAGGTAGAAGGATCATTTTAAAAACTCGTGGTCCTGGAGATTGTTGGCATGGGCAGGAAGCTGTTTGGAATGGCAAAAATCTTTATCCGTACTGCAGAATATACCTCAGGCTCTTGCAAAGGGTTTCCTGGTGGAGCATGGGGCGGATTGCCGACTTTTGTGAGCGAGATTAACGTTAAATAGAAATTTATGCTTATAGCGTATGAGAAATCACGTTTTGTGCACGCCGATATCCCATTTCTAGCATAGAAAGAGGCTTTTATATGATTGAGTATAAAAACAAACTCCCCTATTTCAGTTAAACAATTTATTGAATTACTAAATAAAACAACGCTCAGGGGCACGCCGTCCGTTAGAGGATGAAAAACGTGTCGCAGCGATGCTGCATCATGCGGATTTATTAGTCACCGCTTGGGATGGTGAACAATTAGTGGGTGTGGCACGTTCCGTGACAGATTTTGCCTACTGCTGTTATTTATCTGATTTAGCGGTTGATGAACAATATCAAAAACAAGGTATCGGCTTGCAGTTAATTGAACACACCAAACAAGCATTACATCCACAAGCTAAAATTGTGCTTTTATCGGCTCCGCAAGCCGTGGATTATTATCCGCATATTGGATTTACGCAGCATATGAGTGCGTGGACGAAGAGTTAAAAAAATGCTTGGAAAAAGTGACCGCACTTTTTGTGTAGCAAAAAGATGGATAACAGAGAGGACTCTTCTTCATAGCGCGTGCTTGTAGATAAAGGCACGCGTTGGAGAAGCGTGCGCTATCATTGGGAGACTTAACAATTCATCACCACAATCAATTTAACATTTATGAGGATAAAATATGATTGATGATGTTTTTAAATTTTTTTTGAAATGGATTATTCCATACGGCCTAATAATGTTTATTTTTTGGTTTGATGACAACTCTTCAAACTTTTGATAAATTCTTAGGAGTTTGCGGAATAATATCTCTTTTTATAGGAAAAAAATCTTTGAAAATATACCGTTATTAAAAAGTAAAAAAATAGATAGTTATGCATATAAATTATATGAATATATAGCAGCAATGCTTATTAGAGTTGGAATTTTTTTGATGCTGGAATGATTGTAATAATATTTATCTGTAAGTCCATTGGCATAATCCCTCTATAGATTCCAAATTTTTTTATTATTTTCATTTGTTTATTCCCTAATATTAATAGTAATCTCATGGATTTTACAAATCATCAGGAATCAGTATGACATAAAGGGACTTCACAAATAGCTTTTTTTGGATTGCAATATTAATACTTTATACTGTTAGTATCTTTATAAAATCTTAACTATCGTATGGCTAATATGCCAACTTACCAATAACAAAAATATCACTGTGGGATAAATCCCACCCTACAAACAGGAGAAAACAATGTCAGTAAAAGGCGACATCGGTGTTATCGGCTTAGCCGTAATGGGGCAAAAACCTCATTTTTAAATATGAACGACCACGGGTTTAAAGTGGTAGCGTATAACCGTACCACATCTAAAGTGGATGAATTTTTTTACAAGGTGCGGCAAAAAGGCACCAATATTATCGGTGCATACTCTTTAGAAGATTTAGCTTCTAAATTAGAAAAAAACCACGCAAAGTGATGTTAATGGTGCGCGCGGGTGAGGTGGTGAGATCAATTCATTGAGGCATTACTACCGCACTTAGAAGAAGGCGACATCATCATTGATGGTGGTAACTCAAACTATCCAGATACAAATCGTCGCGTAAAAGCATTGGCTGAAAAAGGCATTCGCTTTATCGGTTCGGGTGTTTCGGGCGGTGAAGAAGGTGCGCGTCATGGACCTTCTATCATGCCAGGTGGTAACCACGAAGCATGGCCATATGTTAAGCCAATCTTCCAAGCAATCTCAGCAAAAACAGAACAAGGTGAGCCTTGCTGTGACTGGGTTGGCGGTGAAGGCGCTGGCCACTTTGTGAAAATGGTTCACAATGGTATCGAATATGGCGATATGCAATTAATCTGTGAAGCTTACCAATTCTTAAAAGAAGGTTTAGGCTTAAGCTATGACGAAATGCAAGCTATCTTCGCAGAATGGAAAAAAACTGAACTTGATAGCTATTTAATTGATATCACCACCGATATTCTTGGTTATAAAGATGCTGATGGTGAACCATTAGTTGAAAAAATCTTAGATACCGCAGGCCAAAAAGGAACAGGTAAATGGACGGGTATCAATGCATTAGATTTTGGTATTCCATTAACCTTAATCACTGAATCTGTCTTTGCTCGTTGCGTATCTTCATTTAAAGATCAACGTGTTGCCGCTAACCAATTATTCGGCAAAACAATTCAACCAGTTGAAGGCGATAAAAAAGTGTGGATTGAAGCAGTACGTAAAGCATTATTGGCGTCAAAAATCATTTCTTACGCACAAGGCTTTATGCTGATTCGCGAAGCCTCTGAACAATTTGGCTGGAACATCAACTACGGTGCAACAGCGTTATTATGGCGTGAAGGTTGTATTATCCGTAGCCGTTTCTTAGGTAACATCCGTGATGCATACGAAGCGAACCCAGATTTAATCTTCTTAGGTTCAGATAGCTACTTCAAAGGCATTTTAGAAAACGCATTAAGCGACTGGCGTAAAGTGGTGGCAAAATCTATCGAAGTGGGCATCCCAATGCCTTGTATGGCCTCTGCGATTACCTTCTTAGATGGCTATACTTCAGCACGTTTACCAGCAAACTTATTGCAAGCACAACGTGACTACTTCGGTGCACATACTTATGAGCGTACCGACAAACCACGCGGTGAATTCTTCCACACCAACTGGACGGGTCGCGGTGGTAATACTGCATCCACCACTTATGATGTATAAGTAAAAAACTCGTGATAAACTCACCGCACTTTGTTCGCATAAAGTGCGGTTTATTTTTACCTTATTTTGGAGAAACCTATGTTACCTCAATCACGCTTAGATAAAATTTCAGAAATGGAAAACCTTCTCAATGAAGCAGAGAGTTTCTTAGCCGAAGCAGAACAATTTCTTGAAAAATGGCAAGCCTTCTTACCAAAAATGAAAACCTTAGAACACTATTATTTTGATGGTGACTGGCGAGAAGATTATCAAGCTTATGAGGACGGTAAGATCCCAGAAGATATCCCTTGTGGTGTATTAAGTGAAGATTTAGTGTTTAATGCGAGTACGGGGCATCATAGTTTGGCAATTGAATATTTGAAAGTGGTTGCGAAAGTATTAGATCAAACGAAAGATTAACACATCTGATTGTTTAAAAAATCATCGAAAGGTAATGCATATTCCTGAACTTTCATTCATCTCTGTTTGTCTTACGGATTACTATCATAAAAGATAGTTTGATATATTAAACACGGAGAGATCCTATGAAATTAATTGGAAAATCACTTGTTATCGCGATGACTGTTATTTCCCTTGCTGCATGTGGAAATATGAGTCGCACTCAAAAAAATACAACAGCTGGCGCGGCTATCGGTGGCGCAGCAGGCTATATGATTGGCGGTAATGCCGCAACGACATTAGGTGGTGCCGCATTAGGTGGCTTAATCGGTAGCCAAGTTCATAAATAGTCAAAAATAACCGCACTTAATGAGTGCGGCTATTTTTTTATTGTTTCTCTGTCGCTCTTTCTGCGCTTGGTTTACGACGTTTACCTATATTTTTCGTATCTTTATGACGCAGTTTGGCTTTCTTCTTCACCTCTGATTTTTTCTTTTCTTCACGTTTTTCTTTAATACGCGCTTTTTGTTTTTTAGACATAGATTTTACTTCACCATCTTTCGGTGGTTTAGTGCGAGGTTCTAAGCCTTCTAAAATACGTGCTTTCAACAGCTCTTCTGTATAACGCTTAATCTTACCGAGTAATTTGTAATCATGGGCTTCCACAAAAGAAACGGCGGTGCCTTTTTTCCCTGCTCGAGCCGTACGACCAATACGATGTAAATATGTATCTGCACTGTAAGGTAAATCGAAGTTCATCACGTGTGTGACATCATCAATATCAATCCCGCGAGCAGCCACATCAGTGGCCACTAACACAGTAACAACACCCGATTTCAATTTATCAATGGCATTATTACGTTGCGTTTGTGCCATATCGCCTTCTAGATAAGTAGAGCGAATGCCACGTTTACGCAAGGTTTCAGAAGCTCTCGTACATCTTCGCGACTACGAACAAACACAATACCACGACTCACTTTCTCGGTTTCGATAAAACGTGCAAGCAACTTAATTTTATGTTCATTGCTATCGGCGTGATAATACCACTGGTTGATTTTCTTACGCTCGCGACGGCTTGGCTCGGCATCAATTTTTACCGGATCATTCAATAAACGTTCTGCAAAATCAACTAATAACTCCCCTTCTAAGGTGGCAGAGAAAAGGAGTGTTTGTTTACGCCAACGCGTTTCAGCGGCAATTTTCTCCGCATCTTGGCCAAATCCCATTTGCAACATGCGATCTGCTTCATCAAAAATCAGCATTTCCACCGCACGACAATCAAAGTTTTCTTCTTTGATGTATTGCAATAAACGCCCCGGTGTTGCTACCACGATATCCTGATTTGAATTAAACACTTCCCCATGATTTTGATACGCCACACCGCCGGTAATCGTAGCAATCTTCAAATGCGTGAATTGCGCCAATTCTTCCGCTTGTTCTGCAACCTGCATCGCTAACTCACGGGTTGGTGTTAAAATTAAAATGCGAGGCGCGCCGGGTTTACGACGTGGATAATCCAATAAATGCTGAATTGCTGGCAATAAAAAAATGCAGCCGTTTTACCCGTGCCTGTTGGTGCAGAACCAAGCACATCGCGTTCTTCCATAGCAGCAGGAATCGCTTCTAATTGAATGGCAGTTGGACGGGTATAGCCTTTCTTTTCTAAGGCTTTCAATAATTCGGGGGAAAGATCGAATTCTTCAAATGGGGATAAATTCATTATTTTTGCGTTAATTTGTTAAAATTGGGGCTGATTATACCTGAAAGTGCGGTCATTTTTCCGCAAGATTTTTATGAGCAGCTTTACCTTTAAACAATTCCATATTAATCAACAACATTGTGCAATGAAAGTCGGTACGGATGGCATTTTACTGGGTGCTTGGGCGGATGTGCCTGATTGTCAGCGAATTCTTGATATGGGAACTGGCACAGGCTTGGTTGCACTAATGCTCGCCCAACGAAGTCATGAGCATTGCCAAATTGAAGCCGTTGAACTTGATCCCCTTGCAGCACAACAAGCACAAGAAAACTTCCAGGCTTCGCCATGGCACAATCGCCTTCATTTAACATGCCAAGACGTGCAAACTTATTGCCAACAAACAGCACATCAATTTGATTTAATTGTGGCTAACCCGCCTTATTTTTGCGCAAGGTGTGGAATGTAAAAATGACGAACGAGCGCTTGCCCGTTATGTTCAACAACGTCATTTAGATTGGTTAAATTGGGCGTCGAGTTGTTTATCCGAAAAAGGAAAAAAATCAGTTTTGTCTTGCCTTATGAGGCGGGAAAAAAACATTGATAAATTCAACCGCACTTTATTGTATTAAGCAGACAGATATCATTACAAAAAAATAGGGAAAGATCCACAACGAATGTTACTCACGTTTAGCCGAGAGCATTTGCCACAGGTAAAAAGATAGCCTGGTGATTTATGACGAAAACAATCAATACACAGAAGCATTTATTGCATTGACGAAGGCATTTTATTTAAAAAAATGTAAGGGCATATTACTATGCCCTTTTTTTAATTGATGTGATTAGTGGCTTTCCGCTTTGACGAGCTTTGTCCAGTTGTAATAACCATACAATGAGTTAAGTAAGTAAGCACTATACATTAAGTACATCGCTGGCTGTTCTGCCCAAAGTAAAAATAGAAAGCACATTTAAGACAATCCATAATAACCATTGCTCACGATAACGCAAAATCATCAATAATTGTGCCGCTACGGTGATAATCGTGGTTAAACCATCTAATCCTGTAGAACTCCCGCCTGCTGCTTTTTAAAGCCTGCACAAAGCAGAATGTACCGACCCCAACACTCACGAGTAAAATTGCCCAACCTTTTTGGCGTTAAGGCTTTTTGCAATCACACTTTCACCACCATTATCGTTTTTGCATGTGTTGTTTCCACATAAAATAACCGATAAATTGTGATGGGATATACACATAGAGCACCGTATTCATTTCACCAAGGAAATTGTTTCCCCAGGCGACATAAAAAAATAGGTGTAAGCAAAAAAATAAGCCCAAAGAAATAGTTGCTAATTTTTTTCCTTTACTCACCAATACTACACAGAGAATACCTGCAATACCCGAAATCATGCCTAATGGGCTATCCGGTGCAAGAACATAAGCAATAATTTGCGCAGCAAGGAAAATAACTACCCATGCCACTTCAAAAGGCTTCCAACCTGATAAAAAAATTCTTCTTTAAGTCGTTCTGTCCAATTCATGGAACACTCCTGTTTTATGAAAAAAAGTATGTCATTTTTACACCGCACTTTTTTTAAAGTAAAAGCTTAGGTGATATTTAATTTAATTATTGTGAGAAAAATCACACTTTATTTTTCATGCTTTTACTCGCCTTCGCCTTGCATTCCCTTATAATCAGACTACAATATCGCCCCATTTTAAGAGATTCATTAAGAGGAAGATAATGTCATTTGCAATCGGTCAACGCTGGATTAGTGAAACAGAAAATAGCCTCGGATTAGGGATGATTACCGCCTTAGATTTCCGTTCTGTTACCCTTCACTTTCCTGCCACAGATGAAACCCGAATTTATGCGGTGACACAAGCGCCATTAACCCGAATTGCATTAAATAAAGGAGAACAACTTCATCACCAAGCGGGTTGGCAAGGTGAAGTTCTTGATATTCAAGAAATGAATGGTCTCTTATTTTATTTAGTCAAAAAAATGCGCAAGGCGAAGACGTTATCGTCAATGAAAAAGAACTTTCTCCGATAATTTCTTTTTAGCCAAGCAAAAGATCGCCTCTTTTCATCACAGATTGATCGTAGTGAACATTTTGCGTTGCGCTATCAAACCCTTCTGCATCAACAAGCTCAATTTCAATCGCCTTTGCGAGGCTTACGAGGTAATCGTGCGGGGTTAATTCCTCATCAACTTCATATTGCACAAGAGGTAGGAAATCGTATTAATCCTCGTGTGCTCTTAGCCGATGAAGTCGGGTTAGGTAAAACTATTGAAGCAGGGATGATTTTGCAGAACCAGCTTTTTGCTGAAAAAGTACAACGTGTGTTAATTATTGTACCGGAAACCTTGCAACATCAATGGCTTGTCGAAATGCTTCGCCGTTTTAATTTACATTTTTCATTATTTGATGAAGAACGTTGTGAAGATTTTTGCCGAACAAGCCATCAATCCATTTAGCACGGAAAGCTTAATTATATGTGCATTAGATTGGTTGAAAGCTCATCCTCATCGCGTACAACAAGCCATTGAAGCTGAATTTGACTGTTTAATTGTCGATGAAGCGCATCATTTGGCTTGGTCAGAAAATGCGCCGAGTGCCGCTTATTTATTGGTGGAACAATTAGCCAACGCTATTCCGTCTGTTTTATTACTCACTGCAACACCTGAACAATTAGGTTTGGAAAGCCATTTTGCACGCTTGCGCTTGCTTGATCCTGAGCGTTTTTATGATTACCAAGCCTTCTTAAAAGAACAGGAAAATTATCAACCTGTGGCCGATGCGGTGCAATCTTTACTCTCTGAGAAGCCGCTAAGTGCGGTCGAAAAAAATCATATTTCTGATTTACTCAATGAGCAAGATGTCGAACCATTATTCAAAGCTTTAGCCTGTCATAATGATGATGAGAAGCAAACTGCGCGACAAGAGCTCATTCAAAATCTAATCGATCGACACGGTACAAGCCGTATTTTTATTTCGCAATACACGCCAAAAGGGGTGAAAGGTTTCCCGCATCGGGTTTACCATCAAATAACGATTGATGCAGCTGAAGTAGATGAAAAAAAATTCATTGGTTAATTGATTTTCTAAAAATCACACCGAAATGAAAAAAATCTTAGTCATTTGTAAAACAGCACAAACGGCAATTCAACTTGAGCAAATTTTACGAGAAAAAGAAGCCATTCGCAGTGCTGTTTTCCATGAAAGAATGTCGATTATTGAACGAGATCGCGCGGCGGCTTATTTTGCCGATACCGAAAATGGTGCTCAAGTTTTACTGAGTTCCAGCATTGGTTCTGAAGGACGAAACTTCCAATTTGCTTGTCATCTCGTACTCTTCGATTTACCAGAGAATCCTGACTTACTTGAGCAATGTATTGGCCGTTTAGATCGTATTGGACAAACGCGAGACGTACAAATTTACGTACCTTGCCTCGCAAACTCTGCTCACCAAGATTTAGCACGTTGGTATCATGAAGGTTTAAATGCCTTTGAACAAACTTACCCTATCGGTATGGTACTGTTTGAACAATATGAATCATTACTAAAAGTGCGGTCAGAAAATAAAGCGGATTTTGAGCAACTCATTCTCCAAACGCAAAAACAAGCAAAAGCATTGCGCTTAGCCTTAGAGAAAGGACGCGATCGTTTGTTAGAATTAAATTCTAATGGTGGAGAAAAGGCACAACGACTTGCGGCAGAAATTGCTCAAACAGATAATTCACCACAATTAGTCGATTTTGCACTGAATTTATTTGATATTATTGGTGTAGAGCAAGATGATTTAGGTGAAAGCAGCATTGTTATCACACCAACGGGTACTATGCTTGTTCCCGATTTTCCAGGACTAAAAGAAGAAGGTGTCACAGTAACCTTTGACCGACAACTTGCCCTTGCTCGTGAAGAATTAGAATTTCTTACCTGGGATCACCCAATGATACGCCAAGGCATTGATTTAATCACGTCTGGTGACATTGGCAAAGCAGCCATGGCATTATTAGTTAATAAACAGCTGCCTGCTGGCACGCTGCTGGTTGAATTGATTTATATGATTGAAAGCCAATCACCAAAAGGTTTGCAACTGAATCGTTTTCTTCCGCCTACACCTGTTCGCTTATTGCTGGACAGCAAAGGAAACGATCTCACCGGACAAGTTAATTTTGACACATTGCAAAATAAACTTAAGCCGCTAGGTAAAGATATCGCAAATAAAATGGTCAAAATGGCTCGTCCAAATATTGAGCAATTAATTAAACTAGGCGATCACAAAATGACTGAAATCGCACAGGCTCAAATTCGAGAAGCCAGTAAATTAGCAGATCAAACATTGAGCACTGAACTCAATCGACTTATAGCCTTGAAAGCAGTAAATAAAAATATTCGCCAGGCGGAAATTGATGTATTGGAAAAACAACGCGAGCTTTCTCTGGAAGAGTTAAGTAAAGCAAGCTGGCGACTAGATAGCCTTCGAGTAATAGTGACAAACAAGGAATAATATGGCACTTATTGCATACCATCCCCCTTTAGAACCGTATTTAGATATTATCTATCAAGATAATCATATCTGCGTAGTAAACAAGCCAAGCGGTTTACTTTCAGTTCCTGGCAATCAGCCTGAATACTACGATAGTGCAATGAGTCGGGTAAAAGAGAAATTTGGATTTTGTGAACCTGCACATCGTTTAGATATGGCCACAAGTGGGATTATTCTATTTGCATTAAGTAAAGCGGCTGATAAAGAGTTGAAACGTCAATTCCGTGAACGTGAACCAAAAAAATATTATCAAGCTTTAGTATGGGGACACTTAGAACAAGATAGTGGTGAAATTAATCTTCCTATGATTTGTGATTGGGAAAATCGACCGCGCCAACGCATTGATTTGTATTTGGCAAAAGAGCGGTCACTTTTTATGAAGTTTTAGAAAGATTACCGACTAACTGTACTCGAGTGAAACTGACTCCAATCACAGGACGTTCGCATCAACTTCGTTTACATACGCTCGCGCTTGGACATCCCATCTTAGGGGACAAGTTTTATTCTCACCCACAAGCTAAATCGATGTCACCTCGCTTATGCTTACACGCAGAAGAACTTACGATTACGCACCCTATCACAGGTGAAAAAATGACATTTAGAGCTAAAGCTGAATTTTAGGAAAACGAGATATAAAAAAGGCTCACATCAGTGAGCCTTTTTATTTTATAACAAATTATTATTCCGCTGCTGCTTCTGCAACTTCTGGACGATCAACTAACTCAATGTATGCCATTGGAGCGTTGTCACCTGCACGGAAACCACATTTTAAGATACGGGTGTAACCACCTGTACGTTGAGCAAAACGTGGACCTAATTCATTGAATAATTTCGCAACAGTTTCGATGTTACGAGTACGAGCGAATGCTAAACGACGGTTTGCAACGCTATCTTCTTTTGCTAATGTAATTAACGGTTCAACTACACGACGTAATTCTTTAGCTTTTGGTAAAGTAGTCTTGATGATTTCATGACTAACTAAAGCACTTGCTAAGTTACGGAACATCGCTTGGCGATGGCTGCTATTACGGTTTAGTTGACGACCACTCTTACGATGGCGCATGATCTTATCCTTCTCAGAAAAATCTTAACCTATGACCAAACTAGTCTTCAGCAATACTTGCTGGTGGCCAATTCTCAAGGCGCATACCAAGTGACAAGCCACGTGAAGCGAGAACGTCTTTAATTTCAGTAAGCGATTTCTTACCAAGATTAGGCGTTTTTAATAACTCAACTTCTGTACGTTGTACTAAGTCACCGATATAGTGAATTGTTTCTGCTTTCAAACAGTTAGCAGAACGAACTGTCAACTCTAAGTCATCAACAGGACGTAATAAAATCGGATCGAATTCCGGTTTTTCTTCCTTGACTTCAGGTTGACGAACATCACGCAAATCAACGAATGCATCGAGTTGCTCTGCTAAAATTGTTGCTGCACGACGAATTGCTTCTTCCGGATCAATAGTCCCATTAGTTTCTAACTCGATAACTAGTTTATCTAAGTCAGTACGTTGTTCAACACGTGCTGCTTCAACATTGTAAGCAATACGGTCAACCGGGCTATAACAAGCATCCACTAATAAACGACCGATTGGACGATCTTCATTTTGTGAATGAGTACGAGCAGATGCAGGTACATAACCTCTACCACGTTGAACACGAATACGCATATTAATAGATGCATTTTCGTCTGTTAAGTGACAGATTACATGTGATGGATTAACAATCTCAACATCACCGTCATGGGTGATATCAGCTGCAACAACAGGGCCAATTCCAGATTTATTTAATGTCAGAATAACATCATCTTTATTCTGTACTTTAACCGCTAGACCTTTAAGGTTTAAAAGAACTTCAAGAATATCTTCCTGAACACCTTCTTTACTACTATATTCGTGCAGTACGCCATCAATTTCTACTTCAGTTACAGCACAACCTGGCATTGAAGACAGAAGGATACGACGTAATGCATTCCCTAGAGTATGACCAAAGCCACGCTCTAACGGTTCTAAGATCACCTTAGCATGAGTAGAGCTAATTTGCTCGATATCTACTAAGCGTGGTTTTAAAAATTCTGTAACAGAACCCTGCATTTTATCCTCTCTTTGCTTTTAAGCTTAACTATTATTTAGAGTAAAGCTCAACGATCAGATGTTCGTTAATGTCTGCTGATAAATCAGAACGTTCAGGAACACGTTTGAACACACCTTCCATTTTCGCAGAATCAACTTCTAACCAAGTTGGTTTTTCTCTTTGTTCTGCTAATTCTAATGATGCTTTAATACGTGCTTGTTTTTTAGATTTCTCACGAACAGCAACGACATCATTTACAGAAACTTGGAAAGATGGGATATTTACAACACGACCATTTACGACAATCGCTTTGTGGCTCACTAATTGACGAGCTTCTGCGCGAGTTGCAGCAAATCCCATGCGATAAACAACGTTATCCAATCTACCTTCTAATAATACTAGTAAGTTCTCACCAGTATTACCTTTTAAACGGTTTTGCTTCTTTATAGTAGTTACGGAATTGACGTTCTAAAATACCATAGATACGACGAACTTTTTGTTTTTCACGTAATTGACTACCATAGTCAGACAAACGCGGTTTACGAGCACCGTGTTGACCTGGTGCTGTATCAATTTTACATTTTGAATCAATCGCACGCACACCTGATTTAAGGAATAAATCAGTGCCTTCACGACGGCTGAGCTTGAGTTTAGGGCCCAAATATCTTGCCATTTTCTTTCTCCAACTATCCTATTACGCCATTAAACACGACGTTTTTCGGTGGACGACAACCGTTATGAGGGATCGGAGTCACATCAGTGATGTTCGTGATACGGAAACCCGCTGCATTTAATGCACGGATTGTTGATTCACGACCCGGACCCGGACCTTTAACCATAACTTCCAAGTTCTTTAAGCCGAATTCTTTAACGATTTCAGCACAACGTTCTGCAGCAACTTGTGCAGCGAACGGGGTAGATTTACGAGAACCACGGAAACCTGAACCACCTGCTGTAGCCCAAGCTAAAGCATTACCTTGACGGTCAGTAATGGTAACGATTGTGTTATTGAAAGATGCGTGAATGTGTGCTACGCCATCTACAACTTGTTTTTTTACACGTTTACGTGCACGAACTGGTGTTTTAGCCATTCTTTATTTACCCCGACTATTTTTTGATCGGCTTACGTGGACCCTTACGGGTACGCGCATTAGTTTTAGTACGTTGACCACGTACCGGTAAACTACGACGATGACGTAAACCACGGTAACAACCTAAGTCTAAAAGACGTTTGATGTTTAGTGTTACTTCACGACGTAAGTCACCTTCAACGGTAAATTTACCAACTTCGTCACGCAGTTTGTCAATCTGCTCTTCAGACAATTCGCTGATCTTAACATCTTCAGCAATACCCGCTGCAGCACAAATGCTTTTAGAACGAGTTTTACCGATACCGTAAATTGCAGTTAAAGCGATTACAGCGTGTTTGTGATCAGGAATGTTAATGCCTGCAATACGGGCCACTATGCACTCCTATTATTTTAACTAATTTGGTATTCTGATCTTGAAAAGCCCGTTTTCAGGATACTCAAACAGAATACCAAGGACATAAATGAGTTGAGTAGTATAACTACTCAACCGGTTCTTTGCAAGAAGAAATGTTAATTAACCTTGACGTTGTTTATGTTTAGGGTCGCTGCATAATACGCGAACAACACCTTCACGTTTAACAATTTTACAGTTACGACACATCTTCTTAACGGAAGCACGAACTTTCATTGCTTATCCTTTTTACTTAAATGAACAATTACTGTCCAAAACCTTTAAGGTTTGCTTTTTTTAACGCAGATTCATATTGAGACGACATTAAGTGACTCTGAACTTGCACGATAAAATCCATAATTACAACAACAACGATTAATAAGGAAGTACCACCGAAGTAGAATTTAACATCCCATGCTGATGTCATAATGTAAGGGACTAAACATACGAACGTTACATAAAGACCGCCGATTAATGTTAAGCGAGTCATTACTTTATCAATGTAACGAGATGTTTGTTCACCTGGTCTAATTCCTGGGATAAATGCACCAGATTTTTTTAGATTATCTGCTGTATCACGTGGATTATATTGCATTGCAGTATAGAAGAAACTGAAGAAAATAATCGCTACCGCATAAACAAGAAGATATAAAGGTTGTCCAGGATTCAACAACATTGATAAGTCATTTAACCACTCAAACTTATCATTTTGACCAAACCATTGTGTCAATGTGGCAGGGAATAAAATAATGCTTGAAGCAAAAATTGCTGGCATTACGTTTGCCATATTAACTTTTAATGGTAAGTGAGTTGAATGACCACCTAAAATTTGACGTCCTTGTTGACGCTTAGCATATTCAACACGAATTCTACGTTGTCCACGTTCTACGAAGACAACAAAATAAGTTACTGCAAAAACAATAGCAGCGATTAGTAGAAGAACTAAAGGATGCATTTGTCCTTGACGAGCTTGCTCAACTGTTTCGATGATTGCATGTGGCAATCCTGCAACAATACCACCAAAAACAAGAATTGAGATACCGTTACCAATACCTCTTTCAGTAATCTGCTCACCTAACCACATTAAGAACATGGTTCCGGTCACAAGACTCACTACTGCAGTGAAGTAAAAAGTAAAACCAATATTTGGCACTAACTGTGGCAACATATTCGGTAAACCGGTAGAAATTGCGATAGCTTGGATAGTAGCAAAAACCACCGTTGCATAACGAGTATACTTGGTGATTTTTCTTTGTCCTGCTGCGCCTTCTTTCTTCAATTCTGCTAAAGCAGGTGAAACCGTAGCAAGCAATTGCATCACGATAGATGCCGAGATATACGGCATAATACCTAATGCTAAAATTGATGCTCGGCTCAATGCACCACCAGAGAACATGTTTAACATATCAATGATGGTGCCTTTTTGTTGTTCAACTAATTGAGCTAGCACGGCGGCATCAATACCAGGAAGCGGAATAAAGAACCAATACGATAAACGATAAGTGCACCTAATACAAAAAGCAATCTGCTTTTTAGTTCACCAGTACCACTATTAGTACTTCTGCTTTGATAACCTGGTTGTTTAGCCATTTGCTAATTATTCCTCAACTGAACCGCCAGCAGCTTCGATTGCTGCTTTTGCACCTTTAGTTACACGTAAACCACGTACAGTAACTGCAGATTTCACTTCACCAGCTAAGATAACTTTAGCGAATTGAATATCTTTAGTTAAAATATTTGCAGCTTTTAATGCTTCTAAAGTGACAACATTTCCTTCAACTTTTGTTAATTCGTTTAAACGAACTTCAGCAGTTACAGCTGACTTCATTGAAGTGAAACCAAATTTTGGTAAACGACGGTATAATGGCATTTGGCCACCCTCGAAACCACGACGAACACCGCCGCCAGTACGAGATTTTTGACCTTTATGACCACGACCACCAGTTTTTCCTAAACCTGAACCAATACCACGACCAAGGCGTTTTGCGCTGTGCTTAGCACCTTCAGCCGGAGATAGAGTATTTAAACGCATTCTCTTACTCCTCCACTTTAACCATGTATGAAACTTGGTTAATCATACCACGTACTGCCGGAGTATCGATTAACTCAACAGTATGGTGCATATGGCGAAGACCAAGACCACGCAAGGTAGCTTTGTGCTTCGGTAAACGAGCAATTGAGCTACGAACTTGAGTTACTTTAATAGTTTTAGCCATTATCAATTACCCCAAAATTTCATCAACGGTTTGCCACGTTTAGCAGCAACCATTTCTGGTGATTTCATATTTGCTAATGCATCAATAGTTGCACGAACAACGTTGATTGGGTTGGTTGAACCATACGCTTTAGAAAGAACGTTGCGTACACCAGCAACTTCTAACACTGAACGCATTGCACCACCAGCGATGATACCTGTACCTTCGCTAGCTGGTTGCATAAATACGCGAGAACCAGTGTGAACACCTTTAACTGGGTGTTGTAATGTACCTTCATTTAAAGCGACATTAATCATATTGCGACGTGCTTTTTCCATCGCTTTTTGGATCGCTGCCGGAACTTCGCGAGCTTTACCATAACCAAAACCTACGCGACCGTTACCATCGCCTACTACTGTTAAAGCAGTAAAGCTCATAATACGACCACCTTTTACAGTTTTTGATACACGGTTTACTGCGATTAGCTTCTCTTGCAGTTCACCAGCTTGTTTTTCGATGTTTGACATCTCAATTTACCTCATTAGAACTGTAGACCAGCTTCACGTGCAGCGTCCGCTAAAGTTTGGACACGACCATGATATTTAAAACCGGAACGGTCAAAAGCAACGTCTTTAACGCCTTTTGCTAATGCGCGCTCAGCAACAAGTTTACCTACTACTGCTGCGGCATCTTTATTACCGGTATATTTAACTTGCTCACGAATTGCTTTTTCAACAGTTGAAGCAGCGGCAAGCACTTCTGAACCGTTTGGTGCAATAACTTGTGCGTAGATATGACGCGGAGTACGGTGAATAACTAGACGAGTTACACCTTGCTCTCTCATCATATGACGTGCACGAGCTGCACGACGGATACGAGCTGATTTCTTATCCATAGTGTTACCTTAATTATTTCTTCTTAGCCTCTTTCATACGTACTACTTCATCAGAGTAACGTACACCTTTACCTTTATAAGGCTCAGGACGGCGATAAGCGCGAATATCTGCTGCAACTTGACCAATTAACTGCTTGTCTGCACCTTTTAAAACGATTTCCGTTTGTGAAGGGCATTCTGCAGTAATACCTGCTGGTAAAGTGTGCTCCACAGGGTGAGAGAAACCTAAACTTAATGCAACTGCGTTGCCTTTAATTTGAGCTCTGTAACCAACACCCACTAGTTGTAATTTCTTAGTGAAGCCTTCAGTAACACCGATAACCATTGCATTAACTAATGCACGAGCTGTACCCGATTGAGCATTCGCTTCAACAAAACCTTCACGTGGAGTGAAAGTAAATTGACCATTATCTTGTTTAACTTCAACTGAGTTATGAATTGTGCGAGATAACTCGCCATTTTTACCTTTTACTGTTAATAGCTGACCGTCGAGTTTAACTTCAACGCCGGCAGGAATATTAACAGGTGCCTTTGCAACACGAGACATTTCCTACCTCTCTATTAAGCTACGTAACAGATGATCTCACCGCCTAAGCCCGCTTGACGAGCTGCACGGTCAGTCATAACACCTTTAGATGTAGAAATTACAGCAACACCTAAACCACCCATAACTTTTGGTAATTCGTCTTTACGTTTGTAAATACGAAGACCTGGACGGCTTACACGTTGGATGCTTTCTACAACCGGTTTGCCTTGGAAATATTTTAAAGTAATTTCCAATTCAGGTTTTGCACCTTCTAAAACTTTAACGCTTTCGATATAACCTTCAGCAGCTAATACGTTGGCAATTGCCACTTTCAGCTTGGAAGAAGGCATATTGATTGCAACTTTGTTCGCAGCTTGACCGTTACGAATACGAGTCAACATATCTGCGATTGGATCTTGCATACTCATTGTACTTTTTCTCCGATTCCAAAATAAAGTGGTATATTACCAGCTCGCTTTTTTAAGGCCAGGGATCTCACCGCGCATAGCAGCTTCACGAACCTTAATACGGCTTAAACCAAACTTACGTAAAACGCCGTGAGGACGTCCAGTTTGGCGGCAACGGTTACGTTGACGACTAGGGCTAGAATCACGTGGTAAAGTTTGCAACTTTAACACTGCATCCCAACGATCTTCGTCAGAGGCATTGACATCAGAAATGATTTTCTTTAATTCTGCACGTTTAGCGAAGAATTTTTCAGCCAATTTAACGCGTTTTACATCGCGTGCTTTCATTGATTGTTTTGCCATTATAACCTGCCTTATTTACGGAATGGGAAATTAAAGGCAGCAAGTAGTGCTTGACCTTCTTCATCATTCTTAGCGGTAGTTGTGATAGTGATATCTAAACCACGTACACGATCTACTTTATCGTAATCGATTTCAGGGAAGATGATTTGTTCACGCACACCCATGCTGTAGTTACCACGACCATCAAATGATTTCGCGCTTAAACCGCGGAAGTCACGAATACGTGGAACAGCAATTGTAATTAAACGTTCAAAGAACTCCCACATACGCTCACCGCGTAGTGTTACTTTACAACCTATTGGATATCCCTGACGGATTTTAAGCCAGCAACAGATTTACGAGCTTTAGTTACTAAAGGTTTCTGACCGCTAATTGCTGCTAAGTCCGCTACTGCGTTGTCTAGCAATTTCTTATCGGTCAATGCTTCACCCACACCCATATTCAGGGTAATCTTTTCGATTCGTGGGACTTGCATGACAGATTTGTAGCCGAATTTATTTTTTAACTCGTTTACTACTTGATCTCTGTAGTAATCATGCAGTTTCGCCATCGCATTACTCCAGTTTGTTAGATAATTTCATTGTTAGATTTGAAGAAACGTACTTTTTTGCCGTCTTCGAATCTAAAACCTACACGGTCAGCTTTGTTTGTTTTTGGATTGAAAATCGCAACGTTAGAAGCATCGATAGCCGCTTCTTTTTTCACTAAACCACCAGCTTGTCCTAAAGCAGGAACTGGTTTTTCATGTTTAGTGATGATGTTGATACCTTCAACAAACACTTTACCGTTTGGTAACACTTTAGTTACCTTGCCACGCTTGCCTTTGTCTTTACCGGCAAGTACGATTACTTCATCGTTTTGACGAATTTTTGCAGCCATTTCTCACTTCTCCTTACAGTACTTCTGGTGCCAAAGAAATGATCTTCATGAATTTCTCAGAACGAAGTTCACGAGTCACCGGTCCAAAAATACGAGTACCGATTGGTTGCTCTGTGTTATTGTTTAAAATTACACAAGCGTTACCATCGAAGCGAATGACTGATCCGTCTGGGCGACGAACACCCTTCTTGGTGCGCACAACAACTGCTTTTAATACATCACCTTTTTTAACTTTACCGCGTGGAATTGCTTCTTTCACAGTAACTTTGATGATATCACCAATAGCAGCATAACGACGGTGCGATCCACCTAGAACCTTGATACACATTACGCTGCGAGCACCAGAGTTATCGGCAACATCCAGCATAGTCTGTTCTTGGATCATATTTTATGCTCCGTTAAGTTAATAATACACCCTTGCGGGACGAACCTATCCATACCTTATAAAGATATATGGCGGATAGGTGGCGGAGTTTACCAAAATCAAGCTAGAAACGCAATCAAAATTTTATACTTAAATCAGAGTGTTTAAAGCGCGGTCAAATTTTCATTATTTTTTAGCAAGTCTTAGAAAGAAAAAAGCCAACGGTATAAACCATTGGCTTTTATTTTTTAACTTGTTAATTAAGCAATAACTGCTTTCTCAACAACACGAACTAAAGTCCAAGATTTGGTTTTAGAGAGAGGGCGACATTCGCGAATCTCTACTACATCACCTAATTTGGCTTCGTTGTTCTCATCGTGTACGTGTAATTTAGTTGTACGACGGATAAATTTACCGTATAACGGATGTTTTACCTTACGTTCAATAGCAACAACGAAAGATTTTTCCATTTTGTCGCTAACAACTTTACCTTGTACGCTACGAATTTTATCAGTCATTACTCACCCGCCTTCTCAGTTAAAATGGTTTTAACGCGTGCGATATCACGACGCACTTGTTTAGCCTGATGGGTTTGTTGAAGCTGACCGGTGGCTGTTTGCATACGCAATTTGAATTGTTCACCTAAAAAGGTTCACTAATTCATCATTCAGCTCTTCAACACTTTTTTTGTACGTAAATCTTGAGCTTTCATTACATCACCGTCTTAGTTACGAAGGTAGTCTTGATTGGCAATTTAGCAGCTGCTAATGCAAATGCTTGTCTTGCGATCTCTTCAGACACACCATCCATTTCATAAAGTACTTTACCCGGTTGGATTAAGGCTACCCAGTACTCAACGTTACCTTTACCTTTACCCATACGGACTTCTAATGGTTTTTTTCAGTAATTGGTTTATCTGGGAAAAACACGGATCCAGATTTTACCTTGACGTTTAACTGCACGTGTCATTGCACGACGAGCCGCTTCAATTTGACGAGCGGTTAAACGACCACGACCAACTGCTTTTTAACCCGAATGTACCGAAACTAACTTCAGTACCACCCGCGATACCACGGTTACGGCCTTTGTGAACTTTTACGGAATTTTTGTACGTTTTGGTTGCAACATTTAGCGTTTCTCCTTACTTACGACCTTTGCCACGCGGAGCCTTTTTTAGGCTTGTCGGCAGGGTTGTTGTTCTGATTGCGCAACTGCAGCCATTCCACCCAAAAATTTCACCTTTGAAGATCCATACTTTAACGCCGATTACGCCGTATGTAGTATGAGCTTCTGCAGTGTTATAATCGATGTCCGCACGAAGAGTATGTAGAGGTACACGACCTTCACGATACCATTCAGAACGTGCGATTTCTGCACCACCTAAACGACCGCTAACTTCAACTTTGATACCTTTAGCACCTAAACGCATTGCGCTTTGTACCGCACGTTTCATAGCACGACGGAACATTACACGACGTTCTAATTGAGAAGCGATGCTGTCTGCAACTAATTTTGCATCTAATTCCGGTTTTTTCACTTCAGCAATGTTAATTTGAGCCGGAACACCAGCGATTTTAGACACTGCGTTACGTAATTTTTCAACATCTTCACCTTTTTTACCGATAACGATACCTGGGCGAGCTGTGTGAATTGTTACACGAATACTTTTAGCTGGACGCTCAATAGTAATACGTGAAACCGAAGCGTTTGCTAATTCTTTATTTAAGAATTTGCGTACTTTGAAGTCACCGTCAAGATTGTCGGCGAAATCTTGTGTATTCGCGAACCAAGTAGAGTTCCAAGGTTTTACAATACCTAGGCGAATACCATTTGGATTTACTTTTTGACCCATTGCTATTCCTCTACTTATTAACGATCTGACACAACCACAGTGATGTGGCTAGTACGTTTTAAAATACGATCTGCACGACCTTTAGCACGTGGCATAACACGTTTCATGCTAGGACCTTCGTCAACGAAGATTTTAGCAACTTTAAGATCATCGATATCTGCACCATCATTATGCTCTGCGTTAGCAATAGCTGACTCTAATACTTTTTTCACTAAAGCCGCAGCTTTTTTGTTAGTAAAAGTTAAGATTTCTAATGCTTGCGCAACTTTTTTACCACGAATTAAATCGGCAACTAAGCGAGCTTTTTGGGCAGAAGTGCGAGGCGTAACGATGTTTTGCGATAGTTTCCATCTATTTACCTCTTATTTCTTAGCTTTCTTATCTGCCGCGTGACCGCGGTATGTACGAGTCGGTGCAAATTCACCTAATTTATGGCCGATCATTTCATCAGATACATAAACAGGAACGTGCTGACGACCATTATGGACTGCGATGGTCAATCCGATCATTGAAGGAATGATCATTGAACGACGGGACCAAGTTTTGATTGGTTTTTTATCCCCGCTTTCCACCGCCTTCTCTACCTTCTTCAACAAGTGTAGGTCAAGGAAAGGACCTTTCTTGAGAGAACGTGGCATGGCTTATCCTCTTATTAATTTAAATTATTTGCCACGACGACGTACGATAAATTTATCAGTACGTTTGTTGTGACGAGTTTTCTTACCTTTAGTTTGAACGCCCCAAGGAGTTACTGGGTGTTTACCAAAGTTACGACCTTCACCACCACCGTGTGGGTGATCTACTGGGTTCATTGCAGTACCACGAACTGTAGGGCGAATGCCTCTCCAGCGGTTAGCACCAGCTTTACCCAATACGCGAAGCATATGTTCTGAGTTACCAACTTCACCGATTGTAGCAACACATTCAGCTAATACTTTACGCATTTCGCCTGAACGTAAACGTAAAGTTACGTAGTTGCCTTCACGAGCGATGATTTGTACATAAGCACCAGCAGAACGAGCGATTTGACCGCCTTTACCTGGTTTTAATTCAACGTTATGTACTGTTGAACCAACTGGGATATTACGCATTGGTAACGAGTTACCCACTTTAATTGGTGAGTTAACGCCAGATTGGATTTGATCGCCAACTGACAAACCTTTAGGTGCTAAGATATAACGGCGTTCACCATCTTTATAAAGCACTAAAAGCAATGTTAGCTGAACGGTTTTGGATCATATTCTAAACGCTCAACAACCGCTGGGATATCTAACTTGTTACGTTTGAAATCGATTAAACGGTAATGTTGTTTATGACCACCACCGATGTGGCGAGTGGTAATACGACCATAATTGTTACGACCACCAGTTTTAGATTTAGTATCTAGAAGAGGTGCGTAAGGTTTACCCTTGTGTAATTCAGGGTTCACGATTTTAACAACGTGACGACGACCAGCGGAGGTCGGCTTACATTTAACGATAGCCATTCTCTAATTTCCTCCGATTACTCTGCACTGTCCACGAAGTCCAAGTTTTGGCCTTCGGCTAAAAGTTCATAAGCTTTTTTTCCAGTCGCTGCGACGACCCATTTTGTTACCACGGCGTTTAGTTTTACCTTTAACAACCACAGTACGAACTGAGTCAACTTTTACTTCAAATAATTGAGCAACAGCAGCAGCAATTTCAGCTTTGTTCGCATCTAAAGCAACTTTAAGTACAACAGTGTTAGATTTTTCAGCATTGTTAGTTGCTTTTTCAGAGATGTGCGGTGCACGTAGCACGCTTAGCAAACGTTCTTGACTCATGCTAGGATCTCCTCAATTTGTTTCACAGCGTCAACAGTAACAATCACTTTATCGAAAGCGATTAAGCTAACTGGATCGATACCTTGAACATCACGTACATCAACTTTATATAAGTTACGTGCCGCTAAGAATAGATTTTCATCTAAACTTGCTGTGATAATTAACGCATCTTCAACTGCTAAATCTTTTAATTTTTGTACTAAAACTTTAGTTTTTGGTGCATCTAATTCGAATTTTTCAACAACAACCAAACGGTCTTGACGAACTAATTCAGAAAGAATGCTTTTGATAGCACCACGGTACATTTTCTTGTTCACTTTTTGGCTGTGATCTTGTGGTTTAGCCGCGAAGGTTGTACCACCAGAACGCCAGATTGGTGATTTGATATCACCAGAACGAGCACGACCTGTACCTTTTTGACGCCAAGGTTTTTTACCTGAACCAGACACTTCAGCACGAGTTTTTTGCGCACGAGTACCTTGACGAGCACCTGCTGCATAAGCAACAACAACTTGGTGAATCAAAGCTTCGTTAAACTCACGTCCGAAGGTAGTTTCAGAAACAGTTAGTGCGTTTGCACCTACAACTTGTAATTCCATCTCTATCTCCTAGACTTATGCTTTAACTGCTGGCTTAACGATAACATCGCCATTGATAGCACCAGGTACAGAACCTTTTACTAATAGCAATTTACGCTCAGCATCTACACGAACAACTTCAAGTGATTGAACGGTTACACGCTCAGCACCTAAATGTCCTGCCATTTTTTTACCTTTAAACACACGACCTGGAGTTTGGTTTTTGACCAATAGAACCAAGTACACGATGTGATAAAGAGTTACCGTGTGTAGCATCTTGAGTACGGAAGTTCCAACGTTTAACACCACCTTGGAAACCTTTACCTTTAGAAGTACCAGTAACATCTACTTTTTTAACATCTGCAAAGATGTCAACATTGATTTCTTGACCTAAAGTGAATTCTTCACCTTCAGTACGAAATTCCCATAAACCGCGACCAGCTTCAACACCTGCTTTCACGAAATGACCTGCTTCAGGTTTAGTTACACGATTCGCTTTTTTAGAACCAGTTGTAACTTGAACTGCAGTATAGCCATCGTTTTCAAGAGTTTTAACTTGAGTTACGCGGTTGGCTTCGATTTCGATAACGGTAACTGGTACAGAAACACCGTCTTCATTGAAGATACGGGTCATACCAACTTTACGACCGACTAAACCAATCATTGTAATAACCTCTTAATTAACCTAGGCTGATCTGCACGTCCACGCCGGCAGCCAAATCTAAACGCATTAATGCATCAACAGTTTTTTCTGTTGGCTCTACGATATCTACTAAACGTTTGTGTGTACGAATTTCGTATTGGTCACGCGCGTCTTTGTTTACGTGTGGAGAAATCAACACGGTGAAACGCTCTTTACGAGTTGGTAAAGGGATTGGACCACGAACTTGTGCACCAGTACGTTTAGCTGTTTCTACGATCTCCGCAGTAGATTGATCGATCAAACGGTGATCGAAAGCTTTAAGCGGATACGGATTCTTTGGTTCTGCATTAGACCAGAGCTCCAATAAAATTTAGCTAATAAAAAACTAACACCAATCACAATTCTAACTTCAAAATAGAAAAGGAGGTGTAAGTTACCTGTTATATAGTCTCCAAATCGGAAACATTGTTAGTATTACATATCGTAATACTCGTTTAATAAATGATTACATTAAACGGCTTTCAATATCTGAAAGCATCTGAAAGCCCGTGGATATTACACAAAAACACCTAATTATGCAAGCTTTTTGTTCAATTAATTTCCACATACAAAAAAGTGCGGTCATTTTCCCGAATGTTTTTCAGCTGAAAACACGACAAAAAATGACCACACTTTAATATAAATGAAATCTATAGTTTGTTATCTAACATTGCAATATGTCTTGTTGCTGCAATCCAAGCACCAACATAGCCCATAATCAAGCAGCTGACTAATAAGAAGATTAGCTCACCAACGCCTAATCCATTGAGCTCAAATGTAACCGCAAAGATATCCGTTACATATTTCACCGCTGAAGTAAAGTACCCGACAATAAGACTGCTAAAGAGTGCTGCAACCAATCCACCCAACACCGCATAAATCATGCCTGTATAAAGATAAGGACGAAGAATAAATTGATCTGTCGCACCTAATAGTTTCATCACATCAATACTTGCTCGGCTACTATATACATCCGAGCGAATACTATTTCCGATAACAAGGAATACCGCAATAGTCATCAAAACCGTGCAGAAAATTGCCACATGGGCAAATAACCACGAAAGTGCGGTCAATTTTTCCATCCAATCGTTATCTAAACGAACTTCTTGCACCCCTTTAATTTTATTTAAGTTGGTACGTAATTCTGCTCGTTTTTCAGATGCATTAAAGTCTTTAGACGGCTTCACCATCACGACTGCCGGTAATGGATTATCATCTAAAATCTCTAATTCTTCACCAAAACCAGACCAACTTTTGAATTCTTTTAAGCTTTCTTGGCGAGAAACATAATTTAAAGATTCCACGCCTTCTTGTTGACGGATTTTTTCCACCACTAAGTTAGCATCTTCTTCACTTAAATTTTTGTGTAAGTAGATTGTGAGTTCGCTTTCCGGATAAAAATTGAGTCGTCGCTAAATGTAAATTTTTTTCCATAACAAATAGCTCACCGTTGGAATCGTTAAAAGACACGGCAATGACTAAAAATCGTTAGCAATGTACCAAATTTACGTTTTACCAAATCGCCCTCCAAACAGAACGCAAAGTATAGGCAGTTTGCACGCCAAAAGAAGCATCAATACGTCTTGTCATTTTTTATCCTTAATAGCGTAAATAGCCTTGTTCAAGTACAAGACATGGTTTTGGTTTTTTTTGAATTAAATTGATATCGTGTGTCGCAATCAAGACTGTCATGCCTAAACGATTAAACTCTTCGAAAAGATTAAAAATCCCTAAGGAAAGTTCATCATCAAGGTTACCTGTCGGCTCATCCGCTAATAAAAGTTGGGGTTTATGTACGATTGCACGCGCGATATCTACGCGTTGTTGTTCCCCACCTGAAATTTGTGGCGGCATATAATTCGCTTTACTACGTAAGCCCACACGATCTAATGCAACCAATGCACGTGTATGTGCTTCTTTCGGGTTCATGCCAGCAATAATCAATGGCAGCGCCACATTTTCTACCACGCTACGATCCGTTAATAAACGATAATCTTGGTGAACCATACCGATTTGACGACGTAAAAATGGGATTTCATATTTAGACAAACGCGTAATATCATGACCATTAAACCAAATATTACCGGCATTCGCCTTTTCCATTCCCATGATTAATTTAAGCAAGGTACTTTTACCCGCGCCAGAATGCCCAACAAGATAAGTCATACTTCCGACAGGAAGATGAAAATTCAAACCCTGCAAGGCCGGCTGAGTCGCACCGTGATAAGCTTTAGAGACATTTGAAAATCGAATCACTTTATTATTCCTTTTTATTCTTCATTTTCGTGAACAAACAATGCTTCAATAAATTCTTCTGCATTAAATTCGCGTAAATCTTCAATCTTTTCACCCACACCAATATAACGAATTGGTAAATTAAACTGATCTGCAATGGCGAAAATTACCCCACCTTTTGCTGTACCGTCTAACTTGGTTAATGAGATACCGGTTAGTCCAACTGCTTCATCAAAGAGTTTAGCTTGGCTAATTGCATTTTGTCCTGTACCCGCATCAAGAGTAAGCATAATTTCGTGCGGTGCCGTTTCATCATATTTTCTCATGACGCGAACAATTTTCTTCAATTCATCCATGAGATTATTTTTATTTTGTAAACGTCCTGCCGTATCCGCAATTAAAATATCAATGTTACGTGCTGCGGCAGATTGCATCGCATCAAAAATTACCGACGCTGAATCTGAACCCGTACTTTGTGCCACCACCGGGATATTATTACGTTCACCCCATACTTGAAGTTGTTCTACTGCAGCAGCACGGAAAGTATCCCCTGCCGCTAACATGACTGATTTACCTTCATTTTGGAATTTACGAGCTAACTTACCAATTGTGGTTGTTTTACCTACACCATTCACGCCAACCATCAAAATAACATATGGTTTTTTAGTCGTATCAATAACTAGCGGCTGCGCGACAGGTTTTAAGATCTCCGCCATTTCAACTTTAAGTTGTTGGTAAAGTAATTCTGCATCTTGTAATTGTTTGCGACTTGCGTGCTCCGTTAAATTCTTAATGATTTTATTAGTTGTTGGCACGCCAATATCGGCAATTAAAAGTTGCTCTTCCAACTCATCAAACAAATCATCATCAATTTTCTTGCCTAAAAAGAAAGAACGGAAACCCGCACCAATATTTTGTTTGGTTTTGAGTAAGCCTTTGACTAAACGACTGAAAAAGCCACCTTCACTTGGTTTTTCTTGCGTTTCGGTATTGATATCTGAACGGAATTCGTCTTTAACATCGTCAACAATTTCAGGCTCAATCTCAGCTTCAACCACAGGAAGATCTTCAATGACATTATCTTGTTCAATAATGCTTTCTGCTGGCTCTGCTGTAGGAAGTGCGGTTGAAATTTCTTCTGTTTTTACCGTTTCTTCGTCAATTGTTTCAATCACCGGTGTATCTAAAACAGGTTCAACATTGACCGCACTTTCAGGTGAAATCACTTCTTCGACGATAGGTTCAAGGTGCTTAACAACGACCTCTTCTGCTTTATCTTCTTGCAGTTGTTCAGCTAATTCCTGTAATTCTTCCTGTTCAACTTGTTCTAATTGAACGTTCTCTTCAGCGAGAACAATTTCTTCCTCAGGTGAAACATCAGCAGGTTCTACAGATGGCTCTTCAATAATTGGCTCAATTTTTTGTTCTTCTTGCTTTTTATTGCGACCAAAAAGGGAGACCCAAAATCCACCTTTTTTCTTTTCTTCTGACATAAATTCTTCTCTTAAACACAAATCTGTAAAAAATACTGCCTATTCTAGCAAAAAATCGTCTAAACTAAGCACAATTTTCACTAAAAATCTGTTTCTTTATGAAAAAAATGCAAGTTCAAAATGCCAAAGGCGAAGTTCGAATCATCGCGGGTCTTTGGCGTGGACGAAAAATTACCGGTTTTAAATGCTGAAGGTTTGCGTCCAACAGGCGATCGCGTAAAAGAAACCTTATTCAACTGGTTGATGCCTTACATTGTGGATAGCCATTGTCTTGATTGCTTTGCAGGCAGTGGCTCACTTGGTTTTGAAGCCCTTTCTCGCCAAGCGAAACAGGTGACGTTTTTAGAGTTAGATAAAAATGTGGCAAACCAATTAAAGAAAAATTTGCAAACGCTAAAAACAACGAGTGAACAAGCTCAGGTAATCAATCAAAATAGTTTAGAATTTTTAAAACAAGTGCAAAATCAACCGCACTTTGATGTGGTATTTTTTTGAGATCCACCTTTTCATTTTGGCTTAGCAGAACAAGCAATTGCCCTCTTGGAGGAAAAGAATTGGCTGTTACCCCATGCGTTGATTTATGTTGAAACAGAAAAAGATAAACCGCTTAGCGTGCCTGACAATTGGCAATTACTAAAAGAAAAAACCACAGGAATGGTGAGTTACCGCCTGTATCAAAAAGATTAGAAAATCATTATGTTAGATATTGTGTTATACGAACCTGAAATTCCACAAAATACAGGAAATATTATTCGTCTTTGTGCGAACACTGGCTTTCGCCTTCATTTAATCGAGCCACTTGGCTTTACATGGGATGATAAAAAATTACGTCGTTCCGGCTTGGATTATCATGAATTTGCTGAAATCAAAAAGCACAAAACCTTTGAAGCCTTTTTAGAAAGTGAAAAACCGAAACGTCTTTTTGCACTTACAACCAAAGGCAGCCCAGCACATAGCGAAGTGCAATTTGAATTAGGGGATTACTTGATGTTTGGCCCTGAAACACGTGGTATTCCCATGTCTATTTTAGATAGTATGCCAATGGAGCAAAAAATCCGTATCCCAATGACAGCAAATAGCCGTAGCATGAACTTATCCAACTCGGTAGCCGTGACGATTTATGAGGCGTGGCGACAACTTGGTTATGAAGGCGCAGTGAATTTAAATCGATAAAAAATCAGTAAAATAGCCGCTTATTTTTCTAAACAAAAAAATAAGCGGCTTTCTTTTACATTTAAATTGTGATCTCGATCACACATTTGTAATTTTAATATTCCCTTTTTTTAAAAAAACAGCAGTATAAATAAATTACATTTAGAGAGGGATCTCGATGTACTCCACTTGATCTATCAAGATCTTGTCTTTCTTGACTCTTCAAGCAAACCTTCCCCGTAGTCTAAATAAATAATTGGCAGTCGAATGATTTGTCGTCCGTTTTATCCCTAAAATTTAATATGCAGCAAAAGTAGCCTTATCTCATATTAATAAGGATGTTGGCATGAATGGGGTTAATTTTGGATTGGTCGAAACAGCAGTGGCTAAGCATGGATGCCTACAAAAAAAGTGCGGTCAATTTTGGCCGCACTTCCTATTTCTATCATTTGCAAATCACTAACTTTGTGTTGCTATTTTCTAAATAATCCGCAATTTGTTTTGGCACATCATCAGTGAAAAGATAATCCACATCTTTAAGCTCACCCAACCGCACAATCGCTTGTCGAGAGAATTTCGAATGGTCGGTTGCTAACAATGTTTGACGCGAGCTTTCTATAATAGCTCGCTTCACTTGAACTTCATGATAATCATAATCTAATAATGAACCATCAAGGTCGATCGCACTAATCCCGAGAATCCCAAAATCTAAACGGAATTGCGAAATAAAATTAACCGTTGCCTCACCAATAATGCCCCCATCCTTACGTAAGGAACCGCCCGCCATCGTAATATCAAAGGTTTCATTTTGGCGTAATAAATGAGCAGCATTGATATTATTCGTCACAATACGTAACCGTTCATGGTTTAATAAAGCACTTGCTACAGCTTCAGGCGTGGTACCAATATCAATAAATAAGGAGGCACCATTTGGAATGCGTTTCGCTACCTCGCGGGCAATGGCACTTTTTTGGGAAGGGAAAAATTGTTTACGTTCAATATAATCGGAATTCTCTGCGGTAGAAGAAGGTGCCGCGCCACCATGATGGCGACGAATTAAATCTTGTTCCGCAAGGATATTCAGATCGCGTCTAATGGTCTGTGGGCTGACTTCCAGTTCGATAACCAGCTCTTCTGTACTGGCATACCCTTTTAGCTTTACAAGCTCAATAATTTTCTGATGGCGTAATGATTGTTTCATATAAATGCCTATAAATTTGAATTAGCTAAACTTTTTAATATTAATTTTACTCTGCAGAAATCCCCAAACCAATCCTAAGATAAAGCCTGAAATGTGGGCAGCGTTGCCTATATTAATACCAAAAAGCGGACTAATAAAGCCAAATACAAGCCCTACCAGCAACATCGTGAAAAAGCCTTCCGGTAAGTCAAAACTATGCGGGTGCAATTTGTCCACCACCAACACATAACCTAACACCGCATACACCACACCAGATAATCCGAAAAAGGCTGGACCGGTAAAATAATTCTGTACGGCGCCACTCACTGCGGCAGACACTAAGACCAATAATAAAAAATGTAAAGAACCAAATCGGCGTTCAATCGCGCCACCAAATAACCAAAACCACGAAAGGTTAAATAAAATATGCGGTACCGACAAATGAATAATAGCATGTGTGAAATAACGCCATATTTCCTGATCTTCCCAAGAATAAGCTGGATAATGGAATAAATCCACAATTGGTTCTTCAAACCCTACATTCTGCAAGAGATAAATCACCGCGCAAAGTGCGGTCAAAATAAACGTGATTTTTTGTGCGCCCAATGTGCGTTTCAATACTTTTCTCTCTTCTGGCGCATCGGTTTCACTATCAAATAAAGACGGCATTTGTTATATTCCTTTTTATTTTTCGTCAATCATATAAGGTTCATTATGAAAAAACAAACTATGCCGACAGGATTTAGCGGCTTCGCTTGGGGAATCGCGGCATTTTGTTTACCCATTTTACTGTGGCCTATGGCCTCTCTGCTTTCCACTGCTTTTGCGAAAAACCCAACATTAAGCGACTTTCAGATCGATCTTTTCTCGATTATCTTTTGGGTTTATCCCTTTGTTTTGGTTTTGATTGCACGCTTACTTTATAAATTGCATCAGTACAAACCTAAACTTGCCGTAAAATTATTGCTACTAAGTGCGGTCATTTTTTACATTGTTTTAGTTTCGGTTTGCTACATTGGCTTTAATGCTTAAGAATATAAAAACAAAATCACAAACAACAAAAAGGGAGCTTTCGCTCCCTTTTAACTTATGTTCCTAATAATCAAAAATATAAAAAAATTTCCTACCTAGCAATCAATTATGCAAAGTATTTTTCTAAATCGTCGCTACCGCCGATGTGTTTACCGCCGATAAATACTTGTGGCACAGTTGCACGACCAGAAACCGCACGTACACTCACGATAGTTGCATCTTGACCTAATACGATTTCTTCAAAGCTTAAACCTTTATCACGTAAAAGTTGTTTTTGCTTTCGCGCAATATGGACATCCTGGTTTTGTGAAGATGGCGATTGATTCTTGCACTTGGAAATCTGGTGCAATGTATTTCAACATGGTATCGGCATCAGATACTTTAAACGGATCGCCTGGCTCATTTGGTTCAATAAACATTTTTTCCACTACGCCATTTTTCACGAGCATAGAATAACGCCAAGAACGTTTACCAAAACCTAAATCATCTTTTCCGACTAACATACCCATACCTTCAGTGAAAGTACCGTTGCCATCTGGAATGAATTTTACATTGTGTGCTTCTTCTGCTTCTTTCCAAGCATTCATTACGAAAGTATCGTTTACAGACACAACTAAAATATCATCTACGCCATGTTTTTTGAACACTGGCGCAAGTTCGTTATAACGTGGTAAGTGAGAAGATGAACAAGTTGGCGTGAATGCACCCGGTAATGAGAAAACAACAACTGTTTTGTTATCAAATAATTCAGATGTGGTCACATCAACCCATTGATCGCCTTGGCGAGTGCGGAATGTAACTTGTGGAACTTTTTTTCCTTCCATATTAGACATAATGTGTCTCCTCTGTGAGTTAAATTAATTTATCCTAAAAAAAACTTGATAGGCATTATAGAAAGTTTTTGTGATATAGTCATAATCAATTAATTCTATCCTTTTTAATTGACATATTCTATAAAGTGAGAACCCTATGAATATTCGTGATTTAGAATACTTAGTAGCCCTTTCTGAGTTTAAACATTTCCGTCGAGCGGCGGATTCTTGCAATGTTAGCCAACCCACTTTAAGTGGCCAAATCCGCAAACTCGAAGATGAATTAGGCATTATTTTACTTGAACGTACTAGCCGTAAAGTACTTTTTCACGCAATCTGGTATGTTACTTGTCGATCAAGCTCGCACTGTATTACGCGAAGTAAAATTACTCAAAGAAATGGCTAGCAATCAAGGTAAAGAAATGACAGGTCCATTACACATTGGATTAATCCCAACCGTTGGCCCTTACCTACTTCCTTATATTGTACCAACATTGAAAGAAACTTTCCCAGATTTAGAAGTTTTTCTTTACGAGGCCCAAACTCACCAACTATTAGAACAATTAGAAACTGGCCGATTAGATTGTGCGATTGTGGCTCGCGTACCCGAAAACTGAAGCGTTTATCGAAGTGCCTATTTTTTTGATGAAAAAAAATGTTACTCGCTGTATCCGACCAACATCCTTGGGCTTCAGAAAGTAAAATTGCCATGAATACCTTAAAAGGGCAAGAAATGCTTATGTTGGATGATGGGCATTGCTTACGTAATCAAGCACTCGATTATTGTTTTACGGCCGGTGCTAAAGAAGACTCTCACTTCCAAGCCACTAGCCTTGAAACGTTGCGTAATATGGTGGCAGCTAATGCAGGCATCACCTTTATGCCAGAACTTGCTGTATTAAATGAAGGCACACGTGCAGGTGTAAAATATATTCCTTGCCATTCGCCAGAACCGTCTCGTACTATTGCTCTCGTTTACCGCCCAGGTTCACCATTACGTAATCGCTATGAACGCGTTGCAGTGCGGTCAGTGAACAAGTTAAATCGATTTTAGCGAATAAAAAATAATTTATCATAAGCTGAGGAAAACCCAATGGCTGGTGTTCGAGCAATTCAAAAAGAAAAAACCCGTCGAGCTTTAATTGACGCCGCATTTAATCAGTTAAGTGCAGAAAAAAGCTTTTCTAATTTAAGCTTGCGTGAAGTTGCGCGTGAAGCAGGCATTGCACCAACTTCTTTCTATCGCCACTTTAGCGATATGGATGAGCTCGGATTAGAAATGGTTGATGAGGCCGGCTTAACGCTTCGTCAATTAATGCGCCAAGCTCGTAAGCGTATTGATGCAGGTGGTAGTGTGATCCGCGTATCCGTGGAAACCTTTTTTGAATTTATCACTCACAGCACCAACGTGTTCCGTTTGCTCTTACGTGAAAGTTCGGGGACCTCTCAGGCGTTCCGTACCGCAGCCGCTCGTGAAATCAAACACTTTGTCGATGAATTAGCTGAATACATTGCAAAGAAAAATCACTACTCGCAATATGTGTCTTATGTTCAGGCTGAGGGAATGGTAACCATCGTATTCACGGCAGGTTCCAACGCCTTAGACATGACGAAGGCCGAACAAGATTTACTAAAAGAGCGCGTTATCTTACAACTTCGCATGCTGGCGAAAGGTGCGGACTTCGCATCTCATAAAGAAAAAATGATGCGAAAATAGACCGCACTTTTCGACTAAAACAAAACACCCGCATCTCTGCGGGTGTTTGTTTATCTTAAGAAGGGAATTATTTACCATCCCAAGCTTTAACTGCATCTAAACGCGCTTTCACTTTGCTGCTTGAATCACCTTTGAAGTAATCTTTTGCTAAACCACCTTCAAAGCCACCGTAGTTCGGGTTAGGTAAAACGATGAATGTTTTACCAAATTTCGCTTTGTTTTGTGCAACGAAATCACGACGTTCTGCATTTTGTTTACCGTAGATCGCATCACCGAAGTCATCTAGGTTATCACCCACATAAACAACGATTTCATAACCTTGTTTTTCAATTTCTTCAAAACGTGCTGCTTTTGGTGATTTATCTTTTTTCAAGTAAAACGCTGAATCTTCAACACCATTAAAACCTAAACGTTTCATGTCGTCAATGGTGCCCGCTTTTTCATTGCTGTCTTTACGGTTAGACACATAGAACATTTTACCGCCGTGGGTATTTACATAGTTATTGAATTCTACTGCGCCTGGTACTACACCTGATTGACGAGCCTCTACCCAACGAGTCCAATCTTTACCATCAAATGGTTTGTTATTTGAACTTGCCAGCCAGCATAAGGGCTGTTATCTAACATGGTTTCATCTAAGTCCACCACAACAGCTTTTTTCTTACCTTTTTTCACTTTAGCGTGATCAAATGCCACTTTTGCCGCATTGTATGCTTGGTAAGAAAGGGCTTGGTATTCGCCTGATTGTTGAATCCAGTTAAGACCTAATACCGCTTGTTGTTGAAGCTGCGCATCCGCTTCTGCGCTCTTATCTTGAGTCGCACAACCAGTTAAAATAAATGCTGACATCGCTGCAATAGCGGTAAGTTTTAATGTTGTTTTCATTGATTGTTCCTTCTGTTAAAAAGTCATAATGACAAGCAAAAGTATAACAAGCCTATTCGGGCAGTGACTATGGGTTTATCAAACTTTATAACTGATTTGTGAGAGAGATCACATTTTTAAGTTTTAAGTTACCTGATAAGCCGAATAAGATCACTTCAAAAATCATCTTATTTTTAACCGCACTTTTTCATCGCATTTCGCTGTATTTCACGGTAAACTATCCCAAGTTTTCAGAAATAATAGGTAATTTATGCGTCTTTTCATTGGAATTTTAGTGGGTGTTCTCGTGCTATTTCAGTACGATCTCTGGTTTGGTAAAAACGGCTATTTTGACTACAAAGATGTGGCCGCTCAAATCAAAGAGAATAAAGCAGAAAATGAAAAGCTCTCACAAAGAAATCAAATGATTTCTGCAGAAATTCAAGGATTAACAAAAGGCTTTGAATCCATTGAAGAGCGTGCACGCATGAGCCATGACATGGTCAAACCAAACGAAGTGTTCTATCACATCGTCAAAGAGCATAAATAATGAACCGTGAAATTATTGCCGTCATTCCTGCTGCGGGTGTTGGAAGCCGTATGCAGGCAAACAAACCTAAGCAATATCTGAAAATCCTAGACAAGACGATTCTGGAACATACACTCTCTGTCATTCTATCCCACCCTGCAATCAATCACGTTATTCTTGCGGTAGGAAAAAATGATCCCTATCTTTCTGAAATAACTTTATTTCCTCATCAAAACATCACCCTCGTTGAAGGAGGTGAAACACGAGCCGAGTCAGTTCTCAATGGGCTAAACGCGATAAAAAATGACCACGCTTGGGTATTAGTGCATGATGCAGCTAGACCTTGTTTAACACATCAAGATTTAGATAATTTGCTCCAAATTGATGATGAACAAGGTGCCATTTTGGCCATTCCGGCAGTAGATACGATTAAACGCGCGAATAAACAACAAGATATTATTAAAACAGAAGATCGCGCTGAACTTTGGCTTGCACAAACACCTCAATTTTTTCGTTGCGATCTATTAAGAAATTCACTTGAACAGGGGCTATCTCAAGGTGCTAATATTACAGATGAAGCATCTGCGATGGAACTAGCCGGATTTCGACCGCACTTAATCGCTGGAAGGAGTGATAATATTAAAGTGACACGTCCAGAAGATTTAGCTTTAGCCGAATTTTATTTAACAAGGAAAACTCTATGATACGAATTGGACATGGGTTTGATGTTCATGCCTTTGGTGAAGATCGCCCTTTAATTATTGGTGGCGTTGAAGTGCCTTACCATACTGGATTTATTGCCCATTCTGATGGTGATGTCGCCTTACATGCCTTAACGGATGCCTTATTAGGTGCGGCAGCATTAGGGGATATTGGTAAACTCTTCCCTGATACTGATATGCAATATAAAAATGCAGATAGCCGTGTTTTATTACGAGAAGCATTCCGCCAGGTACAAGAGAAAGGTTATAAGGTGGGTAATGTGGATGTAACTATTATTGCACAAGCCCCTAAAATGCGTCCTCATATCGATGCAATGCGAGCGAAGATTGCGGAAGATTTACAGTGCGATATTGAGCAAGTCAATGTTAAAGCAACCACAACAGAAAAACTTGGCTTTACAGGTCGAAGTGAAGGCATTGCTTGCGAGGCTGTTGCATTATTACTCAAAGCTTAAATTTCAGATAAAAGAAAAGGTTGGTAAAATACCAACCTTTTTTATTCACATTAAATTCTTATTATTTTTTTAATAAATCGCGAATTTCAGCAAGTAATTCTTCTTGTGAAGGACCTTTTACTTCTTCTACTGGTTTTTTCACTTTGTTGATACCTTTGATCATCATGAAGATTGCGAATGCAATGATGATGAAGTCAAATACGTTTTGAATAAATGCACCGTAGTTTAAAGTTACTGCTGGAGTGTCACCTACAGCTTGAGCTAACGTGATTTTTAAATCTTTGAAATCTACGCCACCAGTTAAGATACCTAATACAGGCATTACTACGTCGCCGACAAGTGAACTTACGATTTTACCAAAAGCACCACCGATGATCACACCGACTGCCATGTCTACTACGTTGCCGCGTACTGCGAATTCGCGGAATTCTTTAAGAAAGCTCATAAAATTTCCTTTTGTGTTGGTTTAAAAAATTAAAAGAGTGCGTATTATAGATTTTTTTAGATTAAAAAAAGTAAACTGTTATTTAAATAAAAAAATGCACTTGGTTGGAATAATTTTTTTCTATTTCTGACACAGATTTCTTGTCATTAATATAAACAATGACACTATCACCTTCTTCAATGGTCACCTGACGACGTGCAATGATAACCTCATTTTTACGTAAAATTGCCGCAATCATTGCACCAACTGGAAGTTTAATATCGCCAATCTGTCTTCCAACCACATTGGATGTGGTCGAATCGCCATGTACCACAAGTTCAATGGCTTCCGCAGTACCATGACGCAAAGATGCCACGTTTTTGATATCCCCTTTACGCACATGTCCTAATAAAGCGGAAATTGTCGCTTGTTGTGGTGAAACCGCAATATCAATAGTTCCGCCTTGAATCAAATTGATATATGCCATGCGTTGAATCAGTACCATGGCTTTTTTAGCACCCAGACGTTTTGCCAGTAATGCCGACATAATATTGGCTTCATCATCCGCACTTAATGATAAAAAGACATCGACGTTCTCAATATGCTCTTCAAAAAGTAAATTCTGGTCAGAAGCATCACCATGGAAAACAAGGGTTTTAGAGAGTTTCTCAGCCAACACTTTTGCTTTTTCACCATCACGCTCAATGAGTTTTACTTGATACTTATCTTCTAGCTGTTTTGCTACACCTGAGGCAATATTCCCACTGCCCACAATCATGATACGCTTGTAGGTTTTCTCAAGGCGTTGTAATTCACTCATTACCGCTTTTATGTGTTCTGTCGCACAAATGAAGGTAATTTCGTCTCCCGCCTCAATAATGGTCGAACCTTGCGGGCGAATTAATTTATCATTACGTAAAATTGAAATGATACGGCAATCAATATGTGGCATATGCTCTTTAAAAGCGGATAACGCATAGCCCACTAACGGACCGCCGTAATATGCTTTCACAATCACAATGCTAATTCGATTATTGGCAAAATGCGCCACTTGCAACGCACCTGGATAAGCAATTAAGCGTGTAATCTCATCTGTAACTAAATTCTCTGGCGAAATCAGATGATCGATTGGTACGTTTCATCATTAAATAATTTATCTTTCTCACGCAAATATTCCGCATTACGAATACGTGCAATACGGGTTGGAGTATTGAAAAGGGTATATCCCAACTGGCAAGCAATCATATTAGTTTCATCAGATGCGGTTACAGCAACCATCAAGTCTGCATCTGCAGCTCCCGCATCACGCAAAATTTTGGGTGAAGAAGGGGAACCTTTAACTACGCGTAAATCATGCTTATCTTGCAAATTCTGCAAATGTTGGGATTCATTATCGACTAGTGTGATATCGTTATCTTCACTCACTAAATTTGCCGCAAGTGTTGTGCCTACTTGTCCTGCACCTAAGATGATTATTTTCATTCTGTTCTCTCCACAACCAAGGGGCGGATGCCAATTTCAGCTGAATTTAGACCGCACTTTAATGCTTCAATACGGCGACAAATGGTCGCTGTTACTTGTTCAGCTTCTGCCATTTTTTCTGCTGTAATCGCTAAATCTTGTTTACCAAATAACAGACCATCGAGTAAACGTTCTGCATGCATACCTTCACGACAAAAATGCAACACGCCTACATCTTCAAATAATGTCGCTACTTTTGCCGTTTTAGTCGTCGCAATGCCTAAAGCGCCATCTTCACCACCGAGCTCTCGGAATAATTGATGTGTTGGAAATCCGCCGCAAGCTAAGAAAAAAGCTTTATTGAAAACGATGTTTCCCCCCGCAGGTCATACGCATATATTGCCATGCCTGATCAAAATTAGGGTGTTCTGCATAACGTTGGGCTAAATTTATCGGTTTTAATGCTAATCTTACTACCGAAGTATCTGGCTGAAAATGAAAGGTTGCCGCCGCCACTTCTAATGCTCCCGGTTCATATGCATCATCCGCATCTAAAAACGCAACAAAATCGACCGCACTTTTAGCAGAAAGCATCGCACCCAAATTTCGAGCCATCGCGACACCACTATTTTTCGGCATTTGTTCGACAGAAATTCTGTCAGGATATTGCGCTGCAAGCTGTAAGGCTAATGCAAATGTATTATCTGTCGACGCATCATCAATCAGCCAAAGACGGCCAAGATTGCCTTGAAGCAACACAGATTCCACTGCTCGAACAAGCGTTTGTTCCGCGTTATAGCAAGGAATGATGACATCAATTAAAGGCAAATTCATTTAAGCTGACCGTTTTCTCAATTTTGCATAATAGAACCCATCCCCGCCATTCTCTTGTGGTAAGAATTGGATTCCAATCGTATTTTCCGTTTGTTCAAACGGCAATGGTATTAATTCTGCATCGGGTGTTTCAGCTAAAAAATGCTGTATTTGCTGACTGTTCTCATCAGGAAGCACCGAGCAAGTCGCATAAAGCAAAATACCATTGGGTTTCAATTTTGCCCAAAGCGCCTTTAGAATTTGCCCTTGTAAGGCAACTAATTGAGCAATATCCGTTTCTTGACGTAACCATTTAATATCCGGATGACGACGAATCACACCTGTTGCCGAGCAAGGTGCATCTAATAAAATACGATCAAAGGATGCACCACTTAAACCTATTTCTGCAAGCCACTTCTCAGGCTCGGTCGCATCGCCACAAACAACCGTCGCCTGTTGATTCAAACGGGCAAGATTTTCTTCAACACGTTTTAAGCGATGAGCCTCGACATCAAGCGCAATCACTTTCGCTTGCGGTGCCATCTCTAAAATATGTGTAGTCTTCCCACCTGGCGCCGCGCAAGCATCTAAAATTAATTCATCATTTTGTGGCTCAAGCAATAAGGCCGACCACTGCGCATTGAGATCCTGAACTGTCACCGCACCTTGTTCAAAATTCGGTAGTTTCGAAACAGAAAGCGGTTGAGCTAAGCGCAGAGCATGTGGATTATCACATTCAAATGCGACCATCTCTTGCTCTTCCAATAAAGTGCGGTAAGTTTTCGTATTATTTTGTTGTTGGTTAACTCGCAACCACATTGGTGGCTTTTGGTTATTCGCCTCAATAATTTCACGCCAATTCGGATAAGCTTTTTTGAGTTTATTCACAAACCATTCAGGATGAAACGTTTGCCAATGTTTATCTACTACAGCAAGAATATCTTCTTGTTCCCGTAAGAATCGACGCAATACACCGTTAACCAAACCACGGAAACTATCCGATTTCAATGATTTTGTGGCGTTCACCACTTCATCCACAGCCGCATGAGCGGGTACGCGCATATAAAGTAATTGGTACAATCCCACCAATAGCAAGCAGTGCACGATGCGGGTTTTACCCTTCAATGGTTTATCTAATAGTTTTTTTATAATATTTTCTAAACGAGGCAATACGCGACAAATACCAAAGGTAATTTCCTGTAATAAAGGAAAATCCTGTGGTTTTACCTGTGATTGCACTTCAGGAAGCAACGTTGATAAGGACTTACCTTGATCTAAAACCTGTAAAATCACTTGAGCAGCAATAGCGCGTACCGAAAGTGCGGTCGATTTTTCCGTTTTTTTTCGTTGAAATACCATTAGTTTAAAACCTTACCTACCTGGAACCAATCTGCTCGACCATTGAGGAAGTCTTGCACAGACATAGGTTTCTTGCCTGCAGGCTGAAGTTGCAATAAATTTAAAACGCCTTCTTTCGTGGCAATTTGGATACCTTTTTTATCGACACTTAAAATCGTCCCAGCTGGTTTATCTACATGTGGCAACACGGCAGCAGCATAAACTTTTAAGGTTTGTTCATTACCTTGCTCATCGGTTAATTGTAGGAAACTAATCGGCCAAGGATTAAACGCACGAATATTGCGTTCAAGCTGGACTGCCGATAGCGACCAATCTAATTTAGCCTCTTCTTTGGAAAGTTTCTCTGCATAGTTACTTTGACTATCATCTTGTTTTTCTGCAATGAATTTCCCTTCTTTCAAATGATCCAAAACATCAATCAATGCAGACGGCGCAATTTCAGCTAACTTATGGTAAAGCGAGGCGGAGGTTTCTTGCGCATCAATATCACAATACACTTTGTGTAACATATCGCCAGTATCTAAACCCGCATCCATTTGCATAATTGTCACACCTGTTTGTTGATCACCCGCCCAAATAGATCGCTGAATAGGTGCTGCGCCACGCCAACGTGGTAAGAGAGAGCCATGCACATTTAAACAACCTAAACGAGGCATATCTAACACTGCTTGAGGTAAAATTAAACCATAAGCGACAACAACCATCACATCGGCATTTAACGCTTTAAGCTCTGCTTGTGCTTCTTCTTTACGCAAGGATTTTGGTTGATAAACAGGGAATTTGATGCTGTTCTGCTAATTGTTTTACAGGACTCGCCTGCAATTTTTTTACCACGGCCAGCCGGTTTATCTGGCTGCGTATAAACAGCAATAATATTGTGATGTGAATTTAAGAGTGCAGCAAGATGTTGTGCTGCGAAGTCCGGTGTACCGGCAAAGATGATATTCAATGGTTTCATAATGTTCTACGTTATGGCGTTGATAGGAAAAAGTGCGGTCATTTTATACCGCACTTTTTGATTAATGTTTTGCAATTTGTTTTTTTATATTTCACTAATTTTTTTCTTTGATACGTTGACGTTTCAACGGTGAAAGATAATCCACAAATAAAATACCGTTTAAATGATCGATCTCATGTTGAATACAGATTGCTAATAAACCCTCTGCATCAAGCGTAAATTCTTTTCCATGACGATCTAACGCTTTTATCGTGACTTTTTCTTTACGAGGCACTAAAGCACGGAATCCAGGAATAGATAAACAACCTTCTTCAATGCCTGTTTCACCTTCAGAAGCCAAAATTTCTGGATTGATCAACACTAATTGATTTTGTTTGTCGCCTTCAATATCAATCGTAATAATACGTTGCAAAATATCTACTTGTGGTGCAGCAAGACCAATGCCTTCTTCTTGGTACATCGTATCAAACATATCATCTACAATTTTACGAATGTCATCATTGACTTCGACAACTGGCTCATAAACAATCTTTAGGTGATCATCTGGATAAATTAATACATTAAGTGCGGTCATATTTTCTCTTATTTTATTAAAGTTACGGCGGTGATTGTATCATAGAATCAACGCTTTGCTAAAATATTGAAAACTCCATAAACAAAAACCCCAAGCCATTCAGCTCGGGGTTCTACATTCAGTACCTGGCGGTGTCCTACTCTCACATGGGGAAGCCCCACACTACCATCGGCGCATCGGCGTTTCACTTCTGAGTTCGGTATGGGGTCAGGTGGGACCACCGCTCTATCGCCGCCAGGATTATTCCTTTAATAACTTTTCTCTCTTTCTGTTCCGCTATCTCTAGCGCTCACAACCAAACAAGCTGATAACCTTCAAAACTTTCTTCTTCTCTTTCTTCTCTGAGTTTCTTTCGTCTTCTCAACACCCAAAACCCTTGAGCGTTGTATAGTTAAGCCTCTCGGGCAATTAGTACATGTTAGCTCAACGGCTCGCACCGCTTACACACCATGCCTATCTACGTCTTAGTCTTAAACAACCCTTACAGATTTTTAAATCTGGGAGAACTCATCTCTTGGCAAGTTTCGTGCTTAGATGCTTTCAGCACTTATCTCTTCCGCACTTAGCTACCCGGCAATGCGTCTGGCGACACAACGGAACACCAGTGGTGCGTCCACTCCGGTCCTCTCGTACTAGGAGCAGCCCCAACCAATTCTCCAACGCCCACGGCAGATAGGGACCGAACTGTCTCACGACGTTCTAAACCCAGCTCGCGTACCACTTTAAATGGCGAACAGCCATACCCTTGGGACCTACTTCAGCCCCAGGATGTGATGAGCCGACATCGAGGTGCCAAACACCGCCGTCGATATGAACTCTTGGGCGGTATCAGCCTGTTATCCCCGGAGTACCTTTTATCCGTTGAGCGATGGCCCTTCCATTCAGAACCACCGGATCACTATGACCTACTTTCGTACCTGCTCGACTTGTCTGTCTCGCAGTTAAGCTTGCTTATACCATTGCACTAACCTGACGATGTCCGACCGTCATTAGCAAACCTTCGTGCTCCTCCGTTACTCTTTGGGAGGAGACCGCCCCAGTCAAACTACCCACCAGACACTGTCCGAGACCACGTTTCGTAATCTTCGTTAGAACATCAAACGTTAAAGGGTGGTATTTCAAGGACGCCTCCACAATCACTGGCGTGACTGCTTCAAAGGCTCCCACCTATCCTACACATCAAAATTCAATGTTCAGTGTCAAGCTATAGTAAAGGTTCACGGGGTCTTTCCGTCTAGCCGCGGGTACACCGCATCTTCACGGCGATTTCAATTTCACTGAGTCTCGGGTGGAGACAGCCTGGCCATCATTATGCCATTCGTGCAGGTCGGAACTTACCCGACAAGGAATTTCGCTACCTTAGGACCGTTATAGTTACGGCCGCCGTTTACTGGGGCTTCGATCAGGAGCTTCTCTTTCGATTACACCATCAATTAACCTTCCAGCACCGGGCAGGCATCACACCCTATACGTCCACTTTCGTGTTTGCAGAGTGCTGTGTTTTTAATAAACAGTTGCAGCCAGCTGGTATCTTCGACCGGTTCAACCTTCATCCGCAAGGGACTACAATCTACGCCGGCGCACCTTCTCCCGAAGTTACGGTGCTATTTTGCCTAGTTCCTTCACCCGAGTTCTCTCAAGCGCCTGAGTATTCTCTACCTGACCACCTGTGTCGGTTTTCAGTACGGTTTAGATAAACCTGAAGCTTAGTGGCTTTTCCTGGAAGTGTGGTATCGGTTACTTCAGCTCCGTAGAGCCTCGTCATCATCTCTCAGTGTTTAATAGAAGTCCGGATTTGCCTAAACTTCCCACCTACAAACTTAAACGCACATATCCAACAGTGCGATAACCTAACCTGCTCCGTCCCCACATCGCAGTTTATCCAAGTACGGGAATATTAACCCGTTTCCCATCGACTACGCTTTTCAGCCTCGCCTTAGGGGCCGACTCACCCTGCCCCGATTAACGTTGGACAGGAACCCTTGGTCTTCCGGCGAACGGGTTTTTCACCCGTTTTATCGTTACTTATGTCAGCATTCGCACTTCTGATACGTCCAGCAAACCTCTCGATTCACCTTCATCCGCTTACAGAACGCTCCCCTACCCAACAGACTTTCGTCTGATGCCGCAGCTTCGGTGCTATATTTGAGCCCCGTTACATCTTCCGCGCAGGCCGACTCGACTAGTGAGCTATTACGCTTTCTTTAAATGATGGCTGCTTCTAAGCCAACATCCTAGCTGTCTAAGCCTTCCCACTTCGTTTCCCACTTAATATAGACTTTGGGACCTTAGCTGGCGGTCTGGGTTGTTTCCCTCTCCACGACGGACGTTAGCACCCGCCGTGTGTCTCCTGAGTATCACTCTTCGGTATTCGTAGTTTGCATCGGGTTGGTAATCCGGGATGGACCCCTAGCCGAAACAGTGCTCTACCCCCGAAGGTGTCCGCTCAAGGCTCTACCTAAATAGATTTCGGGGAGAACCAGCTATCTCCCGGTTTGATTGGCCTTTCACCCCCAGCCACAAGTCATCCGCTAATTTTTCAACATTAGTCGGTTCGGTCCTCCAGTTAGTGTTACCCAACCTTCAACCTGCCCATGGCTAGATCACCGGGTTTCGGGTCTATACCTTGCAACTATTCGCCCAGTTAAGACTCGGTTTCCCTTCGGCTCCCCTATTCGGTTAACCTCGCTACAAAATATAAGTCGCTGACCCATTATACAAAAGGTACGCAGTCACCCTTAAAGGGCTCCCACTGCTTGTACGTACAAGGTTTCAGGTTCTATTTCACTCCCCTCACCGGGGTTCTTTTCGCCTTTCCTTCACAGTACTGGTTCACTATCGGTCAATCAGGAGTATTTAGCCTTGGAGGATGGTCCCCCCATCTTCAAACAGGATATCACGTGTCCCGCCCTACTTGTCGTTAGCTTAGTACCATGACCTGGACTTCGAGTACGGGGCTATCACCCTGTATCGCCAAGCTTCCCAGCTTGTTCCTCTGTCTCTGTCATTATCACTAACAGGCTCCTTCGCGTTCGCTCGCCGCTACTAACGAAATCTCGGTTGATTTCTTTTCCTCGGGGTACTTAGATGTTTCAGTTCTCCCGGTTTGCCTCACTTACCTATGTATTCAGTAAGTGATAGTAGATTCTTCATCTACTGGGTTTCCCCATTCGGATATCTTGGATTAAACGCCTCTTATCGACTCATCCAAGCTTTTCGCAGATTAGCACGTCCTTCATCGCCTCTGATTGCCAAGGCATCCACCTTGTACGCTTAGTCACTTAACTATACAACCTCAAAAATTCTTGATGTTGTGTTTTCAACTAAACACTTGATTGCTTTTGTTCAATCAAGATTTTATTCTTACTCAGACTTTTTCTTATCCTTAAAGGACTTGAAAGTCTCTTCAGTTTTTCAGCTTGTTTCCTGGTTGTTAAAGAACAGAAATAACATTTTTCAGTTATCATCGTTAAATAAACTCATTAAGTATAAAAAAAACTCAATTTACTTAACGATGATAAGTGGTGGAGATAAGCGGGATCGAACCGCTGACCTCCTGCGTGCAAGGCAGGCGCTCTCCCAGCTGAGCTATATCCCCATGTCATCGTTTATTTATTACCTTATTCACCTTAATCACTCACTCAGTTTGAGTGGTGGGTCTGAGTGGACTTGAACCACCGACCTCACCCTTATCAGGGGTGCGCTCTAACCACCTGAGCTACAGACCCAAAGGGAATAACGGCTTTCTGCTCGATATTGTCTACAATATATCAATCAATCTGTGTGGACACTTATTGTCTCTCGTTTTTTTGGTAAGGAGGTGATCCAACCGCAGGTTCCCCTACAGTTACCTTGTTACGACTTCACCCCAGTCATGAATCATACCGTGGTAAACGCCCTCCCGAAGGTTAAGCTATCTACTTCTGGTACAACCCACTCCCATGGTGTGACGGGCGGTGTGTACAAGGCCCGGGAACGTATTCACCGCAACATTCTGATTTGCGATTACTAGCGATTCCGACTTCATGGAGTCGAGTTGCAGACTCAATCCGGACTTAGACGTACTTTGTGAGATTCGCTCCAGCTCGCACTATCGCTTCCCTCTGTATACGCCATTGTAGCACGTGTGAGCCCTACTCGTAAGGGCCATGATGACTTGACGTCATCCCCACCTTCCTCCGGTTTATCACCGGCAGTCTCCTTTGAGTTCCCGACCGAATCGCTGGCAACAAAGGATAAGGGTTGCGCTCGTTGCGGGACTTAACCCAACATTTCACAACACGAGCTGACGACAGCCATGCAGCACCTGTCTCAGAGTTCCCGAAGGCACCAATCCATCTCTGGAATGTTCTCTGGATGTCAAGAGTAGGTAAGGTTCTTCGCGTTGCATCGAATTAAACCACATGCTCCACCGCTTGTGCGGGCCCCCGTCAATTCATTTTGAGTTTTAACCTTGCGGCCGTACTCCCCAGGCGGTCGATTTATCACGTTAGCTACGGGCGCCAAACCTAAAGTTCAACCCCCAAATCGACATCGTTTACAGCGTGGACTACCAGGGTATCTAATCCTGTTTGCTCCCCACGCTTTCGCACATGAGCGTCAGTACATTCCCAAGGGGCTGCCTTCGCCTTCGGTATTCCTCCACATCTCTACGCATTTCACCGCTACACGTGGAATTCTACCCCTCCCTAAAGTACTCTAGCGACCCAGTATGAAATGCAATTCCCAGGTTAAGCCCGGGGCTTTCACACCTCACTTAAGTCACCGCCTGCGTGCCCTTTACGCCCAGTTATTCCGATTAACGCTCGCACCCTCCGTATTACCGCGGCTGCTGGCACGGAGTTAGCCGGTGCTTCTTCTGTAGTTAACGTCAATCACCTAGTCTATTAAACTAAATGCCTTCCTCGCTACCGAAAGAACTTTACAACCCGAAGGCCTTCTTCATTCACGCGGCATGGCTGCGTCAGGGTTGCCCCCATTGCGCAATATTCCCCCACTGCTGCCTCCCGTAGGAGTCTGGGCCGTGTCTCAGTCCCAGTGTGGCTGGTCATCCTCTCAGACCAGCTAGAGATCGTCGGCTTGGTGAGCCTTTACCTCACCAACTACCTAATCCCACTTGGGCTCATCCTATGGCATGTGGCCCGAAGGTCCCCACTTTAATCTCTCGATATTACGCGGTATTAGCTACAGTTTCCCGTAGTTATCCCCCTCCATAAGCTAGATTCCCAAGCATTACTCACCCGTCCGCCACTCGTCATCAAAGAAGCAAGCTTCTTTATGTTACCGTTCGACTTGCATGTGTTAAGCCTGCCGCCAGCGTTCAATCTGAGCCATGATCAAACTCTTCAATTCAAGTTCAATCGCTCAATACTGCTGACATAAAATGTCACTACTTAAAAAAGTATTATGAATTTCTAGTTAGCACCTATTAAGACTTCAAAATTAAAAAAATATTTTTTTAAAACAAGTCAATCAACAAGTGCCCACAC
>BNJS01000751.1_pt1 | contig 83123 bp, 91 predicted proteins | sample 8540461 | NCBI WGS metagenome assembly BNJS01 (sample SAMD00202454, study PRJDB9452) | human saliva metagenome | isolation source: human saliva | place: Japan
TTCATAATGATTCTCCTGTAAATAAATTTCTCTATCAGTATAGCATGTAGTAAAACAATACGCAAGCGTTTTCCTAAAGTTAAACTAAAAGAAAAATCGCAACAAATTTTGTTACGATTTAGCCAGTCTTTCTTTATGAATTTGAGAAGCCAGAAGGTGGAGGTGATGAAATAGTTCTGAAGTAGAAAGATTTCGACTACAAATAATTGGTTTCGGACAGTTGGAAATAGGGAACGTGGTGATGACAATATCGTGAGGAATTTGATTGAAAATTGAGAAAGAAAGAGTAGATTCTTCCCAAGAATCAAATAGATAGAGATTATTGCCGTAGTGAGTTAGGGTGTCGATAAGGTTTTGTGCATGATGGCTATCCAGATGACTAATGACTAAAACACGTATTTTGGGAAGTTTTTGAAGTAATTGGACTAAAATACGTCTCCCTTGAATCGAAAAGGTGTAGACAAGTTCTTGTAGCTTACTTGGGTGATTTTCTAGTCCCATCTCAGTCAGGTAGTATCGGAATTTGTGTTGACTTACTTCAAATAGTTTTGGAAATTCTGCTTGATAATTGCTTAAAATCAGGAATCTCTGTTTGTCAAGAGACTGGTCACTGAGTAGATGGAAGAAATCAGATTGGGCAGTATAGTGGAGGAGCCAAATCAATTCCTCGCGATTTTCAATCTGCAGATGAAATTCTTTGGCTAGCTCTTCTAGAATTTGGCTCAATAAACGGTAAGATTTTTGAATCTGATGAATGTCTCCTAAAGCTCTATTACTAGGCTTGTTTGTAATTTGAAGAGACTTTACTGGATTTGAAAATAGCTGTTCCAGTGTCTCCTTTGTAGCTTCAAAATCGAGCTTTTTAGCCAGCTTTTTGATATCTTGTTCAAACTGGGGAATTTGCATGAGGGAACTGTAATGACTGGTTAAGAGCGGACTAGGATTTTCAATGAGACGTCCCTTATTGAATCGCTCTAGATTGATAGCCAGAGTATATTTGATTTGCCGTAAGCTACTGAGGTTGGGTGAAACTTGTTGGGCCTTTAAAAATAGCTGAATCAGCTGAGCGAGTGCCTCTTCAGAAATAGAAGGGAAGGGCCAATCAAGAAAGGTGTAACTTTGGATAAAGTAGTCCAGATAAAAGGCGCGAATGTCTTCTTCTGCTCCCTCCATGCCTAAAGGAGAAAGTTGGACTTTGATGTCATAATGTTGTGGGAGTTTAGTATTTAGATGCTGGATGATTTTCTCAATCTGCTCTTGATTAGTGGAAAGTGCCTGACATATTTGCTCAAGTCCTTGTCCCTCTTTGAAAAATAGACGGTGCAAAAAAGAGTAGGTTGTAGATTGTTCAAAGATTGCAATCCGAGGATCCAAGGTGTTTTGAAAGTCAAACTGCAACTGAATGCCTTCTTTTCTTGATTGAATCAGGAGATTTGGGAATAATTGCTCGAGCCTAGAAAGATGTTCTTGCAATTCTTCTATTGAAATTCAGCTTCTCAGCCAAGACTGGAATTTCTATCCAATCATGGTGTTTGGTTAATTCTTCCAATAAGAATAGCAAGTCTTGTTCTTTTTTAGACAGCAAGATATTCATAATAAACCTCCCTATATATTTATACATATATATTAAAAGAAAAACCTAGTAAAGTCAAGAAAAACAGCCTAGGATAAAATAGGATAACCGTAATTTACTATATTCTTCTTGGGTAATTAGGCTGAAAATGAAGTTCGTAAAGTAATAGTTGAATTCAATTTTTATAGGAAAAAAATTTACCAAAAATCTACAGAATCCCTTGAAAAATCTAGCCAAATAGGGTATAATATAAACAATCATTTGTCGTAGGTTTTGTCTGAAATATTGTCCAGACAAGGCTCACAGCAGTTAAATCTTCTGAAAAAGTCAGATTTAGCTGCTCTTTTTGTGCTTTTTTTCAGGATTTTGAGCATTTGTAACAAAGACTTAAAGATTCTGAAAATTCATCAAAGGGACACGGTGATAGGGGTTTTTAAAACCATATGACGATTAGAAAAGCCTGATTGACAAGGCTTGGAACTTATTTACAAAGGAGAATCATCTTGGCAGGACATGACGTTCAATACGGGAAACATCGTACCCGTCGTAGTTTTTCAAGAATTAAAGAAGTTCTTGACTTACCAAATTTGATTGAAATTCAAACTGACTCATTCAAAGCTTTCCTAGACCACGGTCTGAAGGAAGTGTTTGAAGATGTATTGCCAATTTCAAACTTCACAGACACGATGGAGTTGGAATTTGTTGGATATGAAATCAAGGAACCAAAATATACGCTAGAAGAAGCTCGTATCCACGATGCTAGCTACTCAGCACCAATTTTTGTAACCTTCCGCTTGATCAATAAAGAAACAGGCGAAATCAAGACCCAAGAAGTTTTCTTTGGTGATTTCCCAATTATGACAGAAATGGGTACTTTCATCATCAATGGTGGTGAACGTATTATCGTATCTCAGTTGGTCCGCTCACCAGGTGTTTACTTTAACGACAAAGTAGACAAAAACGGTAAAGTGGGCTACGGTTCAACTGTTATCCCTAACCGTGGAGCTTGGTTGGAACTTGAAAGCGACTCAAAAGACATCGCCTATACTCGTATCGACCGTACTCGTAAGATTCCATTTACGACCTTGGTTCGTGCGCTTGGTTTCTCAGGAGATGATGAAATCTTTGATATCTTTGGTGATAGCGAATTGGTTCGCAACACTGTTGAAAAAGATATCCACAAGAACCCAATGGACTCTCGTACAGACGAAGCCTTGAAAGAAATCTACGAACGCCTTCGTCCAGGTGAGCCTAAGACTGCTGAAAGCTCACGTAGCTTGCTTGTAGCTCGCTTCTTTGACCCACGTCGCTATGACTTGGCAGCAGTTGGTCGTTACAAAATCAATAAAAAACTCAATGTTAAAACACGCTTGCTTAATCAAACCATTGCAGAGCCATTGGTAGACCCTGAAACTGGCGAAATCTTGGTAGAAGCTGGTACAATCATGACTCGTAGTGTGATTGAAAGCATTGAAAGCCATTTGGATGGCGACTTGAACAAGATTGTTTATATTCCAAATGATGCAGCTGTTGTGACGGAGCCAGTTGTTCTTCAAAAATTCAAGGTTGTTGCACCAACGGATCCAGACCGTGTCGTAACGATCATTGGTAATGCTAACCCAGATGACAAGGTTCGTATCGTAACGCCTGCAGATATCCTTGCTGAGATGAGCTACTTCCTCAACTTGGCTGAAGGACTTGGCCGTGTAGATGATATCGACCACCTTGGAAACCGTCGTATCCGTGCGGTTGGGGAATTGCTTGCTAACCAAGTACGTCTTGGACTTTCTCGTATGGAACGTAATGTCCGTGAACGTATGTCTGTTCAGGACAACGAAGTATTGACACCACAACAAATTATTAACATCCGTCCTGTAACAGCAGCAGTTAAAGAATTCTTTGGTTCATCACAGTTGTCACAGTTCATGGACCAACACAACCCGCTTTCTGAGTTGTCTCACAAACGCCGTTTGTCAGCCTTAGGACCTGGTGGTTTGACACGTGACCGCGCTGGATATGAAGTACGTGACGTGCACTACACTCACTATGGTCGTATGTGTCCAATCGAGACACCTGAAGGACCTAACATCGGTTTGATCAACAACTTGTCATCATACGGACATTTGAACAAATATGGTTTTGTTCAAACACCATACCGTAAGGTTGACCGTGAAACAGGTGCTGTTACGAATGAAATCGTTTGGTTGACAGCCGATGAAGAAGATGAATTCACTGTAGCGCAGGCCAACTCTCGTCTTAACGAAGATGGAACCTTTGCTGAGAAAGTTGTCATGGGACGTCACCAAGGGGTCAACCAAGAGTATCCAGCTAACGTTGTTGACTACATGGACGTATCTCCAAAACAGGTAGTTGCCGTTGCGACAGCATGTATTCCTTTCTTGGAAACGATGACTCCAACCGTGCCCTCATGGGTGCCAACATGCAACGTCAGGCTGTGCCATTGATTGATCCAAAAGCACCTTACGTTGGTACTGGTATGGAATACCAAGCAGCCCACGATTCTGGAGCGGCTGTGATTGCTCAGTATGATGGTAAAGTTACTTATGCAGATGCTGACAAGGTAGAAGTCCGCCGTGAAGATGGTTCATTGGACGTTTACCACATCCAAAAATTCCGTCGTTCAAACTCAGGCACTGCCTATAACCAACGTACGCTTGTTAAAGTTGGCGATGTCGTTGAAAAAGGTGATTTCATTGCTGACGGACCTTCTATGGAAAATGGAGAAATGGCGCTTGGACAAAACCCAATCGTTGCCTACATGACTTGGGAAGGTTATAACTTCGAGGATGCCGTTATCATGAGCGAACGCTTGGTGAAAGACGATGTTTATACATCTGTCCACCTTGAAGAATATGAATCAGAAACACGCGATACAAAGCTTGGGCCTGAAGAAATTACGCGTGAAATTCCAAACGTTGGGGAAGATGCTCTTAAAGACCTTGACGAAATGGGGATTATCCGTATCGGTGCTGAGGTTAAAGAAGGCGATATCCTTGTAGGTAAAGTAACACCTAAGGGTGAGAAAGACCTTTCAGCTGAAGAACGCCTCTTGCACGCTATCTTCGGAGACAAATCTCGTGAAGTACGTGATACTTCTCTTCGTGTACCACACGGTGCCGATGGTGTCGTTCGTGATGTTAAGATTTTTACACGTGCAAATGGAGATGAGTTGCAATCAGGTGTGAACATGCTGGTTCGTGTCTACATCGCTCAAAAACGTAAGATCAAGGTCGGAGATAAGATGGCCGGACGTCACGGAAACAAAGGGGTTGTCTCTCGTATCGTTCCTGTAGAAGATATGCCTTATCTTCCAGACGGAACTCCAGTTGACATCATGTTGAACCCACTTGGGGTGCCATCACGTATGAATATCGGTCAGGTTATGGAGCTCCACCTTGGTATGGCGGCTCGTACTCTTGGTATCCACATTGCAACACCAGTCTTTGACGGAGCAAGTTCTGAAGATCTTTGGTCAACTGTTAAAGAAGCAGGTATGGACAGCGATGCCAAAGACAATCCTTTACGATGGCCGTACTGGTGAACCATTTGATAACCGTGTTTCGGTCGGAGTCATGTACATGATTAAACTCCACCACATGGTTGACGATAAATTGCACGCTCGTTCTGTCGGACCTTACTCAACCGTTACCCAACAACCACTCGGGAGGTAAAGCTCAGTTTGGTGGACAACGTTTCGGTGAGATGGAGGTTTGGGCTCTTGAAGCCTACGGTGCATCAAATGTCCTTCAAGAAATCTTGACTTACAAGTCTGACGATATCAACGGACGTTTGAAAGCTTTATGAAGCTATTACAAAAGGAAAAACCAATTCCAAAAACCAGGTGTTCCAGAATCCTTCCGAGTTCTTGTCAAAGAATTGCAATCTCTTGGTTTTGACATGCGTGTCCTTGACGAAGATGACCAAGAAGTGGAACTTCGCGACTTGGATGAAGGAATGGACGAAGATGTCATCCACGTAGATGACCTTGAAAAAGCTCGTGAAAAAAGCAGCTCAAGAGGCTAAAAGCAGCCTTTTGAAGCTGAAGAAGCTGAGAAAGCAACAAAAGCGGAAGCAACAGAAGAAGCTGCTGAAGAAGAATAAGCAGCTCACTTAGAATAGAAAGGGAAGAAATAGTGGTTGATGTAAATCGTTTTAAAAGTATGCAAATCACCCTAGCTTCTCCAAGCAAAGTCCGTTCATGGTCTTATGGAGAAGTCAAAAAACCTGAAACAATCAATTACCGTACCTTGAAACCAGAACGTGAAGGACTCTTTGATGAAGTTATCTTTGGTCCCTACAAAAGACTGGGAATGTGCTTGTGGTAAGTACAAACGCATTCGTTACAGAGGGATTGTTTGTGACCGTTGTGGGGTTGAAGTAACGCGTACCAAAAGTTCGTCGTGAGCGTATGGGGACACATCGAGTTGAAAGCTCCTGTATCTCACATCTGGTACTTCAAGGGGATTCCAAGCCGTATGGGCTTGACCCTTGATATGAGCCCTCGTGCCCTCGAGGAAGTTATCTACTTTGCGGCTTATGTGGTGATTGATCCTAAAGGATACACCACTTGAGCACAAGTCTATCATGACAGAGCGCGAATACCGTGAGCGCTTGCGTGAGTATGGTTATGGATCATTCGTTGCCAAGATGGGTGCCGAAGCTATCCAAGACCTTTTGAAACAAGTAGATCTTGAAAAAGAAATTGCTGAACTCAAAGAAGAGTTGAAAACAGCTACTGGACAAAAACGTGTCAAAGCTATCCGTCGTTTGGATGTTTTTGATGCCTTTTTACAAGTCTGGAAATAAACCTGAATGGATGATTCTCAACATTCTTCCAGTTATTCCACCAGATCTTCGTCCAATGTTGCAGTTGGATGGTGGCCGTTTTGCCTCATCTGACTTGAACGACCTTTACCGTCGTGTTATCAACCGTAACAACCGTTTGGCTCGTTTGCTTGAGTTGAATGCACCAGGTATCATCGTTCAAAATGAGAAGCGTATGCTTCAAGAAGCGGTTGACGCTTTGATTGACAACGGTCGTCGTGGTCGTCCAATTACAGGACCAGGTAGCCGTCCACTGAAATCATTGAGCCACATGCTTAAAGGTAAACAAGGACGCTTCCGTCAAAACTTGCTCGGTAAACGTGTTGACTTCTCAGGACGTTCCGTTATCGCCGTTGGTCCAACGCTTAAGATGTACCAATGTGGTGTGCCACGTGAAATGGCAATCGAGCTCTTTAAACCATTTGTCATGCGTGAAATCGTTGCGCGTGATATTGTGCAAAACGTCAAAGCAGCTAAACGCTTTGGTGGAACGTGGAGATGAGCGTATCTGGGATATCCTTGAAGAAGTGATCAAAGAACACCCAGTGCTTTTTGAACCGCGCACCGACCCTTCACCGTTTGGGTATCCAAGCCTTCGAGCCAGTCTTGATTGATGGTAAGGCCCTTCGCTTGCACCCACTTGTCTGTGAAGCCTACAATGCCGACTTTGACGGGGGACCAAATGGCCATCCACGTACCGCTTTCAGAAGAAGCCCAAGCAGAAGCGCGTATCCTCATGCTCGCTGCTGAGCACATCTTGAACCCGAAAGATGGGAAGCCAGTTGTTACGCCATCACAGGATATGGTTTTGGGTAACTACTACTTGACTATGGAAGAAGCTGGTCGTGAAGGTGAAGGAATGGTCTTCAAAGACCGTGACGAAGCTGTTATGGCTTACCGCAATGGTTATGTTCACCTCCACTCACGTGTTGGTATCGCAACTGACAGTCTCAACAAACCATGGACAGAAGAGCAAAAACACAAGGTCTTGCTTACAACAGTTGGTAAAATCCTCTTCAACGACATCATGCCAGAGGGTCTACCATATTTGCAAGAACCAAACAATGCCAACTTGACAGAAGGCGTTCCAGCTAAATACTTCTTGCCACTTGGTGTAGATATCAAGGAAGCTATCAGCAAACTTGAACTAAACCCTCCATTCAAGAAGAAAAACCTTGGAAATATCATCGCTGAAATCTTCAAACGTTTCCGTACGACAGAAACTTCTGCCCTACTTGACCGTATGAAGAACCTCGGTTACCACCACTCAACTCTTGCAGGATTGACAGTGGGTATTGCCGATATCCCAGTCGTTGATGACAAGGCTGAAATTATTGAAGAATCACACAAACGTGTAGAACAAATCACCAAACAATTCCGTCGTGGTATGATCACAGATGACGAGCGTTACAATGCTGTTACAGCTGAATGGCGTGCTGCCCGTGAAAAACTTGAGAAACGCTTGATTGCCAACCAAGATCCTAAGAACCCAATCGTTATGATGATGGACTCAGGAGCTCGTGGTAATATCTCAAACTTCTCACAGCTTGCAGGTATGCGTGGTCTGATGGCTGCTCCGAACGGACGTATCATGGAATTGCCAATCCTTTCAAACTTCCGCGAAGGTTTGTCAGTACTCGAAATGTTCTTCTCAACTCACGGTGCCCGTAAAGGTATGACCGATACGGCCCTTAAGACAGCCGACTCAGGTTACTTGACTCGTCGTTTGGTTGACGTTGCCCAAGACGTTATCATCCGTGAGGACGACTGTGGAACAGACCGTGGTCTCTTGATCCGCTCTATCGCAGAAGGAAAAGAGATGATCGAGTCTCTTGAAGAGCGTCTCAATGGTCGTTACACTAAGAAAACTGTTAAACATCCAGAAACTGGTGCAGTTATCATTGGTCCAAATGAGTTGATTACAGAAGACAAGGCGCGTGAAATTGTCAATGCTGGTGTGGAAGAAGTGACTATCCGTTCCGTATTTACATGTAACACTCGTCACGGTGTCTGCCGTCACTGTTACGGTATCAACTTGGCGACTGGTGATGCGGTTGAAGTTGGTGAAGCAGTTGGGACAATCGCTGCCCAATCTATCGGGGAACCTGGTACACAGCTTACAATGCGTACCTTCCACACGGGTGGGGTTGCCTCAAATACCGATATCACTCAGGGTCTTCCTCGTGTCCAAGAAATCTTTGAAGCCCGCAATCCTAAAGGGGAAGCGGTTATCACAGAGGTTAAAGGACAAGTTACTGCTATCGAAGAAGATGCATCAACTCGTACTAAGAAAGTCTTTGTTAAGGGTGAAACTGGCGAAGGTGAATATGTCGTTCCATTTACCGCTCGTATGCGTGTTGAAGTTGGAGACCAAGTAGCGCGTGGTGCTGCTCTTACAGAAGGTTCTATCCAACCGAAACGTCTCCTTGCAGTTCGTGATGTCTTGTCAGTTGAAACTTATCTTCTCGGTGAAGTACAAAAAGGTTTACCGCAGCCAAGGGTAGAAATCGGTGACAAACACATCGAGGTAATGGTTCGTCAAATGATCCGTAAAGTCCGTGTCATGGATCCAGGTGACACAGATCTTCTTATGGGGTACCCTCATGGATATCAATGACTTTTACAGATGCCAACAAAGATGTCCTTATTGCAGGTGGAGTTCCAGCGACTGGTCGACCAGTCCTTATGGGAATTACCAAAGCCTCACTTGAAACCAACAGTTTCTTGTCAGCGGCTTCCTTCCAGGAAACAACTCGTGTCCTTACAGATGCAGCCATCCGTGGTAAGAAAGACCATCTCCTTGGACTTAAAGAAAATGTTATCATCGGTAAAATCATCCCAGCAGGTACTGGTATGGCACGATACCGTAACCTTGAACCACATGCTATCAACGAAGAAGAATACCTTAATCCTCCAGTAGAGGAAGAAGGGGACGAAGAAACAACAGAAGTAGTTGTGGATACTGCCGTTGAAACTGTGGAAGAAACAGTAGAATAAAAGAGAATGAGAGAGCCTTCGGGTTCTCTTTCTCTTTTCTGAAAACTTTCCACATTTTTCCATGAAATGTGGTAAAATAAAAGAAAGAAGCTGACAAAGGAGACGGGTATGGAACAAACATTTTTTATCATTAAACCAGATGGTGTAAAAAGAGGATTAGTAGGTGAAGTGTTGAAACGCATCGAACAACGTGGATTTACAATCGAAAAATTGGAGTTGCGTTCACAGGTTTCAGAAGAGTTGATTGACCAGCACTATCAGGACTTGGTTGGCCAAAGTTTTTACCCACCGATTCGTGAATTTATGACTTCAGGATCAGTTCTTGTGGGTGTTATTTCAGGTCCCAAAGTAATCGAAACTTGGCGGACTATGATGGGGGCAACTCGTCCAGAAGAAGCTTTACCAGGAACTATTCGAGGTGATTTTGCAAAAGCTGCTGGAGAAAATGAGGTTATCCAAAATGTTGTACATGGTTCAGATTCAGAAGAGTCAGCTAAGCGAGAAATTGCTCTTTGGTTTGAGGGTAAATAGCAAAAAGTTTGATGTAAGGGTTGCTTGCATCAAACTTTTTTTGCGTTTTAGAGTAGAAAACTGACAGTTGAGAAATATTCTAGCAAAAGTGAGGATTTCTAGCATATAATAAGAGCAAGTAAGGGAGGGAAAATGATGGAAAGAATGAAAAAGCAAATTCAAGTTTTGTTATTGCTGACGGTTTTTGGACTTGGTGGCTGTTCTTGTTTAAGTTTATCGACTTGGTCCTTGATGTTAAATCAAAACTGCTTTTATTATTTAGTGGGTATGTTGCTACTTGCGAGTATTGGGGCAGGACTAAACTACTATAAAGGACAACAAAATCAATATTATTCAGTTTTTAAAGAAGATAGCAAACAATTCTTGTATACTCTGTTGCTATTGGTAAATGTTTTAGGTTTAGCTTTAATTATCATAGAATATCTTCTTACGGGAAGGGCAACTCGTGAAGAGTTTGTGGAAGTCTTTCTACCGAGTTTCTTTTTCTTATTCGGTATTGATTTGTTAGTCTTTCTGCCGATTCAGAAGTATCTATATGGATTGAAAAAGATTTTGGGTAAAAAGCAAAGTCTGTTTTATCAGTGGACTAGCTATTTTAATCGTTCTCAGAAATCCTTGGTCAATATTATCCATGACCTTTTATATTGTCTTGGGAATGCTATTTCTAGGATTGTTGGTGCCAAGAGTCATTCGCTGGGAAGTTTCATTTTATAGCCATTTGATGAGAGATATATTATTAGTTCTCTTTTTACTGTTCCTATTTTAAAATCAGAACAAGAACCAGCCCAAGTCTCATAATTCATAATCTGGACTTCACAGATAATATCTCGACAAAGAATAACTTTTTGGTATAATAGAGATATGTACACAAAAAATGAAGAAGAGCTGCAAGCCTTAGGTGAACGTTTGGGCTATTTATTAGAAAAGAATGATGTTTTAATTCTAGCTGGAGAACTGGGCGCAGGTAAAACGACCTTTACTAAAGGACTTGCAAAAGGATTACAGATTTCTCAGATGATTAAGAGTCCAACTTACACTATCGTAAGAGAGTATGAAGGTCGTCTTCCACTTTACCACCTAGATGTTTATCGTATTGAGGGGGATGCTGATTCTATTGATTTAGATGAGTTTCTCTTTGGTGGTGGGGTGACTGTCATCGAGTGGGGACATCTTTTAGGTGATGCCTTGCCAGATACTTATTTAGAATTGGAAATTCTAAAAGAGGAAGATGGTCGCAGATTAAACTTCCAAGCCAAGGGTTTGCGTGCAGAAAAACTCTTAAAGGAGCTTCGACATGGAGTATGAATTGCTCATTAGGGAAGCAGAGGTTGGAGATGCGGCTGCCTTAGTATCATTTTTAAATCGTGTAAGTGTAGAAACAGATTTTACCAGTCTAGACAGAGATGGTATTCTCTTGACCAGTGAGGAGATGGAAATATTCCTCAACAAGCAAGCTAGTTCGAACAATCAGATAACCTTACTTGCATTCTTAAATGATAAAATTGCTGGTATTGTAAATATTACAGCTGATCAACGCAAGAGAGTTCGTCATATTGGAGATCTCTTCATTGTGATTGGAAAAAGATATTGGAATAATGGATTGGGAAGTTTTTGCTAGAAGAAGCGATAGAGTGGGCACAAGCAAGTGGCGTTCTGCGTCGTCTCCAACTGACTGTCCAAACTCGTAATCAAGCTGCAGTTCATCTATATCAAAAGCATGGTTTTGTAATTGAAGGTAGACAAGAGCGTGGGGCGTATATAGAAGAAGGGAAATTTATTGATGTTTACCTGATGGGTAAACTGATAGATTAGTAGAAATATGGTTAAAAAAATTATTGGGATGGTGCTAGCTTTTCTAGCTGTGACAGTTTTGGGTGTGGGTGTCTTTGCTTATACCATTTATCAGCAAGGTACACAAACCTTATCAAAAACCTATAAAAAGATTGGGGAAGAAACCAAGGTTATCGAAGCAACTGAACCCATGACCATTCTGTTGATGGGAGTTGATACTGGGAATGTGGAACGTACGGATCAGTGGGCTGGAAATAGTGACAGTATGATTTTGCTGACCGTCAATCCTCACACAAAGAAAACCATGATGTTGAGTTTGGAACGTGATATTCTGACTAAAATTCAACATAAAGATGGTCGTATTGAAGAAGCCAAGTTAAACGCTGCCTATGCTGGTGGTGGTGCGGAACTAGCTATTTCAACGATTCAACAGATGATGAATATCCATATCGATCGCTATATTATGGTCAACATGCAAGGATTGCAACAATTAGTCGATGCAGTAGGTGGCATTACCGTCAATAACACGCTAGGTTTCCCGATTTCTATCAGTGACCAAGAAGAATTTAACACCATTTCTATTGGCGTTGGAGAACAGAAAATAAATGGAGAGGAAGCGCTTGTTTATTCACGCATGCGATATCAAGATCCAGAAGGAGACTACGGACGTCAGAAGCGTCAGCGTGAAGTCATTCAAAAAGTTGTTGAAAAAGTTCTTAGTTTGGATAGTGTCAGTCACTATCAGTCTATCTTAAAAGCTCTAAGTACCAATATGCAGACTAATATTGATTTATCTGCAAAAAGTATTCCAAACTTGTTGGGTTATAAAGATTCATTTAAAACCATTGAATCACAACAGTTGAAGGGTGAGGGAGAGATGTTGCAAGGTATTTCTTACCAGATTGTTTCTAGAGAGCATATGTTGGAAATGCAGAATATATTGCGACGTTCTTTGGGACAAGAAGAAGTCACTCAGCTTGAAACAAATGTTGTCTTATTTGAAGATTTGTTTGGACGGGTACCTGTTGATAATGGGGATAATCAACAACAAGGCGTCTTTGTAACAAATGAAGTAGAATAGTTTGTTTTTTGATACAAATAAAAAATCAATCGTGGGAAATTTCCTGCGATTTTTTCAAAAAAATACGAATAGATAGGTAGGAGGAAACATGAAAGCAGAAATCATTGCTGTTGGAACAGAGATTTTGACAGGACAGATTGTCAATACCAATGCTCAGTTTTTATCGGAAAAACTAGCAGAGATTGGAGTAGACGTATATTTTCAGACGGCTGTAGGAGACAATGAAGCTCGTCTCTTGTCTTTGCTTGAGATTGCCAGTCAACGTAGCAGTCTGGTGATTTTGACAGGTGGTTTGGGACCGACAGAGGACGATTTGACCAAACAAACTCTAGCTAAATTTTTAGGGAAAAAAATTAGTCTTCGATCCTCAGGCGCAGGCGAAGTTGGATGTCTTTTTTGCCCAGAGACCAGACTATGCCCGAACACCGAATAACGAAAGACAAGCTCAAATTGTAGAAGGAGCGACTCCACTGCCAAACGAAACAGGACTGGCTGTTGGAGGAATCTTAGAAGTAGAAGGAGTGACCTACGTCGTCCTTCCAGGTCCACCAAGTGAATTAAAACCTATGGTCTTAAACCAACTTCTACCCAAGTTGATGACAGGGAGCAAGCTGTATTCCCGAGTTCTTCGTTTCTTTGGAATTGGCGAAAGTCAGTTGGTGACGATTTTGGCTGATTTGATTGATAATCAAACCGATCCGACCTTGGCACCTTATGCAAAGACAGGAGAGGTAACCCTGCGCCTGTCAACAAAGGCTAGTAATCAAGAAGAGGCGAATAAAGCGTTGGATATCTTGGAAAATCAAATCTTAAGTCGCCAAACCTTTGAAGGCCTTTCTTTACGAGAACTTTGTTATGGTTATGGGGAAGAAACTAGTTTAGCCAGCATTGTCGTAGAAGAACTGAAAAAGCAAGGGAAAACTATCACGGCTGCAGAGAGTTTGACGGCAGGTCTTTTCCAAGCCACTGTGGCGGATTTTTCAGGAGCTTTCAAGTATATTTAAGGGTGGTTTTGTGACCTATAGCTTGGAGGAAAAATCAAAGATGTTGGATATTCCTGCCAAGGATTTGGAAGAACATGGTGTGGTGTCTGCATTTACAGCCCAGAAGATGGCTGAGCAGGCACGAAGCAAGACCCAGTCTGATTTTGGCCTTAGTTTGACTGGAGTGGCAGGACCAGATAGCCTAGAAGGGCACCCAGCTGGGACAGTCTTCATAGGCTTGGCGCAAGAGCATGGAACTGAGGTCATCAAGGTTAATATTGGAGGCAGAAGTCGAGCAGATGTACGTCACATTGCGGTTATGCATGCCTTTAACCTAGTTCGCAAGGCTTTATTAAGTGACTAACTTTTGATATAATAGTAGATAGGTCTGAGGACCATTAGAATGTAGGAGAATAGAATGGCGAAAAAACCAAAAAAATTAGATGAAATTTCAAAAAAATTCGGGGCAGAACGTGAAAAAGCCTTGAATGACGCTCTTAAATTGATTGAGAAAGACTTTGGTAAAGGTTCAATCATGCGTTTGGGTGAACGTGCAGAGCAAAAGGTACAAGTGATGAGCTCAGGTTCCTTGGCTCTTGACATTGCCCTTGGTTCAGGTGGTTATCCTAAGGGACGTATCATCGAAATCTATGGACCAGAGTCATCTGGTAAGACAACGGTTGCCCTTCATGCAGTTGCGCAAGCGCACAAAAAGAAGGTGGGATTGCAGCCTTTATCGATGCGGAGCATGCCCTTGACCCAGCTTATGCTGCGGCCCTTGGGGTCAACATTGATGAGTTGCTCTTGTCACAACCAGACTCAGGAGAGCAAGGTCTTGAAATTGCAGGAAAAATTGATTGACTCAGGTGCTGTGGATCTTGTCGTAGTCGACTCAGTTGCGGCCCTTGTCCCTCGTGCGGAAATTGATGGAGATATCGGAGATAGCCACGTTGGTTTGCAGGCTCGTATGATGAGTCAGGCCATGCGTAAACTTGGTGCTTCTATCAATAAAACCAAAACAATTGCCATCTTCATCAACCAATTGCGTGAAAAAGTTGGGGTCATGTTTGGAAATCCAGAAACAACTCCTGGTGGACGTGCTCTGAAATTCTACGCTTCAGTGCGTTTGGATGTTCGTGGAAGCACGCAAATCAAGGGAACTGGTGACCAAAAAGACACCAATGTCGGTAAAGAAACTAAAATCAAGGTCGTGAAAAACAAGGTAGCTCCACCATTTAAGGAAGCCTTTGTTGAAATCATGTACGGAGAAGGGATTTCTAAGACCGGTGAGCTTTTGAAGATTGCAAGCGATTTGGATATCATCAAAAAAGCAGGAGCTTGGTACTCTTACAAGGATGAGAAAATCGGGCAAGGTTCTGAAAATGCTAAGAAATACTTGGCAGATAATCCAGAAATCTTTGATGAAATTGACCATCAAGTCCGTGTTCAATTTGGTTTGATTGATGGAGAAGAAGCTTCTGTAGAAGGGGTTGAAACTAAAAAAGATGACGCAGTTCAAGCAGCTTCTGTGAACGAAGAAGTGACACTTGACCTAGGCGACGAACTTGAAATCGAAATTGAAGAATAAGCTGTTAAAGTAGTGGAGAAAACCACTGCTTTTTCGTTGCCTAGTTCTGGTTTTCAGTTCGCGCATAGTTTGCTGTTTCTTGTCGCTCCTCTAGAAAGCTGATATAATAGCCTTATGAATAAAAAACGAACAGTGGACCTGATTCATGGTCCTATTCTCCCCTCACTTTTGAGTTTTGCCTTCCCAATCTTGCTGTCAAATATTTTCCAACAGCTCTATAACACTGCTGATGTCTTGATTGTTGGACGATTTCTTGGTCAAGATTCCTTGGCTGCAGTAGGAGCGACAACAGCCATATTTTTGACTTGATTATAGGCTTTACGCTTGGTGTTGGTAATGGGAATGGGGATTGTCATTGCCCGCTATTATGGGGCTCGAAATTTTACTAAAATCAAGGAAGCAGTAGCAGCCACCTGGATTTTAGGTGCTCTTTTGAGTATTGTGATTATGTTGCTGGGCTTTCTTGGTTTGTATCCTCTCTTGCAATACCTAGATACCCCTGCAGAAATCCTTCCCCAATCCTATCAATATATTTCTATGATTGTGACCTGTGTCGGTGTCAGCTTTGCCTATAATCTCTTTGCAGGCTTGTTGCGGTCCATTGGGGACAGTCTAGCAGCCCTTGGCTTTCTGATTTTCTCTGCCTTGGTCAATGTAGTTCTGGATCTCTATTTCATTACGCAACTGCATCTGGGAGTTCAATCTGCAGGACTTGCTACCATTATTTCGCAAGGCTTATCAGCGGTTCTCTGCTTTTACTATATCCGTAAGAGTGTTCCAGAACTTTTGCCTCAGTTTAAGCATTTCAAATGGGACAAGGCCTTGTACGCGGATCTCTTGGAGCAAGGTTTGGCTATGGGCTTGATGAGTTCCATTGTATCTATCGGTAGCGTGATTTTACAGTCTTCTGTTAATACCTTTGGTCCAGTGATTATTAGTGCCCAGACGGCAGCTCGACGCATTATGGCCTTTGCCCTTCTTCCTATGACTGCTATTTCTGCCTCGATGACGACCTTTGCTTCGCAGAATCTTGGTGCCAAGCGACCAGACCGCATTGTTCAAGGACTTCGAATCGGCAGTCGTCTAAGCATGTCCTGGGCAGTTTTTGTTTGTGTCTTCCTCTTTTTTGCCAGTCCAGCCTTGGTTTCCTTCTTGGCCAGTTCGACGGATGGTTACTTGGTAGAAAATGGTAGTCTCTACCTGCAAATCAGCTCAGCCTTTTATCCCATTTTGAGTCTCTTGCTGATTTATCGCAATTGTTTACAGGGCTTGGGACAAAAGATCCTTCCTCTGGTTTCTAGCTTTATTGAACTAATCGGAAAAATCGCTTTTGTGGTCTTGATTATTCCTTGGGCGGGCTATAAGGGTGTTATCCTTTGTGAACCCCTTATCTGGGTTGCCATGACCATTCAACTGTACTTTTCACTGTTCCGTCATCCTTTGATAAAAGAAGGCAAGGCCATCTTGGCAACAAAAGTATCATCCTAGCTCGATTTGCTGAATAAAATCCGTTTCCTCTAGTGAAAATCGAAAAAACTTGTGTTATAATAAGAAAGATTAAAATGTGAAAAAAGGAGATTCCTAATGGGACGTAAATGGGCCAATATCGTAGCCAAGAAAACGGCTAAAGATGGAGCTAACTCTAAAGTATATGCAAAATTTGGTGTAGAAATCTATGTAGCAGCTAAAAAAGGTGATCCAGACCCAGAATCAAACACTGCTTTGAAATTCGTTATCGACCGTGCTAAACAAGCCCAAGTGCCAAAACACGTTATCGATAAAGCGATTGATAAAGCAAAAGGGAACACAGACGAAACCTTTACAGAAGGACGTTACGAAGGATTTGGACCAAATGGTTCTATGTTGATCGTTGATACTTTGACTTCTAACGTTAACCGTACAGCGGCTAATGTCCGTGCAGCTTTTGGTAAAAACGGCGGAAACATGGGTGCTTCAGGTTCAGTTTCATACCTCTTTGACAACAAGGGTGTTATCGTATTTGCAGGTGAAGATGCGGATGCGGTTTTTGAGCAATTGCTAGAAGCAGATGTGGATGTGGACGATGTAGAAGCAGAAGAAGGCACAATCACTGTTTACACAGCGCCAACAGACCTCCATAAGGCTATCGTTGCCCTTCGTGAGTCAGGTATCCAAGAATTCCAAGTTACTGAATTGGAAATGATTCCTCAGTCTGAAGTGGAATTGTCAGGTGATGACCTTGAAACCTTTGAAAAAAACTTTTACAGCGTTCTTGAAGACGACGAAGACGTACAAAAGATTTATACAAACGTAGATGGGATTCTAATTGAACCTAGAGAATACTAGATCCCTAAGTGAGAAACTCACTTGGGATTTTTTTAATCAAGAAAATAGTTCTCTAGGAAACTTTTTTCTTGACATCTCTTTTCAAAGTGGTAAAATAGTTCTCATGAAAACTTATTTAGTTCCTAGGAGAACTAAATGTGATAGTTAGAAAGGAGTTAGTATGGATAAACCGATGTTGGTCTTTAAGCGTTTTGGTCACCAGATTCATTTGATGGTGCAAAAGGAAGCCAAACGTTGTGGCATTGAATTTATGGGTGGACCTCAAGGTCAGGTTGTACGTTTTTTGGATAGCCGTGAGGAAAATCAAGACTTGGTCTTGATTAAAGATATCGAGCAGGAACTCAATATTACCAAGTCTGTTGCGAGTAACCTGGTCAAAGCGTATGGTGCAAAATGGTTTGGTGGAATTGGAGGCGAGTCCTGTCGATAAGCGGGCTAAGTTTGTTCGTCTGACGGACAAATCGCGTTCTCAAATGAAGCAGGTTAAGGCCTTCTTTGAACGCATTGACAACCAGTTGATGGCAGACATTGATGAAGATGAATTACTGATTTTTGAGAAAGTCCTCAATCAACTACAGGAAAATATCAAGAGAATAGGAGGAGATAATGAAGAAATTAGCTCAAACGAATTAGTAGAAAAGAATGGGGGATGATTTTTACTAGCCATTCTCTTTACCTGCTTTTCGGTCTATCTAGAGTTGGAAGTGCCGACCCTATATCTCGAAAAATTACGGATTTACTAGGAAGCTCAAGGAACCAACTTTAGATGAGTTATGGCAACCAGCAGGTATGATGGTCAGGAATGTCCTTTTTTGCCTTCTTGTCCGCAGTCGCAGTTGGATTTTTTTGCATCCAGAGTGGCTGCTTCCTATACTAGTAGGTTGAGAAGTGATATTTTTAACCGAGTTTTGGATTACTCGCAGACAGAGATTAAGAAATTCTCTATTCCTAGTCTCCTAACTCGTACCACTAATGATATTACCCAAGTTCAGATGCTGATCACCATGGGCTTGCAAGTGGTTACGCGTGGTCCGATTATGGCTATCTGGGCTATAGGGAAGATTTTAGGCCATTCAGAATACTGGCTCTGGGCTGTTCTTGTGGCAGTGATTGTCAATGTTTTGATGACAACAGTTTTGATGACGCTAGCCTTTCCAAAACAGTCCTTGATTCAAAGTTTGACTGATAAACTGAACAGTATCACTCGTGAAAGTTTAACAGGTATTCGCGTCGTTCGTGCCTACAATGCTGAAGATTACCAAAATGACAAATTTGCAGCAACAAATGATGAATTGACACGCTTGAATTTGTTTGTCAACCGTCTTATGGCTATTTTGAACCCTATCATGATGGGGATTTCAAGTGGTTTGAGTGTGGCGATTTACTGGATTGGGGCCTATGTGATTAACGACGCTGCTCCGATAGCGCGTCTGCCTCTCTTTAGTGACATGGTTGTTTTCATGTCTTATGCCATGCAGGTTGTTATGGGCTTCCTTCTCATGGGGGCGCTCTTCATCGTTCTTCCTCGAACTATGGTCTCTGCTAAGCGGATTAATCAGGTTCTAGATTTGCATTCTTCTATCCAAAATCCTGCTCAAGTGCAGTTGGCTGATGAAAATCTCAAAGGTCAGGTCGAGTTTAAGGATGTGACCTTCCGCTATGCGGCAAATTCGGAGGCGGTTATCGAGCATGTTAGCTTTAGAGCAGAAGCCGGTCAAACAGTGGCCTTTATTGGGTCAACGGGTTCTGGTAAATCTACTCTAGTCAATCTGATTCCACGTTTCTATGACGTATCAGCAGGAGAAATTCTAGTGGACGGAGTTAATGTTCAAGATTACGGTTTGGAAGATTTGCGCAACAAGGTTGGTTATATTCCTCAGAAAGCTGTTCTCTTTTCAGGTGATGTCAAGGGCAATCTAGACTTTGGACAGAGTCAAGAAACACGGCTTAATGAACAAGCTATGTGGCAAGCCTTAGAATTGGCCCAGTCTAAGAACTTTATCGAAGACAAGGAAGCGGGCTTAGAGTCAGAAGTGGCCCAAGGAGGAACCAACTTCTCAGGTGGTCAAAGACAGCGTCTGGCAATTGCACGTGCCTTGGCTCGGAAGCCAGAAATCCTCATCTTTGATGACTCCTTCTCAGCCTTGGATTACAAGACAGACCGTGTCCTACGCCAAGAGCTAGCAGAGAAAACAAAATCTATGACCAAGCTCATCGTCGCACAGCGTATTTCAACGATTATGGATGCAGATTTGATTTGGTCTTGGATCAAGGAAAAGTAGTGGGACAAGGCACCCACAAGGAACTTCTAGCTACCAACGAAGTTTACCAAGAAATTGCCTATTCACAATTATCGAAGGAGGAATTGGAACATGGAAAATAAAAAACTGTCGCTCTGGAAACAGAGTAAACCCTACCTTGCAGGTCTCCAATTTGCCCTTCTGATCGCCTTTCTAGCAACAATCTTATCCAATATCATTACTGTATATGGTCCAACTCGTATCAAGGAAATGACCAATATTATTGCAAGTGGTCTAGAAACAAGTGTGGATGTCGCTGCGGTTGCAGCCATTGGTAGTTTTTTGGCCGTCATCTATGTGATCGGGCTTCTATCAAATTATTTGCAGGCCTTTCTGTTTACAACAGCCATTCAACGTTTTTCAGAGCGTTTGAGAAAAGCCATTGCAGAGAAAATTAATCGTCTTCCATTGGGGTATTTTGATGGACATTCTCAAGGAGATACCTTGTCTCGTGTGACCAATGACGTTGACACTGCAGCCCAATCCCTCAGTCAAAGCCTAGGAACAGTTCTTTCATCCACTTTACTGGTCGTGGCAGTCTTGGTAACCATGTTTGGGCTGAACTGGATTTTAGCCTTGGTGACGGTTGTTTCAACTCTTATCGGTTTTGCTTTCGTGTCCGTCTTTATGGGCAAATCGCAGGGCTTCTTTAAGAGTCAGCAACAGGATTTGGCAGCTGTCAATGGCTATGTGGAGGAAATGTACTCTGGCCATAATGTGGTGACCAGTTACAATGCTATCGAGAGCACCAAAGAAGAATTTGCGACATTAAACCATCGTCTGTATGACAGTATCTGGAAATCTCAGTTTATTTCAGGGATTATGATGCCGATTATGATGTTTATTGGGAACTTTAGCTATGCCTTGGTGATTATCGTTGGTGCAGCTTTGGCCTTAAATGGACACATCAGTATCGGGCATTATCGTTGCCTTTATGGCCTACGTTCGTATCTTTTCTCAGCCCTCTTTCACAAATTGCCCAAGGGATTACTAGTCTTCAGCAGGCTAGCGCAGCCATGGGACGTGTCTTCGAATTTCTAGCTGAAGAGGAAATGGAAGATGAATCCCATAAAGAAAGACAACTGAGCGACATGAAAGGTCAAGTAGTCTTTGATCGAGTCTCCTTTGGTTACACACCAGAGCGAACCATTATCCATGACTTTTCTGCGACTGCTCATGCAGGTCAAAAGGTTGCTATTGTCGGGCCGACAGGAGCTGGTAAAACAACTATTGTCAATCTTTTGATGAAGTTTCTATGAGATTGATAAGGGAAGTATCCGCATCGATGGCGTGGATACCAAGGAGATGAAGCGTTCGGAAGTACACGATGCCTTTTCAATGGTCTTTGCAGGACACTTGGCTCTTTGAAGGGACTATTCGAGACAATCTTATCTATAACCAAACAGGTATTAGTGATGAGCGCGTGATTGAAGCCAGCAAGGGCTGTAGGGATTCACCACTTTATCATGACCCTACCAGATGGTTACGATACCGTCTTGGACGATACAGTGACCTTGTCTGTCGGACAAAAACAACTCTTGACCATCGCTCGTGCTTTGCTGAAAGATGCGCCACTCCTAATCCTAGATGAGGCGACCTCTTCGGTTGATACCCGTACAGAGGAATTGATCCAGAAAGCTATGGACCGATTGATGGAGGGAAGAACTTCCTTTGTCATCGCCCACCGCTTGTCTACTATCCGAAATGCTGACTTGATTCTTGTTATGAAGGATGGCAATATCATCGAGCAAGGAAATCATGAGGAGCTAATGGCGCAAGCAGGCTTCTACGCTGACCTCTACAACAGTCAGTTTACAGAAGACGAAGTAGAAGAATAAACACAAAGAAGGCTTGACGGCCTTCTTTTTCTGCACTATACTAGAAGACAAGTGATTCCCTATAAGCAAAATTTGAGTAAGTGATGAGAAAATATATGAAAAATTATCAAGAATGGTATGACCACATCGCTAGTAACATTAAAAATAAGCCTTTCTTTCTGAGCTTGTTAAGAACTTTCAATCGCTTCATGACAGTAGTCATGCCTATAGTTTATTTAACCTTGTTGACCACCAGCTATTTCCAAGAAGGACTTGGGGAACAGGTCTTGATCTATGTGTTTGTCCCTGCGTCAGGTTTTGTGATTTTATCCCTTCTTCGTAAAAAAATCAATGCCCCTAGGCCTTATGAGGAATGGGATATTAAACCCTTGCTTGACAGAGATAGTCCTGGTCAGTCTATGCCCAGTCGTCATGTCTTTTCAGCAACCATTATCTCCATGGCTTGCTTACATGCTAGTCTAATTGTAGGCGTTATCTTGTTGATCTTGTCGCTCTTCCTGGGTCTAGTAAGAGTCTTAGGGGGAGTGCATTTTCCCAAGGATGTAGTGGTTGGTTATATTTGTGGTCTTGTGTGGGGTGTGCTTTTCTTTCTATTTTGACATGTAAGTTAAGGCGGTCCTAGAACCACTTACGGGGCTAAAGTAACCACTTGCTTTTTTGCTCTTGTTTTCTTATTTTAGCTTTGATATAGTAGAGTCAGAAAGGAGATGGAATGAAGTTACGAATCGAAATTGACAGCAATTTAGAGGAAACTGAAATTGTCATCAAGGCAGCGACTTTGACAGATGAGATTGCGGATTTACAGCGACTCTTGCAAGAGTCCAAGTCTCCTAGGTTGATTTTTTACAAGGGACAGGTGAATATTATCTGGATTTGTCGGAAATCCTCTTCTTTGAGACGGAAGGTAGCAAGATTTATGCCCATACCCATAAAGATGCCTACGAAGTTCGGCTCAAACTCTATGAGTTAGAGTCTATCCTTCCTCGCTATTTTAGTCGGGTATCCAAGTCGACTATTGCAAATATCCGTCAGGTTTACTCGGTGGACAAGTCCTTTTCAGGAACGGGCACCATTTCCTTTTATCAGACTCATAAGGAGGTTCATGTCTCACGACATTACCAATCCCTCCTAAAAGAAAATCTAAGAAACATGAGGTAAGAACATGAAAAAGAAAGCATTTGGTATTGTGTTACTAGTATTGGCGGCATGGATTTTATTACAGGGACATTATGGTGTCCCATCCTTGGAGACTAAGTATTCTCCCTTCATCTTTATTGCTTTTCTTTTTTATAAGGCAATAGAATCTTCCCTTAGGCATCATTGGACAAGTGCCACTTTTTTAGCATTAACAGCATTAAATATAGTGAATCTTTTTTATGATTGGATTCAGCTATCTCCTGTTTCGCTGATTTTGGCAAGTATTTTAATCGTAATGGGTGTCAGCACACTCACTCACTCTAACAGAACTTGGAATGGGAAAAAATGGTGGCATGATGGTGAAAAAAACATTCTTATAGATAAGGAAGTTGCTTTTGGGACTGGGACTTTCTACAAGCAAGAGCAAGAATTGGTAGAAGATCAAGTAGAAGTTGGTTTTGGCAATGCCAAGATATATTATGACAATGCAGAGATTTTAGGAGATACTGCAACCCTGAAAGTGGAAGTTGGTTTTGGCAATGCAGTTATCTATGTTCCCCAACATTGGAGAGTTGATTTGAAGGTGGAAACTTTCTGTGGTGTAGCCAAGGCAGATACTTCTCTAGCCCCAACCAGCAAAACCTTGATTATCCGTGGAGATGTGGCTTTTGGGAAGTTGGGAATTGTCTACGTTAAATAAAAAAATCTTCCAATTCCCTTGCCAAAAATGAAGAAAGTGTGATAACATAGTACAGTATGTGGTGCTAGCACATCCGCTATATTAGATCTAATAGGAGGAAAATACAATGGCTAAAGTATGTTACTTTACAGGTCGTAAGACTGTATCAGGAAACAACCGTTCACACGCGATGAACCAAACAAAACGTGCCGTAAAACCAAACCTTCAAAAAGTTACTGTTCTTATCGATGGTAAACCTAAAAAAGTTTGGGCTTCAGCTCGTGCTTTGAAATCAGGTAAAGTTGAACGCGTTTAATAATAAAAGCAAAGGAGACCCTAGGGTCTTTTTTCTTTTATTGTAGGTGTGAAATCATTTGAAAAATAGAGTAAATATCCGCTGATACAGTATTCTGCTTTTACACTTGGGCTGAAATATGATAAAATAGAGTATCAACTAGTTGAGGTAAAAAGGATGACTGTAAAAATTAATACAAAAGATGGTCAAATCGAACTAACAGATGAAGTGATTGCAACCGTCGTAGGTGGAGCAGCAACTGAGATTTTTGGTGTGGTCGGTATGGCTAGTAAAAATGCCCTCAAAGATAATTTCCAAGCCCTTCTAGGTAAGGAAAATTATTCCAAAGGTGTCGTTGTAAAGGCAGCCGAAGATGGCAGTATTGCAGTTGATGTATATACCGTGTTGAGCTACGGAACAAAGATTAGCGAAGTGTCAAAAAACATTCAAGAGCGTGTTCGTTTTAGTTTGGAAAACCAACTTGGAATTACCGCTCAGACTGTAAATGTCTACATTCAAAATATCAAAGTTGTAGGAGAATAACCGTGTCAAAAATTACTACTAGCTTATTTCAAGAAATGGTGCAGGCTGCATCAACTCGCTTGAATAAGCAAGCTGAATATGTCAATTCATTAAACGTCTTCCAGTTCCAGATGGAGATACTGGTACAAATATGGGAATGACCATTGAAAATGGAGCTAAAGAAGTTGCAGACAAGCCAGCTTCTACAGTTGGAGAGGTAGCGAGCATTCTTGCTAAAGGTCTTTTGATGGGCGCGCGTGGGAACTCAGGTGTTATTACGTCTCAGCTTTTCCGTGGATTTTCACAAGCCATCAAGGATAAAGACGAGTTAACAGGTCAAGACTTGGCCCTTGCCTTCCAATCAGGTGTGGAAGTTGCCTACAAGGCAGTGATGAAGCCAGTTGAAGGAACGATTTTGACAGTTTCTCGTGGTGCTGCTATCGGTGCTAAGAAAAAGGCTGAGCAAACAGATGATGCTGTTGAAGTCATGCGTGCAGCCTTGGAAGGTGCTAAAACCGCTCTAGCTAAAACGCCAGATATGCTTCCAGTCTTGAAGGAAGTTGGCGTTGTGGATTCAGGTGGTCAAGGGCTGGTCTTCATCTACGAAGGTTTCCTTTCAGCCCTTACTGGTGAATATATTGCATCTGAGGACTTTGTAGCGACTCCTGCCAACATGAGTGAAATGATCAATGCAGAGCACCATAAGTCTGTAGCTGGTCACGTAGCGACTGAAGACATCACGTTTGGTTACTGTACTGAAATCATGGTAGCTCTTAAGCAAGGTCCAACTTATGCCAAAGATTTTGACTACGACGAATTTCGTAACTACTTGAATGAACTTGGAGACTCTCTCCTCGTTGTTAATGATGATGAAATCGTCAAAGTCCATGTCCATACAGAAGATCCAGGACTTGTTATGCAAGAAGGTCTCAAATATGGTAGCTTGGTCAAGGTAAAAGTTGACAATATGCGTAACCAACACGAAGCACAGGTTGAGAAAGAAGCAGCCCAAGTTAGCAAGCCAGCTGAAGAAAAAGAGTATGCTTTGATTGCTGTGGTGGCTGGGAAAGGTCTAGCAGATATCTTCCGTTCTCAAGGTGTAGATTATGTTATTGAAGGCGGTCAAACTATGAACCCTTCGACTGAAGACTTTATCAAGGCTGTTGAACAGGTCAACGCTCGTAACATTATCTTCTTGCCAAACAACAAAAATATCTTCATGGCAGCTCAATCTGCAGCAGAAGTTTTGGAACAACCAGCAGTAGTGGTGGAAGCTCGTACTCTTCCTCAAGGATTGACTAGTCTTCTTGCTTTTGACCCGAGTAAGTCCATCGAAGAAAACCAAGAGCGTATGACAGCTGCTCTTAGCGATGTCGTAAGCGGAAGCGTCACAACAGCCGTGCGTGATACAACAATTGATGGTTTAGAAATCCATGAAAATGACAATCTTGGTATGGTCGATGGGAAAATCCTCGTGTCAAACCCTGACATGCACCAAACCTTGACTGAAACATTGAAACATATGTTGGATGAAGATAGTGAAATCGTAACCTTTTATGTCGGTGAAGACGGAAGTGAAGAACTTGCTAATGAAATTGCTCAAGAAATCGCAGAAGAATTCGAAGACGTTGAAGTCGAGATTCACCAAGGTCAACAACCAGTTTACCCATACCTATTTAGTGTGGAATAAGATTAATGAAGGACTGAGAAATCAGTTCTTTTTTCTTTTTGAATAATGGAATCGCTATCTTTTAAATAAAAACAAAAAGAATATTCATCAAAAAAACGTTAAAATAGAAAATTCAGAAAATTTCTTCTTTTCTCTTGAAAAATCTTGAAAAAATGGTATGATAGTAACAAGTTATTTTTTTAAGTGAAGAGAAAGGGGAACAATGGAGAAAATCAGTTTAGAATCTCCCTAAGACGGGGTCGGATCTAGTTTTGGAAACACTTCGTGATTTAGGAATTGATACCATCTTTGGTTATCCTGGTGGTGCAGTCTTGCCTTTTTATGATGCGATATATAATTTTAAAGGCATTCGCCACATTCTAGGACGCCATGAGCAAGGTTGTTTGCATGAAGCTGAAGGTTATGCCAAATCAACTGGAAAGTTGGGTGTTGCCGTCGTCACTAGCGGACCAGGAGCAACAAATGCCATTACAGGGATTGCAGATGCCATGAGCGATAGCGTTCCTCTTTTGGTCTTTACAGGTCAGGTGGCGCGAGCAGGGATTGGGAAGGATGCCTTTCAGGAGGCAGACATCGTGGGAATTACCATGCCAATCACTAAGTACAATTATCAAGTTCGTGAGACAGCTGATATCCCTCGTATCATTACGGAAGCTGTCCATATCGCAACTACAGGCCGTCCAGGGCCAGTTGTCATTGACCTACCTAAAGACGTATCTGCTTTAGAAACAGACTTCATCTATTCACCAGAAGTGAACCTACCAAGCTATCAACCGACTCTTGAGCCAAATGATATGCAAATTAAGAAAATCTTGAAGCAATTATCTAAGGCTAAAAAGCCAGTCTTGCTAGCTGGTGGTGGAATTAGTTATGCTGAAGCTGCTGCGGAACTAAATGAATTTGCAGAGCGATATCAAATTCCAGTGGTAACCAGTCTTTTGGGGCAAGGCACGATTGCAACAACTCATCCGCTCTTTCTTGGAATGGGAGGTATGCACGGGTCTTTCGCAGCTAATATTGCCATGACGGAAGCTGACTTTATGATTAGTATTGGTTGCCGTTTTGATGACCGCTGACAGGGAATCCTAAGACTTTTGCTAAGAATGCTAAGGTTGCTCATATTGATATTGACCCAGCCGAGATTGGCAAGATTATCAGCGCGGATATTCCTGTAGTTGGAGATGCTAAGAAAGCCTTGCAAATGTTGCTGGCCGAACCAACCGTTCATAACAATACTGAGAAATGGATTGAGAAAGTCACTAAAGACAAGAACCGCGTTCGTTCTTATGATAAGAAAGAGCGTGTGGTTCAACCGCAAGCCGTTATTGAACGAATTGGTGAATTGACCAACGGAAATGCCATTGTGGTCACAGACGTTGGTCAACACCAAATGTGGACAGCCCAGTATTATCCATACCAAAATGAACGTCAGTTAGTGACTTCAGGTGGTTTGGGAACCATGGGATTCGGAATTCCAGCAGCAATCGGTGCTAAAATTGCTAACCCAGATAAGGAAGTAGTCTTGTTCGTTGGGGATGGTGGTTTCCAAATGACCAACCAGGAATTGGCTATTTTGAATATTTACAAGGTGCCAATCAAGGTGGTTATGCTGAACAATCACTCGCTTGGAATGGTTCGACAGTGGCAGGAATCCTTCTATGAAGGTAGAACATCTGAGTCAGTCTTTGATACCCTTCCTGATTTCCAATTGATGGCGCAGGCTTATGGCATTAAAAACTATAAGTTTGACAATCCTGAGACCTTGGCTCAAGACCTTGAAGTCATCACTGAGAATGTTCCTATGCTAATCGAGGTAGATATTTCTCGTAAGGAACAGGTGTTGCCAATGGTACCAGCTGGTAAGAGTAATCATGAGATGTTGGGGGTGAAGTTCCATGCGTAGAATGTTAACAGCAAAACTACAAAATCGTTCAGGAGTCCTCAACCGCTTTACTGGCGTTCTGTCTCGTCGTCAGGTTAATATCGAAAGCATTTCAGTTGGAGCAACAGAAGATCCGAATGTATCGCGTATCACTATTATTATTGATGTAGCTTCACATGATGAAGTGGAGCAAATCATCAAGCAACTCAATCGTCAAATTGATGTGATTCGCATTCGTGATATTACAGACAAGCCTCATTTGGAGCGCGAGGTGATTTTGGTTAAGATGTCAGCGCCAGCAGAGAAGCGTGCTGAGATTCTAGCCATTATTCAACCTTTCCGTGCAACAGTGGTAGACGTAGCGCCAAGCTCGATTACCATTCAAATGACAGGAAATGCTGAAAAGAGTGAAGCTCTATTGCGAGTCATTCGACCATACGGTATTCGCAATATTGCTAGAACGGGTGCAACTGGATTTACCCGCGACTAAAAATCCAACTTAAATTTGTTAAACCAGCCTAAAAGGCAATAAAAAAATAGAAAAGAGAGAAAAACTATGGCAGTTCAAATGGAATACGAAAAAGATGTTAAAGTAGCAGCACTTGACGGTAAAAAAATCGCCGTTATCGGTTATGGTTCACAAGGACATGCGCATGCTCAAAACTTGCGTGATTCAGGTCGCGATGTCATCATCGGTGTACGTCCAGGTAAATCTTTTGACAAAGCAAAAGAAGATGGATTTGACACTTACACAGTAGCAGAAGCTACTAAATTGGCTGATGTTATCATGATTTTGGCACCAGATGAAATCCAACAAGAACTGTACGAAGCAGAAATCGCTCCAAACTTGGAAGCTGGAAACGCAGTTGGATTTGCTCATGGTTTCAACATCCACTTTGAATTTATCAAAGTTCCTGCAGATGTAGATGTCTTCATGTGTGCTCCTAAAGGACCAGGACACTTGGTACGTCGTACTTACGAAGAAGGATTTGGTGTTCCAGCTCTTTATGCAGTATATCAAGATGCAACAGGAAATGCTAAAAACATTGCTATGGACTGGTGTAAAGGTGTTGGAGCAGCTCGTGTAGGTCTTCTTGAAACAACTTATAAAGAAGAAACTGAAGAAGATTTGTTTGGAGAACAAGCTGTACTTTGTGGTGGTTTGACTGCCCTTATCGAAGCAGGTTTCGAAGTCTTGACAGAAGCAGGTTACGCTCCAGAATTGGCTTACTTTGAAGTTCTTCACGAAATGAAATTGATCGTTGACTTGATCTACGAAGGTGGATTCAAGAAAATGCGTCAATCAATTTCAAACACTGCTGAATATGGTGACTATGTATCAGGTCCACGTGTAATCACTGAACAAGTTAAGGAAAACATGAAAGCTGTCTTGGCAGATATCCAAAATGGTAAATTTGCAAATGACTTTGTGAATGACTATAAAGCTGGACGTCCAAAATTGACTGCTTACCGTGAACAAGCAGCTAACCTTGAAATTGAAAAAGTTGGTGCAGAATTGCGTAAAGCAATGCCATTCGTTGGTAAAAAAACGACGATGATGCATTTCAAAAATCTATAACTAATTTATAGAAATTAAGGTGAAGGCGAGTTGGGGGACCTAACTCGCTTTTTATAATCAATTCATCTTCTTTTTAAGAGGATGGATTGTGATAGTATGAAATAGTCTAGGAGAAAAAGATGTTAAGTTCAAAAGATATCATCAAGGCTCACAAGGTCTTGAACGGTGTGGTTGTGAATACCCCACTGGATTATGATCATTATTTATCGGAGAAGTATGGTGCTAAGATTTATTTGAAAAAGGAAAATGCCCAACGTGTTCGTTCTTTTAAAATTCGTGGTGCCTATTATGCTATTTCTCAGCTCAGCAAGGAAGAGCGTGAGCGTGGGGTAGTCTGTGCTTCTGCGGGAAATCATGCGCAGGGAGTTGCCTATACTTGTAATGAGATGAAAATTCCTGCTACTATTTTTCATGCCCATTACTACTCCGCAGCAAAAGATTGGGCAAGTTCGCTTTTTTGGTGGGGACTTCGTAACCATTAAACTAGTTGGAGATACCTTTGATGCTTCTGCTAAGGCAGCTCAAGAATTTACAGTTTCTGAAAATCGTACCTTTATTGATCCCTTTGATGATGCCCATGTCCAAGCAGGTCAAGGGACTGTTGCTTATGAGATTTTAGAAGAAGCTCGAAAAGAATCGATTGATTTTGATGCTGTCTTGGTTCCTGTTGGTGGTGGCGGTCTCATTGCTGGGGTTTCTACCTATATCAAGGAAACAAGTCCAGAGATTGAGGTTATCGGAGTAGAGGCGAATGGAGCGCGTTCCATGAAGGCTGCCTTTGAAGCTGGTGGACCTGTTAAAGCTCAAAGAAATTGACAAATTTGCGGATGGGATTGCTGTACAAAAGGTAGGTCAATTGACCTATGAGGCAACTCGCCAACATGTTCAGACTTTAGTAGGTGTCGATGAGGGGTTGATTTCTGAAACCTTGATTGACCTCTACTCTAAGCAAGGGATTGTCGCAGAACCTGCTGGAGCGGCTAGTATCGCCTCTTTAGAGGTTTTGGCTGAATATATCAAGGGGAAAACCATTTGTTGTATCATTTCTGGAGGAAATAATGATATCAACCGTATGCCAGAAATGGAAGAGCGTGCCTTGATTTATGATGGGATTAAGCATTACTTTGTGGTCAACTTCCCACAGCGTCCAGGAGCTTTGCGTGAATTTGTAAATGATATTCTAGGGCCAAATGATGATATCACACGTTTTGAGTATATCAAACGAGCTAGCAAGGGAACAGGACCAGTATTGATTGGGATTGCCTTGGCAGATAAGCATGATTATGCAGGATTGATTCGTCGAATGGAAGGGTTTTGATCCATCTTATATTAACTTGAAATGGTAATGAAACGCTCTATAATATGCTTGTCTGAGGACTAATAAAAAAATATCATATTATTTGCACAACTGATGTATAGGTGCTATAATGAGGGATGAAAGAAAGGGGCGATTCCTATGAACTTAGGAAAACTATCCTACTATTTCTACTACAACTTATTATAGTACCTATTATTTTTTTGTTTCAGTTTATAATAATAAAAAAAGAATTACTTGCTATATATAAGGATACTATTTAGAAATACAATATCTTTATATATAACTAATTTAAAAATTGTCTAAATATAATAGCAAATAGAGAAAATAATCAGTATTTATGAGACAGATTTGGATGACTTTAATTGATAAAATCAATTTGATACTTGTAAAATGAGAGTAGTAGAAAAGTTTGTGACATTAGGAAGTCATATTCTAGGTGCTGACTATGAAGTTGGTGTTTGAAAAGAATATGTAAAAGCTGATGAGACAAGTCCATTGTACCAGTTGAAAAAAAGAAAAATAAGCTTTTAAAGCATGACAGGAAGGGAATCTCGGACAAAGGAGAAAGGAAAGAGATAGTTAAGAGGTAATCAGAGGAGAAATATTATCTTTGGTAGCTTTTAATCATTTTAAAGGAATGTATAGAATTACTTAAATAAGACTCCTGTCTATCCTATTGAGTAGCTGGTATGTAGTTTATATGAATATTCTTACATATTTGAAGTTTAATAATGCAATTATTTTTTTAGGTAGTTGCTAATGGTTTATAGTAAGTAAAAAAACCTATATATTATCGGCTTTTGAAAAAAAGAAGTAAGAAAAAAATAAAAGATCTTTTATTTTTATTGAATATATGTTTTTTTATTGACAAAAGACATAAAAACGTATAGAATAATATATCGTAAAGAAGAAAATAGGAGAAGGACATGGCTAAGTCAAACTTTGAAAAAGTAGAATCAGTTGTTGGCTGGGTTCGTGATAAGAAATCACAGGCTACCGTATCTCTAAAGAAACGAATGCGCGTGAAATGTCTATCATTGCTCTAGCGCAGGGTCGTGCAAAAGTAAAAAATATTTCATTTGAAACAGCTCTAGGTTTAATTGATTTCTATGAAAAAAATCATGAAAAATTTGAAGATTAATCTTTGGATAATGGCGGATTCTTGAATTGGGTCTGCCTTTTCATTTTGAGGACAGCAAAAAGACTGCATGGTTGATGCAGCCTTTTCTTTTTATTTGAGATAGCGTTGAAGGAATTCTTTTGTACGGTCTTCTTTAGGATTGGTGAAGAGGTCTTCTGGTTTACCTTCTTCAGCAATCACACCCTTATCCATAAAGATAACACGGTGAGAGACATCACGAGCGAATTCCATCTCGTGAGTCACTACAATCATAGTCAAGCCTTCTTGGGCAAGTTCCTGCATGATTTTAAGGACTTCTCCAACCATTTCTGGATCGAGAGCTGATGTTGGTTCATCAAAGAGAATGGCGTCAGGATTCATTGAAAGGGCGCGAGCGATGGCCACACGTTGTTTTTGACCACCTGAGAGTTGTTTTGGCTTCGCTTGCCAGTAGCGCTCTCCCATGCCGACCTTTTTCCAGGTTTTTCTTTGGCAATCTTTTTTTCAGCTTCTGTACGTTCGCGTTTAAGGACAGTCGTCTGAGCGACGATTGTAGTTTTTCAAGAACGTTGAGATTTCTCAAAGAGATTAAAGGATTGGAACACCATTCCCAACTTTTTCACGGTATTGCGTGAGGTCATAGCCTTTTTTTCGAGGACGTTTTGTCCATGATAAAGGATTTGTCCATCAGTTGGCGTTTCAAGAAGGTTAATGGAGCGGAGGAAGGTCGATTTTCCGCTTCCAGAGCTCTGATGATAGAGATGACTTCTCCCTTGTGGACAGTGAGAGAAATATCTTTTAGCACTTCGTTTTGTCCATAGGATTTTTTGAGGTGTTTAATTTCAAGGATTGCTTGTGTCATTATTTCAAATCCTCCGTTTGCATTTGGTTAGCACCTGTAGTATAGGTATCCATATCCATTCGGCGTTCGATGAAGCGTAGGATACGCGTTACGGTGAGGTGAGGACAAAGTAAATCACGGCGATGATTGTAAATGTCTGGAAGTATTGATAGGTTTGAGTTGCCACGGTATTTCCTGAGAAATAAAGTTCGACAACAGAGATAACGTTCAATACAGATGTATCTTTGATATTGATGACAAATTCATTACCAGTTGCTGGTAGGATGTTACGGACTACTTGAGGTAGGACAATCTTACGCATGGTTTGGTTATGGGTCATACCAAGAGCAGTAGCAGCTTCAAATTGTCCCTTGTCAACTGCTAGGATACCACCACGGACGATTTCAGTCATGTAGGCACCAGTGTTGATTGAAACAATGAAGATAGCAGCCAGTGTGCGGTCAAGGTTGATACCGAAAGCTTGGGCAGTTCCATAGTAGATAACCATCGATTGAACAATCATAGGTGTACCACGGAAAATTTCGATATAGACATTGAGAATCCAGCCGACTAGTTTTTGTAGGCCATAAATGGCTTTATTCTCAGAGAGCGGAGCAGTACGGAAAACACCAATAGCAAGGCCAATAATGAGACCTATGATGGTTCCGACGATAGAGATTAAAAGAGTGATACCAGCACCACGCAAGAGTTGTTGCCAGTTTTCAGAGAGAATTTTAGCGACTTGGTTAAAGAAACTACTGCTAGTCTCTTCAGTTGTTGTAGCTTCGGCAGGTTGTTCCTTGATCATACGATCCATCAGGGCAACTTGCTCATCTTTTGAAATGGTTTCAATGCTGGCATTGATCTGGCTAATACGATTGTCATCTTTACGAAGTCCAATGGCAATAGCTGTATCTTCTTCTCCAGTTTTGAAACCTGGTTCTACTTGAACCATCTTGAACTTAGAGTTCGCAGCTTCGGCAGTAAGTGCTTCAGGGCGCTCAGAAACATAAGCATCGATGACACCAGCCTCAAGTGCTTGGCGCATTTGAGCGAAGTCTCCCATGGCTGTTTCTTTTTTAGCGCCTGGGATTTGACCAATTAAGTCATAAAGGTAAACCCCTTGTTGGGAAGTGATTTTCGCACCATTAAAGTCATCCAAAGATTTGGCATTTGTGTAGGCAGAATCTTTTTTGATGAGTAAGACAGGTTCGCTAGTGTAGTAACTGCCTGAAAAGGCAATTTCTTGTTTACGCTCGGCAGTAGGACTCATACCTGCGATAATCATGTCAATCTTACCAGAAGTAAGGGCAGGGACTAGACCTTCCCACTTGGTTTTAACAACCAAAGGTTCTTTACCTAAGTCCTTAGCGATTTTCTTGGCGATTTGAACATCGTATCCGTTAGCGTACTGGTTGGTTCCATCGATTTTGACAGCTCCATTGCTATTATCATCCTGAGTCCAGTTAAAGGGGGCATATGCTGCTTCCATTCCGATGCGTAAATATTCATCGGCTTGAGCAACATTGACAAATCCTAGCATCAGCAAGAGACTTGTGAAAATAGATAAGTATATTTTTTTCTCATGATTTCTCCTATTTCTAATCTATTAAAAAATAACTGTCTCCTATTTTATCGAAAAAAACTCTATTTTTCAATATAGGTAAGCCCTTACTTATGAAAAAATGATATAATGATAGCAAAGATAAAAAGGGGGCTTAGTTGATGAAAAAAACTTTTTTCTTATTTGTTTTAGGCTTGTTTTTCCTTCTGCCATTCTCTGTTTTTGCCATTGATTTCAAGATAAACTCTTATCAAGGGGATTTGTATATTCATGCAGACAATACAGCAGAATTTAGACAGAAGATAGTTTACCAGTTTGAGGAGGACTTTAAGGGCCAAATCGTGGGACTTGGACGTGCTGGCAAGATGCCTAGCGGATTTGATATTGATTCCCATCCAAAGGTTCAGGTCGCGAAAAATGGTGCTGAACTGACAGATGTTACTAGCGAAGTGACAGAAGAAGCAAATGGTTATACTGTGAAAGTCTACAATTCAGGTCAGGGGGGCGACATAGTTGAAGTTGACCTCACATGGAATTTAAAAAATTTGCTTTTTCTATATGATGACATCGCTGAATTAAATTGGCAACCTTTAACAGATAGTTCAGGGGCTATTGGAAAGTTTGAATTTCATGTAAGGGGAGAGAAGGGGGCTGAAAAACTCTTTTTCCATACAGGCAAACTTTTTAGAGAGGGAAGGATTGAAAAGAGTAGCTTTGATTATACTATTCGTTTGGACAATCTTCCGGCTAAGCGTGGAGTTGAATTGCATGCCTACTGGCCTCGAAACGATTTTGCTAGCGCTAGGGATCAGGGCTTGAAAGGGAATCGTTTAGAAGAGTTTAATAAGATAGAAGACTCGATTGTTAAAGAAAAAGAGCAAAGTAAACAACTCGTTACTTGGGTCTTCCCTTCCATACTTTCTATCTTCTTATTATTGAGTGTCTGCTTCTATTTTATCTATAGAAGAAAGACCACTCCTTCAGTCAAATATGCCAAAAATCATCGTCTCTATGAACCACCAATGGAATTAGAGCCTATGGTTTTATCAGAAGCTGTCTACTCGACCTCCTTGGAGGAAGTGAGTCCTCTAACAAAAGGAGCAGGTAAATTTACCTTTGACCAACTTATTCAAGCTACCTTGTTAGATGTGATAGACCGTGGGAATATCTCTATTATTTCAGAGGGAGACGCAGTTGGTTTGAGGTTGGTAAAAGAAGATGGTTTGTCAAGCTTTGAGAGAGACTGTCTAAATCTGGCTTTTTCAGGTAAAAAAGAAGAAACTCTTTCCAATTTGTTTGCGGATTACAAGGTATCTGACAGCCTTTATCGCGGAGCTAAAGCTGCTGATGAAAAGCGGATTCAATCAAGGGGGCGTCAGCTCAAATCCTCTTTCGAAGAAGTATTGAAAGAGATGCAAGAGGGAGTGAGAAATCGAGTTTCCTTCTGGGGTCTCCCAGCTTACTATCGTCCTTTAACTGGTGGGGAAAAGGCCTTGCAAGTAGGTATGGGGGTCTTGACTATCTTGCCCCTATTTATTGGATTTGGTTTGTTCTTGTACAGTTTAGACGTTCATGGCTATCTTACCTCCTCTTGCCTATACTTGGTTTTCTAGGTTTGATTTTGGCTGTTTTCTATTATTGGAAGCTTCGATTAGATAACCGTGATGGTGTCCTAAATGAAGCAGGAGCAGAAGTCTACTATCTCTGGACCAGTTTTGAAAATATGTTGCGTGAGATTGCACGATTGGATCAGGCTGAGCTGGAAAGTATTGTGGTCTGGAATCGCCTCTTGGTCTATGCGACCTTATTTGGCTATGCGGACAAGGTCAGTCATTTGATGAAGGTTCATCACATCCAAGTAGAAAATCCAGATATAAACCTCTATGTAGCTTATGGCTGGCACAGTATGTTTTATCATTCAAGCGCGCAAATGAGCCATTATGCTAGTGTCGCAAATACAGCAAGTACCTACTCCGTATCTTCTGGAAGTGGAAGTTCTGGAGGTGGCTTCTCTGGAGGCGGAGGTGGCGGCAGTATCGGAGCCTTTTAAAGAGAACTGCCATAGACTGAAAAAGTATGCTATAATGGAAGATAGAAAAAAGGAGTAATCTATGTATCTTATTGAAATTTTAAAATCTATCTTCTTTGGTATTGTCGAAGGAATTACGGAATGGTTGCCGATTTCCAGTACAGGTCACTTGATTTTAGCAGAGGAGTTTATCCAATACCAAAATCAGAATGAAGCTTTTATGTCTATGTTTAATGTCGTGATTCAGCTTGGTGCTATTTTAGCGGTTATGGTGATTTACTTTAACAAGCTCAATCCTTTCAAACCGACTAAGGACAAGCAGGAAGTTCGTAAGACTTGGAGACTATGGCTGAAGGTCTTGATTGCAACTTTGCCTTTACTTGCCGTCTTTAAATTTGATGATTGGTTTGATACCCACTTCCATAACATGGTTTCTGTTGCTCTCATGTTGATTATCTATGGGATTGCCTTTATCTATTTGGAAAAGCGCAATAAAGCGCGTGCTATCGAGCCAAGTGTAACAGAGTTGGACAAGCTTCCTTATACGACAGCCTTCTATATCGGCCTCTTCCAAGTTCTTGCCCTTTTACCAGGAACGAGCCGTTCAGGAGCGACTATTGTCGGTGGTTTATTGAATGGAACCAGTCGTTCTGTTGTGACAGAATTTACCTTCTATCTAGGGATTCCTGTTATGTTTGGAGCCAGTGCCTTAAAGATTTTCAAATTTATAAAAGCAGGACAGCTCTTGAGTTTTGGGCAATTGTTCTTGCTCTTAGTTGCCATGGGAGTAGCCTTTGCAGTCAGCATGGTGGCTATTCGTTTCTTGACAAGCTATGTGAAAAAACACGACTTTACCCTTTTTGGTAAATACCGCATCGTGCTTGGTAGTGTTTTGCTACTTTACAGTTTTGTCCGTTTATTTGTATAAGAAAAACCTTGAAGGGGCAACTCTTCAAGGTTTTAAAATCCAGTCACGGTAATCCCCAACAGGCGGACACCTCTTTCTTTCTCGCTTAATTCTTCATAGAGTTGTAGGGCTATTTGGCCTATCTGACTAGCATCCTGTGTTTTTTGAGAAAGACTTTTTCGTTTAGTGAGAGTTGAAAAGTCCTCGTAGCGGATTTTCAGAATGATAATTTTTCCAGTTTTCTCTTGTTGATGTAGATTGAGAGCGACTCTTTCTGATAGGAGAGTCAGCTCTTTTTTGATATCTTCCTCGGCACGGAGAATCTTTCCATATGTTTTCTCTTTCCCGATTGATTTACGGATACGATTGGATTTGACTGGGGAATTGTGGATGCCACGAGCCTTTCGATAAAGGTCATAACCCAGTCTTCCAAAACGGTCTATCAGAGTCACTTCAGGGACGTCAAGTAAATCAGCTCCAGTAAACACGCCCATTTGATGAAGACGTTCTACTGTCTTCTTTCCTACTCCATGAAACTTGGAAATATCCATTTGTTTGAGAAAATCCTCAGCCTGGTCAGGTAGAATCACTGTCAGACCATGTGGTTTTTGATAATCGCTAGCCATTTTAGCTAAGAATTTATTGTAGGAAACACCGGCAGAAGCAGTTAGATGAAGTTCTTGCCAGATATCCTCTTGAATGAGGCGAGCGATTTTGACCGCTGACTTGATACCGAGTTTATTTTCTGTTACATCCAAATAGGCTTCGTCAATGCTCATAGGCTCTATCAAATCTGTATAGCGCTTAAAGATAGCTCGAATCTGGAATCCTACAGTCTTGTATTTTTCATAATTCCCTGAGATAAAGACGGCCTGGGGACAACGCTCATAGGCTTCCTTAGAGCTCATGGCAGAATGGACACCAAAAGCTCGCGCCTCATAGCTACAAGTGGAAACGACACCACGCCCACCTGTTTGCCGAGGATCGCTTCCGATAATAACAGGTTTTCCTTTGAGTTTAGGATTATCTCTGATTTCCACCGCAGCAAAAAAGGCATCCATGTCAATATGGATGATTTTTCTTGACAAATCGTTTAATAAGGGAAAAATCAACATGCTTAGCACCTTTTACTGCTTATTTTCTTTTATTATACCCTTTTTTCTGAAAAAAAGAAAAAAGGACTTTATTTTTTCAAAAATATAATACAGTTTGGCATAGAGAACAGTCTGTGTTAGAAAAGAAAGTGTAAAAATAAGGAACTTTCGCTTGTTGAAATCGGTTACTGTATGGTATACTAGTTTCATAAATGTAACAGATGACTGTTACTAGAAAGAAAACAGAGGACATTAACATGGTTGTTAAAACAGTTGTTGAAGCACAAGATATTTTTGACAAAGCTTGGGAAGGCTTCAAAGGCGTAGATTGAAAGAAAAAAAGCAAGTGTATCACGCTTCGTACAAGCTAACTACACACCTTACGATGGAGACGAAAGCTTCCTTGCAGGACCAACAGAACGTTCACTTCACATCAAAAAAATTGTAGAAGAAACTAAAGCACACTACGAAGAAACTCGTTTCCCAATGGACACTCGTCCAACATCTATCGCTGATATCCCAGCAGGATTTATCGATAAAGAAAATGAAGTTATCTTCGGTATCCAAAATGATGAACTCTTCAAATTGAACTTCATGCCAAAAGGTGGTATCCGTATGGCTGAAACTACTTTTGAAAGAAAATGGATACGAACCAGATCCAGCTGTTCACGAAATCTTTACAAAATACGTAACAACAGTTAACGACGGTATCTTCCGTGCTTACACTTCAAACATTCGTCGCGCACGTCACGCACACACTGTAACTGGTCTTCCAGATGCATACTCACGCGGACGTATCATCGGTGTTTACGCACGTCTTGCTCTTTACGGTGCAGACTACTTGATGCAAGAAAAAGTAAACGACTGGAACGCAATTGAAGAAATCGATGAAGAAACAATCCGTCTTCGTGAAGAAATCAACCTTCAATACCAAGCATTGCAACAAGTTGTTCGCTTGGGTGACCTTTACGGAGTTGATGTTCGCAAACCAGCGATGAACGTTAAAGAAGCTATCCAATGGGTTAACATCGCCTTCATGTCTGTCTGCCGTGTTATCAACGGTGCTGCTACATCTCTAGGACGTGTGCCAATCGTATTGGACATCTTTGCAGAACGTGACCTTGCTCGTGGTACATTTACTGAATCAGAAATCCAAGAATTCGTTGATGATTTCGTTATGAAACTTCGTACAGTTAAATTTGCTCGTACAAAAGCTTACGACCAATTGTACTCAGGTGACCCAACCTTCATCACAACTTCTATGGCTGGTATGGGTAACGACGGTCGTCACCGTGTTACTAAGATGGACTACCGTTTCTTGAACACTCTTGACAACATCGGTAACTCTCCAGAACCAAACTTGACAGTTCTTTGGACTGATAAATTGCCATACAACTTCCGTCGCTACTGTATGCACATGAGCCACAAACACTCTTCTATCCAATACGAAGGTGTAACAACAATGGCTAAAGACGGATATGGTGAAATGAGCTGTATCTCATGCTGTGTGTCTCCACTTGACCCAGAAAATGAAGAACAACGCCACAACATCCAGTACTTCGGTGCTCGTGTAAACGTATTGAAAGCCCTTCTTACTGGTTTGAACGGTGGTTACGACGATGTTCACAAAGACTACAAAGTATTTGACATCGAACCAATCCGTGACGAAGTTCTTGAATTTGAATCAGTTAAAGCTAACTTTGAAAAATCTCTTGACTGGTTGACTGACACTTACGTAGATGCTTTGAACATCATCCACTACATGACTGATAAGTACAACTACGAAGCTGTTCAAATGGCCTTCTTGCCAACTAAACAACGTGCCAACATGGGATTCGGTATCTGTGGATTTGCTAACACTGTTGATACATTGTCAGCTATCAAATACGCTACAGTTAAACCAATCCGTGATGAAAATGGCTACATCTACGATTACGAAACAATCGGTGAATACCCACGTTGGGGTGAAGATGACCCACGTTCAAACGAATTGGCAGAATGGTTGATCGAAGCTTACACAACTCGTCTACGTAGCCACAAACTTTACAAAGACGCTGAAGCTACAGTATCACTTTTGACAATCACATCTAACGTTGCTTACTCTAAACAAACTGGTAACTCACCAGTTCACAAAGGTGTATACCTCAACGAAGATGGTTCTGTGAACTTGTCTAAACTTGAATTCTTCTCACCAGGTGCTAACCCATCTAACAAAGCTAAAGGTGGATGGTTGCAAAACTTGAACTCACTTTCTAGCCTTGACTTTAGTTACGCAGCTGATGGTATCTCATTGACTACACAAGTATCACCTCGTGCTCTTGGTAAGACTCGTGACGAACAAGTTGATAACTTGGTAACAATCCTTGATGGTTACTTCGAAAACGGTGGACAACACGTTAACTTGAACGTTATGGACTTGAACGATGTTTACGAAAAGATCATGTCAGGTGAAGACGTTATCGTACGTATCTCTGGATACTGTGTAAACACTAAATACCTCACTCCAGAACAAAAAACTGAATTGACACAACGTGTCTTCCACGAAGTTCTTTCAATGGATGACGCCTTGGATGCATTGAGCTAATCTAGTTCTTGAATAATGAAATAAGGAACCCTCGGTCAGTCGACTGAGGGTTTTGTGCTTGGGATAGTGTGAGCAATTCCTTCGGCGCAATATGCAATGTTTTTGGGAAGGAATAGTGGACCGAATCTGAAATAGTCCGCTGAAACGTCTCAAACAGTGCCAGAAATTGATTGGAATTCTCTAAGTGATTTGTTTCGATTTTATTTCATTCAAATCATAAAAACAAGACGACTGGCTAATTGACAATCATCTTGTTTGATACTGTTAATAAAATTCGCGAAGTTTATCTTGATTTTCTTTAAAAAATTTTTCTAACCAATCCATACCATAAGCATAACTAAAACCTTCTAAGAGAACAGAGAGGTCAATAGTATCAACTCCCATGTCTTTTAAATATTTAAAGGTATCGAATGGTGAATGAAAGTTTTTGTATTTAATAATTGCACCAATATCTTTCAAATCCTGTTCTCTGATACTCATCATCTTCATTCCTAACACATACTCAATAGGGACTACTAAAACGGTCAGATTCTCAAACGAGTACAAGGATTCGCATAAACTTAAGGGAGGTTGTTTGTTCATATTTACTACAGATTGCAGTTGCTTTAAACAGGTGTATAGATTCCTAATATATATTAAGGTGAAATAATATCTTGTAAAACATTGCTATGTTCTATGAAAAAAGCGACGATAGCTAATGCACAAGCTCCTATACTTCCACGATGTTTGTTGTAAGGTAAAATTTCAATTTCTATATTACGAGTAAAAGGAACGAAGTGGAGCTGGTCTTGGATTTTATCCCTGACTTCATGAGTGAAAGGTTGATAATTAAGCAATTGACTGTTGATATAGATTTTATCAGCAGGATTGATGAGGAGAAGATTTGCAATAGAAGTGGCCAATAAATTGACTCCTTTATCAATTTGTTGGCGTAAAGCAGAGTCGCCTAAGTTGTAAGCTGTTAAAAGGGTATCTAAATGAATGTCTTTTTCAGTCTTTACAAGGCTTTTTAGTATAGTTAGTTGAGAATTTTTAAATAATAATTGGGCATGTTTGATTAACCAAGCATCAGAAATATATGTTTGTAAACAACCTTTTTTTCCGCATTCACAATATTGCCCATTCAATTCGACAATGGTGTGTCCAATTTCTCCGATATAAGGATTTTTTTAGAGGCTCCTATTTTTTTCTTTTTGTGAAAAAGGAAGTGTAAATACCTAATCCAGCGTGTAGGAAAAATAAAATTATCGGGGGTATTGTGTGGATTAAAAAGGTATTGCCCTATAGCCATACAATCAATATTATTTTTTTACAATAAAAGGAAAATTGAAATCTTTTAATTATATTTAATAAATTAAAAAGATTCCCATATTGGGGTTGTTTGTAATGATGTTTCCGGAGTCTTTGTTATAATGTCCAGGTATCGATAAGCCAAATCCAAGTAATTTTGTTTCCAAAGGGACGTACTCTATAGCTGTTTTTATCATATTGGTAATGGTGGAATTGATTTCTGAAATAGGATAATGTTCATTCAAAAATTTCTGTTTCGAAAATAGTTTTTCCCTTGTAAGTCACATAGACTGAGAAAGATACCTAAGACGTTTATTTCAATACCTCCAACAACAGATGGGATATTATCTGTAATAGAAATAGTTTTTCTACGTCTTCCAGATCCGGAAAACTCGCTAAATTCATCACCGGTTTCGTATATGAGGGATTGTTCGCTTAGCTCTTTTTATGATGTTAGTCGTTGTTGCTGGAGTAAGTCCTGTTTCATTAACAATATCTGTACGGGATGTTGCTGGATTTCGATATAGAAATTCCAGTATAGTGGCTCTATTTTTGTAAAAAGGCTGATTGTTTTTGTAATCATTTGTTTCCTCCTTTGGTTTATTTTTATATTAAACGTAAGAAAAAAATCAATTAAAATTATTATTCTATACAAAGAAAAAAATATTTGTAAAAAAACAGCATAAAAATATGTTGACAACGCTTTCTTTTAGTGATATATTTAATTTATAAAAAATAAAAAAAGGAGTTCCGATGATGAACAATATTTTAGCGTTTTTAGAAACGAAAGTCGCTCCGTTTGGTGAAAAAGTTGGAAACCAACGGCATTTGAAAGCTATTCGTGAAGGATTTATGATGGCAATGCCTTTGATTTTAGTTGGTTCCTTGTTTCTTATTCTAATCAGTTGGCCTCAAGAGGCTTTTACAAATTGGCTAAATAGTGTTGGATTGCTGAGTATCTTGACGACTATGAATCAGTCAACAGTAGCGATTATCTCCTTGGTAGCTTGTTTCGGTATTGCTTACAGGTTGTCGGAGGGATATGGGACAGATGGTCCGTCTGCAGGGATCATAGCCTTATCCAGTTTTGTATTGATGGCCCCTCGTTTTTCAAGTATGGTTTATGATAAAAATGGGGAGCAGGTCAAGCAGTTATTTGGCGGAGCAATACCATTTTCTAGCCTGAATGCGTCTTCTTTGTTTATGGCGATTACCATTGGATTGGTTACAGCAGAGATTTATCGTATTTTTATCCAACGCGGAATTACGATAAAAATGCCAAGTGGTGTCCCAGATGTGGTCAGTAAATCATTTTCAGCTCTTTTACCTGGTTTTACTACTTTTGTTTTGTGGGCTTTGGTCTTAAAAGGTCTGGAAGCAGCAGGAGTTGCAGGAGGTCTCAACGGACTTTTAGGTGCAATTGTTGGAACGCCGCTTAAGTTAATTGCAGGAACACTTCCAGGTATGATTTTATGTGTTATTGTAAACTCATTCTTTTGGTTCTGTGGAGTTAACGGGGGACAAGTTTTAAATGCTTTTGTAGATCCCAGTTTGGTTACAATTTACTACAGAAAACCAAGAAGCTGTGGCTGCAGGACAAACCCTACAACACATTATTACATTACCGTTTAAAGATTTATTTGTATTTATTGGTGGCGGTGGAGCGACTATTGGTCTTGCGATTTGTCTCTTCCTATTTAGTAAGAGTCGTGCTAATAAAACATTAGGTAAGCTAGCTATTATACCGTCTATCTTTAATATCAATACAGCTATTCTATTTACGTTTCCAACGGTTTTAAATCCTATTATGCTGATTCCGTTTATTGCTACTCCTACAATCAATGCCTTAATTACCTATGTATCAATGGCTGTAGGATTAGTACCTTATACAACAGGTGTAATCCTTCCGTGGACAATGCCACCGATCATAGGAGGATTCCTTGCGACAGGGGCTAGTTGGCAAGGAGCTCTATTACAAGTTGTTTTAATTTTGGTTTCTGTGGCAATTTATTATCCATTCTTCAAAATTGCAGATAAACGCAATCTTGAAAAAGAAAAAGCTACTGTTGGAGGGAAATAAGATGGTTATCAGAGTATTTGATCAACAGAAAAATCCTTATTCTAGCTTTGCCTTAGAGGAATTAAGATACTATATGAATCAGGTATTTAATACCGATATAGAACTTGTTGAGGAAAAGGAAGCGGATATTTTTGTAGGATTAGTCAATGAAAGAGGATGGAAAAAGACCATATTTCTCATCTCATTAGATAAGGGTAAGGGAGAATTGAGTCCAATACAATTGTAGGTTTACTTATTGAATTTACCGAATGTTTCATGAATTTGGTGTTGTGTATACTAGGCCAGGGCGCAGACATGACTTTATTCCAGAGTTACGATTTGAAGATTTTTTAGATAAAGAGCTATCTATAGATGAAACAGCCAGTTACTATCATAGGGGAGTATGTATAGAGGGAGCAGATTCATTTGAAAAATATACTAGATTTCATTGATTGGCTACCTAAGATTGGGATGAACAGTTTTTTTCATCCAGTTTGAAAAATCCCTATTCTTTTTTTGAAACGTTGGTATGAACATGAGTTTAATCCATACCTAAATAAAGAAAAAAATTCTCAAATGAATTAGTACAAGAATTGAGTGATAGGTTGGATAAAGAATTGCAAAAAAGAGGTCTTATTCATCATCGTGTTGGTCATGGATGGACAGGTGAGGTTTTAGGTTACTCTTCAAAATTTGGCTGGGAATCAGGTCTTAGTATTTCAGAGGAGAAGAAACCCTATGTCGCTGAAATAAATGGGAAACGAGAATTGTTTAATACGGCTCCGATTTTAACCAGCCTGGATTTTTCAAATCCAGATGTAGCTGATAAGATGGTAGAAATTATCAAGAATTATGCCAAGAAAAGACCTGATGTTAACTACTTACATGTATGGTTGTCGGATGCTCGTAATAATATTTGTGAATGCGAAAACTGTAGACAAGAATTGGTTTCGGATCAGTATATTCGTATTCTCAATCAATTGGATAGGGCTTTAACGAGTGAGGGATTAGATACAAAGATTTGTTTTCTGCTTTACCATGAGTTGTTATGGGCGCCTCAGAAAGAAAAATTAGATAATCCTGAACGCTTTACCATGATGTTTGCACCGATTACAAGAACATTTGAAATGAGTTATGCAGATGTAGATTTTGACAATTCCATACCTACGCCTAAACCTTATATGCGTAATAAAATTATACTTCCGAATTCTCTTGAGGAAAATTTATCTTATCTTTTTGAGTGGCAAAAAACATTTAAAGGAGATAGTTTCGTATATGACTATCCTTTAGGGCGTGCTCATTATGGCGATTTAGGCTATATGAAAATTAGTCAAACTATTTACAGAGATGTATCTTATCTTTCAAACCTACATTTGAACGGTTACATTTCTTGTCAAGAATTACGTGCAGGATTCCCTCATAATTTTCCTAATTATGTTATGGGGCAAATGCTCTGGAAGAAGACAAGAAGTTATGAAGAATTGATTGAAGAATACTTTTCTGCTTTGTATGGGGAAAATTGGCAGTCTGTTGTTGAATATTTAGAAAAATTATCTAGTTATTCCTCATGTGATTATTTTAATGCAATTGGCAGTCGTCAAAATGATGTTTTAGCGAATCATTATTATATAGCTTACAATCTAGCTGATAATTTTTTACCAATTATTGAGGAAAATATTTCTAAGTTATTAAATAGTCAAAAGGACGAATGGAGACAGCTCAGTTATCATCGTGAATATGTTGTTAAGATGGCGAAGGCTTTATATCTTCAAGCAACTGGAAAAACAAGGCAAGCTCAAGATGAATGGAGAAATGTTTTGAATTATATCCGTGGTCACGAACTGCTATTCCAATCTAATTTGGATGTTTATCGTGTAATTGAAGTAGCAAAAAAACTACGCTGGTTTCCACTTATAAATCATAAGTATAGAAAATGAACTAAGGTATTCAGAGAAGATTGATCCTAAATATTATGAAATTTCAGGATTTTTAAGATATTTAGGGTTGTCTTTCTATTTGTATCGTAGCGAAGTCATTTTAATAATGTTGTGTAAAATATGGATCAAGATTGAGGAGGGAGAAGGATGAAATCAAAAGAAGAAATAAATATGCTTGGTTTTACAATTGTTGCTTACGCAGGAGATGCAAGGTCAGATTTGATGGATGCTTTAGCATTTGCGAGAGATGGATATTTTGAGCAGGCAAGAGAATTAGTTGAGTCTGCAAACGATTCGATAGTGTCTGCCCATCGAGAACAGACTAATTTATTAGCGGAGGAGGCATCTGGAGATAATTTTGAAGTGAGTTTTATCATGATTCATGGTCAAGATACCTTGATGACAACGATGCTGTTGTATGATCAGGTAAAATTTTTTATTGATGAATATGAACGAATTCGAAAGATTGAAGAACATATTGGTTTGCAATGAGGATTAGTCATGGAAAATTTACAGGTTAATGCCCTACCAAAAGAGTTTTTATTAGGAGCAGCCACCGCTGCTTACCAAGTAGAGGGTGCAACTAGGGTAGATGGCAAAGGAATAAATATGTGGGATGTTTATTTGCAAGAAAATAGTCCGTTCTTACCAGATCCAGCTAGTGATTTTTATCATCGTTACGAAGAAGATATAGCCTTGGCGGCAGAACATGGTTTACAGGCTTTGCGCTTATCTATTTCTTGGGTTCGCATATTTCCTGATATAGATGGGGAGCCTAATATATTGGCTGTTCAGTATTACCATAGAGTATTTCAGTCCTGCTTAAAACATAATGTGATTCCGTTTGTTTCTTTACATCATTTTGATTCGCCTCAGAAAATGTTAGAAACAGGGAGATTGGTTGAATAGAGAGAATATTGATCGTTTCATACGATATGCTCGCTTTTGTTTTCAAGAATTTACAGAAAGTCAAACATTGGTTTACAATCAATGAACTGATGTCTCTTGCTGCAGGTCAATATATAGGAGGTCAGTTTCCTCCAAATCACCATTTTCAATTATCTGAAGCAATTCAAGCGAATCATAATATGTTGTTGGCGCATGCTCGTGCAGTCCTCGAATTTCATCAATTAGGGATTGAGGGAAAAGAGGGTTGTATTCATGCTCTTAAAGCCAGGCTATCCTATTGATGGGCAAAAAGAAAATATTTTAGCAGCTAAACGGTATGATGTTTATAATAATAAATTTCTATTAGATGGAACTTTTTTGGGGTACTACAGTGATGACACGCTTTTTCACTTGAATCAAATATTGGAAGCTAATAATTCTAGCTTTATTATAGAAGATGGTGACTTTAGAAATTATGAAAAGAGCTGCACCTCTTAATACGATGTTTGGGATGAATTATTATCGTTCAGAATTTATTCGTGAATACAAAGGTGAAAATAGACAAGAATTTAATTCAACAGGAATAAAAGGACAGTCCTCTTTTAAATTAAATGCTCTAGGTGAATTTGTAAAAAAGCCTGGTATTCCGACAACAGATTGGGATTGGAATATTTATCCTCAAGGGCTTATTTGATATGTTGCTTCGTATCAAAGAAGAATATCCTCAACATCCGGTCATTTATTTAACTGAAAATGGTACAGCCCTTAAAGAGGTTAAGCCAGAGGGCGAGAATGATATTATTGATGACAGTAAGAGAATCCGTTATATTGAGCAACATTTACACAAGGTTTTAGAGGTTCGAGGTAGGGGAGTCAATATTCAAGGCTATTTTATATGGTCTTTGCAAGATCAATTTTCTTGGGCGAATGGCTACAATAAGCGATATGGTCTTTTCTTTGTTGATTATGAAACACAGAAGAGATATATTAAGAAAAGTGCTCTTTGGGTAAAAGGGCTAAAACGGAATTAAGGTTAGCGATTTGACTGATGTTTAATATGTTTTTAAATATGAGGTTGAATTTTTTTATAGGAGGAGTTTTATGGATAAGCTAGTCGCTGCCATTGAAAAAGCAACAAGGGAAATTTGAAAAAATTTCTACTAATAATTATATGATGGCTATTAAAGATGGATTCATTGCTACTATGCCTTTAATTATGTTTTCAAGCTTTTTGATGATTATTATTATGATTCCTAAAAATTTCGGAGTAGAGTTACCGAGTCCAGCTATTGCCTGGATGAGGAAAGTGTATATGCTAACCATGGGAGTTTTGGGTGTTATTGTTTCAGGGACAGTTGCAAAGTCATTGGCTGGAAATGTTAATAGAAAAATGCCTCACGGAAAGGTAATAAATGATACTTCTGCAATGTTGGCAGCCATATGTGGCTATCTTGTATTAACTGTAACGCTTGTAGTTGATGAGAAAACGGGATCTACAAGTTTGTCGACAAACTATTTAGGATCTCAAGGATTGATAACTTCGTTTGTCAGTGCCTTTATTACTGTAAATGTTTACCGATTCTGTATTAAGCGAGACATTACTATTCATTTACCTAAGGAAGTTCCTGGGGCTATATCACAAGCTTTTAGAGATATTTTTCCTTTTTCTTTTGTTTTACTTATTAGTGGTTTGTTAGATATTGTATCTCGGTTTAGTTTAGATGTTCCTTTTGCCCAAGTATTTCAACAACTATTGACCCCTATTTTTAAGGGAGCAGAATCATATCCTGCTATGATGTTGATTTGGTTTATGTGTGCTTTGCTTTGGTTTGTTGGAATTCATGGACCATCTATTGTCTTACCTGCTGTTACAGCTTTACAACTGAGCAATATGGAAGAGAATGCTCAACTTCTTGCAAATGGGCAGTTCCCTTATCATTCTTTAACCCCTAATTTCGGGAATTATATCGCTGCGATTGGAGGAACGGGGGCTACCTTTGTTGTACCATTTATTTTGATTTTCTTTATGCGGTCTAAACAATTAAAATCGGTAGGTAAAGCTACAATTACTCCTGTTTTATTTGCGGTAAATGAACCGCTTCTATTTGGTATGCCTGTTATTTTGAATCCCTATCTTTTTGTCCCTTTTTTGATGACTCCACCAGTGAATGTATTTCTAGGAAAGGTCTTTATTGATTTCTTTGGAATGAATGGATTTTATATCCAGTTACCTTGGGCCTTTCCTGGACCATTGGGATTGTTAATTGGAACGAATTTTCAACCTATCTCCTTTGTGTTTTTATCTTTGATGTTAGTTGTCGACATATTGATTTATTTGCCATTCTGTAGAGCGTATGATAGACAGTTACTGATGAAAGAAGATGATTCGAGCTCAAATGACATTACTTTAGAGGAGGAAACAAGTGAAATAATGCCTGGTGAGTTAGACAACATAAGGGGTAAGGAGTTGAAAGTACTGGTTCTTTGTGCAGGGTCTGGAACAAGTGCGCAATTAGCCAATGCAATTAACGAGGGGGCTAACTTAACAGAGGTTAGAGTGATTGCGAATTCAGGAGCGTACGGAGCTCATTATGATATTATGGGTGTTTATGATTTAATTATTCTGGCTCCACAAGTTCGGAGTTATTATAGAGAGATGAAGGTGGATGCAGAAAGATTAGGTATTCAGATAGTTGCTACCAGAGGAATGGAATATATTCATTTAACAAAGAATCCAAGTAAGCCTTACAATTTGTATTGGAGCATTACCAAGCTGTGTAGTAAGTTTTTTAATCTTTTATTTGAGTAAGGACTTTGCTTACAGACAGGCTTGGATTTAAAATCGTTCCCCCTTTTTAATATAAAAATCCCTCTTTCACAATTGTAAAAAGAGGGATTTTGTATTTTATCTCTTAGACCAAGTTCTCTTCATAAAGAGAAGTAGGATTGGGTAAATCTCCAATCGACCTGCAATCATTGCAAAGGAGAGGAGAATTTTTGAGATAGGACTAAAGATTGCGAAGCTAGAAGTGGTTCCTAGAATAGGCCCGATGTTATTGAAACAGCTAAAGACAGCGCTGGTCACAACTAGGAAATCATTGCTATCTAGGCTGACAATAAAGATAAGCGCTAGCAAAATCATAGCATAGATGACAAAGTACTTGAGAATCTTATGCTGGGTATCTTTGTCAATCACCGTTTTATTCACATGGAGAGTCAAAACACGGTGGGGAGATAGAATGGACAAAATTTGATTTTTGGCAATTTTTGAAAGGATGAGGCCTCGAATAACCTTGAGTCCACCTGCAGTTGATCCAGCAGAGCCACCGATTACCATGAGGAAGAGGAGGATAAACTGGGAGAAGAGGGGCCAGTTGGTAATATCTCCGTATCCAAAACCAGTTGTTGTAATGATGTTGGAAACCTGGAAGAAGGCCATTTCAAAACTTTTTGAAAATCCCGGGTACAGATAGAGGGTATTAAGGCTAATCAGGCCTGTAGAAATGATTACGATGACTAAGTAAGCCCGAAGCTCTTCATCTCCAAAGAAGGCTTTGACGCGACGGAGCATGAGGTAGTAGTAGAGGTTGAAATTGACCCCAAAAACCAGAACTCCGATACTAACCAGATAGGTAATCAGTGAGCTACCATAGTGGGCAATTCCGTCGTTATAGACGGTAAATCCTCCTGTACCCGCTGTTCCCATGGCAATGACAAAACTATCGTAGAGAGGCATACCAGCTAGATAATAGATGATGACAAAGAGGGAAAAGAGGGCTAGGTAAAGGAGATAGAGAATCTGGGCAGTATTTTTTTAGTTTGGATACAACCTTACCAAAGACAGGACCAGGAACCTCAGCCTTCATTACCTCTAGGTGACTATTTTTTTGGCATTATCCATAATAGCAAGTGCAAAAACAAGCACTCCCATCCCTCCAATCAAGTGGGTAAAACTTCGCCAGAAGAGGAGGGAACGACTGAGAACCGAAACGTCGTTCAGAATAGTTGCTCCAGTAGTCGTAAAGCCAGAGCTGATTTCAAAAAAAGGCATCGATAACGCTGGGAATTTGCCCAGCAAAAGACAAAGGGAGACCGCCAAAGAAAGACCAAAAGAATCCAACAGAGGGCCACAATCAAGACTCCCTCCTTGGCATAAATCCGTTGATTTTTTTGGCTTTTGTAAAATTCCTGAACCACCTAGTAATAGGAGAAGCCCTATGGTCGAAAAAGAGGGCTGTAAAGACTTGGCTCGATTCGTGGTAATAGACAGCTACAGCTACAGGAACCAAGAGGAGAACAGCTTCAATCAAAAGTAACTTTGAAAGGAGGTAACGAATCATACTTTTATTCATATCTTACCTCGCGATCAAGTCATAAATCTTGGTGATGTTTGGCAACAGGGTTGTTACTAGGAGCTTGTCTCCGACTTCAAGCGTATCCTCCCCAGTAGGGAAAATAGTCTTGCCCTTTCGAATGATGGCTGCAATAAGAACCCCTTTTTTTAATTTCAGTTGAGAAAGAGGTTTGGCAGTCATTTTATTGGCTTCCTTGATATGGAATTGCAGGGTTTCGATTTGGCCATTGGCTAGATGGTGCATGGCCTGAAGGTCTGAATACTGGGCATTAACACGACCACGAATAAAGTGCATGATTGTATCTACAGCGATGCTTTTAGGTGTGATGATACTTGAAAAATCAGGCGCATTGATAATCTCGAGGAGACTGGTACGATTGACCTTAGTAATATTTTTCTGTACACCTACCCTGTCAAGGAACATAGAGGTAATCAGATTTTCCTCATCGACTCCTGTTAGAGTCGCAACGGCATCATAGTTTTGAGCACTTTCTTCCAGCAGGATATCTTTTGCGGTACCATCTCCTTGAACGATGTAGAGATTTGGGAATTTCTCACTAAAGAAACGTGCCCTTTCAGGGTTAATCTCGATGACTTTGGTATCGATACGACTGTCTTTGAGAATACCTAGTAGATAATAGGCAATTCTACCTGCTCCAACGATGAGAAGGCTCTTCACAGCACGAGATTTGAAATAATTATGGAAGAGCATCATATCAACACGGTTACCAGTGACAAAGATTCTATCTTTATCCTGTATGGTCATGTCACCACTTGGGATGATAATTTGATGATCTCTTTCTATCGCACATACAATGACATTGCCAAATTTTTTCCGAAAATCAGAAATGGGCATTTGGCAAAGACCACTAGTGGATTTGACGACAAATTCCATGAGGCTAACGCGTCCACCAGCAAAGCGTTCGACAGATAGGGCGTTGGGGAAGTCAATGATATTGGCGATAGCGCGGGCAGCCAAGAGCTCAGGGTTAACGATAAGAGAAAAACCGAGAATATTCTTTTCCTTGAAATAAGAGTTAGAATATTCAGGATTTCGCACCCGAACGATGGTTTCTTTAGCTCCCATTTTTTTGGCTAGAACGGCTGCAATCATGTTCACTTCATCGTATTCAGTCAAAGCGATAAAGATATCGCAATCCTGAACACTGGCTTGCTCAAGGATGGTAAAATCGGCCCCGTTACCAAGGATACCCATGATATCAAAGCGATTGACAATATGATTGAGGACGGCTTCGTTTTGTTCAATCAGCAAAACATCGTGCTTTTCTGCAACCAAAGAGCGACAGAGGGCAGAGCCAACTTTTCCCCCTCCGACAAGGATAATTTTCATAATAAAACCTACTTTTTCATGATGTAACTATCATACCTTTTTTCAAGAAAAAATGCACCTACTAGCTAATAACAAGAGCTTTTAGTAGAAATTTTGCTATAAGGTAAAACTATACCCTAACCAATTGAAATAGCTATTAGCGACTTTCTCTGAAATATGGTATGATAAAGGATATACAAGGAGATAAAATGAATAATAATTTACTGGTATTACAATCAGACTTTGGTCTGGTTGATGGTGCGGTATCGGCTATGATTGGAGTGGCTTTAGAAGAGTCTCCAACCTTAAAAATTCATCATTTGACGCACGATATCACGCCTTATAATATTTTTGAGGGGAGCTATCGTCTCTTTCAGACGGTGGATTACTGGCCTGAGGGAACGACATTTGTCTCGGTGGTCGATCCAGGTGTCGGCTCGAAACGTAAGAGTGTGGTTGCCAAGACTGCCAAAAATCAATACATTGTCACGCCAGACAATGGGACGCTTTCCTTTATCAAGAAACACGTTGGCATTGTGGCTATTCGTGAAATTTCTGAAGTGGCCAATAGACGTCAAAATACAGAGCATTCTTATACCTTCCACGGTCGTGATGTCTATGCCTATACTGGTGCTAAATTAGCCAGTGGTCATATTACTTTTGAGGAAGTGGGGCCAGAGCTCAGTGTAGACCATATTGTAGAGCTTCCAGTCGTAGAGACCATCATTGAAGATCATTTGGTGAAGGGAGCCATTGATATTCTGGATGTGCGTTTTGGTTCGCTTTGGACCTCTATCACGCGAGAAGAATTTTACAAGCTGGAACCAGAATTCGGTGACCGTTTTGAAGTGACTATCTATCATGCAGATATGCTGGTCTATCAAAATCAGGTTGTCTATGGCAAATCATTTGCAGATGTGAGAATTGGGCAACCCATCCTTTACATCAACTCTCTCTATCGTTTAGGTCTGGCTATCAACCAAGGTTCCTTTGCCAAGGCCTATAATGGGTGTCGGTTCATCTTGGACCATTGAAATAAAGAAAATAGAAGGATAAAATAGGAGAATAAATAGTATGGAAATCAAATTTACAATTAAACAAGTTGTTGCTGTCGGAATTGGCGCTGCCCTCTTTGTCGTCATCGGGATGATCAACATTCCGACCCCTGTTCCAAATACAAGCATCCAGCTTCAGTATGCGGTACAAGCGCTACTTTCTATTATTTTTGGACCGATTATCGGTTTGCTTGTCGGGTTGATTGGTCATGCAATCAAGGACTCTCTTGCTGGTTACGGTCTGTGGTGGACTTGGATTATCGCTAGTGGGCTCTTTGGTCTAGCTGTGGGGCTATTTAGAAAGTACGTTCGCGTAATCAATGGTGTCTTTGACTGGAAAGATATTCTTATTTTTAACCTCATTCAACTACTTGCAAATGCCCTTGTTTGGGGTGTCTTGGCACCACTTGGAGATGTTGTGATTTATCAAGAAGCTGCAGAAAAAGTATTTGCCCAAGGAATTGTTGCGGGAATTGCTAATGGTGTATCTGTAGCTATTGCAGGAACTCTTCTCTTGCTTGCCTATGCAGGAACTCAAACTCGTGCAGGAAGTTTGAAAAAGGACTAAAATGATGGGGAAGGCTGGGCAACCAGTCTTTTTCGATGTTTATAGATTAGTTAGGCAAGTAAGCTAGGATAGGAATCTTTTGGGCGGTAAATTCCCAAACTAACTTCCACCGCTAATCCAAGTGGAAGTTAGTCTGATAAAAATCGTAAAAACCAGTGGAAATCCGTGTCAGGGTAAGTTCCACTGGTTTTAATCATGCTTGATTTCATCGTTTTTTTGTAACCAAAAATGAATCGAAAAAAAGAGCGCACAAAATCCCCTCATCTGAAAGCGTTTCAGATTAAGTTCCGCTATGGTGGAAGTTAGTGTGAGACGTTTGAATGCGGTTAAAGGTTAGTTTTTAGAACTTATGTTGGAGTAATTTAGACGACTGACAGACGTCCTCTGCAGATATTTTAGAAATACCTAGAAGTTTAGGAATCTCTTCTCCATAGGTAAAGGCAAAGAGTTCATAGGCTGACTTTCCATTCAAAGTAGCGCGTTTGACACTGTTGACATGAGAACAAACGAGATTAATATCCTCTTGAGTTAAGTTGTCAAAAGAAGTTCCTTTAGGTAGAATGTCGCGAATCAGCGTGTGATTTTTCTCAATTCTGCCTTTCTGGTCAGAGCGATTAGGGTCACAAAAGAAGAGTTTACTCTCTCCTCGCACATCCATTTCGATATCATCGACCCTGGCAAACTCTCCACCATTATCGGTAAGAATGACAGGAAAGAGTTGGAAGAAATCTTTGTCAGCTTGGTGAAGAGTGTTCTTGATGTCATAGAGGTGTTTGGTAACCTCAAGGGCAGTTTTATTATCCAGAAGTCTAGCGAAGATAAAGTTACAGAAAGATAGATTGAAGGTGAGTAGGACTTTACCTCCCATTCTCCCCAGAACTGTATCCATTTCCAGCCAAGAGTCTAGTTGATTAAGGACTAAATAGTTTTGGAAATCCTCATAGGAACGGCCTTTTTTAACTTCTTTAGGGATGGAAGGTAGCTTATTTTTCCGTCTTTCTTTGAATTTAACGGCTCTGGCAAGGTCAATAGGAGCGATAGATAGGTATCCTTTTCGGATGTGTCGATAGACGGTTGAGGAGCTGACATCAAGGTTATGAGTTTTGAGGATATGATAGATGTGTTGTCCCTTTTTAACCCCATCAGAAATGACTTTGTCCATTTCCCAGAAGGTCTTGGAATTGAGGGGAGTTCCTTCACGAGCTTCAACAAGAGTTTGTTCGTACTGCTTTTGAGCTTGCTTAGCTAGGTAGAAAATTTTTTTAAATCCACAATTTTGTCTTCTTTTAGGGCAACCGTTACAGACAAAGGGAGCTTTGTCGAGTAGAGGGCAAGGAAGGTTATGGCATGTAGACTCTCGGACTTGTCTGTTTCGTTTGACTTCTTTGGAAACGGTAGTTGGGTCTTTTAGAATAAGTTGCCCGATAGCTTTGAAGGTTTCACCGCGCTCTAAGCCTAATTGGATATCATTACGGTCTGAAAGGGTAAGGTGTTTATATTTTGTCATAGTAGACCTCATTTCTAATTCAAACGTCTCATACTTAATTCCACCATAAAAATCCGTTTTAGACTAATTTCCACTTTGGTCAGGCAAGTGGAAGTTACGTTGAGAAGTTAGCGAATCTTTTTGGCGCTAAGATTTTAAGAGAAGAGTCTGTAAGAAGGGCTTGATTTATGATAAAATAGAAGTCTAAGAAGCGAATGAAGAGAGTAAGATGAAAGAAGCTATAATTGAGTGGAAGGATTTCTCTTTCCGGTATGAAACACAACAAGAACCGACCTTGCAAGGGGTGGACTTGACCATTTATAAGGGAGAGAAAGTCTTAATTGTTGGGCCATCTGGGTCAGGCAAGTCTACCTTGGGTCAGTGTTTGAATGGGATTATTCCCAATATTTACAAGGGTCAGACGTCTGGAGAATTTTTGATTAAGAGGCAAGCAGCCTTTGATATGAGCATCTATGATAAGTCTCATCTGGTTAGCACGGTTTTGCAGGATACAGATGGGCAGTTTATCGGCCTGTCTGTGGCAGAGGATTTGGCTTTTGCTCTGGAAAATGATGTAACAGCTTTAGATGAGATGAAAAACCGTGTTCATAAATGGGCTGAAAAGCTGGAACTTCTTTCTTTACTGTCTCAGCGTCCCCAGGATTTGTCAGGTGGACAAAAGCAGCGAGTCAGTCTGGCTGGTGTCTTGATTGATGAGAGTCCGATTCTTTTGTTTGATGAGCCACTCGCCAATCTGGATCCCAAGTCAGGTCAGGATATTATCGAATTGATTGACCAGATTCATAAGGAGGAGGGGACGACGACTCTTATTATCGAGCACCGTTTGGAGGATGTTCTGCATCGCCCTGTCGATCGGATTGTCTTGATAAACGATGGCCGTATCCTCTTTAATGGGAGTCCTGATCAGTTATTGGCGACTGATTTATTGACCCAAAATGGAATTCGAGAACCCCTTTATCTAACCACTCTCCGTCAATTGGGTGTGGATTTGGTCAAGGAAGAACAATTAGCAGATCTGGATAACTTGTCTATCTCAAAAGGCCAGGTTCAGCTGCAGACTGAATTGGTAAAAGAAACCCCAGAATTGCAGTCACTCTTTAAATTAGAGGATGTTTCTTTTTCTTATGATGATAGACCGATTTTAAAATTCATTCATTTAGATATTAAAAAGGGTGAAAAGATTGCCATTGTCGGGAAAAATGGAGCAGGGAAGTCAACTCTAGCCAAGGTCATAAGTAGCTTTATCCAGACGGAAGGTCGCTATCTGTGGGAAGGGCAGGATATCAAAGGAGATTCTGTTGCAGAACGGGCGGAACGAGTAGGCTATGTGCTGCAAAATCCCAATCAAATGATTTCAACCAATATGATTTTTGATGAGGTGGCTCTGGGACTTCGTTTGCGAGGTGTGGACGAGCAGGAAATTGAAACGAGAGTCTATGAAACTTTGAAAATCTGTGGTCTCTATGAATTCCGTAATTGGCCTATTTCTGCCCTGTCATTTGGTCAGAAAAAACGTGTCACCATTGCTTCAATTTTGGTCTTGAGGGGCTGAAATTATCCTCTTAGATGAACCAACTGCAGGTCAAGACCAGAAGAACTATACTGAGATTATGGAATTTCTCGAAGAGTTGCATCAAAAAGGTCATACCATTGTCATGATTACGCATGATATGCAATTGATGCTGGATTATTCAGACCGAGCTCTTGTCATGGTGGATGGGAATTGATTGCCGATACTGATCCAGCTAGTCTTTTGAGTAATCCTGAGTTGTTAGTAAAAGCCAACCTAAAAGAAACTTCAATCTTCAACTTGGCTAAAAAACTAGACGTGGATCCACTTGCTTTAACGGCATTTTACAAAGAAAGGAGAGAAGGATGCAAGCTAAATTAATCGGTTACCAGCATAGAGATACTGTGATTCATCGCTTGTCAGGAGCTGGGAAACTCCTCTTTTTCATTCTGGTATCATTGGCGGCCATGATTAGCTATGATACCAGACTGCTTGTTCTGATTGCCATCTTTTCGGTCTTTCTCCTCTATTTGTCAGAAATCCGCTTTAAAGATGTTTCCTTTGTAGCAGTTTTTGCGACGGTATTTGCTGTTTTAAACGTTTTGATGGTCTACCTCTTTTCTCCCGAGTATGGGGTTGGACTTTACGGAGAGAGAAGTGTGATATTTGGCAGGGAATCGGTGCCTACACTCTGACCAGTCAAGAGCTCTTTTATCTGCTAAATTTAGCCATTAAGTACCTTTGTACCATTCCTCTGGCTATTATCTTTTTGATGACAACCCACCCTAGTCAGTTTGCTTCCAGTTTAAATCAAATCGGTGTGTCCTATAAGATTGCCTATTCTGTCAGTCTAACCTTGCGCTATATTCCAGATTTGCAGGAAGAGTTCTTTACTATTAAGACGTCTCAGGAAGCGCGTGGGATGGAATTATCCAAGAAAGCTTCTCTTATGCAACGAATCAAAGGCAATCTGCGCATTATTACGCCCTTGATTTTTAGCTCGTTAGAACGCATTGATACCATCGCGACCGCCATGGAGCTTCGTCGCTTTGGGAAAGAGAAAAAACGCACTTGGTATAGTTATCAGGCCTTGAAAAAAGGAGACTATATTACCTTGCTCCTGGCAGCCTTGTTTTTAGTAACTAGTTTACTACTTATCTTGCAGAATCAGGGACGATTTTACAACCCTTGGAAATAGCTTGAAAAAATTGAAAAAATCAAGTCGTTTCTATTGACAATGATTCTGAAAGTGTTATACTAAGAAAGTAGTTTCGCTGATTTACTTCAAACCTGTTGTGAGGTAAGTTAACGATGCCTTAACCACGCTGTTTGCTGAGCTTGACTCCGGGCAGTGTGGCTATTTTTTTGCAATGGTGAAAGGAAGCAAGTCATGACAAATCACATTGTATTATTTGAACCACAAATTCCACAAAATACAGGCAATATCGCGCGTACTTGCGCTGCAACCAATTCTCCTCTCCACATCATCAAGCCTATGGGCTTTCCTATTGATGACCGCAAGATGAAGAGAGCTGGATTGGATTATTGGGATAAGCTAGAGATTTATTTTTACGACAGTTTAGAAGATTTCATGTCTCAGATGCAGGGAAAACTCTATCTGATTTCAAAATTCGCTGAGAAAGTGTATTCTGAGGTGGATTTATCGACTGACGAAGACCATTATTTTCTCTTTGGACGCGAAGACAAGGGCTTGCCTGAGGACTTTATGCGAGAACATCCTGAGAAAGCTCTCCGTATTCCTATGAATGATGAACATGTCCGCAGTCTCAATGTGTCTAATACCGTCTGCATGATTGTCTACGAAGCTCTCCGCCAGCAGAACTTTGCAGGTCTTGAGCTTGTTCATACCTATGAAGTGGATAAATTGAAATAAAAAATGAAAATGAAAATGAACAAAATGCTTGCGCTTGCAAGCGTTTTTTGTTATGATAAAAGAGTCTTCAGGGCAGGGTGTGATTCCCGACCGGCGGTGACTTTAACTAGGAAATGATCTTTTCCTTTTATACTTTGTTGACAAGCTTTGCCTAACCAGAAGTTATGCCTACAGCTTGTCGCCTAGTCTAAAAGAAAAATCTCTATTTCCTTCTCTTTAAAGAAGTCCGCGAGCGCAAGCTGATGTGGTGAGATTCCACAACCGACAGTATAGTCTGGATGGGAGAAGACGAAAGAATAGCTTTGTCTGTTCTGATAGATTTATAGCCAAACTGTAACCGCTTGCTTTTGTTTTCTTTAATAGAGTGAGAGGGAACTTTTGGGATATAAAAAGTGAGAATAGATAGAGGAATCCTTTCTAACTTCTTCTGATTTTATAGAAAATTGGAGGAACCTGTTATGACAAACACACGTCGACTTTCGACCATTGCGATTTTATCAGCCATCTCATTTTGTGCTGATGTGCTGACTTTTCCGCTTTTTACCAGCGGCGTCCTTCCTCAAGATCGAATTTAGTATCTTGCCAGTTCTTGTGGGCTTTGGTGAGTCATGGATCTGCCTGCTGCTCTAGGAATTCTCTTGCTTCGCTCACTCTTGAAATTGCTTCTTAACAGCCAGGGAGTGAATACTTACATTGGCTTGCCGATGAATATCGTAGCTTTGGGAGTTTTTGTCATCGTATTTGCTTTGATTTGGAAAAAGGAACGGACAACCCTTCGTTTCCTACTAGGCTCTCTAGCTGGGACTATTGGTTTAACCGTGGCTATGTTGGTTCTCAACTATGTTTACGCTGTTCCTTTGTACGCTAAGTTTGCTAACTTTGATATTGGAAATTTTGGGACTTTCCAACTACCTAATGACCATGGTATTACCTTTTAACTTGATTGAGGGTGTAATCTTTTCCGTTTCATTCTGGTTGTTGTATGTTCTCTTGAAACCAACCTTAAAACATTATGAGAGATAAACAAACATTTTTAATGAAGGGCAGTTTTGCCCTTTTACTTTTCGTTATTCTTGGCTACATGGTCAAATTTTACCCTGAAACGCTGGTCGGTTTTGACCAACCGATTCAGACTGCCATTCGAGGAGACTTGCCAGATTACTTGACTATTCTTTTCCGAACCATTACACGTCTGATTGATATCCCAGTGATTATCACTTGGGTTGTCATCGTAGCCTTTATCTTTTATCGTAAGCGATGGAAGATAGAAAGTTTCTTCATGCTGGGGAATCTGGCTTTGGCAGGTCTTTTAATCGTGACCTTTAAAAATATCTACCAGCGCCCACGACCAGCTATTTTACACTTGGTTGAGGAGAAGGGATTTTCTTTCCCAAGCGGCCATTCTCTGGCTGTAACCTTGATGGTCGGTTCTCTGATTGTCATTCTCAGTCAACGGATGAAAAATCCAGTCTGGAGAAAAGTCGTGCAAATTATCCTTGCTCTCTACCTAGTCAGTGTGCTGGTATCAAGGGTTTATCTGGGAGTTCACTATCCATCAGACGTTCTTGCCAGTCTCTGTGTGGGTTTGGGAGTCCTGTTTATCGAATTTCCCTTTTATGACAAGCTCCGCTTCCAATGGCGATTTAAAGGCAAGCAGAAGTGAGTATCAAATTCTCTTGAGGAGAAAGAAATGAAAGTCAGTATAGCAGATCTTTATCCGACTCAACTATATTTATCAGAAAAGAAGTTGCAAGATATTCAGATGCTTTATCAGTCTGTAGAACTAAACAATGTTGATCCAATTAGTATTCTTGTCTTTGGAAATTGCTTGTTGATTACAGATGGGCATCACAGGGCTTATCAGGCTTTATTGGCAGGTCGAGATACGATTTCTGCTGAGTTTGATAGAGACGGTGGTGATGAACTATATCATCTCTATGCGCAAGCTTGTGAGGAAAGAAAGATTTACTCTGTTCTGGATTTAAAAAATCATATCTTACCTCAAGATGAGTATGAAGCAAAATGGTATAACTGGTGTGATGGTTTTAATCAAGCAGCAACTCTTTTGTTGAAAAGGAAAGCAGATAAAACAGACCCTACAAATAGGTAGTGCATTGTGTCTTGTTCCTTTTTAGGTAAATTCCCAAACTAACTTCCACCGCTAATCCAAGTGGAAGTTAGTCTGATAAAAATCGTAAAAACCAGTGGAAATCCGTGTCAGGGTAAGTTCCACTGGTTTTAATCATGCTTGATTTCATCGTTTTTGTAACCAAAATGAATCGAAAAAAAGAGCGCACAAAATCCCCTCATCTGAAAGCGTTTCAGATTAAGTTCCGCTATGGTGGAAGTTAGTGTGAGACGTTTGAATGGGGTTGAAGATTAGTTTTTAGAACTTATGTTGGAGTAATTTAGACGACTGACAGACGTCTTCTGAAGGTACTTTAGAAATGCCGAGAAGCTTAGAAATCTCTTCTCCATAGGTAAAGGCAAAGAGTTCATAGGCTGACTTTCCATTCAAAGCAGCACGTTTGACGCTGTTGACATGCGAGCAGACGAGATTAATATCCTCTTGAGTTAAATTGTCAAAAGAAGTTCCTTTAGGTAGAATATCGCGAATCAGCGTGTGATTTTTCTCAATTCTCCCTTTCTGGTCAGAGCGATTAGGGTCACAAAAGAAGAGTTTACTCTCTCCTCGCACATCCATTTCGATATCATCAACCCTGGCAAACTCTCCACCATTATCTGTCAGGATGACAGGGAAGAGTTGGAAGAAATCTTTGTCCGCTTGGTGAAGAGTGTTCTTGATGTCATAGAGGTGTTTGGTAACCTCAAGGGCAGTTTTATTATCCAGAAGTCTAGCGAAGATAAAGTTACAGAAAGATAGATTGAAGGTGAGTAGGACTTTACCTCCCATTCTCCCCAGAACTGTATCCATTTCCAGCCAAGAGTCTAGTTGATTAAGGACTAAATAGTTTTGGAAATCCTCATAGGAACGGCCTTTTTTAACTTCTTTAGGGATGGAAGGTAGCTTATTTTTCCGTCTTTCTTTGAATTTAACGGCTCTGGCAAGGTCAATAGGAGCGATAGATAGGTATCCTTTTCGGATGTGTCGATAGACGGTTGAGGAGCTGACATCAAGGTTATGAGTTTTGAGGATATGATAGATGTGTTGTCCCTTTTTAACACCATCAGAAATGACTTTGTCCATGTCCCAGAAGGTCTTGGAATTGAGGGGAGTTCCTTCACGAGCTTCTACAAGAGTTTGTTCGTACTGTTTTTGAGCTTGTTTAGCGAGGTATAAAATCTTCTTATAACCACAATTTTGTCTTCTTTTAGGGCAGCCATTACAGACAAAGGGAGCTTTGTCGAGTAGAGGGCAAGTAAGGTTATGGCATGTAGACTCTCGGACTTGTCTGTTTCGTTTGACTTCTTTGGAAACAGTAGTTGGATCTTTTAGAATGGATTGTCCAATAGCTTTGAAGGTTTCACCGCGCTCTAAGCCCAGTTGGATATCATTACGGTCTGAAAGGGTAAGGTGTTTATGTTTTGTCATAGTAGACCTCATTTCTAACTCAAACGTCTCACACTTAATTCCACCATAAAAATCCGTTTTAGACTAATTTCCACTTTGGTCAGGCAAGTGGAAGTTACTTTGAGAAGTTACGTTGTTCCTTTTTATACTGAAATTAATCTAATCTAACTTGTTTTTTAACTAAAAATCTGATAAACTATGTAGTAATTGAATAGGAATCTGCAAGACTAGTAACTCAAGGGAAGTATATCAGGGGAGGAGAGCCGTGACTGCAAGCTCTCTATATGAAAGCTGGGTGAATTCACTTGCGCATGGATTTAGAAATGAAGGTCTGACTTGTCAGATGAAAACGGATGGTACCGCGTGTCAACGCTCCGAGTGGAGTTTTTGGCATGTGGTTTTCTTTTTATCTACGAGAGACTGATGGAGGAATTATGTCAACTATTGAAGAACAATTAAAAGCGCTTCGTGAAGAAACGCTGGCTAGCTTGAAGCAGATTACTGCTGAAAATGAAAAAGAGATGCAAGATTTGCGTGTCTCTGTCCTAGGGAAAAAGGGTTCGCTTACTGAAATCCTCAAAGGGATGAAAGATGTCTCTGCTGAGATGCGTCCGATTATCGGGAAACACGTCAATGAAGCTCGTGATGTCTTGACAGCTGCTTTTGAAGAAACAGCTAAGCTCTTGGAAGAAAAGAAAGTCGCTGCTCAACTGGCTAGCGAGAGCATTGATGTGACCCTTCCAGGTCGTCCTGTTGCGACTGGTCACCGTCATGTCCTCACACAAACCAGTGAAGAAATCGAAGATATTTTCATTGGGATGGGTTACCAAGTTGTGGATGGTTTTGAAGTAGAGCAAGACTACTATAACTTTGAACGTATGAACCTTCCCAAAGATCATCCGGCTCGTGATATGCAGGACACTTTCTATATCACAGAAGAGATCTTACTCCGTACTCACACGTCTCCAGTTCAAGCGCGTGCTATGGATGCCCATGATTTCTCTAAAGGTCCTTTGAAAATGATCTCACCAGGGCGTGTGTTCCGTCGTGATACGGACGATGCAACCCACAGTCACCAGTTCCACCAAATCGAAGGCTTGGTTGTTGGAAAGAACATCTCTATGGCTGACCTTCAAGGAACCCTTCAGTTGATTGTGCAAAAAATGTTCGGTGAAGAGCGTCAAATTCGTTTGCGTCCATCTTATTTCCCATTCACAGAGCCATCTGTTGAAGTGGATGTTTCTTGTTTCAAGTGTGGTGGAGAAGGATGTAACGTATGTAAGAAAACTGGTTGGATCGAAATTATGGGTGCCGGTATGGTTCACCCACGTGTCCTTGAAATGAGTGGTATCGATGCGACTGTTTACTCTGGATTTGCCTTTGGTCTTGGACAAGAGCGTGTAGCTATGCTCCGTTATGGAATCAACGATATCCGTGGATTCTACCAAGGAGATGTCCGCTTCTCAGAACAGTTTAAATAATGATTAGAAAAGTAGAAATGGCAGATGTTGAGGTGTTGGCTAAAATTGCCAAACAAACCTTTCGTGAAACATTTGCTCATGATAATACGGAAGAGCAGTTACAGGAATACTTTGAAGAGGCTTATAGTCTGAGAGTTTTGTCAACTGAGTTGGAAAATCCAGAATCCGAAACCTATTTCATTATGCATGAAGAGGAGATAGCTGGTTTTCTCAAAGTCAACTGGGGAAGTGCTCAGACTGAGAGAGAATTAGAGGATGCTTTTGAAATTCAACGCCTCTATGTGCTACAAAAATTCCAAGGATTTGGACTCGGTAAGCAACTGTTTGAATTCGCTCTTGAACTTGCTACAAAAAATAGTTTTTCCTGGGCTTGGTTAGGTGTTTGGGAGCATAATACAAAAGCTCAAGCGTTTTTATAATCGATATGGTTTTGAAAAATTTAGCCAACATCATTTTATGGTTGGTCAAAAAGTAGATACGGATTGGTTACTGAAAAAGAAATTAAGGTAAGAAGATGATTCTTCTATTGAAATGATAGGAAAGGAAAAGAACTAGAGTGACAACTGTCATTCTGGAAAACTAAATTATGCTTGTATCTTATAAATGGTTAAAAGAATTGGTGGACATTGATGTGCCATCACAAGAGTTGGCTGAAAAAATGTCAACTACAGGGATCGAGGTAGAAGGTGTCGAATCACCGGCTGCTGGTCTCTCAAAAATTGTCGTCGGTGAGGTCTTGTCTTGCGAAGATGTGCCAGAAACTCACCTCCATGTTTGTCAGGTTAACGTTGGCGAAGAAGAAGCCCGTCAAATCGTCTGTGGTGCACCGAATGTGCGTGCTGGTATAAAGGTTATGGTGGCTCTTCCAGGAGCTCGCATCGCTGACAATTACAAGATCAAAAAAGGGAAAATCCGCGGTCTTGAGTCACTTGGGATGATCTGTTCGCTTGGCGAATTGGGAATTTCTGACTCAGTTGTGCCAAAGGAATTCGCAGATGGCATCCAAATCTTGCCAGAAAATGCCGTTCCAGGTGAGGAAGTCTTCTCATATCTAGACTTGGATGATGAAATCATCGAACTTTCTATTACACCCAACCGTGCAGATGCCCTTTCTATGCGTGGAGTGGCTCACGAAGTGGCAGCTATCTATGATAAGGCAGTCAACTTTAAAGAATTTACTCTTTCAGAAACTGACCAAGCTGCAGCAGATACTCTTTCTGTAGGTATTGAGACAGACAAGGCGCCTTATTATGCAGCTCGTATCTTGGACAATGTGACTATCGCATCAAGTCCACAATGGTTGCAAAACCTTATCATGAACGAAGGAATCCGTCCAATCAATAACGTAGTGGACGTGACTAACTACATCCTTCTCTACTTTGGTCAACCAATGCACGCCTTTGACTTGGATACCTTTGAAGGGAGTGACATCCGTGTGCGTGAAGCGCACGCTGGTGAAAAATTGGTGACCTTGGATGGCGAAGAACGTGACTTGGACGTGAATGACTTAGTTATCACTGTCGCAGACAAGCCAGTAGCCCTTGCAGGTGTCATGGGCGGTCAAGCAACAGAAATCTCTGATAAATCTAGTCGTGTCGTCCTTGAAGCTGCAGTCTTCAACGGAAAATCTATCCGCAAGACCAGTGGTCGCTCAACCTTCGTTCTGAGTCATCTTCTCGCTTTGAAAAAGGCATCAATGTGGCAACAGTCAATGAAGCCCTTGATGCGGCAGCTAGTATGATTGCAGAACTTACAGGTGCGACGGTGCGTAAAGGTATCGTTTCAGCGGGTGAGCTTGATACCTCTGATGTGAAAGTTTCTTCAACTCTTGCTGATGTTAACCGTGTCCTCGGAACTGAGCTTTCTTATGCTGATGTAGAAGACGTCTTCCGTCGTCTTGGCTTTGGTCTTTCTGGAAATGCAGACAGCTTTACAGTCAGCGTACCACGTCGTCGTTGGGATATCACAATAGAAGCAGATCTCTTTGAAGAAATCGCTCGTATCTATGGATATGACCGCTTGCCAACTAGTCTACCAAAAGACGATGGGACAGCTGGTGAATTGACTGCGACACAAAAACTTCGCCGTCAGGTTCGTACGATTGCTGAAGGAGCAGGTTTGACAGAAATCATCACCTATGCTCTAACAACTCCTGAAAAAGCAGTTGAGTTCACGGCTCAACCAAGTAACCTTACGGAACTCATGTGGCCAATGACAGTGGACCGTTCTGTCCTCCGTCAAAATATGATTTCTGGTATCCTTGATACGGTGGCTTATAACGTAGCTCGTAAGAATAAAAACTTGGCCCTTTACGAGATTGGAAAAGTCTTTGAACAAACAGGTAATCCGAAAGAAGAACTTCCAAATGAGATCAACAGCTTTGCCTTTGCCTTGACAGGCTTGGTTGCTGAAAAAGATTTCCAAACAGCAGCAGTTCCAGTTGATTTCTTCTATGCTAAAGGAATCCTTGAAGCCCTCTTTGCTCGTTTGGGACTTGCAGTGACCTATACAGCTACAGCTGAAATTGCAAGCCTCCACCCAGGACGTACAGCTATGATTTCACTCGGTGACCAAGTTCTTGGTTTCCTTGGCCAAGTGCATCCAGTCACTGCTAAGGCCTACGATATTCCAGAAACTTATGTGGCTGAGCTCAACCTTTCAGCCATCGAAACTGCGCTTCAACCTGCTACTCCATTTGTGGAAATTACTAAATTCCCAGCAGTCAGCCGTGACGTTGCCCTCCTTCTCAAGGCAGAAGTGACTCACCAAGAAAGTTGTAGATGCTATCCAAGCTGCCGGCGTGAAACGTTTGACAGGTATCAAACTCTTTGACGTCTTCTCAGGTGAGAAATTGGGACTTGGTATGAAGTCAATGGCTTATAGCTTGACCTTCCAAAATCCAGAAGACAGCTTAACGGATGAAGAAGTCGCACGCTACATGGAAAAAATCCAAGAATCACTTGAAGAAAAAGTCAATGCAGAAGTGCGTTAAAATATCAATCCATCCTTCGGGGTGGATTTTTGCTTTTCAAATAACAATTCAGGATCAAAAATAGACAGTTGAGGAACAGAGAAGATAAATTGGAGTTTACCAGTGTATAATGTACTCATAACTCAAAGTACCCTAAGATTTTTTACTAAAATGAGGATGATAAAAATGGACAGAAATCATTGTAAAGGCTATCAAAAAGGAGTATAATGAGTGCAAGACATTTCGGAGGTGAAAGATGCTAGAAGTAAGAAGTCTAGAGAAAAGTTTTGGATCCAAGCAAGTTTTGTTTGGTATTGACTTTCAAGCGCGACCAGGTCGTATTTTGGGATTAGTCGGGAAAAACGGTGCTGGGAAGACAACAATTTTCCACAGTATTTTGAAGTTTTTAGAATATCAAGGAGAAATTAGTCTTGATAATCAGGATATTCGTCAGGAAACCTACGCTCGGATTGGCTATCTGCCTGAAGAACGCAGTCTTATGCCTAAATTGACAGTCCTTGAACAAGTGCGTTACTTGGCGACTCTAAAAGGCATGGATGCCAAGGAGGTCAAGGAAAAACTCCCTCAATGGATGAAGAGGTTGGAAGTGAAAGGAAAGCTGACTGATAAAATCAAGAGTCTGTCAAAAGGAAATCAGCAGAAGATTCAGCTCATCATTACTCTGATTCATGAGCCAGACTTGATTATCTTGGATGAGCCTTTCAGTGGATTGGACCCGGTTAATACAGAATTGCTCAAGCAAGTTATTTTTCAAGAAAAAGAACGTGGGGCAACCATTATCTTTTCTGACCATGTCATGACCAACGTCGAGGAGCTTTGTGATGATATTCTGATGATTCGAGATGGCCGTGTGGTCTTGCATGGACCAGTTCAGGATGTTCGTAATCAATACGGGAAAAACGCGTCTCTTTGTTTCAAGTGAACGAAGCAAGGAAGAATGGAAAAAGCTTCCTTATGTCAAACAGGTGAGCTTGACAAAACAAGGTAGTTGGAAATTGATCTTGGAGGATGAGAGTGCTGGAAGGGAACTCTTCCCAATCCTCACTCAAGGTCAATACATCGCGACCTTTGACCAACAAGCACCGACAATCGATGAAATCTTTAAACTAGAATCAGGGGTGGAAGTATGAGAAATATGTGGGTTGTAATGTAAAGAAACTTATCTGCGACATGTCAAGTCCTGGAGTTTCTTCTTTATGGTGATTTCACCATTCTTGTTTATCGGTCTATCTGGGGGAATTGGCTATCTTCAAGGCTCTTCTATGGCTCATAGTGGCACGATAGCAGTAGTCAGCACTGTTCCAGCTGTGACAGACAGTCTTAAATCTACCAATGGTCTCAATTTTGATTATCAGGATGAAGCAAGTGCTCAAGCTGCTATCAAGGATGAAAAATTAAAAGGCTATCTGACCATTGACCAAGAGGATAGTGTCTTGAAGGCAGTTTATCACGGTGAAACTTCCCTTGAGATTGCTATTAAGCTAGGAGTAACGAGCAAGTTAAATGAGCTTCAAGATCAACTCAATCGTTCGGCAGCCAATTTGTCACAAGAACAGGAAAAACGCTTGGAACAAACAGTTAACTTTACAGAGAAAATTGATGAATCTAAGGAAAATAAAAAAATGATTCAAACCTTTGCGGCCGCAGGGCTTGGTTTATTCCTTTATATGATTTTGATTACCTATGCTAGTGTCACTGCTCAGGAAGTGGCTAGCGAGAAAGGAACCAAAATTATGGAGGTGGTCTTCTCTAGTATCCAAGCTAGTCATTATTTCTACGCTCGCATGCTGGCTCTGCTTCTTGTGATTTTGACCCATATTGGCATTTACGTCGTGGGTGGACTTGCTGCCATTCTTCTCTTTAAAGACCTACCAATCTTGGCACAATCTGGTATTTTAAACCATATAGGAGAGGCTTTCTCGCTCAACACCTTATTGTTTGTCTTGGTTAGCCTCTTTATGTACGTTGTTTTAGCAGCCTTCCTAGGTTCTATGGTTTCTCGTCCTGAGGATTCAGGAAAAGCCTTGTCGCCTTTGATGATTTTAATTATAGGTGGTTTTTTTGGAGTGACAGCTCTAGGTGCAGCTGGTGACAATCTCATCTTGAAGATTGGTTCATATATTCCCTTTATTTCGACCTTCTTCATGCCATTTTAGAGCTATTAATGGTTATGCAAATGGGTTAGAAGCTTGGATTTCGCTTGCTATTACGATTGCTTTTGCAGTAACGGCAACAGTCTTTATCGGACGTATGTATGCTAGCCTCGTTCTGCAAACAGATGATTTAGGACCTTGGAAAACCTTTAAACGTGCCTTATCTTATAAATAGAAGAGCCTCGCGAAAGCGAGGTTTTTTAGAGATAAAAAGAGTGGAATTCAGAAAAATATGGTAAATTCCCAAACTAACTTCCACCGCTAATCCAAGTGGAAGTTAATCTGATAAAAATCGTAAAAACTAGTGGAAATCCGTGTCAGGGTAAGTTCCACTGGTTTTACTCATGCTTGATTTTATTGCTTTTGTAACCAAAATGAATAGAAAAAAAGAGCGCACAAAATCCCCTCATCTGAAAGCGTTTCAGATTAAGTTCCGCTATGGTGGAAGTTAGTGTGAGACGTTTGAATGTGGTTAAAGGTTAGTTTTTAGAACTTATGTTGGAGTAATGTAGATGACTGACAGACGTCTTCTGCAGGTATTTTAGAAATGCCGAGAAGTTTAGGAATCTCTTCTCCATAGGTAAATGCAAAGAGCTCATAGGCTGACTTTCCATTTAAAGCAGCGCGTTTGACACTGTTGACATGCGAACAGACGAGATTGATGTCCTCTTGAGTTAAGTTGTCAAAAGAAGTTCCCTTTGGTAGAATGTCGCGAATCAGCGTGTGATTTTTCTCAATTCTCCCTTTCTGGTCAGAGCGATTAGGGTCACAAAAGAAGAGTTTACTCTCTCCTCGCACATCCATTTCGATATCATCGACCCTGGCAAACTCTCCACCATTATCGGTAAGAATGACAGGAAAGAGTTGGAAGAAATCTTTGTCAGCTTGGTGAAGAGTGTTCTTGATGTCATAGAGGTGTTTGGTAACCTCAAGGGCAGTTTTATTATCCAGAAGCCTAGCGAAGATAAAGCTACAGAAAGATAGATTGAAGGTGAGTAGGACTTTACCTCCCATTCTGCCCATAACGGTGTCCATTTCCAGCCAAGAGTCTAGTTGATTAAGGGCTAAATAGTTTTGGAAATCCTCATAGGAACGGCCTTTTTTAACTTCTTTAGGGATGGAAGGTAGCTTATTTTTCCGTCTTTCTTTGAATTTAACGGCTCTGGCTAGGTCAATAGGAGCGATAGATAGGTAACCTTTTCGGATATGTCGATAGACAGTTGAGGAGCTGACATCAAGGTTATGAGTTTTCAGAATATGATAGATGTGTTGTCCTTTTTTAACACCATCAGAAATGACTTTGTCCATGTCCCAGAAGGTCTTGGAATTGAGGGGAGTTCCTTCACGAGCTTCGACAAGAGTTTGTTCGTACTGCTTTTGAGCTTGCTTAGCGAGGTAGAAGATTTTTTTAAATCCACAATTTTGTCTTCTTTTAGGGCAGCCATTACAGACAAAGGGAGCTTTGTCGAGTAGAGGGCAAGTAAGGTTATGGCATGTAGACTCTCGGACTTGTCTGTTTCGTTTGACTTCTTTGGAAACAGTAGTTGGGTCTTTTAGAATGGATTGTCCGATAGTTTTGAAGGTTTCACCGCGCTCTAAGCATAGTTGGATATCATTACGGTCTGAAAGGGTAAGATGTTTATGTTTTGTCATAGTAGACCTCATTTCTAACTCAAACGTCTCATACTTAATTCCACCATAAAAATCCGTTTTAGACTAATTTCCACTTTGGTCAGGCAAGTGGAAGTTACTTTGAGAAGTTACGTTCAGAAAAATATTTTTCATATCTATTGACTTTTAGGGGTGAAATTTGGTATTATAGTAGGCGGTATTGTTTACCCCATTTGAAAGGCCCCGGAACCTTCCAAATACTTTTCGATGGGAAGGAACACCCATCACCGTAAACAAAAATCGAACTATATATAGGAGAAATCATGAACAAAACAACATTTATGGCTAAACCAGGCCAAGTTGAACGTAAATGGTACGTAGTTGACGCAACTGATGTACCACTTGGACGTCTTTCTGCAGTAGTTGCTAGCGTACTTCGCGGAAAAAACAAACCAACATTTACACCACACACTGATACAGGTGATTTTGTGATTGTTATCAATGCTGAAAAAGTTAAATTGACTGGTAAAAAAGCAACTGATAAAATCTACTACACTCACTCAAACCACCCAGGTGGATTGAAACAAATCTCTGCAGGTGAACTTCGTTCTAAAAATGCAGTACGTTTGATCGAGAAATCAGTTAAAGGTATGCTTCCACACAATACTCTTGGACGCGCTCAAGGTATGAAGTTGAAAGTATTTGTTGGAGCTGAGCACACTCACGCTGCACAACAACCAGAAGTTCTTGATATTTCAGGACTTATCTAAGGAAAGGAACAATAAAGTATGTCACAAGCACAATATGCAGGTACTGGACGTCGTAAAAACGCTGTTGCACGCGTTCGCCTTGTTCCAGGAACTGGTAAAATCACTGTTAACAAAAAAGATGTTGAAGAGTACATCCCACACGCTGACCTTCGTCTTGTAATCAACCAACCATTCGCAGTTACTTCAACTGCAGGTTCATACGACGTTTTCGTTAACGTTGTAGGTGGTGGATACGCTGGTCAATCAGGAGCTATCCGTCATGGTATCGCTCGTGCCCTTCTTCAAGTAGACCCAGACTTCCGCGATTCATTGAAACGCGCAGGACTTCTTACACGTGACTCACGTAAAGTTGAGCGTAAGAAACCAGGTCTTAAGAAAGCTCGTAAAGCATCACAATTCTCAAAACGTTAATCAATACGATTATATCAACGTTTCAAAGCACTCAAGAGTTTACCTCATGGGTGCTTTTTTATATTTTTTGAAAAAGTTCACCTCAAAGTTTACCTTATTTTCACCTCATTGTTTTAGAGACTTTAAAGCAAATTCACAGACTGCCATAGGGACTACATTAGAAGTGTTGACATAAGTCTTTGTTGTAATCGTTTCACTATGCGTTAGTGCTTTATAGATTCCATAGTTTAATCCAGTTTTAGCTATTTTATTTTCTCCTTTATTTTATTATTTCTTGAGTATTAGCTTCTCAGCAAAAACGTTGAGAGCAGGTGCAACAGAATTTCCATTCAGATAAGTATCTGATAGGAAGATAGGGTTAACAACTTCTACAAGAGCATCTTCTGGGAAGACTGTGGTAGAAGCAGGTGTGATAACATGGAAGGAACCATGTGTTTCACTGTTTAGAATATGACGTTGATATTTGCCTTCTTTTCCAAAGATAAAACGTGGGGCATTTCCCAATTTTTCGTAGTAAGCTGCGCCGATAAATTCTGGTTTCATTTTCAGTGTTTCTGTGATCATAAGTATTTACCTTTCTGATTGTAAAAATAAAAAAAGAGCTAAGCTAACTGATTTACTCTTGAGTAGTAGTGAGTAGAGAGCTTTGCGTTTAAACATTTCTAGTATATAATTCCACTTCGGCATGAGAAAATTCTGTAACAAGTGATTTCTTTGCTAAAGACTCTAAGTTATTCAAAAGCTTGAGTGTATAGTTGTGCGATTAGTTTATCAGATAACTGAAGATTCTATAAGTAAATATGTAATTATCGTAAAGTCGTTTACATTGTAGTGCGAAAAAGTTTGTCATAGTTTCCACCTTTATTGTAAAAGTAAAAAGCTACTAAGGAATTAGGAATGGCTAGTAGCTTGAGAGTAAATCTATCTAATAAAGATAGACAGCAGTAAAGAAAAGTTATTTGGTTGGAAAGATCCTTCTTTCCACGGTGGCAACGTTTAGCAAGGTGCTTTGCGTCAATTACCATCGCTTTTCCAGCTAATCTCTTCAAGTAGTCATGATCATACCCAAGGGATTCTCTTACGCCCTTTGGCGAAGCCAGTTCACTTTACTATTCGGGAAAAGTGCGAAAGTCCGAAATGCGTGGAAGCCCACAAGAATTGAGTCTTGTTTTCTATCTTCACTTCAACCAACCATAAAACGGACTTGACTTTTCTTTCTAAAACGTTTACAATAAAGGTACGAAGTTTAGTGTAGTTTTGGCAATCAGTCCTCTGGTTGTCATACGCACTTTTTATTAAATTTTCAAAGATCATGATGCTGGAAGTTAAGCGTTATTATTTTTACAAAAATATATAACTATCAGCTATATTTATATTACATAACTAATGGTTATATCTATCAAGAGATATTTGAAAAATTTCTTTAAAAAAATTTTTAAGAGGAATAGAATGGAATTTTTCGGAACGCTTAAAAAACTCTAAGAAAACAAGCACAATTAACCCAAGTTGATGTTGCTGAAAAAAACTAGGAATTTCACAACCTGCTTACGCTTCATGGGAACGTGGGATTAAAAACCAACGCAAGAAAATCTAGTTAAAATCGCACAGAATTTTTGAACGTGTCAGTAGATTACTTAGTTGGTAATTCAGATTATACAGAGGATAAATTAGATAATATTGAGTTACTTTTTCGTATGAACTCAAAAGGATTGACCGATGAGGAAAAAGAAATCTTTAAAAAAAGAATTGATTGAGTTTATGAAAGAGCGAAAAGAAATTATTCAATGGAAAAAGAATAGTATATAAATAGAATTGCGGCCTTCAGTTTTGAATCGTTTAATCACTTTATTATATTAGTAGGAAAAAAAGTATGGGATTAAAAAAACAAAAATTATTTACATCACAACATTCATTTGAAAAAGTTTATCGATGGAGTTCTTTTTGAATGAAATGAATGAAAAGGTTAGATAGAAACATTGTCAGAGATAATATAGTTTTGGACAAATATAGCAAAAATTTTTGATGCATATATGGAAGATGGATGTTATATTCAAAATATTGAAATTAATGGTCCAGTTCTTGTTTCTTATAAAATTGTTTCATCGTTGTCAGTTTTAAGAAAGGCGATCGCGCAATATAAACAAAAAAATTTCAATTCATGAAAATCTATTATTCATAATTTATGGTATATCAGAGGAAGATATTCGAGATAATATTGAACGAATAGACAATGTATATTTTTTTGCAGATGAGACAATAGAAGGATGGATAAATAAATATCCAATTGATTATATTAAGTCACAAACTTTAGATAGACTCTATAATAATGTACAAGTCAATCAGATTGACATAGACGACTTTATAAATTATAACACGTATGTTATTACAAAAATTAAAAAAATGATATTCGTACGGGAGATTTCACGATTGTTTTTAGGTGCGGAGTCTCTTCTGATTATGGTGCGGTTTCATGGGATAAACTTATACTCTCATTTGAGAAAGACATAAATAAATTAATTCCATTGAATTTTTGACAGACAAATAAAAAGAAAAATAGGATCTACTGACTTAATTCATGCACAATTATATAAGGATCTGCTACCGAGTGATAAATTTTATAAGAGAATCTATGCGAGCTTATACGATAAATTTTTACCGAAACTATTAAAGAAGGACACCACACTTTATGAATTAGGAAGATTATTGGAACGATACTCAAAAAGAGAAATATTAAAGTATTAACTTATAATTACGATGATTTTTTTACGAGCAGTATTTGGATAAATTTTTAAGAATATTAAATATAAAGTTTTTATACACCGGAGGAATCCCTACAAGATTCCATTCCAATTTATCATATCCATGGATACTTACCTTATAGTAAACCTATAAATCAAAGCTACAAAGATTCAATTAAGCTAACAGAGGATGATTATAATTTTTTTATATAATAGTCCATATTCATGGCAAATTGAAACACAATTAGAAACGTTTAGAAAAATAATTGTCTTTTTGTTGGTTGTAGCTAACCGATCCTAATATTAGAAGATTATTAAAGCTTGCTTTTAGAATCCAAAAAGAGGCATTATACAATAATGAGAATTGGAAAGATGAGTCCATTCGAACTTGTGATAATTTCACATCATTTTTCTAAAATGGGAGTAAATATTATTTGGACTAAAGATTTTAAAGATTTTTCCAGAACTATTGAAAAATTTAGAATAAAAAGTGGATAAGTTTCCACTTTTTTTATCCCCTAAAACTCAACCAAAAAGGCTGAGTTTTGAGATATGAGACTAGAGAGGAGGAGTTTTTCTTATGAATGAACATTATATGAAAGTAAGCAGAATCGCTAAACAATTATTATATAAATATCTAAAAAGAAATAATATTTCTATATTAAACTGCTATTTTAGTTCTTTTTCAGTACTACATAGAAATAAACAAAATTAGAGTATTCTCTCATCACTTTTCTAATCACAAGATAGAAGGTTTAACAATAATTGATGATTATGGAATAAGTTTTTCATATGAAAGAGATAATTCAAAAGAAAAAAACAAAATTTCACCTTATGTCATAATTGATTACAAAAAGAAAAATTTAAAAAGTAAGATAAAAAAATTTTCCTAAAAAGTAGTATACTTATATTTATTTTTTTAAAATCTTAATAACTTAAGATTCAATAAAAATACTATTCTAAAAGCCATTTTATAAGTATATAAAAACTAGCTTTCACAAACTATCCTTGAAAAAAAGCTCGTAAAGCTAGCCAATTTTTCAAAAACGTTAATCAGTACGATTATATCAATGTTTCAAAGCACTCAAGAGTCATCTCTTGGGTGTTTTTTTGTTTTGCTTAAAAATTTAAATACTATGGGAAACAGCAGGATATCAGTACTTTTCAGAGTTTTCATGATGTAGTCTTCAATCTCTAAATCTTAGATATTAATATTTTTAGTAAAGTTTGTTTCTTGCGCACCAAAAATGGTGCGTTTCTATTTTTTTTTGCTATAATAGAAATAAATAAAAGGGGGCTCTCATGATTGGAGAAAATATAAAAACATTACGTAAAAACACATGATCTCACCCAACCTGAATTCGCAAAGATTATTGGCATCTCTCGAAATAGCTTGAGCCGTTATGAGAATGGGACAAGTTCAGTTTCGACAGAATTAGTAGATCGTATCTGCAAAAAAATTTAATGTTTCCTATATCGATATCGTAGGGGAGGAAAAAAATGCTCACACCAGTAGAAGATTATCAGTTAACATTAAAAATAGAATTGATAAAGGAAAGAGGAGCAAATATCTTAGCGCAACTTTATCGTTTTCAAGATGAACAAGGAATTAAATTTGATGATAGTTCTAATCCTTGGGTTCTAATGAGCGATGATCTTTCTGATTTGATTAACACGAAGATTTATCTTGTTGCAACTTTGAGGATGTGGAGCGATATAATGGCTATTTGGATGGCATTGAACGTGTGTTAGAACAAGCTAGTCATCTGGTGGTGGCTTAATGAAATTAGATAAATTTAGCCAGGATGACTTTATTAAAGCCTCTAATCGACTCATTCGTTCTTTAACTCGTGGAAAAACAACTTCATCTCAGCCTAAGGCTATTTTGCTTGGTGGACAGAGTGGTGCTGGTAAGACAACGATTCATCGTATTAAACAAAGGGAATTTCAAGGAAATATTATTATCATTGATGGAGATAGTTATCGCTCTTTTCATCCGAACTACCTTGGTCTACAGGAAAAGTATGGTAAAGATAGTGTGGATTATACCAAAGTATTTGCAGGCCAAATGGTTGAATATCTTGTAGATGAGTTGAGTAAACAAGGTTATCATTTATTAATCGAGGGTACCTTGAGAACGACCGAAGTTCCTCGGAAAACAGCACAATTATTGACAGCTAGAGGCTATCAAGTCTCACTTGCACTGATTGCGACTAAGCCAGAATTGTCCTATCTCAGTACTTTGATACGTTATGAGGAGCTCTACGCTATAGATCCTAGTCAAGCTAGAGCGACTCCTAAAACACACCATGATGGAATTGTAGGACATTTGGTTGGTAACTTACGGGAGTTGGAAAAGGAAGAACTTTTTAGACAAATTCAAATTTATCAAAGAGATCAATCGTGTGTTTATGATTCGCAAGTAGACGAAATCTCAGCAGCAGAAGTTTTACACGAATGCCTATTTGGAAAATGGAACACGGTGGAAGAAGAAATGTTGAAGATAGGGCAGGAAAGGTTGAGGGAATTAGGTGATAATTGATAAGTGACAAAGGGGTAATTTATGAGTACACTAAAAAAAGTAATTTATTTTGCATAAATCTATAGCAATAGTTTTTTACAGAAGCTAAGGATTTATTGTCCAGAGAAACCAAAATTGTATTAATTGATGAATTTGATAAAGTAAATACTGCTTTATACAATGCTTTTATCAAATGTTTGATGAGGGAGAGCTGGAAGATATAAATTACTTGGTAGATGTTTCTATAGGGTAAAATTCACACCATTACTTTTTAAGATTGCGATAAGCAATATCTCCAACTGCCATAGGAACTACATTAGAAGTATTGACATAAATTTGAGTTGTAATTGTATCGCTATGAGTTAATGCTTCAGAAATGGCTTCTAAGCTCATTCCTGCTTGTTTAGCAAGTGTTGCTCCTGTATGTCGTAGTTTATGAGGTGTAGCATGTGTCAGCTCTTTATGTCGCTTTCTAATGCTTTTCATTTTATTGTTCAGATAGTCAGCATGTAAAGGCTTGTTGATGTTTCCTCTTGTGTCGATATATGTAAAAACAAATTGTTCTGGATTACTGATGATGCCAAACTTTGCTAGTTCATATTTTTGTTGCTCTTTCTAAGAGGTAAGAAGCTGAAGTAAGTCATTAGAAATAGATAAAATAGGCTAGCAAAAACCTATTTCAGGAGAAAATGAAGCAAATATTTCCATAATAAAACGCATAATATCAAGTTTTTCAACACCTGATAGTATGCGTTTTTTAGGGTTTTAAAGACTGATTGCTCAGTCTCTTTTTCATTATAATTCAGTTACAATTTAATCTTATTTGAGAAAGTGGGTGATGCTATTCTCTAATAAGACTATGATATTAATTTTTGATAGTACTTCCAGAAGTTATAGATCCCATTACACCTCCAATTTTTATTTTCAAGTGTCTGTATTATATAGTGTGTTCTAAATTCCTTATATCTTGTTAGGATTTGGGTAGAATCATTGATAACAGACTGTTACAAATCTAGTTAGCTGTATGATTTATGATTATCTACTTTTCTAGTAACCAATCTATGATATTTTTCTTCTCAATTCCATTGTAATTGGCTGTTGGCTGAATCGTATCCATTGTTAATAGATACTTGGGGAATTGATCTTTAATGGCTTCTAGTGGTCTAAGTTCTCTGTCTAGTGTTTCTGGAGCAAGTGTTGTTTCACTGACTTGATAATAAGCGTAGTGGCCAAGATCAGTTACAACAACAAAATCAACCTCATATTTATCTAAATTACCAACATATACCTGTGAATATCTACGTCTCAATTCCAAATAGACAATATTTTCCAAGATATGCCCAATATCTTCTTTGTGGTCTGGTAATAGGAGATGTCGTAAACCTAAATCAACGGGATAATATTTTTCTAAGCGTTGCAATAATGCTCTCCCTTTTACATCAAAACGTGGAACGGAATAAAAAAGTAAACTGTCTGTCAAAGTTGTCAAATAATTTTCCAAAGTATTGTGGGATATTGAAACATTTTGGCTGACAAGGGTATTACGAATCTTATTTGTTGATATTAAGCTACCTGTACTACTGAGAAGGGTTCGGACAATGCGCTCAATAATAGTAGGATTTGGATTTCCTAATCTAGTGACAATATCATTTAACAGTATTGAGTTATATATTCCTCTTAGATAGTCAATTTTTTCAGCGTAAGATGATGTTTGCAATAAGTAAGGGAAAGCACTAAAGAGATAATTGTTAAAAATTTCTGTTGTATTCAGATTCTCTGAGAGAGATTGACCTGATAGATATTCTTCAAATGACAAAGGAAGAACCTCTATCTCAACATACCGACCAGTCAAGTTTGTCGCTAATTGGCTACTCATAAAGTAGGCATTTGATCCAGTCAAATAGAGGTCAACATTTGGCAAGATGAATAGACTATCTGCTACTAGTTCAAATTTTTCAACATGTTGAATTTCATCTAAAAAGATATAGTATGTTTTCTCTCCAACTAACTGCCCTTTTATATAAGTGAATAGTGTTTGAAAATGTCGCAGGTCATAATAACTTAGATCCTCAAAATTGATGGATATGATTCGATTCTCGTCTACCCCAGTTGCTAGTAACTCCTCTTTATAGAGTTGAAAGAGAACAGATTTACCAGCTCGTCTAACTCCATTCACAACCTTAATGATTTGTCGGTCACGATGTCTTCTTAAAAAGTCTAAATAATGTGGTCTTTTGATATAGTTCATAATAGATACCTCAAAGATAGTATAATACAAATAGAAATTATTTTCAAATATTTAGAAATAATATTTAATTTATTCGATTATTTCTAAGTATTTAGAAATAATATTTAGGACTATTTAAATATCTTCAGAAGAGAAAACGACGATAGCAAAAAAATATTTGAACTGATACGAAGTAGCTGTGCATTTGTTGTTAAACTATTACATCATCTTTGTGATACAGTAGTTAGTATTGTTCACCAAATTTCAATTACATAGGCTCCGAAAAACTATAAAGTGATAACATCTAGATTTTTTTAAAAAGGCTTATATAAATTGTGGTTTCATATCTCAATAATTATTGGTCTTAGTTATAATTTAGTGTAAATATCATGATGTGGAACTTAAGAAAGCTCGAAAAGCTACCCAATTCTCTAACCGTTAAGACGAATTAGAATACAGCATTTACAACACTTCATGGTTCACACCATGGGGTGTTTTTGATAATTTTTAGCAAAATTCACACCATTACTTTTTAAGATTATGATAAGTGAACCACTAACAGCCATTGGATGTTAATTAGAAATGATTATGCTTTCATTTCGAGGAAAATGCTCCTGGAAGTTAGTTTTATCAGCCAAATCAAGCTTTATAATTATCCTTAATAAAACTCTAAATTTTTTTATTAAATACCCTAAAGTAATAATGATATAGTAGTTGGATTAATTATTTTTCTATTGACAATAGTTCGCTAACTTCATTATAGAACTTTCAGCCAAACTTCATTATTTAATTCTCAAAAATTTTTAAAAAAAGCGCTTGCAAAAAAACAAAAATGTGATATACTTAATTCATGGATTGTTACTGGTCATGCAGGCAAAACCTAAACAAATACGAGATAAGAAGCGATATTTAGCTTTCTATTTGGTATGTGTTTAGGTTTTTTTGTTACCTATTTTCCGGGAATAGGTAGTAAACTGATGACCAAAAAATATAAGGAGGTCCAATATGGCTAAATATACTGAGTTAGCACAAGATATTATTAATCACGTTGGTGGACGTGAAAATGTGAGTAGCGTTAAGCATTGTGTAACACGTTTACGCTTTACACTTAAAGATGAAAGTAAAGCTGATACAGATTATCTCATGAAGCGAGATGGTGTGGTCACAGTTATTAAGGCAGGAGGCCAGTATCAGGTTGTAATAGGTAACCATGTACCGGATGTTTATGCGGAAGTATTAGCAGTAGGAGGGTTACAAGGTAGTGGTGCAATAGATGCTGATGAAGAAGATAGTGTTAAGAAAAATCCTTTAGATGCTTTTATTGATATTGTTTCAAGTATTTTCCAACCTTTCCTTGGTCCATTGGCAGCAGCTGGAATTATAAAAGGGATTGTAGCTATTTTAACTGCTTTCTTCGGATGGACTGCTGCAAATAATGGAGTTGCTCTGGTTCTGACCGCAGCTGGTGACGGATTTTTCCAATTTCTACCAATGATGATTGCTTTGAATGCAGCTCGTAAATTTAAGATGAATGAGTTCACTGCTTTAGCAATTGCTGCGTCTTTAGTTTATCCAAACTTAGAAGCAAGTGTTAAGGGGTTGACTGAAGCAGGTGTATCTAACTTTTTTGGAATTCCTTTAAGCATGCCCGCAGGAGGTTATTTATCAACAGTTATTCCGGCTATTCTAGCTGTATGGGTAGCTTCTAGAATTGAAAGATTTATCAAAAAGATTACACCAGATACAGTTAAGCTTTTTGTGGTGCCGTTTGTAACTTTGATTGTTTCAATTCCATTGACTTTCCTACTAGTTGGTCCTATCGCTAATACAGCGTCTGATTTACTAGGGGCATTCCTAAGTTCAGTTTATAATTTTAATCCTATAATTTATGGAGTCCTTCTAGGTACTTTATGGCAAGTGATGGTTATGTTTGGACTTCATTGGGGACTTGTACCGTTGGCAATACTTGAACTTACTCAAAAAGGGGCTGGTGTTATTTTAGCAGGCGCTTTGTTGCCATGTTTTACACAAACAGGTGTTCTTGCAGCAATTATTCTTAAAACGAAAGAAAGCAAGGTAAAAGCAATTTCTACTCCAGCTTTGATTTCTTCAATCTTTGGTGTTACAGAACCAGCTATTTATGGTGTGACACTTCCAATGCGTACGCCATTTATTATCAGTTGCGTCGTATCTGGTATTGTTGGTGGATTTGTTGGCATGTTCAACGTAACTATGTATTCAGTAGGTGCTTTGGGAATTTTCCTTTACCCATCACTTGTTAGTCCGGATGGTAATTTTGGAAGTTTATATGCAGCTTTAGTTGGCACAGCGATTGCTATTATCCTCTCATTTGCAATTCAAATGTTCTTACCAGTCCCAACACTTTTTGAAAAAAAAGAGAAGAAAGTAGTCACTGAAGAAACTAAAAACGATAAAGTAGAAGTGGGGAATCAAGTAATTTCAAGTCCAATTGTAGGAAATATTATTCCACTTTCAGAAACACCAGATCCAGTTTTTTCTAGTGGAGCGATGGGACAAGGAGCAGCTATTGAACCAACTATTGGGGAAGTTGTCGCTCCAGCAGATGGAACAATTCGTCTTCTCTTTCCTACAAACCATGCTATTGGTCTTGCAACAGATGATGGTGCCGAATTACTGATTCATGTTGGTATGGATACAGTTGAGTTAGATGGATCTGGCTTTAAAGCTCATGTAGTTCAGGGTAATAGAGTTAAAAAGGGTCAATTATTGTTGAGTTTTGATATTGAGTCAATCAGATCAGCAGGCTATTCAGTCACAACACCAATCATAATTACAAATACTAGTAACTATCATAGTGTAAACACAATTGCAAGCGGTAAAGTCAACTTAGATCAAAACTTGCTAGAAATTAGATAGTCTAAATGGAGGTATGGGAGACGATTCAACTTCCATACCTCATTTTTTGTGTTATACTATAGATATTAATAATTGGGTGAAGTCATGAAAAATTAAAAAAATATTTAATAATAATGTAGTCCCTATCTGAAATGAAGGATCAGGAAATCATTGTAATGGGAAGAGGTTTAGCATTTGGTAAGAAAGTTGATGACGAGCTTGATGAAAATAAGATAGATAAACGTTATATTTTGTCTCAAAATCACAGAGAAATTTTTTTGAAATTCCTGCTGAATTATTAGAGGTTGCAGATAAAGCTATATCT